>OCZT010006327.1_pt1 | contig 11726 bp, 6 predicted proteins | sample 1539031 | NCBI WGS metagenome assembly OCZT01 (sample SAMEA3539308, study PRJEB22396) | soil metagenome | biome: tundra; feature: field; material: soil | place: USA | collected 2010-05 | depth 0.15 m
TCGTCGCGCCGTGCTCCACCAGGTAGCCCCATGACGGGTACTCGGTATTCAGCAGCAGCTTGTAGGCGAATTGGGCGTGGCCGGCCTTGGTCAACTCCTCCAGCAGATAGGGCGTGCCCAGAAAGCCCGTGCCCAGCAGGCCGCGGTTGCCCTCGATCTTGTCTACCAGCTTTTGCGCCGCCTTGGCGCGCAGGCTCTCCGGCAGCAGGTTCATGTGCAGCGCCAGCACGTAGCCGGCCTGGGTGTCGCCGCCGTTGCTCTTGGCGTTGGGGTTGTTGATGCCGCCAAAGGGCGACGGGGTATTGTCCGCTCCGGCCACAAAACCGTCGTCGTGAACAAACTGCTTCTCAAACGCCGCGCGAATCTTCTTGAACGTCCGCGCGTATTTCTCTTCGTCCGCGGTGCGGCCCGTGGCGTGCGCCATCTGCCGCATCAAGGTCACGTCGTAGGCCCAATAGGCTGTCGCGATGAGCGCGTAATCCGTCTTCCCCTCCGGCGAGAGCCAGTCTCCAAACGGGGTACCGGACTCGTGCTTCCACAGCCATTCGGGATTGGCGGCCGCAATGGCGTCGAGATACTTCCCCATTGCCGCCCAGTTCTGCTCGATCATGCTGGTGTCGCCCGTCTGGAGCCACGAGGTCCAGGGAATGATGACGCCGGCATCGCTCCAGCCCGCGCCGGAGCCGGAATTTGGCGTTGCCGTCCCCGGCGCGTAGATGCCGAAGTAAGGGGTCCCGGCCTGCGTGCCGCGAATATCGCCCGCAAACTTCCGCGAGAAGGCCGTCAGGTCCATGTTGTAGCTGGCCGCGCGCCAGAAGACCTCGGCGTCGGCGGTCCAGCCCAGCCGCTCGTCGCGCTGCGGGCAATCCGTGGGCACACCCGATTAGTTCGACCTCTGCCCCCACAAAATGTTGCTCCACAGCTTGTCGATCATCGCGTTGCCGGTTTCGAGCCGGGTGGTAAACGGCGCGTCCGTGTGGATGACGACCGCGGTCACCGCGTCCTTGCCTGGCGCTGTGGGCAGCCCGGTGATCTCAGCGTAGCGAAATCCGTGGAAGGTGAACTGCGGCGTGAACTCCTCCAGACTGGCGCCGGCGCCCTTGCCGCTCAAAATGAAGTGATCCGTGACCTTTGCCGTGCGCAGATTGTCGGTGTAAAGGGTTCCGTCGTCGTTCACAATCTCCGCAAAGCGCAACCGCACATCGGCGCCGGCCGGCCCCGCGACGCGCAGCCGCTCCACGCCGGCAAGGTTCTGGCCGAAGTCGTAGACGTAAACCCCGGGCTTGGGCTCCGTCACCGTCTTGGCCGCCACCGTCCGCTCCTCGCGGATCGAGGGATAGTCCTGCGCGTCGATCGCAACCGGCTTGGGCTCGATCTCCAGCGCGCTCTTCCAGCCGCTTGCGGCAAAGGCCGCCGTGTCCCACCCCGGCTGCTTCAACCGCGCATCCTGGCTCTCGCCGTCGTAAATCTCGGAGTGCAGAATGTAGGACGTGTTCGCCTGCCAGGTTGCATCCGTCGCTACCCACTCCACGCTGCCGTCGGGGTGCTCGATGCGCAACTGGGCACGCAGCGCCGGCGGCGTGTCGCCGTAGTTGTTGGGCTGCTGGAACCACTCGAGCGGCGTCTCATACCAACCGGGCGCAAGCAGCGCGGCAATCGCGTTCTTGCCGCTGGCCAACTGCGCCGTCACGTCGTAGGTCTGGTACTTCACCCGCTGGCGATAATCGGTCCAGCCCGGCGCCAGCACGTCGTGGCCCACGCGTTTGCCGTTCAGGAACAGCTCATAGGCGCCCAGCGCCGTGGCATACAGCCGCGCCGACTTCACCGGCCGGCTCAGGTCGAACGTGTGCCGCAGCGCCTTCACCGAGTCCGGAATCCAGGGGTGACCCAGCGGCTGGCTCATCGGCCCCGGCCGCTGCGTCCATTCGACCGCCGTCTTCCACCCCGCGTCGTCGAAGCTCTTTTCCTGCCAGCCCGCCGAGGCATGAATCGCCGCTTTCCAATCCGTGCCGCTGACAAAGGCCGCCGTGGCTCCATCCGCGTACTCGACCACCAGCGTGGCAATCAGCGGCGGCGCATCGGAGGTGGCCATGCCGTTGGGGTTGGCCACATAGTGCACCGACTCGATGGCGATGGTATTCGCGCCGGCCGTCAGCTTGCCGGTCGCATCCCCGCGCACAAACTTCTTCCACGGCATCTGCTTATACGGAGGGAAGGGATCGGCCGCGATCACCTGCGCTCCGTTGACCCAGGCGGCCACCGTGTCCTGCCCGGTGGCGTAGAGCGTGGCATGGCGCACCGGCTTGGCCAGCGTCACCGTCTGCCGGTAGGCGAAGCGCTGCTCATCGCTCTTCTCGGCCGCCAGCGTCTTGGCATCCGGATTGGCGATCCAGAGAGCCGGCGCGCGGCGTACCGTGGCCTCCTCGGCCGTCTCGTAGCCGATCCAGCCGGCGCGCCAGCCGTCCTGCTTCATCAGGCCCGTCTCCCACCAGCCGGTCTCGCTCTCCGGATACGCCTTGCCCGCCGCATCCCACACCTTCACCCGCCAGAAAAGCCGTGTGCCGGGCTCGAGCGCCGGGCCGGCATAGCGCACATTCAACGACTCGCCCGACTCGATGCGGCCGCTCGTCCACAGGTCCGCCTTGCCCGCGCGCAGCAGCTCGGCCCGCGAGGCAACCTGGACCTCATAGGCCGTCTGCTTTGCGCCCCGCGCCGGATCTTTCAACTGCCACGAAAACCGCGGCGCCGGATCGTCGATGCCCAGCGGCGTCTTCAGGTCGTCCACCTTGAGTTCCACCGGTCCCGCAGGGGCCGCGGCCTTCTGCGCCGCCAGCGGCAGCGCCGCCACGCCCAGCATCAGTCCAAACGCCATCCAGCGCACAGTACTCATCTTCATCTCCTCGTTCGCCCCTCGAAACAAACCCGACCATTGTGCGGCTTGCTCAATTGCCCTTGGAAGCCGCTTCACTGCGCCAAACCGTGACCGGCCCCAGCAGACCCGACTCCAGCAGCGGCGAGTCCGCCTTGAACGGCCGGAAATCCGTCCATGTATAAGTCTTGGTGACGCCTGGCTGCAAATCCCCAATCATCCGGTTGGGCCACAGGTTGGTCACCTTCACGGTCAATTCGTTTACGCCCGGCTTCAATGCGCCGGTTACGTCCACTTGAAACGGCGGCTTCCACAAAATGCCGCCTACCGGTTTGCCGTTGACCGCAACCTCGGCGATCTCTTTCACCGTACCCAGGTCCAGCAGCACCCTGGCGCCGGGCTTGAGCCACTCCTTCGGCGCGTCGATCTGCTTGCGATAGGTTGCCGTCCCGGAGAAGTATTTCACGCCCGCATCGCTGCTCGCGGTCCAGGATGCCAGCGACGGAAACTCCGCTTCGGCCGGCGCGCCCAGGCTGGGCGGGAAGGTCAGCTTCCATGCGCCGTCCACGCCAGCCAGTTGCGTATGCGTTCTGGCCGGAACCGTGCGCGAAGGCGCTGCGCCGCTGCCCTCGAAGATCACAAACACCGAACCCTGCGCATCGAAATGCAGCGGCACCACAGTCTGCCCATGGTCCGTCGTGTAGCTCACCGGCTCGGTTTCGCCGCTCTCCGGATGCCACAGCCGCGGCGTCTTGCCGGCGACGCGGAAGCTCGCCTTCACATCGAAGCCGTAATGCTTCGGTGTGGCTGCAAAGTAGATTTCGCGCCCCTCGCCGGTACGATGGATGAAGACAAGGTCCTGGTCGGAGTCGCTTCCCGGCAACGAGTATGGAATCTCCGCACCCACATTCTCCGGAGCGCTCCAACTAAAGTCAGGAAGCGTGGCCTCCGCGGCCAGCACATCTTCAATGCTCTTTCCCTCGTAGACCTTGCCCTTGCCGAAGGCATGCCCGCCGGCCGCTTCGCCTCCGGTGCCCCATAGGTCATCGGCAAGCTTGTTCACCTCGGCGCTCGCATCCCGCCCGTCGGCCAGGCTGGGCGAACCCTCCGGCCGCGGCCCCAGCAGCAGCGCGCCCTGAGCCACCAGCCCATGAATGCTGCGCAGCAGAGGCAGCGAAAGCATGTGCTGGTCATTGGGCAACACCAGCAGCCGGTAACTCATGCCGCTGGCCAGGCGCACCCGGCCCGGCGTTGCCGTTGCGCCGTGGAGCAGCACGTCGGCGTTCACATAGTCGAAGCCGTAGTGCGCCGGAGGAGCGGGATCGATCTTTTTCCAGAACGGAACCGTGGCCGGCGCGTCTTCACCGTAGAAATAGGCTACGTCGCTCACCGGCTTGCCCTGCTGCAGCAGGAAGGAGCAGCGCGCCAGGTAGGTGTTCCACGCCACGGCCTGTTCCGCCCAGGTGATATTGCGCGAGTAGTGCTGGCCGAAGTAGCCCAGCGTCATGCCCGGCTTGTGCTTGTCGTCCACAAACGGCTGCTGGTCGCTGGTGTGGAAAACGATGCGGTTGATGCCGGCCGCGAACGCCTGGTCCGCCAGCGGCTTCAGGTAGAACGGTCCCTGGCCCCAGGCCACCAGATTCGGCCTGGTGGTAAACGACTCGGTGGCCGCGATGGGCTTGCCGTAAATATGCGCGGCCGAGGAGGCCTCGCGCACATCGGCCCAGTGGCTGGGCGTGTCTTTCTGGCCCGGAAGAGGCGTCCAGAATTCACCCATGGGAACGGTCAACTGCCCTTTGTTGAGGAGGCCGTCGCCGGTCGTCGGCATTCCCGTTCCCATGGCCTCCGCATAGAGGCCGACGCCGGCTTTCTTGAAATACCGGGTGGCCACGGCGTAGTGGTTTTCGGCCAGCATGTCGGCCTGGGTGCGGCGCAGATCCCACAGGAAAGCCTCCGACTCCGCGCGGCTGCTCACGATTCTGCCCGTCAGCACCGGCAGATACCTGGTCATGGCATAGCCGCGGCGAGCCTGGAAATCCTGAAGCATCTTCTCGGTCCAGTTCTCCTGCCCGGCCTCCCAGCTATCCATCAGGAACGACTGGAAGCTCTTGCCGAAGTACGGGCCGGCCGTCGAGGAGATCATCTTCACGTACTCCTCCACGTAGGCCTGCACGTCTTTCCTGCTCAGCTTGTCCACTTCCAGCCCGGTCGCCGCGGGCGTAGCCGGGTGGTTGATCTCGCCGGTGAGTCCGTAACCCAGGCGCATTACGATCCACTTGCCCGCGGGCGGGTCCCAGTCGAGCGTTCCGTCGGGCCGCATCTTTCCCGTCAGGTCGATCACCTTGCCCGGATCGATGGCCTCACCCGGCTGCACTTCAGCACCTTGGGAATCTGCCGTTGGCGTGTAAATGCCAAAGCTCGCCTTATCCTCCCAGTGCTGGATGCGAGGGCCGGCCAGGAACTGGACTTCGGTCAGACGCACCGGCGGCATGGGATTCGCGCCCGCCGGCAGGGGGCGCGCCGGGTCCGGCGGCTGCGCCTTGAAGAACAACCGGTAATAACGCGCCACCACCGGAGCGATCGAAAATGTGCGCACGGAAAAATTCACCGAACCGGCGCCCCGCGGGCCGGGCAACTCCAGGAGCGTCCGCCACGCGTGCCCATCGTCGCTGGCCTCAATCCTGCCACTCGGGATTACCGGACCGCCGAACTGAACCCCCGCCGCGGCTGCAAACAGAATCGCCTGCACCGGCTGCGGCCGCGGGTAAGCAAACTCGACCCACACCGTCTTGTCTTCTTTCGAATAGGGAACCTCCACCACCTTGGCAAAGGACCCATCCAGCAACGCCGCTCCGTCGATCGGGCCGCAACTGCATCTGATCTTGGGCTTCTGCGCGGCCGTTGCCGATTCCTCTTGCGGGGCTGGGAAGGCCACCACGGCAGCATCGGCATAAAGCTCCGGCGTAGGCTCCTGTTTGCCGATCGGAGGCTGAGGCTTTGCGCCGAGCAACGTCAGATCCGGTTTGGTCTCCCGCGGGGGCGCTGGCGCAAGGTCCTGAAACTTGCCCACCGTGGCCGGCGGCCGGCGCAAGACGCCCGTGAAATGCCCCGGCCCCTCGACCACCGTCTCGCTCCAAACATATTTCTTCATACCCTGGCTGGGCTTCACCCAGGAGCCGGCGGTCTCGCTCCAGCCTCCGGAGGCGGCCATCACCATCTCCATGTGCAACCGGTCCGCCTCGGCAGCGGCGTGGCGCCAGGCCGACTTCCACTCCGGCGTCATCCAGATCAATGGCTTGTCGACGAAGAGCGGCGCACCCATATCGCCGTCGAACATCTGCATCCCGCCGATGCCCACCCGGTGCATCCACTCAAGATCGGCGGTGATGCCGGCCTCGGTCACGTTGCCGCTCATCCAGTGCCACCAGGCGCGCGGCTTGGCGCTCTGCGGCGGCTGCCGGAAGGCCTGTTCCAGGCTGCTCGCAGCACCCGCCTGAGTTGCCTTCGGAGCCGTTTGCGGCACTGTCTGCCCCGCCAGGGTCAGGGAGACGGCTGACGCCATCAGCAACCCCAGAATCACGCTTCGAACCGCTTGCTCAATCTTCATCGCCCCACACCCCTGCCGCCGGGAAGTGGCCTGCCCGTTTCCACAGACACTTCCCCAAATGAAATAGTTTCTCGACGGAAGAACCTTATGCAACCCAGGGTGTCCTTGTCAAAGGGATTCGCCAGGACCGCAAGCAACGGCGACCGCGCGCATTGAAGGCTGCCGAGGACCGAGGTGAGCACCTGCAATGCGCAGAATACTGCCCTCACTGCCACAGGATGGCAGCAATGACCCCGCCCCATCTTCGCCCGTTACACTCTCCTCATGGCCCTCCGCCTCTACGCCGCCACCACCAGCCAGGGCAAGCTGCGCGACTTCCGCGCCGCCGCGGCGGCTCACGGGCTGGTCATCGAACCCCTGCCCGCCCTCGCCACCATCCCCGCCCCGGAGGAGAACGGAGCCACCTTCGCCGCCAACGCCACCCTCAAGGCCGTCTACTACTCCCGCTTTGCCCCCGGCGCGCTGGTGTTGGCCGACGACTCCGGCCTGGAGGTTGACGCCCTGAACGGCGCTCCCGGCGTCCGCTCGGCCCGCTTTGCCGCCGACTCCGGCCTGGTCGACTCGCCCGACGCCAACGACAACACCGACGTATGGAACAACATGATCCTGCTGCAACGGCTGGCCGGAGTGCCCGCCGCCCGCCGCACCGCCCGCTACCGCTGCGTATTGGTGGCCGCCCGCGACGGCCTGCCCTTCCACACCGCCCACGGCACGGTCGAAGGCCTCATCCTGGAGTCGCCCCGAGGCACCGGAGGCTTCGGCTACGACCCGCTGTTCTACCTGCCCGCCCTGGATCGCACCATGGCCGAACTCGATCTCGAAACCAAGCACACGCTCAGCCATCGCGGCCGCGCCATTGCGGCACTGCTGCCTATGCTGCGCGCCTGAAACCTTCCACAACTCCCGTCCAAAGGATCAAAACCGCGGAGCGGTCCAAAAGGTCAAAAGTGCGGAGCGCCTTGACGGATGTGATGTGGAACACCAATAATGCAGTTGAAATAATACAGACTGTCCTAGTCCATTCAATCGAAGCCGCCTTGGCCGGAACCGTAACCGGAACTTGCCCTGTAGCCTTTAGGAGCTGACACCGTCATGGCAACCGCTCAACAACCTGCCGCGCCCACCGTTAGCCGCGGCATCCAGCCGCTGCGCGCCGGTGAGGGTACTTCCTTTTTCTGGCGCAAGCTGCACTCCTTGCTGGGCATCGTCCCCATCGGCGCCTTCCTGCTGGAGCACCTGCTCTCGAATTTCGAGGCCCTCAAAGGCCCCATCGCCTACGGAGCCCAGGTCAAGTTCCTCAACGGCCTGCCCCTGGTCCGCCTGCTGGAGTGGGTCTTCATCTTTCTCCCTCTCCTCTATCACGCCTGCTACGGCGTTTGGATCTGGCTGCGCGGCAAGTCGAACATCGTCTACTATCCCTGGTCCGGCAACTGGATGTACACCGCCCAGCGCTACACCGGCCTCATCGCCTTCGCCTACATTTTGCAGCACGTCATCCGCCAGCGCTTCATGGGCATCATGCTCCCCGAGCACCCCTACGCCGCCTTCGCCAAGGTGCAGCAGGAGCTGGCCAATCCCTGGATGCTGGCCGTCTACGTCATCGCCATGATCGCCATCTGCTGGCACTTCTCTTACGGCATCTGGCTGTTCGCGGCCAAGTGGGGCATCACCCCCGGAGTCACCGCTCGCAGGCGCTTCGGCTACCTCTGCGCGGCCCTGGGGCTGGTGCTGGCCATCATGGGCCTGGCCAGTATCTGGGCCTTTGTTGGCCCAGAGTACAAGAACGCACCGGAGAACCCAGCTATCAGTAGTATGGTCACACCCAACTTGCTCAGCTTCGGTTTTGTAACGGCCCCACGATGAGGGATCAGAATGTACGAGTTGAATCTTTATGTCATCATTGGGTTGGTAGTCGCGATGCTCATCTCTGGTTTGGCCTCCATGGCCGTGTGGTACACAATGATTGCTCAAGTCAAAGACTCGGGTGGTGCATTTCAAACTCCGATATTACGACCATCTTTGGCCGAAATGCGCCAATTGCTTCGCTTACATCATCATTACTTTCCTTCAAGCCGTCTGCGGATGATATGGATTGCATTGGCGTCCATGCCAATTGTCTCAATGCTCGTATTGATCGGAAGCGAGTTATTAACTCGGTAACTTAGTGCTTTGGCAAGAAACTGTTTTCTTTCGAAAGGAAAGAATCTCCATGGCAGCACCTAGAATCATTGTGGTTGGCGGAGGCCTGGCCGGACTCGCGGCGGTCATCAAGATCGCCGAGGCCGGCGGCACCGTTGACCTGTTCTCCATCGTCCCGGTCAAGCGTTCTCACTCGGTCTGCGCCCAGGGCGGCATCAACGCCGCCAAGAACCTCAAGGGCGAGGGCGACACCACCGACAAGCACTTCGACGACACCATCTACGGCGGCGACTTCCTGGCCAATCAGACCCCGGTCAAGGCCATGTGCGAGGCCGCGCCGGCCATCGTCGACCTGCTGGACCGGATGGGCGTGCCCTTCAACCGCACCCCCGAGGGCCTGCTCGACTTCCGCCGCTTCGGCGGAACGCTCTACAACCGCACCGCCTTTGCCGGCGCCACCACCGGACAACAATTGTTGTACGCGCTCGACGAGCAGGTCCGCCGCCACGAGGCCGAGGGCAAGGTCAAGAAGTACGAGGGCTGGGAGTTCCTCTCCGCCGTGCTCGACTCCAAGGGCGTGGTCCGCGGCATCACCGCGCTCGACCTGCGCTCCATGGAACTGCGCAGCTTCCCCGCCGACGCCATCATTTTGGCCACCGGCGGCATCGGGGCCATTTTTGGCAAGAGCACCAACTCCGTGGTCTGCACCGGCTCGGCCCAGTCGGCCATCTTCCAGCAGGGCGCCTACTACGCCAACGGCGAATTTATCCAGGTCCACCCCACCTGCATCCCCGGCGAAGACAAGCTGCGCCTCATGTCGGAGTCGGCCCGTGGCGAAGGCGGCCGGGTCTGGGTCCCCCGCACCCCCGGCGACCCGCGCCCCATCAAGCAGATTCCCGAGTCGGAGCGCTTCTACTTCCTCGAGGAGTGGTTTCCCAAGTACGGCAACCTCGTCCCCCGCGACATCGCCACGCGCGCCATTCACAGAGTGGTCTACGAAAACGGCCTCGGCATCGACGGCCAGCCCATGGTCTATCTCGACCTCACCCACATCGACCGCGCCACCCTCAACCGCAAGCTCGAAGGCATTCTCGAAATCTACGAGAAGTTCGTCGGCGACGACCCGCGCGACGTGCCCATGAAGATCTTCCCCGGCGTGCACTACACCATGGGCGGCCTGTGGGTGGACTTCAACCAGATGACCAACATCCCCGGCATTTTTGCCGCCGGCGAGTGCGAGTACCAGTACCACGGCGCCAACCGCCTGGGCGCCAACTCGCTCCTCAGTTGCATCTTCGGCGGTTTCATCTCCGGCCCCAACGCTCTCAAATACGCCAAGGACCTGCCCGCCGCCGAAGGCGACGGCGGCCACGCGGCCGAACTGGCCCGCCAGGCCGAGATCAACGGCAAGCTGCTCAAGAACGAAGGGACGGAAAACCCCTTCAAGCTGTGGCGCGAGCTGGGCCAGACCATGACAGAGAACGTCACCGTCATCCGTTACAACAAGGGGATCAAACAGGCCGACGAGAAGATCGTCGAACTGCTCGACCGCTACAGGAACGTGAACCTCTCGGACCGCAGCCAGTGGGCCAACACCAGCTTCGCCTTCGCCCGCCAGCTCTATAACATGTTGCAACTCTCCCGCACCGTCGCCCTGGGCGCGCTCCTGCGCGACGAATCCCGCGGCGCGCACTACAAACCCGACTTCCCCGACCGAAACGACGAGAAGTTCTTGAAGACCACCAAGGCCAGCTTCACCGGCGAGCCCTCCGGTCCCCGCTTCGAATACGAAGAAGTCGATACGCAGTTCATCAAGCCGCGCCCGCGCCGCTACGACGCAACCAAATAAGCAAAGGGAGACTCGCCTCATGGCAACCAAGACCGTGCAATTCGAAATCAAGCGCCAGGCCAGCCCCGATGCTCCCGCCGTGTGGGAAAGCTTCGAGCTCGAATGGCGCCCCGGCATGAACGTCGTCTCCGCCATGATGGAGATCGCCGCCAACCCCGTCACCGCCGATGGCCGCGCGACCACCCCCATCACCTACGACTCGAATTGTCTCGAGGAGATCTGCGGCTCCTGCGCCATGCGCATCAACGGCAAGGCCCGCATGGCCTGCTCGGCGCTGGTCGATAATCTTGAACAGCCCATCCGCGTCGAGCCGCTCAGCAAGTTTCCGCTGGTGCGCGACCTGCAGGTCGATCGCCACGTCCTTTTCGAGAACCTCATGGCCGTCAAGGCCTGGGTTCCCGTGGACGGCACTTATGACCTCGGCTCCGGTCCGCGCGTCTTCCCCCAACAGCAGGAAGCCAATTACCCGCTCTCCAACTGCATCAGTTGCTGCTGCTGCATGGATGTCTGCCCGCAGTTCAACGAGGACACGGGCTTCGTCGGCGCGGCCACCATCGCCCAGGTCAAGCTCTTCAACAATCACCCCACCGGCAAGGTCTTCAAGGAAGACCGGCTGCGCGCCCTGGCCGGCGACGGCGGCATCCAGGAGTGCGGCTTCGCCCAAAATTGCGTCGAAGTCTGCCCCAAGGGGATTCCGCTGACCAACGCCATCTCCGACGTGAGCCGGGACGTAATTTTGCAGAAGGCGAAGGATTTTTTGCGCGGCTAGGGCACCTTCGTCCCGCTGCTGTCTGGGCAGGAGTGAATATGCGAGGGGGCCGGCTAGACCGCATTGCGAAGCACTACTGCCAAAGCAACAGATACCATGCGCGGTATCGCGGACTGGCGACATAGATTACCTCGACAGAATGAATACCGAGGAAGTCTTTCAAGAGTTGCACCTCTCCTCAAGTTCCGCATTCAACTCCTCCAGCGGGGCGCTAAGAGGACTTTTGGGCAGGCTCGATTTCCTGGTTGTCATCAACTTGCTTCGTCGGGACTATTAATACGCTCGGATGTTCGGACTGCCCTGAGTATTGCAAATGCAGGTTCGCGGCGTTGCCAAGAATTCCTCTCGCAAGGCAATGCCGATGAATTGGAGACATGCATTTCGAAGCTGAATAGCTATTTAGATAGGCTTGACCGGCTCAAGTAGGGGAACCCCGCTGGTTTCGATCCAAGCAAAGGATGGGAAGGGACAATCCAGGATGCCCCAGCTCTCG
>OCZT010006329.1_pt1 | contig 11722 bp, 21 predicted proteins | sample 1539031 | NCBI WGS metagenome assembly OCZT01 (sample SAMEA3539308, study PRJEB22396) | soil metagenome | biome: tundra; feature: field; material: soil | place: USA | collected 2010-05 | depth 0.15 m
AGGAGGATATGACCCTCAAGTGCGTTCTAAATTAGTAAATGATATTACCAATCAACAGAATGATGTCCCAAAAGAAATTGATAATGGAGTATTGCCTGATACTTCTACAGATAAATATTATAATCCCGTTAAACCTATAGAAGTGTAGTGGAGCCTGTAGGGACTTGACAAATATAAAAATCGTGTTATACTTCTTCATATACAAGGAGTTTTTTTTCTATTAACATATGATAACAGTTGACGAAGCGAGAGAATTAGTAAATACAGCAGAGATTCCATTTCCCCAAGATTGGAAAGAACAAATACTTTGCTCTATAGAGGATAATATAAAAACCACTGCTGCGAATGGAAGAAAGGTTCTTAATGTAAAAGGAGTAGTTATAGGTCGTCCACCTGGCAGATATGGAACTTTTAACCTTAGTGCTGGACAATTTGCCGAGATTTCTGCAGTATTGAAGCAGTGTGGATTTGGAGTCGGAGAGGATTTCCGAATACGATTTGACGGCCAGCCTCTTGCTATTGACATAATTTGGTAATATGAAGTATAACATAAAAATAGAGTGGCCTATCTGGGTATTGATATGTGTCGCTTGTTGGTTTTTTGGTGCTTCTCATGGAATTACCGATTCCCATAAAGAGGCAGCAAGTGTTGGTGTAGGAACCTATATTACAAATAGCGGAAAGTCAGTATTTGTATGGAAAAGTGGAACAAACTTAATTTCTCAAAAGATTGTCCTAGAAATTAAATGAAGCCAGTTGAGTTAATAATTTGTGTAGATGTTCTCTGCCACAAAAAATGGGGTAGGACTCTTGTAGATGGGCAATTAAGATCAAGGTCTTGGTGGGAACGACGTAGAGATGCCCTTATAAACAGTCCGGCAATTCAAATTTCAGTAGAATTACTAAAGGATGGGGAACCACCTGAGAAATCTCCCATTCCATATGAAAAAGAAATGGAGTTAAAATAATGTTTGTAGTTCAAGAAAGAAAAACAAAAAAGTATCATGGATACTGTCATACAGTAGGTGATGATATTTGGTTTGATGATGCTAATCATAAAATGGTTGAGAAGTATAAAACCATTCAGAGCGTAAAATGGGATATGAATTGGGTGCCTTGGCATTGGTGGTTTACAAGATATAAGATAGTTGAAATATGAAAATAGAATTAGTTAAAAAAGATAATAGATACTTCATAAGAAAAAGAGGATTTTTTAACTCTTATTATGATCCTACAGACGGCAGTTGGTGCTTAATGCAACCTAATAGAGAATGCGTTATGACTCAATGTGTAGCATATATGGCATATAACGAATTGATAAACAGATTAGCAAAGATTGACGATAAAGAAATCATAATAAAATCCGATTCAATACCATGAAATTAATTAAGCACAAGAAACATGATAAATACGCAATAAAGTGTAAGAACACTTTTGGTTTTATTCCAACTTATTTAGTATATGATCATTATGGAGAATATGGATTGTCGTTTTGGCCTGACTGGATGGACAAAGCCACGGCAGAAAGAACAATGAAAAAATACAAATTATGGGAATAGGAATTAAATTAGAATATTGGAATGAGGCTCCGGACTCGGATGCCATTCATGTAATAATCCATTCAAGGAAGAAATTCTATGAAGGTAGAGATATTAGTTGGTATGAGTTTGTTATGGATGGTATTCCTTTACATGAATTAGGCCACGAGGATATTATACCTGATGGATTTCTGAGGGTTAAGGACATGGAGTATTATGAATTTGGGGGAACCACGGAAGAAGCCAGAAATACTTTGACAAAAGACAATTTCACACTTATAGTAAATGGAGAGGAAATATGAACGACTCTGAAAAAATAGTAGCGGTTATATTCCAAACTGGAATGATTTCTGGAATGCGGCTCATTCGTAAATTAAAGTATGAGCCAACACTGGAAACCATGCGTTATCTCATCAAAAAGAAACTCATTTGTTCAAGCACTATTTTGATAGATGATGAAGATATGAAAAATGCTTATTATGCTCCCTTATCCAGAGCAGTGGAAGCAATGAAAGATTATGTATAATGAATGAGGATGTAAAAAAGGAAAACTGCCCAAATTGTAATAAGAAAATTGAAAATCCCATTGAAAGAAAAATTATTGAAGTAGATAAGAGTGCCTATAAACGTGCATCTATGGGTATAAAAGAAACGAAAATGATTTTTTGTTGTAATAAATGCGGTATGTTTTACCAGATGGGAGTCACGACTAAAAATGTATAATTTATTCCTTGATGATGTTCGTGATGCAAATAGATTTCTCGAACACCAGCAGTTTCGCACTTGGGTCGTAGTAAGGAACTATAATGATTTTGTAAAAACAATTAAGGAAAGAGGATTGCCCAAGTTTATTTCGTTTGACCACGATTTAGCATTAGAGCATTATCCGATATTTGATTTTATTGATGCCTTGACGGAAGATGCACCGTTGCCTGACCCAAAAAAGATACCATATGACACATATGAAGAAAAGACAGGATATCATTGTGCCTTATGGTTGGTAGATTATTGTATTGATAAGAAATTACCATTGCCCGATTATCAGGTTCATTCAATGAACCCAGTAGGAGCAGAGAATATAAGAAAATTGTTAGAGGGATTTAAGAACCACCAAAAAAATAACGAAAATGAGTAGTCTAGTGAAATCGTGTGTTGACAAGGGGCCTGAAATGACTAAACTGGATATGGGGAAACATCCCCATCTCGTAGATTCAGATCTATTTAGAATACTTCGACATATGCCCAAGATGGGCGTGGGGGGACCTTGGGTATCGGGAGGCTCTGTATGGAGGACCTTTAACAAGGAACCGTTGGTAAATTGCGATATTGATATATTCTTCCGAAGTAAAGCGCAATTCGAGGAAATTAGTAGAAGAATGGGAAGCCTGCCATTTGTAAACAATGTTATTAGCGAAACCAAAAAGAAGTGGAATACTCTTTACAAATACCACGTAAACGAAGGAAAAAACTTTAATAAGACGGTGGATGTTCAATTCATTAACATGTCTTATTTCAGTTCATTGCCTAAGTTGATGAACAGTTTTGATTTTACTGTATGCCAGTTTGGTTGGGATGGGAGCACCTTTTATGTAGGACAAACTTCTATTGATGATTTAACCAAGAAGAAGATTGTTCTTTGGAAGATTGCCAAACCAAAATCACTATTGAGACATCTTACCAAGTATTTGTCAAATGGTTTTACTATTCCAAGCGAAGAAACTTATAAACTTTCTTATAATCTCATTAACATGCCTTGTTGGGTAAAAACCAGTGGTGCTGAGTATGGAGATGAAGATGATGAATGTTCTGAAAAGATGAAGAAACCTTGGAATGGAGGGGAGGATTTGCTCACAGCCGATGATGGATGGGAAGGATATGGATATGCTCCCAGAATAGCTCAAGCTGGAAATATATATGGCGGACTTCCTCCAACAGCCCCACGTACAAGGACTAATCGCACTACCACTAGAAGAACGGCACGAGTAGAAGTGGAAGAAGAATCCCCCCAATGGGCTACAGCCATCAGAAATGATATTGTTGCTGCCCAAGGCGAAAATGGTCATCTTAATACTGCTACTGGTCAGTTGGAACCGAACGCAGGCGACTACTATGCCCAAGCTGCCCATGCCGGATATGTTAATCGTAATATTGCTACTGGTCAGTGGGAAGCGGCCGCTGGTGCGGTGATTGGGACGTATGGTGTCGATGTTGGTACCGCCGTTAGGGCTGCTGTTGGTGGTCACCCAGTAAATCCTGCACCAGTTGAAATAGACATAAATGCTTTGAGAGAACGTTTAGCTAATATGCCTGGTCTTGAGGAAGTTGCTCAACCACAACCTGTTCCAGAACCACAAATCCCTCAGTTCTATTTGCCTGAAACACATAGACCCTTAACAATTAGAGAAGTAGTTGGTGGTGATGTAGCAGTTAGGGAAGTAATAAATAATGATAGAGATATTGCTAATGAAGCAATGCACGTGTTACGAGCCGAAGGTGAATTGATTAACAGAGTGGGAGAAACAGAACGTGATCAATATACTCGTATACTGCATAGAGCAGAAGAAGTTATGGAACGGATAGAAAATCATGGTCACATCAGACCTCCTGATTTCGTTCAAGATACTCCCGCAGTTGGGCGAGATGTAGCTGACGATTTTCTTGGGTGGCCTTGGAATATGCCTACTGTAGTAAATACACCTGTATTAGATACACCTGCATTAGATGATAACATTGCTAGAGAAATGTTTGCAGAAAATACGGAGGATTTTCTTGGTCTTTGCAACTTACCTGAATAAAGAAATGTCAAATAGAAAAAAAGGTGCCGGGAAAGGGATGGAGCCAATTAAAGGATATAATCCTAAAAATTGGTATGCGAATTTTTATTTAATCCGATGGGGTGATCCTATCAAAAAAGAGAAAGAAAACACAAATGACAGACGAACAGAAGAAATTAGCGGATCAAATGGTTAATGATATTCAGACCGAAAACGAAAACGAAGCCAAGGGTGAAAAATTAGAATATCTCACTGATACAGTGCCAAATCCTTTAGTGGCCGGTATTCTTGAATGGGGTAAGCAATTAGACCTTGATACTCTAAAGGACAATTCGGTTTTAATGATTAAGGTAAACTCAGAAGATCCTCAATATGCTTATAAGTTTCAAGTAGGTGTTGTAAAGCATGTTTTAGAGCCGAGGTTCGAGGCTTTAAAGGCCAAGAAGATTACTGTGTTATTCTTATCTGATAAAGATGATATTTCTTGTCTTACCGAAAAAGATATGAATACGGCTGGTTGGTATAAAAAGGAACCAAGCCGCATTATTATTCCATAACTTCCAGCAATTGTGAACTACTTCAATATTGGTAACCAGAAAGAAACCAAGAAAGTTGCGGTTATCAAGAAGTATCTCGATAAACACCCGAGAACATCTTTCGGACAAGTTGCAGATCATTTCTCTAAACTGTGGAATGAACCCATTGACCCAATAATTGTTGAGCATATAGGATATACTTCAATATTCCACATACCGTAACCGAGATGAAAGTAAACTTCAAACATATACTTAAAGTGCTAGTCTGCATCGCTGAGGGCCACGTGGGGGTGGGGGTTAAATACCACTGCCCTAATAGGGAGGTATTTACCTGCGAGAGATGCGGTAAGTTTTTAGCGTCAAGACGTTTCGGTGGAATTGACTATGTAAGAGCTTTGGGAAGCTCCGAACGAAAAGATCTTAACGGACTTCCGTATATTTCTAAACTCAAATAGAGTTTGACTTCCTTCCCCGTTGGTGTATATTATGGGATGAAAAGTCTCATAATACCTGACATTCACAACCATCACGTGGTTGCTGAAAATCTTATTGCCAGCGTATCTCCTGATCAGACTATATTCTTGGGTGATTATCTAGATGACTTTGATGACACCTATGCCCATGTCTGTGCCACGGCTGAATGGTTAGCTTGGTCTGTAAACCAGCCTAACCGTATTCATATCTGCGGTAATCACGATCTTCATTATTGGTTTAGTGCCAACAAAAATGTTCGTTGTGGTGGTTTTGAGATAGGTAAGTCACAGTGTATAAATGACTTTATGAAGCCAGAGCATTGGAAGAAACTAAAGTTCTTTCATGTTTTGGATGATTGGTTTCTATCTCATGGTGGTGTTCATCCTTATTGGATTGACCCAGTTAAGTTTCGTAAAGATGAACCAGTTACAATATCTAAAGAGAAACTAATTAAGAAATTAGAACATGATTCGATTGATTGTATAAAACAACTGACAGCGGAGAAATGGCATTGGTTTGCTACCGCTGGTTTTTCTAGGTCAAGTTCGCCATATGTTGGTGGAATAACTTGGTGCGACTTTAGTCAAGAATTTGAGCCAATGCGAGGAATACATCAAATAGTTGGTCATACACCAGATAGAAATAAGATTCGTTGGATCGTGATGAAAGAAGATGATAATGCTGCTTACGCACCAGAAGGTGCCGAGCCGGAGTTATCAGATAAAACGTCATTTAACGTTTGTTTGGATTCATACCCAGCGTTAAAGTGGTATGCGATTTGGGAAGGAAAAAAGCTAACCACACACGAAACGAAAAATTCCTTAAAGTAAAAAAATCAAAGTGGCTCGGACCTTGTCTAAAGGGTCGGGCCATTCTATTTATAGCATAACTACAACCAAAGGAGCACTGATATGCGAAATTGGAAAAACGAAATAGAGCCAACGGCTGAAAACGAAGAGCAAAAAGTGGTTTCATTTGAAAAACCTCAAATGGATGGAGAACCTTTAGGAAATAAGATATATTTCTATACAGATATTTCTAAAGATACTATCTTATCATTGAACAAACAGATTGACAATGTAACGAAGCAAATGAAGATTACTCAATTAACTTACGATCTTCCTGTTGCTCCGCCAGTTGAAATTCATATTTGTTCTGATGGTGGAGATGTATTCGCCAGTATGGCCGCGGTGGATAGAATTATGAATAATAGTGTACCAGTCCACACTTATTGTGAAGGGGTGGTGGCCTCCGGAGCAACACTCCTCTCCGTAGCGGGTCATAGGAGATTTATTACCAAGAACTCTTGTATGTTAATTCACTCCGTATCATCGGGGATGTGGGGGAACTATATGGCCTTCAAGGAAGAATTGCAGAATCTTGATCTTATTATGACTCTTATTAAAAATGTATATTTAAAAAAGAGTAAACTCAAAGGAAAAGAATTGGATGAAATATTAAAGCATGATTTATTTTTCAATTCACCAAAATGTCTAAAAATGGGATTGGTAGATGTGATTTTATAAAGCTTGACTTTTTTTAATTCTGTGATAATATAGAATATGAGCATCATTAACAAGGTAATAGTTCTAAAGTTGAACAAGGCCTGGCAACCAGTCGGTTATTCGTCTGTTGGTCGGGCAATAGTCGATTTAGCTGCAGGCCAATCCGCCACAGCTTTGGACTTCGATTACTCTAAGGATGACCAAGGCAATTACATATTAGACGAGTATGGTGCCCCAGCAGGAGATCCAATCTCCATTATTCCTTGTAATTGGGATGAGTGGCTCAATCTTCCTATCCGTTCTTGGGAAAAGGATGATGTCGTGAGATATGCAAATGGAGCTAAGAGTATGCGTGCTCCAACGGTTCTTATCGCCAAGAACTTCAATAAGATGCCTAAAAAGACGTTTCGTGGTAAGCCTTCAAAGGAAGCCATTTGGATTCGTGATAATGGTATCGACCAGTATAAAAATGTTAAGTTGAAGCGTGAGGATGCTACAATAGATCACGTTATACCTCAATCTAGGGGTGGTAGGGATACTTGGGAAAACTTAGTCATTACACACAAGAAGGTCAATTCAGAAAAAGGTAATAGGTTTAACGACGAAGTAGGATTACATCTTATTCGACAACCGAAGGCTCCGCCTCCTATTCCTCTATCAGCAATGATTAGAGATGTGAAGCATCCTACGTGGAAGCCCTTCCTTATCACAATTGACAATTAAATAACAAAAAGCTCGTTGAAAAACGGGCTTGCTTTTTGTACTAGATAGTTATTGCTATATGTCAAAATCAAAACAGGTTATAATACAAGTAAGGGAAAATGACGGGACCATAATTGAAGTAGAAATATGCAGCAGTATTATTGATTTTTATAAGAAGGAGACAGGTAGAAGTACAGTATCTGCTAAATCTCTTTCTAAATTTATAAATCATCTTGTTGAATCTCATATTTCTTAATTTTTAATTACTTAAGTTTAAATCGTTATTTACCATCTTTTTCACTAGCTGTTCAAATGAAGTTTTTGGTTCCCAACCTAAATCTTTGCGAACAGCAGATGAATTACCACATAAAACTTCAATTTCTGCTGGTCTATAAAATCTAGGATTAATAGTAACTAATGCTAATTGAAAAGGTGGCCTATCTATAACAAATCTCTCAACTAATTCGGTTCCACTCCAGTATCCATCTTCAACACCGGCGGCCTTAAAAGCTAATCCCACAAGTTCACGAATTGTGTGATTTTCATCACTTGATACCACGTAATCTTTAAGTTTAGGAATAACACTTCTCTTCATCATTTCAAAATAACCTCCTGACGTGTAATAACTTTCAGGCAGAGAAGATGGTGGAGCCAATGGTGGAATCAGTGATGCAATTTCTGAATTATATATATCTTGATTTAACATTCTCCATACAGCGTCTACCATATCTTCTGCGTCAGACCAATCACGTTTAGCATCCACATTTCCTAATTCTATTGGTTTAAAAGTATTAAGAGCAACGTTGCAATTTTTTAATTCTTTTACAACACGAACAACGCCCTTTGTAATCTTTCTAGTTACAAACTCTTCGCCGCGACGGACGCCTTCGTGGTTGAATAACCACCCTTGAACAGCATATAGACTATATGACTCACGATACACTTTAATGAGTTGCCTTGCTGCAGCCTTTGATGCTCCATATGGCGAACGGGGTCTGAGAGGGTGTTTTTCATCTTGTGGACTATATGTTACATTGCCGAACTCTTCTGAGGAACCAGCATTATAAAAACGACAATCAGGTTTAACCTTTCGGATAGCTTCCAAACAATCTAATACTCCGGTGGAGTTGACCTGCCACGTTTGTCTAGCGAAGTCCCAAGAAGATGCTACAAAAGATTGTGCAGCGAAATTGATAAAATAATCAGGTTTTGCCGTTTCCATTAACTTATAAATGGAATGCGAATCTGTTAAGTCGAAGTTAACTAACTGAAATCGTGGTTCATTTTCAAGATGTTTTATATTTGCGTGATTTTCTACACTTAATCGTCTTGCCCCTCCTATAATCCACGAATTAGTATTCTTTAATAGATAGTCAATCATTAAAGACCCATCTTGACCTGTTACTCCTGTAATGAATACGGTAGGACTATATCCTTTAGATAAAACAATATCGGAAATATTTTTGATGCTCATAACTTTTTCAACCATAACCTATAATAGTATATCACTATATTTAGTTTTGTAAACTTATTTTATTTATTATATTTTAAAAAATTAATCCAATATTTTATACTAATTTGATTATGCTTAGTCAAGGCATTACTACCGATGTGTTTTTGATTTTTGGTAAGTAATTTAATTCCAGTCGCAGCAACGTTCATAGAATCATCTGGATCTGCTTTCCAAGAATCCGGAGCCCATCTAATAACAGGAGAAACAACAGAAGGAACTCCTTGAGAGATTCCGTCAGCAGTTACCATGTTAAAAGACTCAGTATATGAAACCTGTAATAGTAAATCCATTTCCGATATAAGTTTTATAAAATGATCCCAAAAGTTCCAATCGTGAGTCACCAATTTTATACCTTTCACACCTTCTACCATTTCTCTTATTGCTGGAAGTGTGGTAGATTGGCAGCCGTCGCCGCCTGTTGACATATGAAGTTCTACAGGAACTTTAAGAATAGAGTGGATAACAACAGCTGCCGCTGCAGCAGTCATAAAATTCTTCTCAGGACGAATAGCTCCGAAAGCACCTATTTTCAATGGTGGAACTCCATCCCAAATTTTACCCTTTATCTCAGTACAGTGATACAGATTTGGTAGATAAATACATTCTTCATTGTATGCAGCTTTGAACCACTCAACAAATGGAATATTATTTCCAGCTACCTTTATATTGTGATGATGTTTTGAAAGTTCAATATACTTCCTAAATAATTCAACACCACACGGATCTGCTTGTAGAAATCCTACGTTTGAATGGGACAAAATTACAAATTGAATATTTTTGAAATTCTTTATTAAACTCTCTAAGTCATAAAGACTCATCCAAGGTGCCGATATAACTACATGAGTTAAGGGTTCCTTATTAGTTTCATTGTAATGGTCTATTGCCTTTACTACATCTTCGTTATGTCTGACAGGAAATACAGAAACATGTAAACCGTGTCTCCTTAAAAAATCAGCTGTGGTATATCCTGCTACGTTCAATCCGACGCAACTAGATCTCACCCAATGAGCAAAATCCTTAAAAAAGAGTGCTAACCTAATATTACTGTGTGGCATCATATTATTCTTCTTTCAATTTATTACGAGCTAAAAGTAACCATTCTTTGAACCATTCACTATCAGCCCAGTTGACCTGAGGTGTCTGAGGTGTCTGATCCGTCTTTGTATTTTGAAAACTTTCTGTGAAATTCATCAAAGTCTCCTTCTGTTAATCCTAACATGTTTACTATAGCATTTATAATATAACAGGAGTGAAACTTATCTAGTTTCTTCTCACTAATTTTCTTTGCAACTACTGACGCAAAATAAGTGAGTTCCATCATCTTTTTCTTTTCTTCACCTGGAATGTTTTGACCAGGAATTATTAGACCTGGAATTTTTTGATCTAAAAAAGCTTTACGAGTTTCCTCAAGCATTTTTCTAGTGATAAGTGTTTTGAATTTTGGATTCTTATCCTTTACACCAGCAAGTTTTTTTTGTAGAAGAAGAATATCCTTCCTGGCGACCTTCTTTGCTATAGAGAATGTCGTCAAAATACCTTCTTTGGACAAAATATGGTTTACTGCTTGAGTCATCGACTATAAATATCAATAACCAGAAAGATAAGTTAAAATCTTATATCTATTTTTCGAGAAGATCCCTGTAGTCTATCTGGATCTTTGAAATTGAACTCTACCTTGCCGTGTCTTATATAACCACGGCCCATGATAAAATAATGGCAATAACACAATATTTGTAGATTTTCCAATAGGTGATTTTGTTCATCACCATCCTTGAAGTTTAGCAACAGAGGAAGCTTACCATCAACCCTTCGTTCATCCCACCCACATACTTCGCATTCAGCTTTCTTTACATTACTTCGGATAAGAAGATCCTTTAACCTATAGACCGGATAATTTGGAAATTTACCTTCAAGTATCTGATTAAGAGGATATTTACCTTTATTTGGATCCCAATACTTTTTCTTTGAACCTTTACCCCAAGGATTGATCTTCCATTTATTATATACCAGACACCATTTTTTATATGTGCGGTAATCTATACCTAAATACTTTGCTGCTTCTGTTGCACTCTCTGTAGAAACCTGTGCATCTAATATTTCAGACTCAAGTAGGGGTCTCCAACCATTGGCAGTTTTTAATCTATGAGGAATGGTTAAAACAGTAGAAGATTCTGTCTGTTCCTCAGTAAGTTGCAAAGAATCAATAAGTTTCTCATTCTTTATATCGCTTATTTGTTTCTTTAGTTTTTCAACTTCTTTAACCAAAAAGCTAAGAACCGTATTCTTATCAACTTGTGGGTGATATTGGTTCGGTTGAGTTATTTGGTTCTGCTCCATCATCGTCACCTTTCAAACTCTCTTTTCTTAAATCTATGCCGTGGGATTTAAGAAAGTTTATCCGCATCATTTCCGCTTTAAAGTGTAATCCTGCATTTATCAATACAAAGTATGTATTATAAACATAGTGCTTCTGAGATTTCTTGGTATCAGCCTTTAAAAAAGTTTCCATAACAACAGTTACAAGAAACTTTTCACCATCTTTTCTTTTTTCCAATGCTCTAGTTGCAGCTTCCATGTAAACATCGTCAAATATATTTGGATCGATACTAAACTCTTCAGTCCAGTCCAAGCATTTAACTGTTACTTTTTTCAGTTTTGATTTCATAGAGTGCTTCATATT
>OCZT010006330.1_pt1 | contig 11721 bp, 9 predicted proteins | sample 1539031 | NCBI WGS metagenome assembly OCZT01 (sample SAMEA3539308, study PRJEB22396) | soil metagenome | biome: tundra; feature: field; material: soil | place: USA | collected 2010-05 | depth 0.15 m
AAGCAGGAAACCGCCTGCCCCGGCGCCGACCAGCTTGCCGCCAAGCGCGCCGCTGCCGCGGCCAATCTGGTACCAGCGGTCGATGCTGGTGTTCGACATCGACGCCGACCGCTTCTTCTTATGCTCCCAGTGCTCGTGCATGAGCACGGCGAATCCTTCCGTGTCGCCCTGCTCCAGGGCGGCCTTGCTGCGCAGGCCGAGTTCCTTCACGTAGTGCAGGTTGTCGATCATTTGCGTGTCGCCGCTCTCGGACCGTGTCTTCTGCTCGGCGAGAACCTTGTCAGCGTCGCGAGAATAGCCGGTGAAGAACATCAGCAGGTGTTCTTCGAGGTCATGCAGGGTGTCCGTGGACATGGCCAGCGGAGACACCGCGACCTGGCCATCGGGCCTGAAGTCCAAGCACTTGACGCCGCCGAAGGCGGCCACGTACTGGTCCTGCTTGCCAACCGGCCTGCGCAGCCGGTCGATCTCGACGGCACAGGCCTCCTCGGCCAGATCGCCCGCTGTCACGTGGTCGCGGCGGAACGCGTACACCGCGTGCAGGAGCCCAACGGTGAACGCTCCCGACGAGCCCAGGCCGGTACCCGACGGGATGTCGGCCATGCTCACGATCTCGACTGACGGGCCGATGTCATGGGCCAGCAGCACCTCACGGAGGATCGGATGCTCGATCCGCTCAGGACGCTCGACACGCTCAAGCGCCGAGTACTTCAGGAAGTAGTCCGGCGTGAACGTCCGGTTGACCGATATGAAGATATATTTCGAGATGGCCGCGGACAGCACGAACCCGCCGAACTGCCCGTAGTACGACGGCAGATCGGTGCCACCGCCGCCGAGGGTGATCCGGAGCGGCGCGCGGGTGATGATCATGTGTGGTCCGCCTCCGGGGCCCGCGCCACTGCCGCCATCTGCCAGCCGACCGGGAAGTCGTCGCGGTTGTGCCTGAATCCCGTGTCGAAGAAACGTGTCGCGGCCCGCTCCATCCTCGACGGCGTCGTGCCAGGCGCGCGGCCTTCGACGTCGGCGATGAGCCGGCGGCCTCGCGCGATGACGGCCAGCTTGTAGATATTGAAGAAGGGAAACCCCGCGCGGAGCACCCGCTCGACGACATATCCGGCATCGGTGAGCACGCCGCGCAGGTCCGCGGCCTTGAAGTGCCGGTGATGGCCGATATGCCGGTCGAAGGCCGAGCGCGGGCCTCCCGGCACGGTGATGATCACCCGGCAGCCTGGGGCGAGCAGGCTCTTGGAGTTGCGCAGCAGGCGCACCGGATCGTCGACGTGCTCCAGCACCTCGGAGCATACGGCGTATCCGGCAGCTGGCTGATCTGGGTCAAGTGCCACTGGCTGCAGCAGGTCACGCTGGGTGAAGTTGACCTCGACTCCGCGTGCGGCGGCAGCGGCGCGACTGCGCTGCACGCCGGCCGCGCTGTACTCGACTCCGCACACCGCGACGTCGGGGTACGCCTCTCGCAGGTAGATGGCGAACTCACCCTGCCCGCTGCCGATGTCCAGCACCGTCGCGCCGGCAGGCGGCCTGCCCAGCAGGCTGATCACCAGCCGACGGCGGTACAGGTTGGCCGGGTTGCCCTCGGCTGCCTCACCGTAGGCGTCCCAGTGATGATCCCAGTCGTCTGGGTCCGGAGCTTCCGACCCCCCGGCGCGGATCGCGCGGTCGGCGGCGCTCACAGGAAAAACCCCGCGGCCGCGGCGTCGTTGTGGAACATGCGCACCGTCTCCAGCGAGAAGGCGTCGAGGTCCTTGCCCAGCGACTCCAGCTTCTTCAGCACGTCGCGTGTCAGGGTGATGATGTGCACGCCGAGGTCGTCTGCCTGCCGCACATTCAGGATCTCTCGCGGGCTAGCCCACAGCAGTTCGAGTTCCGGATAGGGCGCCATCGTCTCGAGTGCTGCCCTCATCAGCGGCACGGGATCCCGGCCGGTGTCCGCCACCCGGCCGGCGAACACCGAGATGACCCCCCCGGGACCGCCGGCCAGCGCAGCGGTGGCGACCTCGACCTGCGGCTCCGTCATCAGTGCGGTCACGTTCACGTGCACACCTGAAGCGGACAGTTCCCGGACGACGGCGGCTGTGCTCGTCCCCCGCGTGTCGGTGACGGGGATCTTGACGTAGACGTTGCTGCCCCACGAGGCGATCAGCCGGGCCTGGCGCAGCATCTCATCGTCGGAGTCAGCGAAGACCTCGAACGAGATCGGCCGGTCGGTGACGTGTTCGAGCAACTTGCGGGCAAAGCCTTCGTAGTCAGTGACGCCGGACTGGCGCATCAGGGTCGGGTTCGTCGTGAACCCCGCGATGTCCGGCCGGCCGGCCAGCTTGAGGATCGCCTCGAGGTCGGCTCCGCCAGCGAAGATCTTCACGGTCTTGAGTCCTAGATCAGTCATCCCTGGGGCCCTCCGGTGCCCACCCCTGCTGTTGAATCCAGGTCGCGGCTTCCGGCAGGCCTGCCACGGCGACATGCGCGCCGACGGGCGCCGGCTCATCGTAGTGAGATTCCACGTATATCGCTCTCACTCCGGCGCGCTGCGCGGCTTCGATGTCCCGCCACCGGTCGCCGACGCTCGCGCTGCGCGCCAGATCGAGGTCCAGCCGCTCCGCGGCGCCCAGCAGCATGCCCGGCTTCGGCTTGCGGCACCCGCAGGCGTCAGCATCGTCGTGCGGGCACACGCACACCTCGTCCAGCGGCACCAGGCTGCGCAACCGTTCGTGCATCCTGTCAACCTCGGCGCGCGTCTGCGTGCCGCGGGCGATGTCCGGCTGATTGGTCACCACGACGAGGACGAAGCCGGCCCGCCGCAGGCCGGCACAGGCCTCGGCGACACCTGGGAGCACCCGGAACTCCTCCAGCGATCGGGGCGGCGTTGGCACTCCGCCCCGGACGAGGGCCTCATTGAGCACCCCGTCCCGATCGAGGAAGACGGCCGGGCGCCCACATGCCGCGATCAAGCGTCGAACCGCCCGTCACGGGCGTCGGCGAGCATGGACTCCATCGATGCCCGCAGAGCCTGCCGCCCGGTGCGCTCGTTCTTCCAGCCCAGCGCGCGGATGCGGTCGGTGTTGATCCGGACGACAGGCACATCGCCCTTCCAGCCGCGGGCCCCGCCGGTGTACTCGAACTGCGTGCTTCCGGCGGGCAGGCCGACCACGTCCATGGCGAGCCCGGCGATCTCGGTGACCGTGACGTAGTCGCCGGTCGCCACGTTGAACACCGCGAATGGCTCGGTGGCCAGCCGCGCCGCGTGCAGGACGGCCTCGATGACGTCGTCCACGTGGATATAGGACTTGCTCTGCTGGCCGTCACCCAGTATGCGCAGCCGGAGCGGGTCGTCGAGAAGCCGGCGGATGAAGTCGAAGCCCACGCCGTGTGTCTGGCGCGGCCCGACGACATTGCCGAACCGGAACGCCCGCGCGGTGACGCCGAACATGGCCGCGTAGGACGCCAGGAGGGCTTCGCCCGCGAGTTTGCTCGCCCCATAGGTCGACACGGGAACCAGTGGCCCGTGATCCTCGGCCGCCTCGGTCTCGCCGAGGTCGCCGTACACGCCGCTGCCGGAGGCGTAAAGCACCATCTCGACGCCGCCGCGGCGGGCGGCTTCGGCGACATGATGGGTGAGCAGCGTCCCCTGGTCGAAGTCGACGGCCGGGTCGGTCATCGCGCGGGCGATGTCCGGGTTCGACGCGAGGTGGATCACCGTGTCGTGCCCGTCCACGGCGGCGACCAGATCCTCGAGATCCCGCACGTCACTCTTGATCACGTTCAGCCGGGCGTCGGCCTGATGCGCGGCGAGATGCCATTCGCGCCCAGACGAGAAGTTGTCATACACCGTGACCTGCCGCGTCGCGTCGCTGGCCAGCAGGCGGCCGACAAAATGGCCGCCGATGAAACCAGCGCCGCCCACGACGCAGATCCGCCGGATGGCCCGCCGGGTCATCGCAGCGACTCCCACCGGGTCGCCACCCGGGCCAGCACCGGGTGCGACACGAGCAGGTGCCATATCACGGCGCACAGGCCCTCGGTGTGCGGCGTGACGTGGTCGGCGTAAAGCGGCGGAATGATCACACAGGCGTCGGCGAGCTGCGCCGTCGCGCCGCCGTCGCGGCCCACCACGCCGAAGATCGAGGCGCCGCGCTCCCGCCCGAGCCGCAGCGCGGCGACCACGTTGGTCGAGACGCCCCTCACCGCGTCGCCGCCGCCGACGGAGAAGACGAGCAGCGCGTCACGACCGGAGAGCCGTGACCCCTTGAGCCACTCGGTGAACGTGGTGTCCCACCCCTCGTCATTCGCCCGCGCGGTGAGCTCCGACACGTTGTCGGTCGGCGTGTACGCCTCGAAGCCGCAGATCTTGCGGAAGTCGTTGACCGCGTGCGACGCGTGGCCCGCCGAGCCACCGACGCCGAGGATGAACAGGCGGCCGCCCCGTTCACGGACCGCCGCCAGGCCCTCGGCTAGCTGCTCGACCACGTCAGTGTCGATCGACGTGAGAACATCGACGGACTCCTCGACGAAGGCCTTCGAGAACGTCATTTCCTGGTCCCCACTGGATCGATCTTGCACACGGCGAACGTATTCAAGGCGAACTTGTGCCTGAAGCAGCGGATGCCGTGCGGCACGAAGCCGGCCCCCACCAGCAGCGGCCACAGGTCACGAGGGTCGTAATAGGTCTTGTGGTCGTCCATCTCGCAGGCCGGCGAGAGGCCAAGCCGGAACGCCGAGAACTCCAGCGCCCGCTTACCCCGCCAGGACGGCACGTTGATGGCACACACCCCGCCGGGCCGCAGCAGGCGCTGGAAATGCTTGAGCGTCTCGGCGGGCTCCCAGAGGTGCTCCAGTACGGACATGCACAGGACCACGTCGAGTGACTGATCAGGCAGGGCCGCCAGGACACCAGGAAGGCTTCCTTCGATCGCGGTGACCTTGGGCAGCGATCTGAGATCGTTTGCCAGCGCAATGTCGGCGAGCGTCGCAGATCTGACCCTGGCGAGGACCGACCGCATGTAGGTCGCCTCGAATCCGCAGCCGAAGTCGCCGACATCCTTGCCGTCGATGCTGCCGACGGTTCGCCGGATCTGGTGACCTGACAGCCAGACCCCGGCGCGGTCGACGGCTGTGGTCCTGCCGTCCTGCCCGAAGGCCGTCTCCCGAGCGAGGTCAGGGTCGGGCATCGTTCTTCTCTCCGTAACGCACTTCGGTGGCGTGCAGAACCAGGGTGAAGCAGAACGTGGAAAACCCGATGATCATGAACAGCAGTCCGACGATTCCGAGATGGTCGATAACGGAGGACGGATTGGGCAGCGAGAAGTCGTGCGTCACGTAGTGCACGAGCACAGCCGCAGAGAGCGCGAATCCGAGCACGAACAGCAGCCCGCTGGCTACGACAGTGCTCGTGTAGCGGAATACGCGCCGCCACCGTTGTCGGGCCCGGCCCGTGTAATCGAGGAATACGTCGGCCAGGCAGCCGAAGTAGATGCTCTGCAGCCCCAGCACAGACAGGGTCAGGCCGATGAGCATCCAGTACAGGTTGAACGTCAGCGGGCCGATGGTGATCCCGCCGAAGCTGAGCGGCAGCGTGAGCAGCAGGCCGAGGGTGAACAGCGCGATGCCCGGCTTGAACAGGAAGAACTGCGCGCCGTGGATGAACATGGCGCGCAGGTTGATCCACGCGGCGTGGAACGGGGAGAACCAGCCCGAACGCTTGTGATGCGACAGGCGGCCGTCACGGTCCTTGTAGAAGGTGACTGGCACCTCAGTCGTCCGCAGCTCCATGCGCACCGACTTCAGCACCATCTCGGAGGCGTATTCCCACGACTGGGATACCAGGCCCATGTGGTCGAGCGCTTCACGGGTGGCGCCGCGCATGCCGCAATGGATATCGCTGAAATGACTGCCGTAGAGACGGTTGAGGATCCAGGTCGTGACCGGCGTGCCGAAGTACTGATGCAGAGCGGGCATCCCGCCAGGCTCGATCGAGCCCTTCCAGCGCGAGCCCATCGCGTACTCGGCGCCGCCGCGCATCGCCTCGACGAAGGGCGCGAGCTTGCGGAAGTCGTATGTGCAGTCGGCATCGCCCATGATCACGTACTTGCCGCGCACGTACGGCAGCGCGTCGATGTAGGCACGGCCGAGCCCCCGCTTAGGGGTCTTCAGGACACGTGCCCCGCCTGCCAGAGCAAGCTCGGCTGTGCGGTCAGACGAGCTGTCGACGATCAGTATCTCGCCCACGGCGTCGGCATCACGCAGTCCTTCGTGGCACCACGCAACGAAGTCGGCGATGGTGAGCTCCTCGTTCACCGCCGGAATGAGGATGGTCACCTCGGGCGACTCGACGTCGCCGGTAGGCAGCAGGAGGCGGATGGCCGGATCGCGAGCCGCCCCGGCGTTCCCGTTGCTCGCGCCTATATCCGGAGCACGGTCAGCCGAGCGGTAAGCGACCACCTCCCAGCCTCCCATGTCATCCAAGATCGCGGATAATGCCCATCACCGACGGTATCGGGGTTGCGCAGAAATGTCACAATACCTGCCGAATAGCTCTAGAGAGAGCTTTGCCGGACTATCAGCGGTGATCGTGATTCCCTTGTCTGTTTCGGAGCTGGCCCCGGGCGCGCGGCTGGCGGGGCCGGGCCGGTCACCTGGTCTCCAGGCCTCGGATCCGGGGCCGGATCTGAATGAAATCCGCGCTCTTGGGTCCCATCGTCACGTCGGCTGCTGGCAGCCAGCAGTCGGTCCACGGCCCGGGCGGCGGCCTGGCCATCGTCTAGCGCGCAGAACTTCGCGGTGAACGCGTCGTAGGCGGCGCGGTGCGACCTGGTGACCTGGTCGATCTCGCTGAGTGCGTCGATGACCTCGGCGGTGGTGCGCAGCAGCGGGCCGGGCGCGTCGGCTTCGAAGTCGAAGTAGAAGCCGCGCAGCTTGTCGCGGTAGCGCTCAAGGTCGTAGGTGAAGAAGATCATGGGGCGGCCGGTGACGGCGAAGTCGAACATCGCCGAGGAGTAGTCGGTGATCAGCACGTCGCTGATCAGGTAGAGGTCCGCGATGTCCGGGTAGCGCGTGACATCTATCAGGCCTGCGTCGGCGGAGCTGTCAGAGAGCGGGTCCCGGACGTTGAAGTGCGTGCGCAGCAGGATGACGTGATCGCGGCTGAGTGCCCGCGCGGCCGCAGCGAGATCGAGTTGCAGCTCGAACCGGTAACGGCCGCCCTGCTGGAATGCGTCGTCCCGCCAGGTGGGCACGTACAGCACGACGCGTTTTCCCGCGGGGATGCCGAGGCGCCGGCGGATCTTGGCCGCGCGCGCCTCGCGCTCGGGGTGCCGGAGAATGTCGTTGCGCGGGTAGCCGGTTTCGGCGATCTCGCCGTCGAACGCGAAGGCGCTGCGGAAGATCGGTGTGGAGAACGCGTTAGGTGCCAGCAGCAGATCCCACTTGGGGGTGTCCTCGTCCTGCCGCTCTAGATAGGCCACGGTGTTGGGCAGCCTGGGCGGCTCAATGTCGTGGCCGATGCGCTTGAGGGGTGTGCCGTGCCAGGTCTGCAGGTAGAACTGGCCCTCCCGCTTCCGGTACCAGCGGGGAAGCAGGTCGTTGGTCACCAGGTAACGCGCCTGGGCAATCGCTTCATAATGTTCCCGGGTGCCGGCCACGAGCTGCTTGCTGTCAGCTGGCACGGGGAACTGGCCGTCGCTGGTCACCCAGGCGCACTCCAGGCCGGGTTCACGGCGCCGCAGTTCCGCATAGATCGCGCGCGGATTGCAGGAGTACTGCAGCCCGCCATAGCTTTCGAAGACCACGAGGTCGCGCAGCGGGCGGGCCGCGGCGGCAGGGTAATCGCGCTGCCTGAGCCGGTGCTGTGCGTAGTGGCCACGCTCGTCCGGGGCATAGTCGATCCGGATCTTGAGCCGGAGCGCATCGGCCTGGTGGGCCTCGAGGGCGACTTCGTGGATCCCGGCACGACGGTAGCCAGGGAGGTCGGACCGCCGGCTCGGGTGCACCGCGACGGGGAATTCCTGTCCGCTGGCCCGGGCGAGCACTTCCCAGCTGCCGAATCCCAGCGGCAGCCTGCCCGCGAGGCCCGGCATCGCCGCCGGATCGAACTCGGCGCTGAAGTGATCGTCTGCCCAGCTCAGGTCGATGACATGCTGCTCGTTGGAACCGACTCTGCGCAGCACGAGCTCGACCGGAGCGGCGTCGCCGACTGGCTGGTCGCCGGCCAGCAGCAACTGGCCGGCCGATGTCCACTCGGCTCGCGAGACGAGCAGATGGCTGGTCCGTTCCATGACGGTCAGACTGCCGAACGGGGTGAGGGTGGTCGTGATCTCCCGCCCGTCGTCGCTGGCCCGGACCCCGGTGGCCTCGACGGCCGCGCCAAGACGCACCGCCGCGGTCTTCGCGCCGCCGCCCGGATGCAGGGAGACATCCCAGGCGATCTCGTCCTGGCCGGGCAGCGCCCGGTCGACGGCAGTGGGCTTGGTGTGCGCGGCGGTGAGCGTGGCGAGCGGCAACCGGGCCAGGAAGCCGGTGCGGCCGTCCGCGCCGCTGCTGGTCTCGACTGGGAGCCGGATCCGCTGGGCGCTCTGCCGCCGGGCGATCACTAGCGCGGCGCCAGCGGCCATCTCCGCGGTGGACCAGCCGGAAAACTCAAGTGCGCCGCCGGTGGCGCGGCAGGCGGTCACGAACACACTGACCTGGCGAGCCCGGATATTGAAGCTGCCGTCATCCTCCGGAGCGGGCTGCAGCCATACTCCCTCAGTGGCCCAGCGGCCCTCCGGCCACTTGGCCGAGCCCGCTACCACCCCGGTGACGGGCCCCTCACGCCGGATGCGGGGCCCGCTCACCCGGACCCTCAGCTCCCACGCGGCCGCACGCCAGGACCCAAGGGTCGCGAGCCGTTTCGGATCGAACTCGACTTCGAATCCGGACCAGTCGTAACAGGCCGCCGCCTGGTTCGACAATGCCGTGACATCCGGCCGGTGGATTCGCTTTACGGGCAGCCGGATGGTCCGGTGCAGCCTGTCGTTGCGGAGTCTCACCTGAATCCGGGTGTCGCCCCTGGCAGGCGCGTCCAGCCGCCGGATGTAGGCGTGCCCGGCGATACGCAGCCGGCCATCGCGCCAGCTCACCTCGTCGAGGCGCGCGTTCAGCGTCATCTCGCCGGCGGCCTCGTAGATGTGATCGGGCACGCCCGCGCCGCGGTCGCCGAAGTACGGATACGCGGCGTACCATCTCGGCCGCGCCATCCCGCGGCGCACCATCTCTGCGGCCGCTCCCTCCTGTCCGGCGTCCTGCATGACGCGCAGCAGTTCCGCGAGCATCCCGTGGCGGATCAGGTAGTAGCGGAGCCGCTTGAGCGCATCGACCTGCTGGTATACCGATTCGTCCACAGTGGCGAGGTAGTCGCTGGCCAGTTCGACCAGCCGCTGGCGGTCCGTATCCGCGACGAGCCGGAAGGCGCCGACCAGGATGGCAAGATCGCCCTCAAGCACGCACCGGTCGTAAACCGGCTTGAGTTCCGGCGCCCGGGAGGTGAGAAAGGCGCTGACGGCACGCACGGAGGCCATCCGCTGCTCGTTGTTGGACAGCTCGCGGGCGCGCTGGCTGATGGACAGCTCGCCGGATTGCCGGTCCCGGTAGTAGTAAACGACGTCCCGGAAGGCGTCGACCGAGGACGCCATCACGTGAGCCGGGACCATCACCGGCGAATCCTCGTACAGGCCGGGCGGGAACTCGAGGCCGCAGGAATCCCAGAACGAGCGCCGGATTACCTTGTTCCAGGCGGTCCAGTCGTGCATCAGCGCGTGGTAGCGGGAGACATGGGTGCGTAGCACCGTCGACTGGAACGGCGCACGATGCATCTGAGAGGCGTAGATGCCGGCCGGGCTGAACCTCCGGACGCCGCCGGAGGCGATGTCCGAACCGGTCTTCTCGAGCGATCCGACGAGGAGTTCGTAGGCGTGCGACGCCAGCAGATCGTCGCTGTCGACGAAGGCGAGGTATTCGCCGGTCGCGCGTGCTGTCCCGGTGTTCCGCGCCGAGCCGAGGCCCTGGTTCTGCTGCTGGATGAGCTGGAACCGCGAGTCGCGGGCGGCGAAATCCTTCGCGATGACAGTGCTTCCATCGGTGGAGCCGTCGTCGACCATGACGACCTCGAGGTCGCGGAAGGTCTGTCTGGCGATCGACTCAAGCGACGCTTCTATATACCGCTCCACGTTGTGGAATGGCACGACAACGCTGAGCTTTACCACGGCCGCAGGCACCTCCGGAGGACACCGAACAGCCCGGTGCTGATCATGACGATCACAGAGACATACGGCATATCATAGTATGTAGGGCATACCAGGATGCCGCGAACCGTTTGCCTGCTCGTATCCAAAAAGCCTGATGAGCCACGGGCAGCGCGGGACCGGCTGGCCGGCTCTCGCCGAGCGGTCAGCCGCACGGGATGGCTACCGGTCCGGTAGGGATGGGCCGGGACGTCGCGGGGGCCGGTCCTACCTGGGACATGGCGGATCAGTGCTTGAGCAGAGACTCCGCCACGCTGAGATCATCCGGGTAGGTGATCTTCAGGTTCCGCTCGCTCCCGGGCACCACGGCGACCGTGACTTCGGGCAGGTAGCGCAGCACTACGCCGCAGTCGTCGGTGGAAGCCAGGTCAGTGAAGGCCGGATCGGCCTGCGCGAGTTCGTACGCGCGGCGGATCACCTGGAGCCGGAAACCCTGCGGTGTCTGGCAGCGGCGCAGCCTATCCCGCCGTGGCATCGACGTCATGACGTCGTTGTCCACGATCACGATCGTGTCGGACGTCGGGACCGCGACGCCGACCGCCTCGTGCGTCCGCAGCGCACGCACGCAGTCCGCGATGATGCGCTGGTCGACCAGTGGCCGCGCGGCGTCGTGGAAGAGCACGTCGCACTCCTGCTGGCCCGGTTCATCGCGGCCCGGTTCATTGCGACACAGTTCCGCGATGGCCCGCCAGGTGGAATCGGGGCGGCTGGCGCCGCCCTCGATGACGCCCATGACCTTCTGGTAGCCGCCGGCCTTCAGCAGTTCGGCTACCGGCCGGGAGTGCCCCGCTGCCATGACTACCAGGATGGCGGCCACGTCTGGGGCCTCCTCGAAGGCCGCGACCGAGTGCTCGATCAGGGTCCGGCCGGTAAGCGGGAGCAACTGCTTCGGCAGTCCGGAGCCGAACCGCTGGCCAGAGCCGCCCGCGAGCACGACCGCCACCGTCCGCATGAGGCGGACTCTACCCGGGCCGGCCGGACCTGGCCGTGCGAGCAGCACCGATGTGCGCCGGGAGGGTACGGTGCGTAGCGGGGCGGGTACGGAAAGTCTCGGATCAGCGGATCACCGGCTTGGCTGGCGGACCACGAGGAGGGCGGGCATGACCGTGGTCGCAGCCGTCGGCGTGCTTCCTGCCCGGATGGCCGGCTGGGCAGCCCGCCGATCACTGGCTCCGAACGCGCTCACCGGGATCGGGCTGGCCTGCAGCCTCTGCGCCGCGGCCTGGTTCACCTCGGGGACACGGCTCGCGGCGGTCACCGGGGGGCTGGCACTGTGCGCCGGGTACCTGGCCCGCCGGATCCGGGCCCAGCTTGTGGCCGCCCGCAACACCGGGGGAGTCGCTCAGGGCGACGCGGCGGCCACTGTCGCGGCGCCGCCCATGCTGGCTAGCCCCGTGCTGGCTAGCCCCGTGCTGGCTAGCCCCGTGCTGGCTAG
>OCZT010006332.1_pt1 | contig 11719 bp, 10 predicted proteins | sample 1539031 | NCBI WGS metagenome assembly OCZT01 (sample SAMEA3539308, study PRJEB22396) | soil metagenome | biome: tundra; feature: field; material: soil | place: USA | collected 2010-05 | depth 0.15 m
ATACGGCGACCACCGAGATCTACACTCTTTCCCTCACGACGCTCTTCCGATCTGCCTGCCCGCACGAGAGCCGCCGCCCCCCCTCGCCCACGGGCGTGTCGAGGCCGCGGGGCAGCAGGCGGATGAACTCGCCGGCGCCGGCCGCGCTCGCGGCTCGCTGGATCTGCGCGCGGCCCGCAGCGGGCGCATACAGGGCGATGTTCTCCGCGACCGTGCCCGCGAACAGGCTCGGGCTCTGCGGGACCCACGCGATCTGCGCGCGCCAGAGATCGAGATCGAGCTCGCGCAGGTCGAGGCCGCCGCATCTGATCGTCCCCTCGACGGGATCGGCGAGGCGCATCAGCAGCCGCGCCATCGTGCTCTTGCCCGCGCCGCTGGGCCCGACGAGCGCGGTGATGCGCCCGGGCGCGAGCTCGAGATCGATGCCCGCCAGTGCGCGGCGCGGGCGCTGCGGGTACTCGTAGGCGACGCCGTCGAAGGCTATCGGCTCCCGCGCGGGGTCCCGCGGGCGCCGCGCATTGCTCGCTCGCGCGATCGCCGAGGGGTCCTCGAGCGCGTCGAAGATCCGCTGCGAGGCGGTCGCGGCGTCGGCGCTGGAGTGGAACTGCTGGCCGACCTGGCGCAGCGGCCCGTAGAGCTCGGGCGCGAGCAGCAGCACCGTCAGGCCGGCCTGCAGGCCGAGCCTGCCCTGCACGAGCTGCACGCCGATCGTGGCCGCGACCAGCGCCGTGCCGATCATCGCGCAGAGCTCGAGCACGAGCGCGGAGAGGAACGCGGTCCGCAGCGTGGCCATCGTCTCGGAGCGGTAGCGCTCGCCGACGTCCGCCATCGTCCGCTCCTGGGCGTGCTCGCGCCCGTAGGCGCGCAGCGTCGCGAGCCCCTGCACGACATCGAGGAAGTGGGCGCCGAGCAGCGCCAGCGCGCGCCAGCGGCCCTGCGCCTGGGCGCGCGCGCCACGGCCGATGAGCACCATGAAGAGCACCAGCAGCGGGACGGTCAGCGCGAGGATCGCGGCCGTGGGCGGGTCCAGCGTGAGGACCCAGCCGATCACCGCCACGGGCACCACGGTGGCGAGCACGAGCTGCGGCAGGTAGCCGGCGAAGTACGCCTCCAGCGCATCCACCCCCTGCACCGCCGTGCCCGCCAGCTCGCCCGTTCGCGCGGCCCCCGGGCGGCGCTCGGGGCCGGCGAGCAGGAACCTGCCGACGAGCCGCCCGCGAAGCTCCGACATCACCCTGATCGCGCCCCAGCGCCCCGACAGCTCGAAGGCGCCGTCGACGAGCGCGCGTGCGAGCATCACGGCGGCGAGCGCCACGAGCTGCGGCTGCAGGCGGGCGAGGGCGGCTCCGTGCATCGCCGCGCGGTCGATCACGTAGGCGAGCAGCGCGGCCTGCGCGACGATCAGAACCGCCGAGATCACGCCGAGCGCCGCTGCCAGCGCGAGGTGTGCGCGCGCGGGTCGGCTCTCGCGCACCAGCCTGCGGTCGACGGGCGCGGCCATGCTCAGGGCGAGGACGCCGAGGGAGGAGACGTCGGCGCGATCGGCGCCTGCCCGCCTGCTCCTCCATCGGGGTCCTTGCCTCCCATGCGCTCGAGCACCGCCAGCGGCGTGGGCGTGCCCTCGAAGTCCGAGCGCCCGAGCCGGTGGCGGAAGACCCAGTAGGTCCAGCCCTGGTAGAGCAGCACGATCGGCACGAACACGATCGCCACGACCGTCATCACCATCTGCGTGTAGTGCGTCGAGGACGCCCTCACGAGCGTGAGGTCGAACAGGTGGCTGGTCGTGGAGGGCAGCGCGTTGGGGAACAGCTCGATGAACAGGCTCACGAACAGCAGCGCGATCGCCCCCGCGCTCAGCGCGAACGCGCGGCCGTCGCTGCTCCGCGAGAGCGCGACCGGCACCGCCGCGGCCAGCGCCACCGCGACCGCGGCCACGACCTGGGCGGAGATCTTCACGCCGCCGGCGTTCTGGTCGATCGCGGTCCACAGCAGGAACGCGCCCATCAGCACAGCGCCCGCGATCGAGGCGCGCGCCGCGACGGCGCGCGCGCGCTGCACCATCTCGCCGCTGGTGCGCAGCGCGAGGAAGATCGCCCCGTGGGTCAGGAACAGCGTGAGCGTCACCAGGCCGCCCAGGAGCGCGTAGGGATGCAGCAGGTCCCACAGCGATGCGGTCACGTCGTGGGCCGCGTTCATGGGCACGCCGTGGACGATGTCCGCCCAGCCCACGCCCCACAGCAGCGCGGCGAGGAAGCTGCCGATCACGGCCGCCCACTCCCAGCTCGCGCGCCAGAGCCGCGAGTCTTCCTTGCCCCAGAACTCGAATGACACGCCGCGCACGATCAGCGCCGCGAGGATCAGGAAGAGCGCGATGTAGAAGCCGGAGAAGAGGCTCGCGTACCACCCGGGGAACGCCGCGAACGTGGCCCCGCCGGCGGTCAGCAGCCACACCTCGTTGCCGTCCCAAACGGGTCCGATCGTGTGGATGATCATGCGCTTGTCGGTGTCGTCGCGCGAGAGCGCGCGCAGCAGCATGCCGACGCCGAAGTCGAAGCCCTCGAGCACGAAGTAGCCGACCCAGAGCACCCCGATCAGGGCGAACCAGAGGGTCTGCAGGAAGTTCGGCTCGCGCATTCCGGCTCCCTCTCAGTAGGCCAGGACGAGGTCGGGCCGCGGCTCGGCGCCGGGGGCGGGAGGCTCCTGCTCGGGCTTGGCTTCCGGGCCGTGGGCGATCTCCTTCAGGAACAGCCGGCCGCCGATCACGAGCATCAGGCCGTAGAGCAGCGTGTAGCCGAGGAGACTGAGGATGACCGTGCCCGATCCCACCAGCGGCGAGCGTGCGTCGCTGGTCTTCAGCAGCCCGTAGACGATCCACGGCTGACGTCCCATCTCGGTGAAGATCCAGCCTGTCAGGTTCGCCAGCGGCGGCAAGAAGGCGCCGCCGACGGCTGCCCACAGGAACCAGCGCTTGCGCTCCATGACTCCGCGGCGGATGAGCAGCAGGCCGATCAACGGGATCAGCACGAGCAGGACGCCCGCGCCGGCCATCAGGCGGAACGTCCAGTAGGTCACGCCCAGAATCGGCACGTAGTCGCCGGGGCCGTACTTGGCCTGCGCTTCGCGGTTGAGCTGGTTGACACCCTTGACTTCCCCGTTCCACGAGGCGGTGCCGAGGACCGACAGCAGGTGCGGTATGCGGATGTCGGTGTTGAGGCGCTTGGGGAAGTGTTCGAAGGGTCCGACCGCGAAGATCGAGAGGCTGGCGCCCCTGGTGGTGTCGTAGAGCGCCTCGGCGGCGGCCATCTTCATCGGCTGCTGGGTCTCCATCAGCGTGCCCTGGGCGTGTCCGAACGCCCCGGTCAGGACGGCGGCGGCGAGCGTGAGCGGCAGCACCATGCGCACCGAGCGCGAGTAGACCTCGTTGCCGCGACCGCGCACCAGCGCGAACGCGGAGATCGCCAGGACGAGCATGCCGCCGGTGCAGATCGCGCCGAAGATGGTGTGCGGGAAGGCGAGCAGGACGGTCGAGTTCCCCAGCACGGAGAAGATGCTCTTCAGCTCCGCGCGGTGCGTCGTGTGGTTGATGACGTAGCCCACGGGGTGCTGCATCCACGAGTTGGCGGCGAGGATGAAGTACGCCGACAGGACGGCCCCGAAGGCGGTCAGCCAGATGGTGGCGAGGTGCAGCTTCGGCGAGAGCCGGTTCCATCCGAACAGCCAGAGCCCGATGAACGTGGACTCCAGGAAGAAGGCTGCGAGCCCCTCCATCGCCAGCGGCGCGCCGAAGATGTCGCCGACGTAGCGCGAGTATTCCGACCAGTTCATCCCGAACTGGAACTCCTGCACGATCCCGGTGACGACGCCGATGGCGAGCGAGATGAGCATGAACTTGCCCCAGAAGCGCGTCATTCGCAGGTAGACCTCATCGCCGGTCCGGTACCAGCGCGTCTGGCAGTAGGCGACCCACGTCACCAGGCCGATGGACATCGGCACGAAGATGAAGTGGAAGAGCGTGGTGACGCCGAACTGCAGGCGGGCCAGTTCCAGGGTGTTCATCGCCGTGAACCTATCCCCGCGGCCGACGGGCAGAATCGGTTACGGGTCCCATACTTCCTGCGGCAAACTACCCAACTGGCCGGACCCCGCCCGGGGACCTGCGCCGGCCTCACTGCCCGACGAGGTCCCGCCGGCTGAAGGCCCACAGCGCGGCCAGCGCGGTGAGGGCGGCGAGCGCGAGCATCACCCCGGCGGGCCCCGCGCGGAGGGGCTGGGCGGGGACGAGGCCCACGTGCTGGAAGGGCGAGACGTCGAGCAGCCAACGCGGCGCGCCGAGCAGGCCGCCCAGCAGCTGCCACAGGAACGTCGTGGCGACCAGGCCGTAGGCGATCCCGCTGCCCGCGCGCGGCAGCACGGCGAAGAGCAGCGCGGCGAAGCCGAGGAACAGCAACGCCACGGGCAGGCAGTTGGCAGCGGCTTCGAGCATGCTCGCGAGCGAGACGCCCGCGCTCTGGATCGCGGCGCCCGCCCACGCGAGCAGGCCCGCGGCGAGCGCGATCGCCACCGCGCCCCCGGTGGCGAGCGCGAGCCGCCCGGCCAGCCAGCGGCGCCGGTCGACGGAGTGGGCGAACAGCGTCTCCAGGCGCTGCTCGGCTTCCTCGTGTCGCGCCGCGGCGAGCTGCGAGCAGCAGAACAGGCTGACGATGAGGATGAAGAACAGGAACGTGAGGCCGATGTAGCCGGCTGGCTTGGTGATCGAGATCGCGCCCAGCTTCTGCAGCTCGCGCTGAAGGTTGTTGGAGATCCCCGCGTTGGCCACGCTCGTGGATATCAGCCCGATGACGAGGGCGAAGAAGCTGCTGCCCACGAGCCAGCCGGCGAGGCTGGCGCGCTCGCCGCGCAGCGCGAGCGCTGTCGGCGAGGAGAGGCCCAGCAGCCGGGTGCGCGCGTTCTCGCGCCTACGCAGCAGCCCGCTGCCCACGTCGCGGCGCACCGAGATCGCACCGGCCGCGAGCAGCATCAGCGTCGTGGCGGCGAGCGGCAGCAGCAGGATCGCCGGCCGCGGGCCGGTGAACGCCCGCAGCTCCTCGACCCAGCCGAGCGGGGTCGCCCAGCGCAGCCACTGCAGGCCCGAGGATGTGTCGGCGATCACACGCACGAGCAGGGCAAGGGTGAGGACGGCGCTCGAGAGCTCGAGAGCGACCCTGCGCGAGGGCGCGAGCTGGCTGGCCAGCGCTCCGACGCCCACGAACACGGGCGCCGGGGAGGCGGTCGCGAGCGCCAGGTAGGCGGATTCGCCCGCGGGCAGCCCGGCGCCGGCCAGACCCGTGAAGAGCGCGAGCCACAGCAGCGCAGCGCCGGCTGCGCATCCGGCGAGCACCGCGGCGAAGGCGCTGTGGCGGCTGACGGCACCCGCCAGCACGAGCTCCTGGCGCCCCGCGTCCTCCTCGGCGCGCAGCGCGCGGACCGCGGCGAGCAGTCCCCACATGCCCGCGAAGATCGACATCATCCCCCCGGTCCTCCACGCCGAGTAGCCGCCGATGGTGAGCAGGTCGAAGGGCGTGCCGTAGAACAGGCGGACGCTGGCGTTGCCGCCGAAGGCGTGGGCGAACACCAGGCGCTCGCTCAGCGTGGGGTAGGTGCTGCGGTAGCCGACCACGTTGGCATAGGCGACTATCGCGAACAGCACCGCGAAGGAGAGGTGGCGCGCGCGCGAGTCCGCGAAGCTCCTGCGCGCGATCGCGCTAGTCGCCGGCACGGCCGTCGCTGGTGTCGTAGTGGTGCAGGAAGATCTCCTCGAGCGAGGGCTCGCGGCTGCTGAGCGCGAGCACCGGGTGACCGCCCAGCGCGGCGATCAGCGGCCCGACGCTGCCCGTGACCTCGCAGCGAAGCGCGTTCGGCCCGGCCCGGGCAACCGTGACGCCCGGCAGGCCGTCGAGCGCGGGCGCGGCGCCCTCGAAGGTGATCTCGATCGTCTGCGCGCTGAGGTGGCGCAGCTCCTCGAGGGTCCCCTCGTCGACGAGCCGGCCACGGCGCAGGATGCCCACGCGGTCGCACAGGGCCTCGACCTCGCTGAGGATGTGAGAGGAGAGGAAGACCGTCTGGCCGCGCTCCTTGGCCTCCTGCACCGTTTCGCGGAAGGCCACCTCCATCAGCGGGTCGAGCCCGCTGGTGGGCTCATCGAGGATCAGCAGCTCGGCGCGCGTCGCGAACGCGGCCACGAGCTGTACCTTCTGCCGGTTGCCCTTCGACAGCGCCCGCACCCGCTTGCCGACGTCGAGCTGGAAGCGCTCGATCAGAACGTCGCGGTAGGCCTCGTCGGTGCCGCCGCGCAGCCGCGCGAGGAACGCGAAGGTCTCGGCGCTCGTGAGCGCGGGCCACAGGAAGGGCTCACCCGCCACGTAGGCCACGCGACGGTGGGCGGCGACGGGGTCGCGCCAGGCGTCCAGGCCGAACAGCTGCGCACGGCCGGCACTCGGGCGATGCAGGCCCAGCAGCAGCCTGATCGTGGTCGTCTTGCCCGACCCGTTGGGCCCCAGGTACCCGTAGACCTCCCCCGGCGCGACCGCTAGGTCGAGCTGCTCCAGCGCCGAGGTGTCGCCGTAGCGCTTGCTCAGGCCCTCGGCGCGGATTGCGAGCCCGGAGGAGGTGCCGGGCGCGCGCTCGCCCGCCGCTGACGGATCCGATGTGCCGCGCGCGCTCACGCCGCAGAGGATCGGTCAGCGAACGTCCCGCGCCATCCGGGTTTTTCCCGCACACGGCGGGGGAACGACCGTATGCGATCCGCGACCGGGCCTCCGATCGGGGCGCGGGGCACCGGTGGGGCGCCGAACCGCCGGAGAACGGGGGTCGCAAGCCGCCACGGGGGCTCTCCGCGCACGAGAATCCGTGCTTTACCACGCCATCGCAGGGAGCTTTTCCGGTGGTTGACTCGTGCGCGGGGCCCTAGCTTTGCGATATGAGCTCGCACCTCCATCTTGCGTCGAGCCCTGTCGCGCATGCCACACGGGAGGATCCGGTCGCGGAAGCACAGCCGATCCGCGTGGTCGTGGCCGATGACCACTCGCTGATCCGCCGCAGCGTGCGGCTGCTGCTCGACGGCGAGCAGGACGTGGAGCTGATCGCCGAAGCCGGCGATCTCGCGGGCGCGGCCTCGCACGTCCAGGGCAAGCATCCCCATGTGCTCGTGCTCGACCTGAGCATGCCGGGGGGCTCGAGCCTCGAAGCGATCGGGCACCTGCGCGAAGAGGTGCCGGAGACCCAGATCGTGGTGATGACGATGGACGACAGCCCCGTGTTCGCCCAGCGCGCGCTCGCTGCGGGCGCCCTCGGGTACGTCTCCAAGGAGATGGCCGACAGCGAGCTGCCACGGGCGGTGCGGGCGGCTGCGCAGGGCGAGCAGTACGTCAGCCCGCGGCTGGCGACGCGGCTGGACGCGCTGCACCGCTCGCTCACCGAGAACAAGCTGACCCCTCGCGAGGTCGAGGTCCTGCGACTGATCGCGCTCGGCCACACGAGCGTTGAGATCGCGCGCAAGCTCCACCTCTCCCCGCGCACCGTGGAGACCCACCGAGCGCACATCCACCGCAAGCTCGGCCTCGCCACGCGGGCCGAACTGGTGCGCTACGCGCTGCGCCGCGGCCTGCTCGGCAACTGAGCCGCCGGGACGCGTCCGGGGCCGCTAGGACGCAGCGCGCTCGGCGGCGGACGGCGCCGCCTGCGTGGCGCCGTCACCACACGGGAGCAGCGCGCACAGAAGCGTTCCCTGCTCGCCGGACTCGATGCTCAGCGTGCCGCCCACGAGGCCCACGCGCTCCTGCATGCCCGCGAGCCCGAACCCCGCGTTCGTGGCGCCGGTGTCGAAGCCGCCACCGTCGTCCTGCACCTCGATGCGGATCTCGCCGCCGGACTCCGCGACGAGCACGCGCACGCGGCCCGCCTCAGCGTGCTTGGCGACGTTCGTGAGCGCCTCCTGGACGAGGCGGTAGACGGCCATCTCGAGATCCTCGTCGAGGCGCTGCGCGCGCACGCCGCGGCGCACAGTGAGCTCGCTGTCGATCTCCAGGCCGCTGCGTTCGCGATGGCGGTCGAGCAGCGCCTCCAGTGCGGTGTGCAGGCCGAGCTCGTCGAGCGCGGCCGGGCGCAGCTCGCTGATGATCGCGCGCAGGTTGCCGATCTCGCTCTCGATCCGCCCCACCGCCTCCCGCATCGCCTCCTGAGAGGGCGCCAGCTCGTCGCGGCGCAGCGCCGAGGACAGCAGCACGCGCAGCCCGCCGAGGGCCTGGAGGGTCTCGTCGTGCAGCTCGCGGGCCCAGCGCCTGCGCTCGGCGTCCGCGGCGGCCAGCGAGCTGCGCAGGCGATCGCTCTGGACGCTCTGAGCGAGCGCGACCGCGGTCGCTGCGCTGGCCGCGAACGTCCGCAGCACCTGCTCGTCGTCGGCGCTGAAGACGCTCGCGCCGTCGCCGCGGTCGAACGCAGCGAGCACCCCCATCGCCTCGCCCCGGTAGACCATCGGCACGAGCAGGGCCGCCTTCGCCTCGGTCACGCCGACCTCCTCGGCGGCTATGCCCAGGCGCGTGCTGACGTCGACGATGCGCTCGGGGCGGCGGCGCTCGAGCACCTGTCCGGAGGTGGAGTCCGCGATCGGCACGCGTGCGCCAGTGCCTTCCTGCACGTGCCCCGCGCTCGCGCGCACGACGAGCGCCTCGCCCTCGCGCAGCATGATCACGAGGCTGCGGGCGCCGACGAGCGCGCGGCCGCGCTTGGCGATCAGCTCGAGCACCGGATCCAGTGCGATCTCGCCGCCGATGGCGACGGCGACGTCGCGCGTGGCCTCGAGCCCGCGGACGGCCTTCTCGAGCTCGTCGCGACGCTGCTGGCTGGTCTCGTACAGGCGCGCGTTGTCGATCGCGACGGCTGCCCAGTCGGCGAGGATCACCGCGGCCTCCTCGTCCTGTGCGCTGAACTCGCCGTCGGGCTTCTCGGCGAGGTACAGGTTGCCCCAGGCCTGGCCGCGGATCGTGATCGGCACGCCGAGGAAGCCGTGCATCACGGGGTGCCCCGTGGGGAAGCCATAGCTGCGCGGGTGCTGACCGACGTCGGGCAGGCGCAGCGGCTCGGGGTCTTCGATCAGCACGCCCAGCACGCCGCGGCCACGCGGCAGGTCGCCGATCGCGGCGTGGGTGTCCGAATCGACGCCAGATGTGAGGAACTGGGCGAGCTCCGTGCGGCGATCGTTGAGGATGCCGAGGGCCGCGTAGCGCGCCCCGGTGAGCTCGCGCGCGGTCTCGAGCAACCGGTCGAGCACCACCGCCAGGTCGAGCTCCGTGACGAGGGAGCGGCCGACCTCGAGCAGGCGCCGGATCCAGAGCTCGTCTGAGTATTTGCTCATGTTTCGCCATGTTAGACCCGCGAAGGCCGACACGCGCAGATTCACCGTCAGTAGTTCGTCGCAAGCCGGATCCCCGTGGCGAGACGCCGGGCGGGGCGGCCGCCATCGCGGTGCTTGCTCGGCGGCGACAGCGCCGATGCGTGGGCGCGCAAACGCAAGCCCATCAGGCGCCTCGATTCATCCGTACTTCGCCCATGCGTATGTGCGGGGCGACCCCCAACCTGCCGCGGGCGGTTGGCCTACCTTCTCAATAGCGAAGTCACGGGCAACAGGGACGTCATGGGCGAGACAGTGCACTGCACGGAATGCGGCGAGGTCATCGGGGTGTATGAGTCCTTGGTCACGCTCGTGGACGGTCGCGCGCTGGAGATCTCCCGGGTGGCCGACCCGCATGCGGTGTCGCACGCGACCGAGTGCTTCCATCGGGCGTGCTTCGAGCGCCGCCACGGCGACGTCGAGATCGGCGAGTGAGAGCCGTTCGCGGCCATCGCGACCTCAGTAGTTTTCCCTCTGACCTCGGCGGCTTTACTCGATTGCCCGAGCGGCCCCGCGGCCGCTAGCTTGACGTCATGGCAACACAGGGCTCAGACTCCAAGCTCAGCGTCGTAATCGCCGGCGGCGGGATCGCCGCGCTGGAGTGCGCGCTGGCGCTGAAGGAGCTTGCGCCGGAGAAGACGGCGGTGACCGTCCTGGCCCCGAACGCGGAGTTCATCATCCGGCCGATGACGGTGCGCGAGCCCTTCTGCTATCCGCAGGCGCATCGCTACCCGCTGGCCGAGTTGGTCGCCGCTGCGGGCGCCGAGCTCGTGGCAGACGAACTCGCGTGGGTCGACACGGCCGAACGCGTTGCGCACACCCACGCGGAGTCAGAGCTCGAGTACGACGCCCTCGTGATCGCCGTGGGCGGCCGCGTGCAGCCGCGCTTCAAGCATGCGCTGACGATCGACGACCGGCGGCTCGACGAGACCCTCCACGGGCTCCTGCAGGATCTCGAGGGGGGCTACATCGGGAGCCTCGCGTTCGTGGCGCCCGGTCGGATGGCGTGGCCGCTGCCGCTCTACGAGCTGGCGATGATGACCTCGGGTCGGGCCTACGACATGAACATCGATCTCACCACCACGCTCGTGACGCCGGAGGACGCTCCCCTGGGCATCTTCGGCGCCGCCGCGAGCGCCGCGGTCGCCGAGCGCCTCGAGCGCGCGCGGATCCGCACGATCACCTCGGCCTACGCCGAGGTGCCGCACACCGGAGAGGTCGTGATCAACCCCGGCGACCAGCACCTGAAGGTCGACCGCGTTATCGCGCTGCCCGAGCTGTATGGCCCCTCCGTGCGCGGTATCCCGCTCAGCGAACACGGCTTCCTGCGCGTGACGCCCTACGGGCAGGTGCTCGACGTCGAACGCGTCTTTGCGGCGGGCGACGCGACGGAGTTCGCGATCAAGCACGGCGGCGTGGGCTCGCAGCAGGCCGACGCGGTCGCGGAGTCGATCGCCGCGCTGGCGGGCGCGCCGGTGAAGCCCGAGCCCTTCCACCCGGTGATCCGGGGCATGCTGCTGACCGACGAGGAGCCGCTGTACCTGACCGCGCGCATCACCGGCGGTCAGGGGTTCAGCTCGGAGGTCTCCGAGACTCCCCTGTGGTCCCCGCCCAGCAAGATCGCCACGAAGTACCTCTCGCCCTATCTCGAGCGCGTCGACCACGCGGCGGCGGAGCCCTCGTGAGCGGGACCGCCGCCGAGAAGCCGGCAGGCCGCTGCCTGGTGCTCGGATACGACGGCAGCGACGCCGCGCGCCGCGCGGCGTCGTGGGCGGTCTCCGACCTGCCGCCCAACGGCAGGCTCGTGCTCGTGCGCGCTGGGCGCCCGCTGCACATCCCCCCCTCGCCGCTCTCGACCGCAGAGGAGCGCGCGCAGGTGGGGCACGCGATGTTCGACGAGCTCCTGCTCGACGGCGAGGAGTCGCTGCTCGACGTGCAGCTCACGACGGAGGTCTCCGACGAGGATCCCGTGACGGCGCTGCTCGAGGCCGCGCAGCGCCACGGCGCCCACGCGATCGTGCTTGGGTGCGAGCACCACTCGCGCCTGCGCCGCGCGCTCGGCGTGGTCACGACCGAGCTGCTGCAGCGCTCCCCCGTGCCCGTGATCTCGGTGCCGGCGGGCGTTAGCTCCTGACGGGCGAGGGTCGAGTCGCCCGGGCGCCACGCCGCCGGCCGGAGCCCCGGTGCGACGAGCGAGGCGGCCGGCACGCGATCATGTTCGCGTGCGGCCCGCCCACAGACTCCAAGCAGAAGACGGCATACAAGATATTGGCGTGACTGGAGTTCAGACGTGTG
>OCZT010006333.1_pt1 | contig 11719 bp, 9 predicted proteins | sample 1539031 | NCBI WGS metagenome assembly OCZT01 (sample SAMEA3539308, study PRJEB22396) | soil metagenome | biome: tundra; feature: field; material: soil | place: USA | collected 2010-05 | depth 0.15 m
GTCTATCTCACACAAGTCTTCCAACAGGTAGAAGGGCTCCCCCTATATCGCTATCAGTTGCGCCTGCGGCTTGCACGGGCGCTGGACCTTCTCGCCCACTATGACGACCTGACGGATCTAAGCCAGGACCTGGGCTTTTCCAGTCACAGCCATTTCAGCGCCGCATTCCGCGAAGCTTATGGCCGCTCTCCTTCCGAATTCAGGCGGTCGGCATTGAGTCGCTGACACCTTTTGCTGCAAACCACGCAAAGGCAGATCACCCAACAACCCAAGAAGCATCATAAGGAGAGTCAATCAACCCCCTAGAGCAGGCCTCTTCCCAACTTCAAGTATGAAGTGTGCCTGTCGAGACCGGACCCAACCTGGAAGGGGCGCAGCGGGCACCTGACTGAGGAATTTGTCTCCCAGCACGTGACCGATCTGGATTCACCCACTTTCTTTCTCTGCGGTCCCAAGGAATTCATGGACAACGCACGCCAGATTCTGTCGACTCTCGGCGTAAACCAGGACCGGATTCTTCAAGAGAGTTTTGGAGAAAGCAAACGGTCCACGGAGTCTAGTCCACTGAAAGCCCACGCGGTCGAGACCGTCGTGTTCATGCACTCGGGGAAGGTATGTCAGGTTTCCGCCGGGAGCACTCTACTGGAGCTGGCAGAGAAAAACGGAGTGCAGATACCGTATGGCTGCCGCCAGGGCCTATGCGGCACGTGCTCTACGCGAGTCCTGAGCGGCACCGTTCAAATGGACGTTGAAGCCGGGCTGACGGCTGAGCAGAAAAATGCTGGATACGTGCTGCCTGGTGTTAGCCGGGCCGAGGGAACGGTTGTCGTGGTGGCTTAATCTGGCTCCCCGCCGGGAATAAACACAGCTGGATCAGATTCTGCGTTCGAAGAAAGCTGTGTACACAGAAACGAGGGTTTATATGTTTGAAGGATTGTTTCAACCTATGCATCTGCTAGTTATCTTCGGAATTGCTCTGTTGGTGTTCGGACCGAAAAAGCTTCCGGAACTTGGGAAAGGAATCGGAGAGGGGAGCGAAGGGAGGGAGCTGCTGCCCAGCGAATTCAAATACATAGGTCCTTCGCTTCGCTCACGATGACAGACCATAGTTATGTCGCGAATTTACGGGACACGACACTAGGTAACGATTTCAAAGTCGAGTTCCCGACTGGATCGGGAGACATGAAGACGTTGTGGGACGTGGCGGGAGAGCTCTCGCGCCGGATGACAAACATCTTTCTTCGTGACAAAAACGGCCGCCGGCCGGTATTCGGCAACTTGGAAAAGTTCCAGACTGACCCTCATTGGCGCGACTTGCTTCTCTTTCACGAATACTTCCACGGCGACTCCGGTTTCGGAGTGGGCGCCAGCCATCAAACCGGATGGACCGGCGTGGTCACCAAGCTAATGCAACAGAGCGGCGAATCTCGCGAACGCGAGCAAACTGAAACAGCGGTTGCCGCTGTGCCAGCGAGTGGCAGTGGACCGCGAGACTTCGCTTCCGTACCTACATAGATGCGCACCCACGCTGGCACATTTCCATAGTTACCACCGGTGAAGGCAAGGACCAATTATGAGTCAGTTCGAACGGGAGACATGGAGTGATCTGGAAGTTGCTCTTCGGCGGGAGTGGCTGGAAACCAATGGGCTCCCGGCGGTTTTGCCTCATCAACAATTATTGGTTGAACACCCGCCGCTACCACGGGCTTCTCGTCGCCGCCACCAAGCCACCTGTCGGCCGATTGGTCCGCCTCTCCAAGCTCGAAGAGACGCTGTTGATCGATGGGAGGCGTTTCGATCTATCGGCCAACCGCTATCCAGGTGTTATTCACCCGCAAGGATTCAACTATCTCAAACAGTTTCGCCTCGACCCGTTTCCAGTGTTTACGTATGAAATAGAAGGCATCGAGATCAAGAAGTCCGTATTCATGATTCACGGCGAAAACAGCACCGTGATTCACTATGAACTAAGAAGAATCATCCGGAGTCACCGAGGAACGTGGGGCTGGAAATCCGTCCGTTGATTGCATTCCGCGACTACCACCGGCACGACTCACGAAAACGGCGCCATCAACCCAACGGTGCAAGAATGCTCCGGATTGGCAAGTGTCACTCCTTATCAAGGATTGCCAAGCCTGCACTTGGCGCACAACGCCATCGAGCTACGGAAAACCGGCGATTGGCATCGCAACTTTGAATGACCCGGCTCTCCGCTCACCGTTACCGGCGAAGTGAAGTTGGATTGCTGCTAAGACTCTCAGGCCAGGGTGCCAGCCCGCAGGTCACTGCGGAATCTGAAAGAGGACTTTGTAGCCGCGTTGGAAAGCTCTCAAGTGGGTGCGCATCGCTTTGCGCGCTTTGCCTGGATTGCGCTGCTTCAAAACCTCTAATATCGCACGGTGGTGCCTATAGGCGAGTTTCATGCCGACTGGCAAGAGCACGCTTTTCGTGATCATCTCGTGCAGCTCTTCTCTGATGTGCTTCAAAAGTTCGGCCAAAATGTCGTTCTTGCTGGCGGACGCAATGGCGAGGTGGAAGCTCAAATCGAGATCCTTGAATCCCTCGCCACCTTCATCGATTGCTGTCTTCATCTCACGTACGATTTGTTCCAGGACAAGGAAATCCTGTTCCGTAGCCCTCTGAGCGCAAAGGCCTGCCACCTCCGTTTCCAGCAGCAGGCGAGCTTCAGAAAAATCGTTCAGGTCCTTCTCGGTATTCAGCATACCTTTCGGCAGCAGTGGTCCGTCCATGTACTTGGACCGTTGTTCAGCGACGTAGCTGCCGCCACCCGCGCGCACTCGAATCATCCCAATGAAGGCTAGGGACTTCATTGCTTCCCGTAACGTGGACCTGCCAACATTGAAGATTTTGCAGAGTTCCACTTCAGAAGGCAGTTTCTCGCCGGGCTTCCAGCGTTTGGCCGAGATCTCGGAGGCGAGCTGCATGGCAACCTGCTCGCTGAGCGTGGTTCGGGAGACTGGTTTCAAAGTTGACATAGTGGCGCTCTTCACAGGTCCGACTCCTTAGCGATGGGCAAGGGCAGTTCGAAACAGCCCGAGACCCTCTTGTGCTTGCCGCGGGCCAGACCGTTTTGATGTGGTCAGAATAGCAGATAAGTCGGAACAAGAAGCTATCAGACAAGCTGATAATATGCTTGACACATGATCGTTTCTGTGGCATAAATATTGGCGTCTCGTAAACCAACTCGTACGCACAGCTAGCATGTCGGGCGTACAGGAACACAAGCCTCCCCAAGATACTTGCAGGTTCCAGGAGGAACCCTTGACCTCTACAACTGCCCCGGCACCCAAGACTGCTCCCGCATCGGCCAACCCGGTGGCGTGGATAGTGGCACTCATAGCGGCGGTTATTGCCGCCGTACTGATTTTGAGGATTCCGCCTCTGGCCAAGCCTTGGGCGCAGAACTACGATCCCACCGGGAGTTGGTGGCTTTCGACATTGATCGCCGCGCTGCCGATCGTGGTACTGCTCGGGACGCTGGCGCTGCTGCACATAAAGGCCCATTTTGCCGCGTTGCTTGGACTGGGCACGGCGCTGGTGACAGCCGTATTCATCTTCCACATGCCGGCGCGTTTAGCGGCTACCACGGCCGTGTTTGGCGCTGGATACGGGCTGTTTCCCATCGGCTGGATTATCCTAAACGTCATCTTCCTGTACCGGATGACCCTGCTTACCGGCCGCTTCAAGGTCTTGCAGGAAAGCATGACAGGCATCACCCAGGACACGCGCCTGCAACTGCTGCTGATCGCCTTTTCCTTCGGCGCGTTCTTTGAGGGCGCATCCGGGTTCGGAACGCCGGTCGCGGTGACCGCAGCGCTTCTGATCGGCCTGGGCTTCAAGCCGCTGCAGGCCTCCGGCTTGTCGCTGATCGCCAACACGGCACCGGTGGCCTATGGCGCGCTCGGCACGCCGATCATTGCCCTCGCCGCGGTTACCGGCTTTTCTGAGTTCACTCTGGGCGCCCAGGTCGGACGCATTCTGCCATTCTTCTCCGTGCTGGTGCCCTTCTGGCTGGTGTGGGCGTACGCAGGGTTCAAAGGGATGAAGGAAATCTGGCCGGCCGTTGCGGTAGCCGGGGTTACCTTCGCCATCCCGCAATTCCTGGTTTCGAATTTCCACGGACCGTGGCTGACGGACATCATTGCGGCCGTGGTCTCGATGCTCTGCCTTATCCTGTTCCTGAAGATATGGCATCCGAAAACGATTTGGGGACACGAGCGACACCAGGAAGGTGAGCACCGCGCCGCTCGCGGTGCGCACGGTTACAGCCGCGCCGAGGTCGCTCGCGCATGGGTGCCCTGGCTCGTGCTCAGCGTATTCGTTTTCTGCTGGGGCACGTACACCGGCAAGAAGATCATGAATACTCCGGAAAAGGTGTTCACATCCATGAGCACCTGGTCGACGCCGCCGAGTAAGATCACCAACCCGCAGTTTCCCGTGACCGGTCTTAATCGGCTGTCCCAACGCATGCCCCCAGTGGTGGTGAAACCTACGCCCGAGGGCGCAGTGTTTGGCTTCAACTGGCTTTCCGCCACGGGGTCGGGGATCCTGTTCGCGGCAATCATCTCCGGCTTCATCATGGGCCTCTCGCTCCCGAAGATCGTTGCCATGTGGTTTCAGACCATATGGCACATCCGGTTCTCGCTCATGACGATCGCCGCCATGCTCTCGATCGGCATCCTGACCCGCTACTCGGGTGTGGACGCCACCATGGGCCTGGCGTTCGCTCGAACCGGGGTTATGTATCCGTTCTTCGGAACCCTGCTCGGGTGGCTGGGCGTGGCCCTGACCGGTTCGGACACCTCGTCCAACGTGCTGTTCGGCAGCCTGCAGAAGATCTCCGCGCAGCAGATCGGGCTCTCTCCCATCCTGATGGGCGCCGCCAACAGTTCGGGTGGGGTCATGGGCAAAATGATCGATGCGCAGAGCATCGTCGTCGCCAGCACAGCGACTGAATGGTACGGACACGAGGGAGACATACTGCGCTACGTATTCTTCCACAGCCTTGCGCTGGCGGCTTTGGTGGGAATCATGGTGACGCTCCAGGCCTATGTATTTCCGTTCACCAGTCTGGTGCTGCGGTAAGGGTGCGATAAGAAGTGCAATAAGAAGTGCGGTGAAAAGTGCGACTCGCGAAAGGCATGACGTATGGATGCCGTCTTTGACACCTTCAAACTCCGCGCCGAGGCTGTAAGCGCGGAAGTCCACCACTTCCCCCACAAGAGCGCAGCTCTGGACTTCATACTTCACTATTTGCACGACGCAGGAGTAAGCGATGCTCCGCAGGCGTACGCGGTGTGGGCGCACTGTCCTTTCCTCGATGGAGTCGACCAAAAGCAACTTTCCGTCACACTGCCCGGCTTGATTTTCGACGTGAATCGCGAAGTCTCTGCCGTTGCGAAAGTGGGAATCAGCCAACTCGACTGGGCCATCGCGAACACTGGAACGCTAGTGCAGGACGCCGCATGCGTCGACCAGAGGCTTGTTTCCACGCTTCCCCTGATTCATATTGCGCTGATTCGGAGCGATCGCCTTTTACCCGACTTGCCCTCAGCCCTGGCGAAGATACGACCGGAGCAGACGAATTACATTTCCTTCATTACCGGGGCCAGCCGCACGGCGGACATCGAGCGCGTGCTCACCATTGGAGTACACGGCCCGGAAAAGCTCATCATTGTGTTCTACGACGTCTTCTCCGAGCCGGGAAGCGTGAACTAATGGAAACGAAATTTCGCGAGTCCATCAATAAGGCGCTGCACAATCCCAACCTCACCGGAGCACTGGGGCGATTTTCCGAGGCCTACCGGATCAGCCGCCAGAAGGCTTATGAGGGTTATGACTTTGAGGCGCTGCGAACCCAGATTGCCGAACGAAAATCCTACGCGGCTTCGCATCTCGACGAACTTGCAGACCTCTTCACGAAGAACGCCGAAGCACGCGGGACGAAGGTGTTTCGGACCAACGATCCCGCCAAGGTACGCGAGTACATCCTGAATCTCGCCCAAGAGAACGGCGTCAAGAGCATCGTGAAATCGAAGTCCATGGCCTCGGAAGAGATTCATCTCAATAAGCATCTTGAGTTAGCCGGCATCGAGGTGGGCGAAACCGACCTGGGAGAATGGATTATTCAACTTGCAGGACAAACACCGTCGCACATGGTCATGCCCGCAATCCACATGACCAAAGAGGAAGTCGCCACGGTTTTCAACGAGCAGGTTGAAGCAGGCCAGAAGCCGGACATCCCGAAGTTAGTGAAGTTTGCGCGAGCTAAGTTGCGCACCAAGTTTCTCAACGCCGAAATGGGGATTACCGGCGCGAATATCGCAGTGGCGGAAACCGGAACGCTCGTCATTGTTACGAATGAAGGTAACGCCCGGCTGGTGACGACCCTGCCGAAAATCCACGTAGCCATCGTCGGCCTTGAGAAGCTGATGGAGAAATTCGAAGACGTGGTGCCTGTTCTGACCGCCCTGCCCAAGAGCGCTACGGCGCAGTTGCTGACCAGCTACGTCTCGATGATCAGCGGCCCCGTGCCCAACACCGACGGAACGCTCAAGCAACTGCACATCATCCTGATGGACAACCGGCGTACCGAGATGTCGCAGGATCCGAAGTTCAAGCAGGCTATGCAGTGCATCCGCTGTGCCTCGTGCCTCAACGTCTGTCCGGTGTTCCGCCTCGTGGGCGGGCACGTGTTCGGCAAGGTCTATACCGGCGGCATCGGCACCATTCTCACCGCGTGGTTCGACGCGCTCAAGTCGTCGGACGACATCCAGAGCCTGTGCATCCAATGCGGCAACTGCACGGAAGTGTGTCCTGGCAAGATCGATATACCGGGATTGATTCTCGAACTGCGGCGCCGCCTGGCAGTAGAAAACGGACAGCCCCTGGTGCAAAAAGCGATCTTCTCGGTGGTCAACAACCGCAGTCTCTTCCACTCGATGCTCCGGGCGGCGTCGCTGATGCAGAAACCGCTCCAGAAAGACGGCTTCATTCGTCACCTGCCCTTTTTTCTCTCGGAGATGACGGAATTCCGCAGCCTTCCCGCCATCGCCGAAGCGCCGTTCCGCGACACATTCAAGAAGATCAAGCAACCTGCGGGCAAAGAGAAGATTGCGTTCTACGCCGGCTGCCTGATCGACTTTGCGTATCCAGAGATGGGCGAATCGCTGGTGAAGATACTGAACAAAGCGGGCATCGAGGTCGTGTTTCCCGCAGGCCAGACTTGTTGCGGCGCGCCCGCGCGCTATAGCGGAGCCTATGAAGTCGCCGCGCAGAATGCGAACGACAACATCAACGCGTTGCTGGCTAACCATGTCACTTATGTCGTGTCGGCATGCCCCACTTGCACGGTAGCGTTGAAGCAGGAGTTCATAAGTACATTCGAAAGCCTCGGACAAACTGGTTCGCTGCCGCGAGCGCGCGAACTAGCCAATAAAGTTATCGACTTCTCCAGCTTAGTCAAGAAGTTGGTGGATGAAGGCCGCTTGAAGTTCAAAGAAGGGCAGCGGTTGGGAAAGATCACTTATCACGACTCATGCCATTTGAAGCGCACGCTGCACGTCAGCCAGCAGCCGCGGGAACTGCTCACCCAGGCGGGCTACGAGGTAGCGGAAATGTACGAGGCGGACATGTGCTGCGGCATGGGCGGATCGTATTCCCTGAAGCTGCCGGAAATTTCGGCGCCCATCCTCGAACGCAAGTTGACTAACATCAAAAACACTGGTGCGCCACTCGTGGTCATGGATTGTCCCGGTTGTGTCATGCAGATCCGCGGCGGAATGGACAAGCAGACCTCAACCATCAAGGTCGAACATACGGTACAGCGACTGGCGGACGAACTGGAATAAACCGCAGGTCCGACGGCAGCCCGGCCCGGAGAGCCGGGTTCGGGTTCGTTCTTATTGGGATCGTTCGTTTTTTATTCGGAGGAACAAGAATGGCGGTGGGCGAAGTAGCTCCGGTGCAGATTTCTTCGGAGGAAATCAAGGCTGGACTTGCTGCCTCAATCGACAGCCGGCACATCCTCATCCGTCCGATTGACCTCATCGCGTACGCTTCCGATGCCAGTTTCTATCGTCTGATCCCTAAAGCGGTGGTGCAGACCCAAGGGCTGGAAGAGATACGAGCGCTGTTTGCATTCAGTCAGCGACAGCGCATATCCATGACGTTTCGCGCCGCCGGTACGAGCTTGTCGGGACAGTCGATCTCCGACGGCCTGCTGGTGGACATCGCCCGGAACTGGCGAGCGGTCAGGGTCGAAGATGGGGGCAAGCAAATTCGGGTGCAGCCGGGAGTGATCGGCGCGCGTGCCAACCTGGCGCTGGTGCCTTATCGTGCAAAAATTGGGCCGGATCCAGCGTCAATCGCAACCTGCACCATGGGCGGTATTCTCTCCAACAACTCCAGTGGTATGTGCTGCGGCGTCGAGCAAAACGCCTATCACACCCTCAAGTCCATGAAGTTCATGCTGCCTTCGGGCACAGTCATTGACACGTCGCAGCCTGATGCGGACGCGGAATTTCATGCGCGCGAACCGGAGCTGGCACGCGGCGTTCTGGATTTGAAGCAAAAGCTGGAACAAAATGCCGATCTGCGCGAACGAGTGCGCAACAAGTACAAGCGAAAGAACACAACCGGTTACTCGCTGAATGCCTTCCTCGATTTCGACACCGCCGTCAACATTTTCCAGCACGTGCTGATCGGAGCCGAGGGAACCTTGGCCTTTATCGCAGAAGCCGTATTGAACACGGTCCCCGATTTGCCGGTAAAGTACACGGGACTATTGTTGTACTCCGATTTGTATGCGGCTGCCGATTCCATTGTCCCCTTACGCACGGCTGGCGCCAAAGCGCTGGAGATCATGGACCGGGCTGCACTGCGCTCGGTCGAGGATCAAGCCGGGATACCGGCCTCGATCAAAACGCTTCCCGACGGAGCTGCGGGACTGCTGGTCGAATTCCAATCCGCCGAGGAAAACAATCGTTCCGAGTTGGAAGCGCTGGCCAAGGATGCGGTCGCCGGACTCAAGCTGTTCGAGCCCGCGAGCTTTACGCACGCCGCGGCGGAGCAGGCATTGCTTTGGAAGATTCGTTCCGGAATGTTTCCGTCCGTCGGTTCAGTGCGTCAGAGCGGCACGACCGTGATTATCGAAGACGTCGCGTTTCCGGTGGAGAGCTTGGCCGATGCGGCGCACGATCTCAACCGGTTGTTTCGCAAACACGACTATTCGAATGCCATAATTTTCGGCCACGCCAAAGACGGCAACCTGCATTTTGTTATCACTCAGAGCTTCAACGATCAAGCGGCGATCGATCAGTACTCCCGCTTTATTGACGACCTAGTCGAAGTCGTGGTAGATCGCTACGATGGCGCGCTGAAGGCGGAACATGGCACGGGGCGCAACATGGCTCCGTTTGTGGAGACGGAATGGGGGAGCGACGCCTACGAGATCATGCGCCAACTGAAAAAGCTGGCCGATCCAGACAATCTGCTCAATCCGGGAGTAATCATCAACGCTGATCGAAAGGCGCACCTCGCCGATCTCAAGCGCTTTCCGTCGGTCGAGGCGGAGATCGACAAGTGCATTGAGTGCGGCTACTGCGAACCCAAGTGTCCCAGCCGGGAACTGACTCTAACGCCCCGTCAACGCATTGTTGTGCGTCGCGAGATGGCGAGACAGCAAGAGGCTGGTAACGGCTCGGAGCTCTGGAACGCATTGGATCGTGAATTCCCCTATATGGCGCTGGATACCTGCGCCACGGATGGCCTTTGCGCCACGGCATGCCCTGTGAATATTGATACTGGGAAACTGGTGAAGCGTTTCCGCAGTCTTCGAGCTTCCGCCGGAGCCCATGACTGGGCAGTCCGCGTTGCCAACAATTTCAGTTTCACGGAAAGCGGGTTACGCTGGGCGCTACGCCTTGGGCATGCGGCAGAAAGAGTAATCGGCGTCAGCGGCATGCGCGCGCTTACTCGTTTGATGAAACGCTTTGCCGGAGGGAACCTTGGCGAATGGATGCCGGATACTCCCTTCGCCGCAGGAAGAGTTCCCACCACTAAGAAGGAAGGGGCTCAGGCTGTTTACTTCCCGGCGTGTATCTCGCGCATCATGGGCCGGTTGCCCACCGAGCCCAAAGAAAAGGGCCAGTCTCTCATGGAAATAACCGTGGAGTTGGCCCGACGCGCGGGAGTGCCAGTGTATATTCCATCCGACGTCGCCGGAACCTGCTGCGGTATGCCGTTTTCTTCCAAGGGATTCACTCGCGCTCATGCGATCGCGGCGAATGCAGCAGTCGAACGGCTCTGGCGATGGTCCGAGCAGGGAAAACTGCCGGTCGTGATCGATACCAGTCCTTGTACCTATACCCTTAAGACGGCGCGAGATTATCTGACTCCTGAAAACCAGGGGCGGTTCGATCAATTGAGGGTACTGGATGCCATCGAGTTCGTACACGATGAACTGTTGCCCAAATTGACGGTGAAAGCGAAAGTCAACTGCGTCGCGCTGCACCCGGTGTGCTCGGTCACGAAGATGGGGATCACGGCAAAGCTGGAAGGCATTGCGAAAGCGTGCAGCCAGGAGGTATTGATTCCGGCGGATGCTGGTTGTTGTGCCTTCGCGGGCGATCGAGGTTTTCTGTTCCCCGAGCTGACACAATCCGCCACCCAGTCGGAAGCTGCCGAGGTCAGGGCAAAACACCCCGATGCGTGTTACTCCAGCAGCCGAACCTGCGAAATCGGAATGACCCGAGCCACGGGCCAAGTCTATCGTTCTTACATGTATCTGCTGGAGAAGGGAACACGCTGACCCTTGCTGTGTCTTTGGCTGAACGTGCAATAGAGGCACGTCCAAGGTTCCTGATGTTCGAACCCAGCTTTGGCCCGTGCCACGTGGGCCAGCATCGCGAACAACCGCTTTGGGCCCAGTACCAGGAGCCCGACCAAGAGCACGAACAGGATTTCGGTGCCAAACCCACGACTCACTCCTTGATTGGGACTTGCTCGTTGGCACGACTATGGGGTTACACTAGCCAAAGGCTGAGAAACCGCGTTGCCCGCTTTGTCATGCCAGAGTCCGAAGTGTCTCTCTGCGACCACCAACTGAAACCGAAGCGCCCCGACAGCAGCTCTTCGCTTGTGGGCGCCTCAGATACCGCCCTAAGACTTGCCGTTACCAATCTCAGTCCTACGGTCGGTAAGAAGGTAGGGTCCTTCGACTCCGCAGGGACTTCACTTCGTGAAGTTCCTGCTCCGCTCAGGATGACAATTTGGAATTCATCTTGTACGCGCCGTCTGGCAACCCCGTAATCCGAATTCCGCCGTGCCCTTTGTGCCGGATGTTCAGCCCGATCAGCAACGCGGTGACCTGTTCGATGATGCGCGCGTTCTCGAGCTTGCCGCCATCAAGCGCTCGCACCCCGGCGATCTTCACCGCGAGTTCCATCGCAACCTGCGTGGCATTGGGATCGTCGCTGCATACGATTACATCACAATCGACATCTTCGCCGTCGTTGCTGTTCAGCACATCCGCCGAAATATTCTGGAACGCCGCCGCCACGGAAACGCCCTTTGGGACAAGCTCCGCAGTTTGTTGCGCGGCCGAGCCTTGCCACACGCCGATGGTGCGGCTGGCGCGTCCGCCCACGCTCGCAGCCAGCGGAACGGTGGCGTCGATCAGGATGCTGCCCGGACGGAT
>OCZT010006334.1_pt1 | contig 11718 bp, 7 predicted proteins | sample 1539031 | NCBI WGS metagenome assembly OCZT01 (sample SAMEA3539308, study PRJEB22396) | soil metagenome | biome: tundra; feature: field; material: soil | place: USA | collected 2010-05 | depth 0.15 m
TGGTGCTGGGAACGCTGGAAAAAGGATTTGAGATTTACCGGGGGATTGAACCGTCCCTGCATCGGGCTATCTTCATGATGTTCCTCGTTAGCGAAGTCCATCCGTTTGCGGACGGTAACGGGCGCGCAGCGCGGATAATGATGAATGCCGAACTGGTCGCGGATGATGAACAAAAAATCATCATTCCTACCGTTTACCGGAACAACTATATCAGCGCACTGAAAGCGCTTTCTCAGTCCGGCAAAAGCACCCCCATAGTTCAAGTGCTCGATTTTGCCCAGAGATACACCGCCTCCATTCGGTGGGAGGACTTCGATTTAGCCAGAGCGGATTTACAGACCACAAATGCGTTCATGGATGCGAACGAGGCGGAAGATAAAGGCGTTCGCCTTGTTTTGCCGAAGGGAATAATCTGATCGAGAACAATGGCTTAAAGACCGACCCAAAATCGCTGGCGTCGCCAGAATGCCCACAGACTTCTGATATTTTATCAGAAGGTTGTGGCTGGGTCTGGACTCCGCCCCGAACCGTATTCGAAAAGGCGAAACCGCGTGATGTGTGAGCGGATTGGTGACCATGTTGACTGGGCCGGCGGATTGATTGCAGGGAGGAGCCAACTTCGGTCTCGGAATTGAAACGCCGGTTCAATTCCGCGTCCTTCATTTCGACTCGGCTCCGGACATATTCAGGATTTGCGCCGCACGGTCACAAAAGCAGTCACAAACCGGAACCGCAGTCGCTGAGCGCCCGAGTTAGTTAGCTTCGAACTTGCCCTGCCGGTAGCGTTGCTCCCTGAAGATAGACCGCGGTCGGTATCTCCCTGAGAGCGGAGTGATCTGCACTTCTACTCCTTGAGTCAGATGACCGCCATATTCTATCCGAGTTGGGTGCCATCCGAATGGAGCGAGGGCTTCCGCGAATTAACAGCCCGGCGGGCGCAGATATTGCCTCACCCTAAGGCTCTCGCAAGCATGGCGGGCACGATCCTTTCAAGGATTGTGCCCGCGCCAAGGTTAGCCCCGGAGAGTTACATCCTTAAAGCCGTCGCGCCCGTGCCTGCACTGGCGCTTCAACGCGCCGGAACTTGATTTCCATTCGTTCTTGACCTGGCAATGCCGGCTGTCCGAACCCCGCTAATTTCCCGACCAGAGGTTGTGCTGGCAGGCGTTCACCAATCCATGCAACGCGTGGGCCCTTGCATGGGGGTTTCCCCGGCCGTGACTCGGCGAAAAGGCGCTGATGAGCTGTTCAAGCGCCTCCTGGGCCAGCACCTCATGGGCGCCGGTGGTGGGATGCACCGGGTCCCAGAACAGGAACTCGTCGGGATTGGTCCCAGGCGGAGCGAGCAGGAACGGCATGGTGACGTTGCTAAAACCGTAGTCCGCCGGCTTGTTCGCCATTTCGTCCAGCACCGCAAAGGCATCCAACCGGATGGTCGGAATCCCGGCTTGCGCCAGTTGCTCCAGCGCCAGGTCCAGCGTTTGATTATAGGCCGCGCTTAATTGAGAGAGCATGCTTGGTCCGCCCTCGCCCAGGCTTTGCGCCATGGGGGTAACTCCCAGGTCCGGCACGTTCATTACCAGAATGAACCGCGCTCCCGCTCCCCGCAGTTGCTGAATGGCCGATATAGTGTTGCCGACGCCGGTGCCGATCAGGGTTGCGGGGCTCGTTCCGGTCGCTAGCGCTACGAAGAAGTCGTTTGCCCCCGCTTCGACCACATACAGAGCCCGCCCCGGCTCGCGCACAGGTCTCCTGGCCGCGAAGGACGCAACCTCGTCCAGCAATCCCGGATACTCCTTTCCGGCAAAACCGTCATTGGAGTTGAGCGTGCCGGTGGTCGCCCCGCCGACCGCAAAATTGTCCGCCGACTGGTACTCCATTCCCAGGCTCGCGGCCAGGTATTCCACCCAAATCGGCCCGTTGCAGAAACGCCCCGCCGCATACGGGGGCGGCGGGGAGCCTCCCGATAGCCGATAATAGTTGCCGGTGTCCGAAAGGCTGTCGCCGAACACAAGAATATGGCTGAATGTTTCTCGGCACTCCCGCCATCTCGGCGCGTGGACGCACCCGCTCCTAGCACCGTGCGACGGGCAGAATGGCTCAGGAGCTGGCCGGAGCGCGTTGCCTTTCGGAGCTTGCTGCGGACCAGTATAATCGCGTCCCGGATGGCTGAACGGCTCGGACCGGGCTTGCCCTTGTAAGCTGCCGACTGCCAGGCTCATTATCACCAGCCCGGCCAGGGCTGGCCGCCGCATTCTTTGGACTAAACTGCTGTTTCGTTTCATAATCATCTCTCCGTCTATGTTTCTCTGATGTTGGTTGTTTCCATTGGCGCCCCGGATGAACAGTTTCCCGGGGCAACCGGCTTTTCGGAGCGCATCCATCCTGGCAAACTCACTGCAGCCAGTGAGGAGCGCATTCAAACTGCCATCCCTTCCTGCGCCGATTCGCCGTCATTCCCCTCAGGAAAGCTGCAAAGCCATGGACCACACGATTCCCAACCTGCTGCCACCGTGCTGACCACAGCTCTTTGGAATTTGCTGAAATGGCGCGCCCGGGGCTGCAGGCGACCATTTTAAGAATTGACTTTCTCCTAAACCACGCTCTAAATCAGGAATCAGGCCATGCCTGATCTATGACCACCAAGTTGGAGTCAGCACCGGTGCCTGGAGCAGGGGAAATCACGCGCTTGCTCGAAGAGATGCGCGAGGGTGATTCGAAGGCGGCGGAGGAATTGTTGTCCCACGTATATCGCGAACTGCGCATACTGGCTGCCTGCAAGATGGCCCACGAAGCTCCCGGCCAGACGCTGCAACCCACCGCGCTGGTGCACGAGGCCTGGTTGCGGCTGGGAGGGGGCAGCGGCCAGAGGTTTCCTGGCCGAGCCTATTTCTTCGCCGCGGCTGGCGAAGCCATGCGGCGGATCCTCGTCGAGGCCGCCCGGCGGAAGAAGCGGCTCAAGCACGGCGGCAACCTGGAACGCGTGGATATTGAGAACTTGGTTCTGGCCGCGCCCCTGCCCGATGACGAACTGCTGGCATTGGACGAAGCTCTCACCCGGCTCGCGGAGTCCGAACCCCGCGCCGCTGAGTTGGTGAAGCTTTGTTATTTCGTTGGACTGACACAGGAACAAGCGGCCAAGGAGCTGGGAGTATCCGTCAGCACCGTGGAACGCAAGTGGGCCTATGCGCGGGCGTGGCTTTTTCGGGAGATTCGGAAAGTGCAGGTGGCGCCGGAGTCTCCCAGCGCCACCGGGCTGCCTCCGCCATGAATCCAAATCAGCTTCAGGCTAAGACCGTTTTTGAAGAAGCCAGCGGTCTCGCCGACGCTGTGGAACGTCGCGCCTATCTCGACGGTGCGTGCGGGGGAGACGCGGCGCTGCGCCAGGAAGTCGAGAGCCTGATGCGTGCGTATGAACGCTCCGGCTCTTTCTTGCAAACACCGGTGATGATCGCGCTGCCACAATTGCCGCTGCAAAGGACGGGGGACCATCATTTCGGGGATTATGAGTTGCTGGAGGAAATCGCCCGGGGCGGCATGGGCGTGGTGTACAAAGCTCGCCAGGTGAGCCTCAACCGCGTGGTCGCAATAAAGATGATCCTCAGCGGACAGTTCGCGAGTGAAGACGAAGTCAACCGGTTCCGCTCCGAGGCCCAGGCGGCGGCCAGTCTGAATCACCGCAATATCGTCCCCATCTACGAAGTGGGGGAGCATTCAGGGCATCATTACTACAGCATGCCCTTCCTCGAGGGCCGGAATCTTGCCCAGTTGGTGGAATCCGGGCAGTGGCGGCCGGGCGATGGCACCGAAGCCGCGCGCCTGGTGGCTAAGATCGCTCGTGCCGTGCAATGCGCCCACGACGCGGGCATTGTGCATCGCGATCTCAAGCCAGGGAACGTTCTGCTGGGATCCGATGGTGAGCCGAGGGTAACGGACTTCGGTTTAGCCAAGCGGGTGAGAGGCAAGACCCAGTTGACGCTGACGGGGCATTGGATGGGCACACCCAGTCTTATGGCTCCGGAGCAGGCTCGGGGCCGGTCCGGGCGATGCAGCGCGGCCACAGACATCTACAGTCTGGGAGCCGTGCTCTACTATCTCCTGACCCGACGCCCCCCATTCGTGGCGGATTCGGCCCTGGACGCGCTCCTGCTTGTACTGGAAGGCGAGGCGGTGCTGCCGCGGCGCATCAATCCTTTAGTGTCCGGACCCCTGGAACACATCTGCTTGCGCTGCCTGGAGAAGCGGCCGGAGGATCGGTATGGCTCCGCGGGTGAACTGGCGACGGACCTGGAACGATTTCTAATGGGAGACTCGCTGGCGGTTCATCCTCAAGCCATCGGGCGCCGCTTCGAAGCCTGGGGGCGGAGCCAACCGGCGCTGGTCGCCCGATTTTGCACCGTGCTGCTGTGCCTGGGCATCGTGGTAACCGCCTATCAACTCCACCATTACACGACCCTCGTCCAACATCTCGCGGTGATCGCAGTGTTGGTGTCCTGGTTGTTGATTTCTTTCCTCTGCCAACGAGGGGTGGTAAGCGAGCGGCACGCAAACTGGGTGCGTTTTGTCTGGAGTGGAGCGGACCCAGCCGCGCTTACTGCGATCTTGCTCATCGCCCAAGCCTTTGGCAGCCCACTCGCGATCCTGTATCCGACCCTGATCGCCGCCTCCGGCTTCTGGTTTCGCGTGTCGCTCGTGGCCACGACCACCGTATTGTCCTCGCTCGGATATCTAGTGCTTCTCCTGCACGCCCGCGCCGGCAGTATGCCGTTTCACTGGCACGTGCTGGCGTTCGTAGCCATCATTGTGACGGGGCTGACGGTTGCCTACCTGGTGAATCGTGTCAGCGCTCTGACACGTTTCTATGAACGTCATCCACCAGCCGAGCGATGAACGGCCTATTTCGTGCTTCTCATTGCAGCCTTGGCCGAAAGGATGCTTTGCACGCAATTGAAGGGATCGGGTGAGGGGTTTTGCTGGCCGGCGGCGCATGATGGAGTGAATAGCGATGGTCGCAGAAGGAATGTATGAAGTTTAAGACTCGGAATAACGAATGCAGCAGGAGGTGTCAGAGGGCATGGTTCATCGGCTTGCTGCTGAGCTGGGCCCAGGTCTTCCTCGCCAGCGGACAACCAGGCTCTTTGGATCCGACATTCATCCCGGAGACCCCCGCATATGGTTCGGTGGTGGGCCTGGCGCTTCAACCGGATGGCAAGCTGGTATTCGACAGCGAAGTGCCGGTTTATTCGACTGTGACGCAGATCGGTCGCCTTCTTGACAACGGCGCCTCGGACACCACCTTCACCAACAGCTTCTTTACCAACACTCCCGTCCTGGCCCTGGCGCTTGATTCCGAGGGACGAATCCTCCTCGGTGGGGAATTCCTCGCGGTGCAAGACCTTTCGCGCCAGCGAATCGCCCGGCTCGATGCCAACGGGCTGCTCGACCCTGCCTTCAGCCCCGCCGGTCCCAATGCCGAAATCGCCGTGATCACCGTCCAAACCAACGGCCAGATTCTCGTTGGCGGTCCATTCAACACGTTCAACGGGATCACTCGTAACGGCCTGGCACGGCTCAACCCGGACGGCTCCATCGATCCAGGATTCAACCCGGGCGCGGGCGTTAGCACCGCCAACTCAGACGTCATCAAAGCAATCGTCCTGCTGCCCGGCGGGAGGATCGTGGTGGCGGGCAGTTTTACGCAGTATAATGGCGTTGCCCGTGACCGGGTGGCGGTGCTGAATCCGGACGGGTCGCTCGACCCCAGTTTTAACCCCGGCAGTGGACCCGATGGCGTGGTGAACGCCATTGCAGTGCAATCCGACGGCAAGCTGCTGCTCGCCGGCGGATTCACCCGCGTGGGTGGAGAATTGCGCAGGCACATCGCGCGCTTGAATCCAGATGGTTCGGTGGACACCACTTTCGCGCCGGTGCCCGGGATCACCACAAGCGATATAACCTATCCGCCGCTCGTCGGCGCCCTGGGACTGCAAGCAGACGGTTCGGTGCTGGTGGGCGGATCTTTTGATTACGTCAACGGCGTCAAACGGCAGGGCCTTGCCCGGCTCTTCCCGGACGGCTCTCTGGACTGCAACTGGGATGCGCTGGCGTTGGGCGGCATCTTATCTGTGGTCCAGGTTCCGAGCGGCGCCTGGTATGTGGCCGGCGGGTTTGCTTCGGTCCAGGACAGCCCCCGTTCCGGGCTGGCGCGGCTCAAGGCCGCAGCAGCGAACGTTCCTGGCCGGTTCGAATTCAGCTCGGCCCAATACTGGGTAGAGGAGAGTGCCGGGACCCTGGTAGCCACCGTGCAGCGGACCGGCGGAAGTCTCGGTGCTGTGACGGTGGTGTGCTCAACAGAGGACGGCACAGCGCGTGTTCCAGGGGATTACCTGAGCGTTTACACCAATCTCAGCTTCGCGGCGGGACAAACGCAAAAAACAGTTTCTATTCCTATTGTGGACAATGGACGGGCTGACGACATGGGCTGCTGCAGTTACTACATCGATGTCATCAACGGCGGTCTTCTGGACCGAAACGCTTTTGTGCTGCGCCTCGATCTTCCAGGCGGCGGCGCTAGCCTGGGGAGCCAGAACTATTCGCTGGGGATCATCACCGAAAAGGATACCGCGTTCGCGATTGTGTCCTCGAACTATGCCGTTGCCGAATTGGACGGGTTCGTGGATGTGCAGGTTAAAAGGATTGGGAATAAGGGCGGCACCAACGCCGTAACCTTCACGACGATGAACGGCACCGCCCAGGCGGGGCAGGATTACGCGCCATGCTCAGCGGCGCTGATTTTTGTCCCGGGCGACGCGACCAAGAGTTATCGCATTCCTATCCTCGAGAACCCGGTGAGTGACGGCAACCGCTCTTTCCAGGTCGTTTTGAGCGCGCCGAGCAGCGGGGCCGGCCTCACCAACCCGCTGGCCGCTTCGATCACGATTCAAAACCAGCCAGGCCCGGAGGTTTCCGCCTGGCCTGGGGCGGTGGACACGAGTTTTCTTCCCGGGAACGGCGTGCCGGGTGGAGTTTATGCGCTGGCCCTGCAGCCGGATCACAAAATCATCGTCGGCGGCGGGTTCGACATGGTGGATGGAGTTTCCCGCTACGAACTGGCACGGCTCAATCCTGATGGCGGCCTCGATGCGAATTACTCGCCGGTGGCGCAAACGAACTTGTTCGAAGTCAGAGCCACCACCCTCCTTCCTGACGGCCGACTCCTGGTTGGCGGTCGGGAGGGCTGGAATTTGGGCAGCACAGGTTTAATTCTCTTCGATGCCGGCGGCAACCTTGATCCGTCTTTCAATGCCGGAAGTGGGCCGGAGCAGGGATACCTGGTCAACGAGGTCGATGTCATCGTTCGGCAGCCCGACGGCAAAATCCTGGTAGGCGGTGATTTCAAGCAGTTTAGCGGCGCCCCAGCCCGGTTGCTGACTCGGCTGAAAGCCGACGGGAGCATCGATACTTCATTCCACGGGGATCTAGGCGTGGAAGGGGGCGATTGGCCTGCGGTGAAAGCGATCGTCGTGCAGCCTGATGGCTCAGTGTTAGTGGGAGGCCGTTTCACCAACGCCACTGGTCTGCCGCGTTTCGGTGTGGCCCGGTTGCTCGCCGACGGGAGCGTCGATCCTTCGTTTAATCCGGACTGGATCACCGGTGGCCAGATCTTCTCGCTCGGGCTCCAGCAAGACGGCCGCATCATCGTCGGGGGAGGCTTTTACGTTTCAGGAGGTGGCGAGCAGATCGGAGTTGCCCGCCTGCTACCAGACGGGAGTCGCGATGGCAGCTTTGATGCGGTTACCGGGGGTGATGGCGGCGTGTCCTGCTTCGCGATCCAGATACAGCCCGACGACAAAATACTCATCGGCGGCAGGTTCACCACCGTGCATGGTGTGCCGCGCAACCGGATTGCGCAGCTCAATCCTAACGGCGGGCTGGACGTCGCGTTCGATCCCGGCACCGGAGCCAACGACACGGTGTCGTCGATCCTGCGGCAGCCCGACGGAACGATCCTGATCGGCGGCGCGTTTACTCGGGTCAATGACCGGTTCCGCCCGGGCATCGCGCGGCTCTTTGGCGGCGATCCTCCGCTCACCGCCCCCTTCTTCCGGCGCCAACCGGCCAGCTGCATGGCGAGAGAAGGCGAGAATGTCTCCTTCGAAACGGCGGTGCGCGGTTTTCCTGTCCCGACACTGCAATGGACATTCAACGGGCAACCAATCTTCGGCGCGACCACTGAGCGGCTCGATTTGTTCAACGTCAGGACTAACCATGAGGGCACATATGCGGTAGTGGCCGCGAACAGCCAGGGCACCAACGCCTCCGCCAATGCCCTCTTTGAGGTGCTGCCGGCCTCGACCCAGCCCGGCAGCCTGGATTTGAGCTTCTTCCCAGGCACGGGGGCAAGAGTTCCGATGATCAACTATGAAGCAAATATTACAGCCCTGGCCGTGGACGGCTTAGGTCGCACGCTGATCGGCGGCAACTTCTCCCGCATCAATGGCCTGCTTTGCGGTGGCATCGCCCGCCTCCTGCCGGACGGTAGTGTGGACCCGGGTTTCCTTTTGGGCTCGGGCGTGAACGGCGGCAGCATCGCCTCCATTGCCCTGCAGCCCGATGGCAAAGCGCTCATCGCCGGCTGGTTCTACGGCGTCAACGAAGTTTACCGTCCCACTATTGCGCGCCTCAATCCGAATGGCAGCGTAGACGCCAGCTTCACCCCCGTCGGCGGAGTCGGCGGAGCCGACTATGATATTTATTCAATCGTCGTGCAGCCTGACGGCAGAATCCTGGTGGCCGGGGACTTCGGCACATTCAACGGCACGCCGCGCGGCGGGATCGCCCGGCTCAATCCGGACGGCACCCTCGAGGAGAGTTTCGATACGGTAGCGCCAGGCCCGCGCGTCAGTGGCCGGGCTCTGGCCCTGCAGCCCGATGGCAAGATTCTCCTGGGCGGCTACTTCTCGGGAATACAGGGAGTGCCGCGAAACAACGTCGCCCGCTTCCATGGCGACGGCACTCTGGACGTGAGCTTCAACCCTTCTACCAAAGTGAGCGGCGCCGTCTTCGGCGTCGCTGTCCAGCCTGATGGCAAGATCGTGATCGCGGGTGATCTCGGCGTTTCCGGTGGCGCATCGCACCTCGGCGTCGCCCGGTTGCTGCCCGATGGCACCCTCGACTCCTCGTTTAATCCTGGTGCTGGCCCTGACACTTATGTCAGTGGCCTTGTTCTGCAAAACCACGGCCGTATGATCCTCGCCGGACCTTTCACCTCCTTCAATAACGTGCCCCGCCGCGGCATAGTCCGTTTGCTACCGGACGGCTCAGTGGACCCGGAGTTCAATACCGGAACCGGGCCGGATCTCGAGGTCTATGCCCTCGGGCTCCAGGCCGATGGCCGCCTCATCGTGGGCGGCAGTTTCACGAACTTCGATGAACGCCCACGTGCTGCCATTGCCCGACTTCTCAACTCATCAGATTCCGTAGCAGGAGCGCTGGAGTTCACTCAGCCTGCTTACACCGTGTGGGAGAATGGCGGACCCAACCTCGTGCTGAAGGTCCGGCGGTCAGGCGGCACCCAGGGGCCCGTGCAGGTCAATTACGCGGTCGCGGGCGGCACCGGCGTCTCCGGGGTTGATTACCAACCCTTCGGCGGCACACTTGCCTTCACAAACGGGGAAGCGGGCGATATCTCGATTCCGCTCACTGTGATCAACAATCAAGAAGCTGTGGGCGATCGGTTCCTGAACGTGTGGCTGGGCACTCCTTGGGGCGGAGGCACCTGGGGCACCAATGCGGCCACGCAGGTCCAAATCATTGAGGACGACACCGCGCTGGAGTTTGCCAGAACCCGGATTTATTGTGCGGAAAGCCAGGGAGCGCAGCCGATTGAGGTGCGACGCCTGGGCCGGTTGGATAGAACCGTAAGTGTCACCTGCTTCACGACCAACGGCACCGCGCAGGCTGGGGTCGATTACGTTCAGACGCAAGGCACGTTGGCGTTTGCTCCTGGCGAGACCAATCACGTCTTCCTGGTTCCAATAATTGAGGACCGTGTTTCGGAATCGGATCTGACGGTTAACCTGGCTCTCACCAACGTCACCGGTGGCGCATTCCTCACCACCAATTCCACCGCGGTGCTCACTATCCTGGATGACGACCGGCCCGGCAGCCTCGACACCGTTTTCGACACGCACCTCTGCGCCTATTTCTTCTCGCACGTCGCCAAAGACATTGCGGTGCAGAGAGACGGCCGGCCCGTGGTTGTCTTCGATGTTCTGGCTGGCTTTAGTTCAGCCCAGTCACTTTTGCGATTTCTACCGAATGGGGCCATCGATCCAGGCTTTGCCCCCCCCTTCGGCGGCCAACAGGATTCCGCTCTACGTATTACGAAAATGGTCGTCCTTCCCGACGATCGAATCCTCCTTGCCGGTGTTTGGACAGGTCTATTCAGCCAGGTTTGGAGCAATTTCGTCCTGTGCCTCTTCCGCTCACCGGAACTCAGCCCGGAAATCAGCCGCACTTGACTTTACTCCTTTACCCATTAGCATCGCCCCCGGAAATCTTTGCGATGACATGATCCCACACCGAATCCTGAACTTAACCCGGAGGTACCCTTAGGTCGCCACGGCGACCGCCCGCGCAAGCCACGTTTCGAAAAGCATGGACTACATCCCAATCTTTATCGGTGACACTCCCGTGGTTGCAGATATCGGCTTTGCAACACCCAAAGACCTCGACGAATTGGCACGGTGGCAAGCGAGCGAAACAAACACGTCACCGCGCGTTTGGGACGCTGCCGAATTTGCATCCCTCGCGCTCCGCAAGTTCCGCGACTACCACCAGCAGAAAATGTCCGCGGGTTCCCTGGGCGATTGCAAAGATCGCCTGCTCCTAAATCCAAAGTGCGAGTTTGCCTTTCTAATCCTCGCAAAACCAGGGAACGGCTCTCCCAATCTGCCTCCGATTCTCGGGGCAACACTTTGCCGCAGAACCTGGAACGGCTCCATCGTGGTGGACTACCTCACCACGAATCCCGCATTGGATGAGTGGAGCAAGAGGAACCAGAAAGTCGGAGGAGTTGCCTCCGGCCTGCTTGCATATCTTGCAGACATCGGGGCGGAGATAAGCGCCCGCCGTCTCGTTGCCGAAACTACCCCCCTGTCAATCGGCTTCTACCACGACATATTGTCGACGAGCTGTGACGACGATGTTATAATACTGGACTGGATCGAGATGGCGAAGTTCTCGGAAGAACGAAAAAGCAAGAACATGCAAAAGATTACGGCAGCTATTTATGGGCCATAAAGAAGAGAAGCACTCGCTTCGCGAGATCCTCGCGGCGGAAGAGAAATACTCAGCCACGCTCTGGAATGGCTCGGCAACCGGGTCGTTCCTCGGAACCGAACACCTCACCGGTGAGCGCAAGAACCGAGAGGATGGCCACAGCGATGACCGACGCGGCGAGTCCCACTCAAAAGCAGGGTCCGACGATTGACTGCTGACAGCTACCCGCTTGCCCGCCCGCCCCAGAACGCCATATCATCGTCAAGATCTCTCGCAAAGAATTGAGGAAGACCCGCCTCGGTCGGGCAGTCATAGCGACCTTTATAGGGGGTCACGTTTTTCTCGGCCATCTTTACGTCGTAAAACACCAACTGCCCGCCTAGTATTACTCTGTTATGTGGAATCTGCAAAAACGTCATCAAACTTTCGCCCGCA
>OCZT010006335.1_pt1 | contig 11718 bp, 5 predicted proteins | sample 1539031 | NCBI WGS metagenome assembly OCZT01 (sample SAMEA3539308, study PRJEB22396) | soil metagenome | biome: tundra; feature: field; material: soil | place: USA | collected 2010-05 | depth 0.15 m
GACCTCAGGTACGAGCGCACTCGCGCAATTCAGCCGCCTCTCTGGCCGGAAGATGAGACCAAAGAAGGGAACTGAGCTGATGCATGCCAGGGCCTGCGTCAACTCAGTTCGGTTTGTTTGGCGGCCGATTACTTTGCAGCGGCCTTTTGTGCCGCCCAGCGCCGCTTGACCGCTTCGGCAATGCGCTTCCGTCCTTCAGGGGAAAGCTGCCTCTTTTTGGCAGGCTTCCCTGCCGCCGGTGCTGTTGCTGCCTTCTTGACTTCAGCCATCACCTTTTTGGGCCTGCCAGCAGCTTTCTTTGGCGCCGCAACAGCACCGCCGCCCAGCAGTGTACGCGCCTGCTGCAGCCGGGCAATATCCTGATCGATGCTTGCCAGAATATCTGAAATTGCCATGTGCGAAACTCCTTGATTGAAGCTCTTCGAAGGCGCCCAACATCGGCGATGCTTACGGGGCTCAGCTTGGCAATGGATACCATCCAGTCCGAGAAGCCCTTCTCCATCTCGGCAGGGTCCAGCGCGGAAATCACCCGGTTGTATGTGTCGTGCGAAGGAATACCACCAGGCAACTGCAGTAAACCCTTGAACCTCGGGCGTTTGGCGTTGCCATAGTCCTCAATCTCGTTCCAGCTTCCCGTCCCGCTCAGCACCGCCACGATGGCCATCAGCAGAATCTCTTCCAATAAATGCTCGCGCGTCCGCTCCACTCGAGGGTCGCGCAACTCGGCGAAATACTCCAAGGGGCTGTCCATACCCCTAGCTCACCTGTTATTGCTCCTACCGCATATAGCAATTAAGATACGTCGGCCCTGACCAGGTGCAGCCTGACATTGACACAGAAAGCCGCAATCACTATCGTTCAGTAACTATGACTTATCATCGTATTGGTGATTTCTGCGGGTTGATTCTCTGTGCTTGTCTTTGCCTCCCAATCCCATTGACGGCGGAGACCATGACCTTTCCTGGCTCTCACATCGGCCTGACGGTTTCGGACCAAACTGGCGCGATGACGTCGCTCTCGGTTTCCCGCGAGATTGTCGCTGACGCTGCCGAGGGGCGCGATTCTATTCTTCTTACTGTGGGCGGTGCACCCTCCAGGTTTCCAAACATGCTGCGTCCGCCGGGAGATAGCGGCTTAGAGAATGCCCAAACTATTGGCAAGAATTGGCATCGTGTTGGTCAGACCATCTCAGATACTGGGGAGGCGACAGAGCTTCGTGTAGAGAGCCGCGAGGGTAATTGGTCATTGGTTGTCTCTTACCGGATACCTCGTCAAGCGGACCGGATCGAACGGCGGTTCTCGATACGATACGAAGGCGCTGGAGTGGCAGTACTGCGCGGAGTTGCCATCACCTTGCCAACGCTGCGTGGAGGTCCCGAGGATCTGCTCGAAATGCCCGGATCTCCGATACCTCCCTCCGTGACTCTCGCAGAATTAGATGGACGAATCCTACCCCTCGGTGGTTTTGGCCCGGGTGTGGTGGCCCTTCGCAATCTAAAGGTGAAGACGGCGCTTCTGTGCTGGGCCTACTCCGAGACAGAGGTTCCTCATATGGAGGTCCAACGAGATGCTGGTGGCCTGAAGGTAGATTACTCGGTCGAGTTGGAGGCGCGCATGACTCACGGCGAACAGGTATCGTGGGGCAGGGACTTTGTTTCCTTCCTTAGTGGAGATTGGAGTGAATCGCTGGCCAGTCTGCAGAGATGGTTCGATCATAATAACGTACAAACTCCATACGACCGTCCTCGTTGGACGGAATCTGCTCTGATATACGAAACCCAGATTGGTGCCGCGCCATTCGACCGGGGAAGCTATGAATTCAACCCCTATCCGACTGTCCAATCGCTGATCGATAAGCTCGATTACATTCATGACCTAGGCTTCAACACACTACAGCTGATGCCCCACCACCCCAGCCCGAGCTACGCAGTCGATGACTATTACAACCCATCGCGTCAATATGGAGAAGGCTTTGAGCGGTTGGTGGAAGCGTGTCACAAAAGAGGCATGCATATTATTGTTGACTGGATAGTCCATGGGGCTATTGATAAAGAGGTCGCTCAAAGGACCCTGGACATCGTGAACTCCGGACCGAAAGAGGATTTGTACCGGAAGAGCTTTCTCGTAGACTATGTTCTCAACTTTTCAGGAGCTTGGCTCCTCAGCGCGCCCCAAGTGAATTCGATCCGAGCGCAACACCCTGACTGGTTTATGAAGCAGGACAATGGGAACATAGCCTCGATCTACACTTGGTCCTTTGATCTTGAGAATCCTGACCTCCAGAACTACATGATCACCGCCTTGAAGTTTTACGTGGAGACTTTAAAGGTCGATGGTTTTCGGGTGGACGCACCGGAATGGAACGCCTTTCCGAATCGCGACCCCAAACTCCCATATCGTGCAAGCTACTCGGAGACAGGCGCCATCCGTCTATTCGACAAGGCAAGATATGAGATTCACAGGCTAAACTCGCAGATCATGCTCTACACCGAGAACTCAGATCCGGTGTTTCGCCGCATGTTCGACGTCAACTATGCCTATGGCGAACTTTGGTTGTACAACGACCTTCTTTCATGGCGCAAGTCTCCGAATTTCTCCCCGGGAAGTTCCTCGTTGGAGTCTGGGCCCGCTATCAAAGCTGCGACTGCGCGAACAGCCCGCATCTGGTTTGAGGATGAGAGAGCGGCCAACCCAACCAACTCAAAGACCATCCATCAGGTGGATTCGCACGATTCGTTTTGGTGGCGCGCTCCAGGGATGAAGTTCCGTCGGGAACAGTTCGGCCCAGAAGGATATCGGGCTTTGTTCTTTACAGTTGCGCTGCTGGACGGCGGGCTTATGCAGTATCCCACGGGCGAACAGGGCAGCGAGGAGTTTGTAAGGCGAGTGCTACTGCTTCGAAGTTCGACGGAAGAAATTGCCAATGGCCGCTGTTATTACTTGTTGCCTGAAGTCTCTTCCGATTCGGTGTTCGCGGTGGGTTGGAAAGGGAAGTCAAGCTGGGTCTTCCCGTTAACTAACTTTGGCAAGGACCCTGTTAAGATCCAAATCCAATTGAAGCGGCCGGAATTCGGCTGGAACTCCGACGCTAACTACAAGGTTGCCGATCTCTTTAGTGGCCTAAACATCAGCGGTAAAAGCGAATTCGTAGCCAAGGGCGGCGATCTTGGAGAGGTGGAAGTTGAACTCCAGCCTCTCCAATCCGCTCTGGTTTCCGTGCGCAGGGAAACCGATGCCTCTGATTCCCGAACAAACTTTCCCTCACGCTCAGTTCCTCAGTGATAAAGCATGGCGGCGAACAACCACGCAGTTTAGCATCTCTTCGCTGCGCAAAGAGCGCCAACGATGAGCCACCTGATACGCCGCAGGGACAAGCCATCTGCGTCGATTCCGCAAGCGCACGGGAGCTGTACGAGTTGTGCGTCTCCTCGTCTGGGTGCGCGTGGCACCATTGATGAGACGGTATCGCATCACAAAACCGGCGCGATACTTGAGATCGGAAACTTCCCCAAGTCCCGGCTTCGTCTGGACTCTTGCCTACCGACGATCTTTTCCGGGTGGGATGACAAGCATCTGATTAATCCGGTTGGATTCCAATTACTGAGAGTCCGCCGCCAAGAGTACCGTCGCGCTTCACCGTGCAGCTGAAATGTTCCAGTTCGGCTTCGGTGAATGGTTTTGAGTCGGTTCCCGACCAAAGGTCGGTCACAGCATAGCTTTGGTGCCCGCCGAGCCCGATGCCTTTCAAGTCAATGGTCAACTTCAGATGTGCTTCGCGGTCCTTGTTTAGGTTAGCAACAACCACGATAGCGCCATGATCGTCCCACCGAACATACGGAACGGGCGTTTCTACGTCTCCATCGTGCCGCACCGCTCTTAGATTGGGCACTCTTTCTGCCGGCGACATGGCCAGGATCGATGAATGTCGTTTCCGGATCTCCATCATTCGCTTTACGTCAACCAGCATATCGCGGTGTCCGGTCTCATTCAGTTCCTTCCAATCAAGCATGGCGCCATACAGCCAGCGGCCCTTTCCGGCATCCTTGTCTCCGTAGAGATTTGGAGACAACTCAGGTAAGGCGTGGAACGTCGCGTTGAACTCCTCTCCCGAAAAAAAGATCGGAATCATGGGCGAAAACATGAACGAGTATCCGAAGACAGACCGGCTTCCCTGCGCAACGTAAGGATTCTTGTCCAGTGGGTACCCTGTCCAGCCGTTGTCATGGCAACTCAATTGAATCGACGATCCCCAAGCGAGCGTCCCAATGCAGATGTCGACTACCGGACTGGCCACCAGCGGTCCTGAGGTCTCGGGCAGGTCAACGACAATTGGCCTGCTATCCCAGCCCTCAGATCGAAGTTGCCACTTCTCTCCCATGTCATTTCGTACAGTAATGTTGGCAATCGGTTTCCTGGGAAGCTTTTCGAGCCTTATCCGCACGTCGGGCAATCCGTCTGGCTTGGGGCTTTCCTCCCCGGTTCTTCGACTAACCAAGTCCGTGGAGAGACCAACCAGGCTCACTCCGATAGGGCCTTCACCTTTGGTGTTTCCCTTAAGAGACTCACAATCGCCGTATCGTACTTCGACCTCGTAATAGCCGGATTTGCCGAACTTACGATCATAAAAACCAGCTAGGTCGTTGATCAAGACCTCGTTCAGGACACCTGCCTCTGTGGTGCTGATGAGGTTTTCTCTCTGTGAGAAGTCGGTGACTCCAGGAATCACGGAGTTTACCTCCTCCCAAATGACAATCGGATGGCCGGCGGCAGCGACGTTTCTCCGAACCCGCTCCCACAGATCCGGGCGGTAAATGCTGACGTCGAGACGATAACCATCCACACCGTAAGTGGTCACGAACTCCGTATATATCTTCACCCACCAGTCATCAAGGTCGGTATGCCCACCATACCAGTCGAAGTCGGTCATGCCCCAACTGCCCCCGCGAAACCATGCCGGATGATCTTTGATAACTGGACTGTCTTTCATCAGCCCGTGAGTAATTACGTCTAGAAAGACCTTGATGCCACGCCGATGGGCTTCGTCGACAAGCTTTTTGAACTCCTCGGCTGTGCCGAGAGTTGGATCAAACTTGTCCGGTTCGATCACAGCATACTGCGTCCAAATGTTATAGAAATGGTGGGGATCGCATAGAGAATAGCCGGTCAACCATATACCGGTTATTCCAAGCTCCTGAAGATAGCTCAACTTGGATTCCAGACTCGCGAATGTTCCACTTTCCGGACCATTCGGAGAGGTGAACCCCTTCGTCGCTATCTCGTAAATGATAAGATCCTTCATCCATTCAGGCGAAACTGGTTGCGCCGCATCCATTGGCCGTTTAGAGCCTATGTCTGGCAATGACTGCCCAATTGCCTCAGAAAACGCCGTCAAGTGAATGGAAGGCAGCAGAGCGAAGAAGGTTCCCGCTCTCAAAAAGCTCCTTCGGGTTAACGGCGCGAGTCGATCATATCTGTCAGTCATAAGCTCCTCTTTCTCCCACTTCAATCCGTTCGAGTCGCAAAAGCGAAACGCCAATTCATTATCGGAGCCACCGAGAGGTTCCGACACCCTGCTGTGATGATGCGGGGTGCCTGACTAATGAACCGCAAATCCGGTGCCGACGCCCGATCCTATAACGCTCGTAAGTGTTTGCTGTCGATATCCATCATCCTGCTTCTTGATCGCCTTCGACACCTCAGACAACAATTGGCCAGCCTCTGACTTCTTCCCCGCTTTACGGTACGCGATAGCCAACTGGTAGGTTATAGCTGGATCGTTCGAATCCGGATCCAGGGTCCGGGCGTATTCAAGGTCCGCGATTGCCAGTTCTAGATTGCCTTTCCTCAACTGCAATCTGCCGCGCTGGAAGTAACTATATGCGAACTTGGGTTCAAATCGAATGCTAGCACTGAGTGCATCCACGGCTTCCTGATACACGGCGGGTTGCGTCAGATCTTGACCAAGGAGGACATCAACAAGATAATAGTACAGTCGCACATCTTGCAACCCTCTTTGGATGGCTTGCCGGAAGATTCCAGCGGCAGCCGTGTCCTGATGCTTGTCCATATAGCAGATTCCCAGTGCGACGTAAGTGCTGGGCTCGTCTGGCGCAAGAGAAACAGACTTCGCGTAATCTGCATCAGCCTTGTTAAGATCGCCCCAAAGGGTATATGTCACTCCGCGCGTCAGGAACAGCTTGTAATCTCCTGGAATTCGCTGTATTCCCAAAGTCATGATCTGCACAGCAGCGGCATACTCTTGGTACTGGATCGCCACAGTTGCGCTATTAAGGTAGCTGGTATCTTCTTGCGGAAATTCCTCAATGCCGCTCCGAAACGCATCGTATGCTTCCTTCGGATGACCACTTGCCTCTTCCGCGGCCCCCAGCAGGCTAAATATCTCAGCGCGGATTGTGCCTCGTTCTCTGAGTGAAGTGAGGACTCGGACGCATTCGTCGTTCTGCCCATTCTCATAGTAGGCGAGGGCTATGCCATAGTCTCGCCCGAGGGGGTCGGAAAAATCGCTCGGTAGCGACTGGAAAATCTGGATTGCTTGCGAGTATGCACCCGCCTTGCCTAAAAGCCACGCAAGTCGAAACCGCTCCTGAGATGTCAAGTTAGCGATAGCACTTACTCTATTCAGCTCCAGCACGGCTTCCTCAAGATGTCTGCACCTGATCAGAGCATCAGCCCCGATTAAGGAAAGACGTGGGCTAGCATCTACAAGCGCCCGCGCCTTCGCGAAGAAATCGACTGCATCCGTATATTCAGCTTTTTCGAAACTGTACTCGCCCAGGATTGCCGAGACAGAAATGTCAGAAGGAACAGACTTGAGAACCTCCCGGAGTTCCGCTGCGGCCTCGTCTTTCCGGTTCAATTCCCAATCAACGATTCCGAGTTCCCTCCGTGCAACCAAATACTCCGGATCGATCGCTAATGCCCTTCGGAGCGTCCTTATCGCCTCTTCAGGCTTGCCAGTCAAGGCAAGGGCGATTCCTTCTCCAGCGCAACCCTCGGGCGAATCGGGCATATCCGTCTCGAGTTTCTTGAATTGTTTCAATGCCGCTGGGTAATTCCCTTCGCGAAGCAGCCTCATGCCTTCTCGATACAGTTCTGGTTCTTTCTTTGAAATCGGACTCACTGCCTGCGCCAGGCACTTCTCAAATCCATCGGCTCCCATGAACACTGTAAGAACAGTTCCAGCGAGAAGAATCAACCTCCAGACAGCGGTCAATGCAAGTCGCCCCTGAGACGATTCAAGCATTCTCGCACCGCCGATAGTTCTGGTTTCCAACTTCAGATTACCCTCCGAGCCACTATGTTTCCGCCCGGCTCTCCTAACAGTCGGAAAACTGCCATGGAGAACCGGGCGAAGCGTCTACGCAGCACTACGAGATGCTAAAAGATGAACTTTCCCGCAAACTGTATCTCTCGCGCAGTGCCGGCAGAGTAAATGTGCATAAACGAGGGTTGTGCGACGTTGCTGCCGCTGATGCGACCTCCCGAGGGGTTACTGAGGTTCGTGTGGTTAAACGCGTTAAAGCCCTCGGCGCGGATCTGAATACTCTTCGAGTCCGTTATCCTAAAGGCCTTCATTAATGCAAAGTCCGCATCCGCATAGGAGGGACCGCGATACCCATTGCGAACTGTCTGGCCGAAAGTGTAATCCGGTGGCGTAACGAAGCAACTGGTGTCGTACCATCCTTGGATACTTTGCTTGAAGCCAGAAGGATGCATGTTACAACCTGGAACAGAGTTCGATCTTCCGGTCACCCCTACATTCGCAACGTCACTGCTTTCCGTCACGGAAAAGGGTAGCCCGCTATGAATGGAAGTGATATTGCTGACATTCCAGCCGCCAAGAAGGAGGTCTAACCCTTTGCCCATATTGCCGCCAAAGCGTTGGCTCCTGCCGACGGGCAATAGATAGACCGGGCTGAAACTAAACAGATGCGGCACATCGGAATTGCACTTTCCATGATCGAGGGAAAGGTTGTAGGTATCTTCTGGCCATGAGTCGTACTCTCCCCCTACGGTGTTCATGCACTTAGAATAGGTGTACGAAGTCGCGAACAAGAGCCCGTGTGAAGACCTGCGGTCCAGCTTGACCTGCAGCGCATTGTAGCTGGCGGTAAAGATATTGTCGTTAGCCTGTATTATCCCGGGTATGAATGGAAACGGCTGGCCGCCGGGAAGTGCATTTGGCCCGTAGGTTCCCGGCAGGGGTTCATTGTAGCCATAGTTTCCCCACAAGTGCCGACTGCCGGAGCCGACGTAGTTGACCTCCAGGTCGGTATTTTCCATTACCTGCCGCTGAACTCCCAAATTGTATTCCATCACATAAGGGATCTTGGCGTTTGGGTTAGCCGCCCGATCTATGGCAAGAGCGGTGCCGTTCTTCATTTGGGCCGTGGACGGAAGGCTATCGAAAAAGACGGTGGGAAGACCTCGGTTCAGATTGCTGGGAGAGACGTAGGAACCCCCAACCGGAAAACTGCCACGAGTATCTTGCATGTTCTTATCGAAAGCGTTGTGATCGTCGAGGATGCTGAAACCGGCGCGAATCACGGTCTTTGCGGTTATGCTGTATGCCATTCCGAAGCGGGGCGACCATCCGTTATACTGCGGCGCAAAAATAGAGGATCGCACATTCGGGTTAGGCCAAGTCGCCGGGTTGGGGTTCATTGTTGTTGCTACCGGTACGTAGCTGAAGGGGAGCAGGAGACACTTTTCCTCGATTGCATTCACGGCGTCAGGTGTAGTGTAATCTCCATAAGGACATTGGGGGTTCCACATTGCGAATTGGTTGTCCTTGTAATGCGGCGGCTGTTGGAAGTCCCAGCGCAGGCCAAATTGGAGATTGAGCTTGCTCGTGGCCTGCCACTTATCTTGAACGTAGGGTCCGTACCAATTTGTGGTAAGGTCTGCTGCAGTATTGCCGAACATGCCACTGTAACCAGAAGGTAGATCCAGAAGCATACTCGCCAGCCCATCTCCGGTAGTAGCGACGTAATTGCCACTGGATAGCGTGGCTGTGGGGTACTGATCGAAGTTTGTTGATGCACCCCATCCGTTGTCGAAAGCATGGACATGCATGTAGAGGAATCCCATACTTAGTGTGTGCTGCCCACGCACCTTTTGGAAGTCTAAATTGAATTGATGTGTCCGCATCGGCCCTTGCGCAATTCCGTATTGGGTAAAGGCACCGCCAGCGTCAGGAGAGCCGATGCGCGGACCGATACTAATCTGGGGAACAAGAGCTAGCCCGCTCTGAATTGGATCAAAATCTGCGGTGTTGATCGCGGTGATCAGATCCGCGGGAGCGGGTTGGTTGGAGTACTGATAGAAGAGCCAACTATATCCATAGTTGCCCGTCATCAGAAACGTCGGGCTGAAGAGGTGAGTGTACGACGTTGCGAGCACTCGGGCATGATTCTGGGTGTCCTGGGCCCCAAACTTCACCGTGCTGGGTCCAATCATATTAGGTTGCGAGTAGAAGAACTTGCCGGTGACGACATCATTATTCGAGAACGTGTGGTCGCCCCCCGCGCCGAATTGGTTCGATCGGGTTATCTGACTGACTGAATCTACGCGATTAGGAAAGGAATTGCCCCCAAGCCCATAATTTGGAGGGTTGTAGAGAGCATTCATATAGGCCAGCGCGGCTCCATTGGGCGCCATTACAGTGGTTAGCTGGTTGCCGGCGATAGGATCACGCACCAGCTGCCCATTTACAGTCCGCGTACTATATGGATTGTAAAGCTGTCCTACAATGATGGGCCGCCCAAGTGCATCTACCAATGGGTTGCCGGACGCATCGGTCGCTTGGGTGGTGGTGAGGATGTCTGAAAAATCACCTTTGAGTTCGTCTGTTGTCGGCACATTCGTTAGTGTTGTGAAACCCTCGTCTGAGCGGAAGCCCTCATAATAGCCGAAAAAGTGAGTGTTCCGTGCACGACCATCGTAAAACGGCAGCAGAACCGGTCCACCGAACGTGGCCCCGTACTGATTCTGCGTATAGGGAGGCTTCGGAGTCCCGGAATAGTTATCGAAGTAATTCGCCGCGTCTAGACTCTGGTTACGCACGAACTCCCATGCGCTGCCGTGGAATTGGCCGGTCCCGCTCTTCGTCACCAGATTTACAACGGCGCCCGACGAGAGGCTGAACTGCGCATCAGCGACGTGATTCTGACTCTTAAACTCCTGGATTGCGTCCGGGGGGGGGCTGATCGCCCATGACTCTATGAAGGGGTGCGTGTTTAGGATTCCGTCGATCAGAAAGACATTTTGCCCGCCGAGCTGACCATTGACGGATGGACTGAGGCCTCCGGCGCCAAAGGAGATCATATAGAACGACTGCTGCCCGCCCTGTACCGGCGACGAACCCGGCGCTAGAAGCAACAATTGCGTAAACTGGCGGCCATTGAGCGGTAAGCTGACTGTTGCCTCCGTGCCAATTGTTTCGGAGAGGGTTGCACTGGCCGTTGACAAGACTGGAGGCGCAGAAGTTACCTCGACAACGGTTGTGCTCGGGCCAACACTGAGGGTATTATCGACCTCGAGATCCTCGCTAACCTGTAGCTGAATGTCCGCACGCTCAGACATCGCAAAGCCGGACCTTGACACCAGCACAGAGTAGTGGCCGGGAGCTAGGTCAGCGATTGTGTAGTAGCCCTTCCCGTCGGTGGTCGCTGTACGAACCTGACCGCTTCCGAGATTCTTGACTTGAACCTTCGCGTCTGGAAGAACAGCTCCCGTGGGGTCCGTCACTGTTCCATGCAAGGAGCCGCTTGTAGACTGAGCGTGAGCAGTGATTTGAAATGCAGCTATCAAAAACAGGAAGCCCAAGATAGGCAAACCAAATGTACGCAATGTGTACTTTTGTGGAAACATCATTTTCATCTTCTCGCCTCTCGTAAAACTGGTTTCAAGGGACCAACGCTACCCGATACGGATATACCCACCGTAGCTCGCACCGTTCTCGATGCGAAACTACTCACCTCGTCATCCTCGAATCACCGTCCCACGATGCATAGCGGGACCTTGTGATTCTGGGGGATTGTGTCGGCCCCTTCGCCTTCCTCAAGGCATTGCCCAACTAGAAGTTCTCTCGTTTGTCCGGCAATGACAATTCATGCGACCATGATGCCGGTCGGGCATCATGGTCAGCAATTTTAGTGAGCATTCAGCCAAGTGTCTTGTGATTTGAGACGTTTTTTTGGTGGATTCAGAATCCGTTCCGGCCTCGACGGCACACCGTCTCCCTTTATCTGAGGGGTCCACCACCGACTCCCGGTATCCTTGGACATCTGCGTCTCAATCCGAAGCGAGGCGCGCTTCCAGGGCCAGGCCAGAGGTCAGTCAGCGTTTTGAGGGTGGGAATTGCTTGCGCCGGATGTAGGAGTAATAGTGTATGAGGTGGTTCCGCGGACGAGCCCCGGATGCGGAAGTGTCAATCGGTGATAGGACTGCCAAACAGCCTTGTGAAAGTCTAAACCGGTCGCCCTCCCGAGTGCTCTTTTTGACAGCAAGGTAATTGGGCAGACGACCAGTTTGCAACGTTCCATCTATTTTCGTCTAATATTTGCCGTAAACCTTTGCGCACTCAACAAGTTTTTCAATGTTTTTGAGAGGCGTCGTTCTCGGCAAAGCGCAACCAGGTCCAAGGTTGACCGTGCCGTAAACGAGAATGATCGAATTGGATTGATCAAGATCGTT
>OCZT010006336.1_pt1 | contig 11716 bp, 6 predicted proteins | sample 1539031 | NCBI WGS metagenome assembly OCZT01 (sample SAMEA3539308, study PRJEB22396) | soil metagenome | biome: tundra; feature: field; material: soil | place: USA | collected 2010-05 | depth 0.15 m
TCCCTCATCTGGCTCAGAGCCAAGACCAACGCAAAACCGCAAGAGCCCTCGAACCATGCGCCCAGCTCGAATTCCAATCTACGGTTTGACCCCTTTCTGGAGGTTCTTTTGCCCGACGGCACGCACAGAATCATTCGGCAAAGGAAATCGCCTGGCGCGTCTAGGGCTGGGCAGGCGAGGGCAGACCCGGCGCAATGATCTATCTCGACCACAACGCCACCACGCCGGTCCTGCCCGAGGTTTTCGAGGCGATGCGGCCCTACTTCTGCGAGGGGGGGGCAATCCGTCCAGCGCATACAAATCCGGCTCCCACACACCTCCGGGGCAACCGTGAAAGCTGGCTGCATCTGGGTCTTGGAAGCTGCCTGGTGCTACCGGCAAGAGGAGAAGGCCCAATCCGCACTGGACAGGCGCTGGCCCAGACCGCATTATCAGCCTACAGTTGGAAGGAACGATGACTGCCGAAGCGCCTCCATATCGCATTTCCGGGCACGAGAGCTTTCCGTGCCGTTACACCTGGCTGCCCAAGGCGGTGCGCGGTCTGGAGGGCAATCCCCGGCTTTTTTCAGACGAGGACCAGGCAATGGTGGATTTGGGGCTGGGAAAGAACATGGTTCGTTCCGCCCGGTTCTGGGCGCAAGCCGCCGGAATGGTCGCCCCAGTTTCCCGAACCGCTGGGCATAAACCCACCGACCTGGGTTTGGCTCTGCTCAGCCAGAGCGGTCGCGACCCGTTCCTGGAGGATATTCGCACCCTCTGGCTTATCCATTGGAAGCTGTCCACGAACGTCCAGAGCCCGCTCTTGGCCTGGGACTACCTGCTGAACCGCTGGCAGGAGCCCAATCTTGTGCCGAGCGCTGCGTTGAAGGCTTTGCAGAAGGAAGTCGCAACCCAGGACGCAGGCTTGTCGCCCGTCACTCTGGAACAGCACTTGGAGACATTCCTGCACACTTATGTGCCGACCCGTGGGCGCAAGGGCGAAGTGGTGGAAGACAACCTGGATTCACCGCTGGTGGAACTCGATCTCATCGTTAAGGTGGGTGAGCGCCCGACCGACCAGGGGGCAGGCCGCATGGAGCCGATTTACGCCTTCCGGCGCGAGGAAAAGCCGGAAATTACCCCCGAGCTGTTCCTGTATTGCCTCAACGATTTCTGGCAGAACCGCCACGAGAGAGAAATGACGCTGCAGTTCCGAGAGGTCGCTCATGGCCACGGCAGCCCTGGCCAGGTTTTCAAGCTGCCCGAAGAGGATGTGAGGACACGGGTCGAAGGACTGGCTCGTCAGACCGGGGACGCCTTCACCTACGCCGAATCCACGAACCTCCAGCAGGTGCGCCGGAATAACCCACCGGACGGCAAAGCTCTGATGAGAGCCATCTACGAAGAGGAGGTGGCAAATGCCTGACAAGCGAATTGCCGATCTATTCGCGATTCGGGGCCGGTTCCTCCGTTCCGCCAACCTGGAGCGCGACTTCTACGACCCTGCCGCCCTTTCCGGCTACGTGCCCACCGAATTTGCTGCGTCCTGCATCGAGCGTATCGGCGAGGGGCTCAGGCCCCGCTCCGGCCAACGGGCCTGGCGGATGACTGGAGACTACGGTTCTGGCAAGTCGAGCCTTGCGCTGGTCCTTGCTCACACGCTTGCCGGCCACGAAGCCAACTTTCCCCCTCAGCTTCGCCGGGTTGCCGACCTTACGAAGCGTGGCGGGGCTCGCCCCAGGTTCCTTCCGGTGCTGGTCACCTGCTCCCGCGAGCCGCTTGGCACATCTATCCTGCGGGGACTGCGTCGGACGCTGGCCGATGCCTTCAAGCGCGGCGGCAAGCACAAGAGTGTCGAGCACGTCGAGCGACTGCTGAATGCCGACAACGACCCCGATTGCAGAAAGGTCGTGGAAGCCGTGCTGGAAGCCAACGCTCGGATCATTGCAGAGTGCAAGGGACAGGGGCTGCTGCTAATCATTGACGAGCTTGGCAAGTTCTTGGAATTTGCCGCGTTCCATCCACAGCGGCAGGATGTCTTTTTGCTCCAGCAGCTTGCCGAGGCAGCCTCACATAGCGGAGAGGAACCTTTGTTCGTCGTTTGCCTCCTTCATCAGGGCTTCAACGCCTATGCCGATCAATTGGACCCATCCGCGCAGCGTGAATGGGAAAAGGTTGCCGGGCGCTTTGACGAGATCGTTTTCAGCCAGCCCGTCGAGCAGGTCGGTCAGTTAATTGCCTGTGCTCTAGGCGTTCACGTTGAGCAGATTCCGAAAACGGAGGCTGACGCCCAGCGCTACGCAATGCGCAAGACCGCTGAGCTGGGCTGGTTTGGCCCCGCTCAAGGCCAACAAATGGTGGAACTGGCGGCGCGAATGTACCCCTTACATCCGACTGTGCTGCCAGCGCTGATTCGCGCCTTTCGCCGCTTTGGACAGAACGAACGATCCCTTTTTAGCTTCCTGCTCTCGAACGAGCCGTTCGGTTTGCAGGCTTTTGCGCAAAAAGCCCTGCACGATGCCCAGCCATATCGGCTACACGATCTTTTCGATTACATTCGCGTCAACTTCGGCCATCGCCTTGTGACCCAGAGCTACCGCAGCCACTGGAACCTGATTGACTCAACCATTGAGACATACGCAACCGAGGAGCCGCTTCAAACCCAGGTCCTTAAGACAGTAGGCGTTCTGAATCTGCTCAACGACGACCTCCTTGCTACAGAAGAGTCCGTTGTTTGCGCCTTGGCTGACGACGACCAGGCAGCGCAGCGCAAGGTCAGGAGCGCAATCGAAAGGCTTCGGCGGGTCAAACGCGTGCTTTACGACCGGGGCCGGGCTGCCGGCCTTTGCTTGTGGCCTCATACGTCAGTTGACCTGGAAAAGGCTTATGACGACGCCCGCCGTGCGCTCGGCACAATCCAGAGGGTCGCTGGCCTTATATGCGATTTTCTTGAGACGCGCCCCGTTGTTGCCCGGCGGCACTACATCGAAACGGGCAACCTGCGCCACTTCGAGGTACGGTACTGCCCCGTCGCCGAGCTGCCGACCAGCTTGGAACATAACCTCGCCGTTGCCGACGGCGTGATCCTTGTCCCGCTGTGCGAAACAGAGGCTGAACGCCAAGTCGCGCTCGCGTACCTCAAGCAGGCTCAGCTTGACGCGCGCCCGGCCTGCCTTGTCGCCGTGCCGCAGCCACTGAGCAGCCTGGCAGGACTCGTGCAGGAAGTTCAGCGCTGGGACTGGGTCGCCAGCAACACCCCCCAGCTCAACGGAGACAAATACGCGCGCGAGGAAGTTTCACGCCAGCGGCAAGCGGCCCGAGCCCAGTTGGAACGTCGCATCCAGTCGCTGGTCGGGTTCAAGCAATTTGGTGAACGCGCCAATCTCGACTGGTTCCATCTAGGCCAACGCCTCAACATCCGTGACGGACGGCACCTGCTGGAAGAGCTATCGCGCATTTGCGACGAGACTTACTCTCTGGCCCCGCGCATCCATAATGAGTTGGTCAACCGCCGCAGCCTCAGCTCCGCCGCTGCCGCCGCCCGGATGCGCCTCATCGAGCGGATGTTCAGTCACGGCAAGTTTGATCGCCTGGGGATGGACCTTGCCAAAAGGCCGCCGGAGATGAGCATGTACCTCTCTGTTCTCCGCAACACCGGCATTCATCAACCTCACGCGGGGACTTGGCGGATTGCTGAACCCGAGCCCAAAACCGACGCGAAGTGTCGCGTCCTGCCTGCCTTCCGGCGTATCCGCGAGGTCCTTCAAGAACAGCCCGATAAACGCGTCAACTTGCCCGTTCTCTTTGACGAGTTGCGAAAGCCGCCTTACGGCGTGCGCGACGGTCTGGCGCCGCTGCTTCTCACCGCTTTTGCCCTCGCTCACGAACAGGACGTGGCATTCTACAAAGATGGCAGTTTTCTGAGGGAGATGAGCGGCGAGGCCATGCTTGTCCTGACGAAGGCCCCGGAGCGGTTTGACATTCAGTACTGCAAGATTGAGGGAGTCCGCCTCGATCTCTTTGAGAAACTTCTGGCGGTGCTGGAAATCAAGCCGGGCGAGCATCCTCGGGTCAAGCTGCTGGATGTGGTGCGGCCTCTGTGCGTATTCGTCGCACAACTCCCAGCCTACGTTCTCAACACAAAGAAGCTTTCTACTGTGGCGCTTGCCGTTCGAGACACAATTCTTAAAGCGAGCAGCCCAGCAGAGCTTATCTTCACGAGTCTCCCAAAGGCGTGCGGGTTTGAGCCTTTTGCGCCGCAGAAGCTGGACGGTAAAGACACCCAGGCTTTCGTGAAGACCTTGAAAGCCGCTCTGGACGAGTTGCGTGCGGCGTACCCGTTGCTTCAGGAACGCCTGCGCCAGCAACTCCGGTCCGCTTTCGACCTGCCTGGTTCCTTCCAGGAATTCAGAACGGCTCTGGCGGGACGCTCCGAACGGGTCGTTCTCGGCGTCACGGAACCGAAACTTCGGGCCTTCTGTCTCCGCTTGATGGACGACAACCTGCCGGAATCGGAATGGCTTGAGTCCCTCGGCAACTTTCTCGCCCTCAAACCGCCCGCCAAATGGTACGACGCAGAGGAGGGCGCGTTTGCTCAGGAGATCGGTCCGTTGGCTACTCGTTTCCACCATGTGGAGAGCATCGTATTCGCGGGCGGCAAGCCTGCAAAGCATGCCATAGGCATCCGCCTGGCGATCACCCAAGCCGACGGCAGCGAGCACGAACAGGTTGTGCACTTTACGGTGGACGAGGAACAGAGACTGCGCGGTATCCAGAAGCAGTTCGAATCACTCCTGACCGGCGACCGGCGCCTTGGCCTGGCAGCGGCCTCGCGCGCGCTTTGGGCTGCCCTGGAAACAAAAACCAAACCAAAGACATGACCAACCCAACCCGCCACATTCTTTGCATGTCTGGCGGCAAAGACAGCACTGCTCTCGCTCTGTACATGCGCGACCGGGTGAAGGACATGGAATACGTCTTCTGCGACACCGACAAGGAGTTAACCGAGACGTATGAATACCTGAACCGCGTCGAAGCCTTCTTGGGTAAGAAGATTGTCCGTTTGAACTCCAAGGCTGGATTTGACCACTGGCTTGACGTGTTCGGCGGCTATCTACCCTCCCCCAACATGCGCTGGTGTACGAAAATGCTCAAGCTCAAGCCCTTTGAGGAGTACGTCGGCGAAGAACCGGTCATCAGCTATGTTGGCCTCCGCGCCGACGAGGATCGCGTAGGTTACATCAGCACCAAGCCCAACATCAAAGCGGTATTCCCCTTCAAGGTGGACGGCATTGATTACGCCGGCGTGATGAAGATTTTGCAGGAGAGCGGCATTGGGATGCCCCCGTATCTCAAGTGGGGCCGTACCCACTCAGGCTGCTTCTTCTGCTTCTTTCAGCGCCCGATCGAGTGGGTTCGTCTGCTGGAAACGCACCCTGATCAGTTCGAGCAGGCGATGAACTACGAGAAAATCAACGACGATCCAGGGAAAACCTTTACCTGGAACCAAGGAATGCCCCTGAGCGAGCTTCGCAAGCCGGAGAACATCGCCGCCATTAAGCGGCGGTACGCCGAATTTGAGGAGCGCAGGAAGGCAAAGCGGGGGAACAGGAAACTGGTCGAGGTGCTGGCCGGAATGGAGGAGGAAGAGGATGGACCCAAAGCGTGCCTGATTTGCCAGCTCTAAAAACTCTCCTGTAATGCAAGGAAAGATGAACTTCAGAATTGCAGCAAGGGTGGTTTCACAGCTTGGTGCGGAACTCATCAGCTCGGACGAGATCGCCATTTACGAACTCGTCAAAAACGGATTTGATGCTCGTTCGGCAACCGTTGAGGTCCACGTAAACTACAGGGCTTCTCTGTCGATTGTGCAAGATCTCCAAGGGCCCGCCCTCCACATCTGTGCGACAACCGGCACTAGTTCGCCATGCCCTGCAGAAATCAAGGGCGCAATCTTAGCGAAGCTCGCCGAGCTGCAGAAGGCTGCCCCGAAGGATGCTTTTCTGATAGCTACGCCTGAACATCTCGGCCGATTAGCCGCGCGGATCAAGTCATCAACCAGTGCCGGCGAGGTCGCCAATGCTTTGGGAGAATTAAATTCTGTCGACATCATCGACTACGGACACGGAATGAGCAAAGCCGACGTAGAGCGATATTATCTAACGATAGGAACCACGCACCGATTGAACGAGGTGGAAGGAATCCTCCAGAGTGCATCAACCGATTGGGTACCAGCAGGCGAGAAGGGGATCGGACGACTGTCCGCAATGCGGCTCGGCCAGTTACTTGAGATGTACACCGTTCCAGAGCAAAACCCGGAAGCGGTGGTTGTTGAGATCAACTGGCGAGAATTTCAGTTTCGCAAGGAGGATAATCTGACGGACATCCCAGTCCGAACGGAAGTTAGGCTTAAAGGAAATGATAAAGCAGGCACATTCATTTCTATCTCAAACCTCACCTCAGATTGGCCGCGCGATAAGGTGGTTACACTTGGAGTTTCGCATTTGGCAAAGTTCATCGACCCATTCCCCGCCAACGGGGATTCCGCGCGGACACCCAGGAAAATAGTCCTCAAGTGGAACGGTGAGACACTCGAATGCCGAGAATTGATACGCAGGTTTCTCGAGGGCTGCCAAAACTCCATGAGATGCCGGATGAGCTTCAGGGACGGCAAGGCGTTACTCGATTCGACATTCGTATTTGGTGAGGTTAGAACGAATCCGCGGCGTGAGTTCTCCAGGGTGTACAGCGTTGTTGATTTTTCCGGCCTCACGGATGCGGATCTCCAGGAAGTCGGTCCCTTCGAGCTGCTCCTCTTTCATTTTCCGCGGAACCGACTACGGGCGATTCCCCTATTCGCATCCCGACAAGAGATCAAGAACTGGCTGGATAGGTGGTGCGGGGGGCTTATGGTTTTTAGAGATGGGGTCCGGGTTCTCCCGTACGCGGCACCGGGAGATGATTGGCTGAATCTGGATGGGCAAGCACTCAGAGGCAGGGGCTTTCGGGTCAACAGGATTCAGGTTGTTGGGTGCGTCAGGATCTCGCGTGTCACCAATCCACAACTTATCGACCAAACAAACCGAGAGGGCTTTCGGGAAAATCGCGCATACCATACTTTCTGGTCCCTCGTTTCTCGCCACCTCCAGGAGAACTTTGTTAGCGAACTCGGGCAACATCTCGGAAGTGAACGACCTGACTTCGAGCACCTCTCCCGCCAGGTTGCGGAAGAATACGATCTATTATCGCAATGCGCAGAGGATTTAAAGCAAGCAACCGGGACCCTAAACTGGGACCTTGCGCGAGAGTCCAGCAGCAAACTACGCAACGTGCTTGAAGACCTCCGTGAACTGAACGACGTGGTCGAAAAGGCACTGCAAGATAAAGAAGGCAACCGAATTCAGGTGCTCGAGTTGGCGGCGACCGGCATGGCCGCGGAATCAATGGCCCACGATCTCGAGGGTGTGATTGAAACAGCAATCACCTCGTTAAATGAGGCGGCCTTCAGCGCGGCAGATTCCCGGACTGCAGCCGCCGCAAAACATATACGGTCAGTCCACAATGCGCTGCTCATTCAGCTTAAGCAAATCTCTCCAGGGCCGGCGCGCAGCCGAAGGCGTTCCAGTCGTTTCGACTTGTTGAAGGTGGTTCGGGAGGCTGCCTCCTTTTACGAGGAGCGGATGCGGCGGCACGGCATCTCTCTGGTCCTGCCCGCTGAAAACGAAACCCTCACAGTGCAGGCAGTTAACGGGCATATATGCCAGATACTCGATAATCTCTTCAGAAATGCCATCTTTTGGCTTCAGGATACTCGCCGCAAATTTCCTGAGCACCCCAGTCTCCAGATAGAGATCAAGGCTGACACAGCTGGCAAGATTCTGCTTTTTACGGACACAGGAATTGGAATCGCGCGTGAGGACAAAGATTGGGTGTTTGGAGCTTTCAATTCGAGGCGACACGACGGCCGCGGATTGGGTCTTTTCATTTGTAAGGAGTTGGCGGATTTCAACAAAGTGAAGCTGAGCTTAGTGGAATCGGACCTCAATTCCTGGGGCCGATTGCGAACTTTCAGAATGGAGTTCTCGGATTGATGATCTTTGGTCATGGAGCAACTGAAGGAAGATATTCGCAGGTTCGTATCGTTGCAGAGCCAGCCTCCTGAAGTGGCCATCGTCGACGATGATTTCGACTTGGTCGGAATTCCTGACCTCCCAGCTTGGCTAGAACTCAAGGAGGTGTTGGCGAGTAATCCAGTGGTGGAGGATACGGTCATGGAGAGGCTAGAGACCCTCAACCACAATCTTTCTGACGCTCCGCCAACGGCTCTGCTAGAGGAGTCCCTTAGAGGGGTTGATACTGCCGGAGATGACGCAATACGTGGTGCCGTCGAAAAATACCTCAAGTCTGAGCACTTGCTAACAGGCCTTCAGAATTGCCTGACTGAGCTTGGCTTTAGCGTCCAAAGCTACTCCTCCAAGCCCAAATTCCCGCCGGACAAGTTACCCTTCCTTCTCTTGGTAGATTATCAACTCTATCCCGAACACATCAGCGGAGCAACGGCGCAGAGCATCTTCGAAGACCTGATGTCAGCATCGAAGCAATCCTCGAAGCCCCCGCCGTTTGTCGTACTTATGTCGAAGGGGGTGGCTGAGACCGACACCTGGATTTGGATGGGGTTGGCTCAGCGCGCCGGCTTCTTCAGGTTCAACTTTGACTTCCTGCACAAAGAAGCCTTCACCCGCAACCGGGCTTCGCTCTACTTCATTCTGGTGAATTTCCTAAGGTATCTAGGCGTTTCACGGGCCTACTTTGAGCAAATGCAAGCTCTGGAGACAGAAGGAACGAATATTGTTTCTCGCGTCATGAGGCGGCTGTTCCAAATTACCCCAGCGGAGGCGCAGATATTTCAATACCGGATGCGCGTGGAAGGTTCATCCCTAGCCGCGGTTTTCACTCACCTCTTCGCTGATCATCTTGTCAAGGGAATCAACGAATCGGACCATATTCAGGCGAGCACAATGAGGTTGGAGCACGCGATCGATAAGGAAGGGATCCCAGTTGTTCAAATTGAACAGTGTGGCCAATTGCATCACCTTTACGCCGATCTTCTTCACCAGCCCGTCGTCGCACGGGACGGAAACTCCCCACAGTTTGGGGATATTTTTGAGCGTGAAGGTACATTCTATCTCGTTCTAAGTCAGGAATGCGACCTAGCTTTCGGAGAGGAGCGAAAGGTGAGGGCAGATCGAGTTCTCGCACTCGAAGGAACAGTTCGTCCCCGCGAAGCCACCTCCGACGATGGCCAAATTATAAGTAAACCGTTTTGGTCACTTCCAGAGGGGGAAACTGCCTGGCTCTGGTGGCATCTGGGCAAACCAGTCGTCATACCTTACGCTTACTTTGCCGGCGCAATCCCCCCGGCTGAAGAGCCCTTTTTACAACCGGCTCCGCAATATAGGAAGAGATTGAAGCTGAGGTTTGCTGACGCCGAGCAGATTCAGCACGCGTTTGCTTCGCATGTGACGCGAGTAGCAACGGACGTCCAGCCACATCCCGTGGTGCGTCATCGCGCGACTCTCTCCGACGAAGAGGGGACTTCGACGGCTCAGGTGCACCTTTATGTTCTGCGCCACGATGAGGACCAATTCATAGCGATCGAGCCGGATTCGAGGCCCCAATGTCTGAATCTTGGAAACTCCCCTTTCATGTCCGCCGGACTGGTCCTGAGCCTGAGCGGCTTTCAAAGCCTAGCCACTTTCAAGAAACTGTTGTTGGCCGAGCAGATATTCGCTGGAGTTGTGGACGATAGACTGATTCTGATCAAGTACTCAGCTAAGAGACCAAGAGGCGTTTCCGAATGGAAAGGGCTTTCCGCCCTGTGATCCTCGTGGTTCCAAGGAGGGTGAGGCATAAAACTGGCTTAAATGCCCTTGCCGATTCCATTCGGACAGGCCCAGTTCGTGTGCAGCTGCGTGATCGGGCGGCATCCTGATCGAGCCATGAAGTACCGCCAAAATACAGAACTTTTCAGCAGGCTATTTATCGCTGCCACCGAGGAGGCGGCAGGTATCCTCTTGGCTTCATTCGACGTGAATCTCCAGGCGTGCCTTACCTGGCAACCGTTGGACGGGAACGAGAGTAATTTTGGGGTCATTGAAAACCAGCAGTCCTCGCCCATCGCGGCACTGATTGAGAAGATCACCAATTCCATTGACGCAATCCTCATGCGGAAGTGCTACGAGGCCGGAATAGATCCGAAGTCCCCAGCGGCGCCTAAGTCAATGGAGGAAGCGATTCACAAGTTCTTTCACCCCGAAAACCAAACATGGTATCTGAGCCCGACTCGACAAAAGCAGGCGGAAGAGATCCAGATTCTCGCAGATGGACCCAGGATGAATACTTCCCTGGTCATCTACGACAACGGTGAAGGGCAGCACCCACAAGATTTCGAGAAGACCTTTCTATCCCTGCTCAAAGGCAACAAGAATGAAATCCCATTCGTTCAAGGCAAGTACAACATGGGCGGCACGGGCGCTATCGTGTTTTGCGGAAAGAGGCGGTATCAACTGATAGGCTCGAAGAAATATGACGGCACCGGGAACTTCGGATTCACCCTCATCCGCAAGCACCCCCTTACCGAGGAGGAGATGCAGACCCGGAAGAATACCTGGTATGAGTATCTGAAGATCGATGGTGAGATTCCCAACTTTCCCATTGATACACTGGCCCTCGGGCTCAAAGGCCGCCTGTTCAAGACCGGCACGGTTATCAAGCTGTACAGCTATGACCTGCCCGGGGGCGCCCGGTCAGTCATTTCGCGCGACCTGAACCAAAGCATAAACGAATTCCTGTTCGAGCCGGCGCTGCCCATCTATACCATTGACAAGCCGGAGCGCTATCCACTGGACAAGAATCTGGCCCGCGAGATTTTCGGCCTGAAGCGCCGTTTGGAGCAGGACGATTCGAAATACGTTGAGGCCACGTTTTCGGAAGATTACGAGTCCGGCGACATCGGGAAGATGAAGGTCACCTGTTACGTCTTCCGGAATAAGGTCGAGGGGAAGAGCGTAAAGGAGAGCCGCGAGACGATTGAGCGGGAGTTCTTCAAGAACAACATGTCCGTGCTGTTCTCCGTGAACGGTCAGGTCCACGGCCACTACACGTCGGAATTCATCACGCGGTCGCTGAAAATGCCTTTGCTGAAGAGCCATCTCTTGATTCACGTGGATTGCACCCACATGAGGATGGCCTTCCGGAACGAGCTTTTCATGGCCTCGCGCGATCGGTTGAAGGGGGCCGACGAAACCCGGATGCTGCGCGACTTGCTGACCGACCTGCTTTCGCGGGGCAAGCTCCAGGAGATTTATAAGCAGCGCAAAGATTCGATTTCCCTGGAGCCGGGCGATACGAAGGACACGAACGAACTGTTGCGGGCATTTACCAAATCGATGCCGCTGAATAGCGAGCTGTTCAAGCTCCTGAGCAACACGTTCAAGCTCGATATTCCCAAGGAGCCGCCGACTAAGGGCGAGGTGAAAAAGAAGAAGGACGAGGACAGCGAGAAGAAGGAGCCGTTCAAACCGAACCGGTTTCCCTCGTTTTTCAAGCTCAGGACCGAAAGCACGGAAGAAAAGCCGGCGGCCAGGATTCCCCTCAACGGCTTACGCTCAGTGAAGCTTCTGACGGACGTGGAAAACCAGTATTTCGACCGCACGCAAGACCCGGGCGACATGCGAAT
>OCZT010006337.1_pt1 | contig 11715 bp, 9 predicted proteins | sample 1539031 | NCBI WGS metagenome assembly OCZT01 (sample SAMEA3539308, study PRJEB22396) | soil metagenome | biome: tundra; feature: field; material: soil | place: USA | collected 2010-05 | depth 0.15 m
GAGCGTTCACCGTCACCGGAACCGCAGCCGAAGTGCTGGAGAGGAAGCTTGCATTGCCCGAGTACTGGGCCGTCAGGCTATAGGTTCGGGCTGCCAGCGACGCGGTGGAGAGCGTGGCCACGCCGGAGGCATTCAGGGTGGCCGTTCCCAGCGGCGAAGAGCCGTTCAGGAAGCTGACCGTGCCGGCTGGCGCGGTGCTGCCACGCCCCTGAACGGTTGCGGTCAGGGTGAGCGCCTGGCCGGCGGTGACTGGATTCGGAGAAGCAATCAGGCTTGTCGTCGTGGCGGAGAGCACTTGCAGAGGAACGACGCCAGATTCATCCGACGGGTACTTCGAGTCGCCCGAATAGGCAGCAACCACTGCGTAGGAACCAACGGGCAACGTTGAAATCACCAGGGTTGCCGCGCCCGTGTAATCCAACGAAGCTTGACCCAGAGAATCGCTTCCGTGCATGAAGTTGATGCTGCCGGTCGGAACCGCGCTACCAGTTTGCGCGACCGTGGCTGTCAGGGTAACCGGTTCGTCCAGAATCGCCGGATTCGGCGCGGCATCGACAGTAATCTTCGCTTCCGGTGGAGTACTTCCATACTCCAATGCGCCGATAGACGGAGGATCAGGTCTCGTGTTCCCGGCGTAATCCACAGTTATGCCGGGAATCGTGATGCCTGCTGCAATCACCCTGCTTCCCATTGACGGGGCCATGTTCCCATAGCCGTACACATGCCACGTCTCATCTGTTAGCTGCGGGTCCTCACAGATTGCGTCTGTCTCGTCATCTTTTATGGCTGGGCACATCCAAGTGCTCTTGGGATGGTAAGTGACGTTGTAGCTATTTACCGAGCCTGGATTGGAAAATAGCCTTGAAATGCTTGCATCGTCTATATAGATTGAGTCTGCATAATTCCCGGTGTAGGGCCAAGTGCTCGGGTATCCATCTGCCTCATTGTTCAAGAAACCAAGAAAGATATTGTTCTGATACACAAGAGTCGCTAGGCTGGTGCAGCTATTCGCTGGGTTGCAATTAAGTTGGACAGCTATGGTATTGTCCGAATAAATGGTGTTGAACTGGAAGGTTGTTTGCAGCGAATCCTGCACGTCTATGGCAACGGCGACATCGGCAGCGCGGCAGAAATCACTCAGGCGCGAGTTGTACCCGGACGGAGTGCCGGGAATGGCCTCTCTTAGCGCGTTGCAGTTTCCCACCAGAAGATTACTGCGCGATGTGGAAGCCGAACCAACCTTGAGTTGCTGACCCATGTTTCCATAAGCAAGCGAGTTGGTGATCGTTAAAGTCGATCCGCCGCCTTTAAGATGGAGAAGATCGAAACCATCCTGCGTGTTGTACGCCGCAGTCGAATTCGTAACCGTCACAATCCACGCAGGGCTGCTCGTCGTTGTCGCCGTCCCGATACCGTCTCCGTATCCAGCATCGTTATCGTCGGTGCAGTCCTGATAGGGTACGGAATCGACAATCGGATACTCTTCCGCGCACCCGTTCCAGAGCACTGAAAAGTAGTTCATGCTCAAGGTCCCGGTGCCAGTTGTGCCTGAGCCGTCATCCATATTCCATCCGCTGGAAGCGTTGCCTATCAAGGCTACTCGAAGCAAGGAAACTCCAGTTCCGGTCGCTCCTTCCATCCCGTTTGCCGCTAGGCCGTGAACACGAACGTCGGTGATGGTTACATTCGTCGTTGTATTGTTCGTTTTGATTCCACTTCCCGCATAGTCTGAAAGTGGATAGTTCGTCGAGCAAGCATTTAACTGTCCTTGCAGACCGCAACTTGAATGGTCGGTAATATTGAAGCAGGCAACATCGACATACGACACACCTTTGAGATTAAATACGCTACTCACCCCATATCCACCATTGATGTGTGCTTTCGCGCTGTCGGTGGCGCAGTTCGCATTGTTCACGCCGTAAATCTGCGTATGCGCTCCGGCAGTTCCGTTGTGCGGCGCTGGAGCGCCTGAACCGAACGGGTTTCCAGCAACTCCCAAGAAATAGCCGGTAGAACCTTTTTCATCATTCGGGCCGCTCCACCCCACGCGGCAGTCGGTAGGGCAATTAATGAGGTAGGTATCGCCACCCGCGCCAACCCAGCCCCAGGCTGGAAAAGTCGAGCCGTTGGCGTAGCTCCCGTCCGCCCACAGGTAGCGAATATCGCCAAAGGCGCAGTTCTGGTTTACCCCAGACCCTGGGTAAGCCGCGGGAGATTGCCCGTTGCACTGGCCGCTTGTCTCGTTCGTTGAGTAGCGTGTACCTCCTGTGGGGTTGACATACCATGTCGTTGCCAATGCAGGAATCGTGCAGAACAGAAATACCAACCATATCAGTAGCTTCATGAGACACTCCATGCGGATTGAGGCAGTTGCCATGACAAGCGGGCAGCGACATTCAGTGGGCAGTAGGCAAATACTATTGTAACAATATGTGGTTATCTATATAACCATATATTGTTACTATAGTACCATCAATGCGTAATAAGCCTCACTACTTATCGACAGTTCCGTTGTTGGCATCCGAGGCTCGATACAGCGCCACCAGCCCTAATTCATTTTCCGTTCTTCTGTGTGACCGATCTAGGGGAGGAGGATCGATTAGATAGGAGTGATCTCGCCCGCGCGAAACCCCACACCATGTGTACCAACGTGAGCGGAATCAGATTAAGCCAGAACTTCTTACCATGAACAAGGCGCATTTTGCGGATGCTGCAAAACAATGGGCCGACAAACAAGCCCCCAACGGCGAAACCTAGAATGACATACTGCCGGTAGAACATTGCCAAAGCTCCGCCAACGAATGCGCCTGCGCTACATGCCAACATATAGACGGCAAACGCAACGGCCCGAAAATTCGCCATGGCTCGAATGTTTTCAAGAAATACTTTCGCTACGTGTGTGCCGTGCCAAACCTCTCTGCGATAGAACTCCAGCAATGTTTGAGGCGTGCTCCAGTGAATTACGGCCATTTCTCTAATCGCCTGCACTGTCAACCCTGCTCCTCGTGCGCGGATGCACAATTCGCAATCCTCACTGGTCTTTATGCCCTCGTTAAAACCTCCAATTCGCTGAAAGGTGGATCTTCTCATAAGCATATTGCCGGCAGGAACGAAAGTAACTTCGCCATCCTTCGGAGCGTAGCCGCCTTTATACCAGGCCCGTGCGACCCAGCTCGAATCTTCCGGTATCTCGTAATCGCCACCGATGACTCCGGTGGACTCGGAAGCCAGATGCAGAACGGCGTTCTCAATCCAATTTGCGGGAACTGAGCAATCGGCGTCCAGAAATGCCAATATCTCACCCTTTGCGGTAGCCGCGCCCAAATTACGGAGGGCCGAAATGCTCACGCCGGGGAGTTGCTGGATGGTGAGTTTCAGCTGGGTGGAAAACGACTGTGCAATCTTCAACGTGCGGTCCGTTGAGCCGTTATCGACGAGAATGACCTCAAATGCGTTCCTTGGGAAGCATGATGCCGCCAGACTATCGAGACATCTGCCGATCATTTTCTCTTCGTTCAGTGCCGGAATGATTACCGATACGCGAAAGGAACCAATGGTCAAGGGGCTTGTATCCGGGACTTGAGAAATACCAGACCGAACGTCTGCATCATACGCGTGCATTAGATTGCTCCCCGATTGACTCGAACAATTCGCAGAAAGTTGAACTCTCCATTTTGGCCCTAAACCGGGTAAATTATACTGCCCTTGAACGGACCCGACACGCCTCTTGCTGAAAAACGGGGCGATTCCGCGTCGTTCTGACACGGAGAGTATCAAGCGTATTGAGCTGCGGGCCGAGGATCAAGTAGCAGTTTCCGCAGGTTCAGGAACGGATGTTCCACTAGACAGAAGGTGATCAAGGCGACCGCCGCAGACATCACGGTGAGTATCAGAGTTCCGAGCAGCTGAGTACCGATTGAAGAAGGAGAAAACAAACGGATGTGCGGCAGCAGGAATCTGAAAACTGGGTTTACCAGGTAACCATGATTCAGGTACATTCCGAAGGACAGCCGAGAGATCCAGTAAAACACTCGGGACTGAAATATCCTTGAGTCCGTGGCAAGTCCGAACCAGACAAGCGAACCAAAAAAGAGAGCAAGTCCGGTAAAGCTGAATATCTCGTGCTGCAGATCGCGCAGAAGGACCATAGCAACGGCGGCTGCGACAACCATGAGGTATAACTTCCACTTCCTGGGCGCGTTCCCTGGCGCAGATTTATCCTTGCTCACCCACAGGCTGGAGAGGATAAGGCCCATGATCAGCCCGTCACAATGAGTATGCAATGGGTAATAGATCCTCGCAAAGAGCGCCGGGTCATGGTAGAAGAAGTGGCCAGTGCGATGAATCCAGAATGCGGCGCGCATCAAAGGCTCCAATGCCAGGAGAAGCCATAACCAACAGCGAATCGTGCCTGGCTTCCGCTGTCGCGCGAAGAGGTACAGCAGTATGGGAGTTATGATATAGAACTGCTCCTCGACCGAAAGCGACCAGCCACCCAGAACAATCCCATCGTTGAAATAGTCCGTCAGGAAAACCAGGCTCGCCCAGCCATACTCTTTTTCGACCGTGCGGGACCAGAAGATCGCGAAGACGCATAGGAAGGTGAAGAAATAGAGCGGCCAGATTCTAAGTCCACGACGTAATATGAAGCGCTGCACCGATATTGTGCCGGATCTCAGGAGCTCTTTCCAAAGCTGGCCCCCAATAAAGAATCCGCTCAGAACAAAAAACAAGTCCACGCCCACCCAGCCATTCGCGACGAATGGTAAGCGGGAGAAGAAATTCTCTCCATGGATCGCTGTAAAGTCCGCGCTGAAGTGGAGATTAATGACAAGCAGGATCGCAATGGACCGTAGTCCGTCGAGGAAGGAGTTCTGGCTGGAAGGCGGGCGGCGCAGTTCCGCCATGGAGCCGGAGAATAGCTGCATCCTCCACCTCGTCAGGGTTGCGCCTTTCCCGCTGCCCCGAGACCTGCGCCTGCAAGCATTCGCTGTCAGCCTGAATAGGCGATTCAGCGTTGATTTCTCGTACACCCCTACCCCATTCGTTCTCAGCCATCCGGTTTCAGAGCCTTGAGACCCGTTGCTAGCTGGCCGAAAGCGGCAACATCTCGACACTGGGTCATCATTATAACGCGAAGCCGCCGGTTGCTCACCTCATCTTTCCTCGCGGAGCGACAGAGAATCCAGCCCGGCGTTCTCTACCCTTCGCTACTGCCGCGATCGCCTCTTCATACACGCGGAGATATTCGACCGTCATACGTCTCAGGCTGCCTCTACTGGCCGGAGGACGTCAACAGAGCCTGCCGATCTCTGGAAACAGCATCAGACGAAATTAAAGTCGGCGGCACTATCCAAGAATGACGACAAATCTCAATATATCAGAAGTTGCAGCAGGAAGCTTAGTGGCTGACCGGACAGCAGTGAGTTCTTTGAGTAAGACGAATCCGTTAAACTGACTGGGTAAGCATAGCAGAGATACTGTCATTGATTGAGACAACCCTGAATCAAATTCTGGATGGCAGGGGAGCCGCACGCATCGTCTTGACCGAGGACATGATGATCCATGATTGATCGTTTCCATATCGTGACGCATTTGAACCAGGAGGAGTTCGGGCGGGAGATCGATTTCGAGGAATTCGAAGGCACCACTTCTTTCGAAGCTCTGGCGCGGGCACTTCAGGTCCAGTAAGAAGAGTTCCCCGAATCCAGGAAGAAGCCATCGTTGGCGGAAAGCTGGAACTGGAAATCCGGTGGCAGCGCGAGCTTCCCCTTTTTGTTTCGCAGGTAGACAGGAGTATGTCCCACGATGCGCAAGCCGGACCCGGCGGCTCCCTGCTCGCTGGGACCTTCAGTACCCGCAGCCACGATCTCACAAGTTCCTTCGAGCCGCGTGGCGGCCTGCTGAGCGAGGGAGAAGGCGGCTTGCCACGCTTCACGATAGGGATCGCGGAGCCACACTCCGACTACCCGAGCCTGTCCACGCAGAACTCCAATCGCGAAATGCCCCTTCGGCCCGCGTTTATCTTGGATACCGTAAAGGTGTATCTGCATTACCGGGCAACGAAGAAGATACTCAAAAAACTCGGGCGGTCGCGGGCTGAAACAAGCATCGGCCATGTTCTGAGAATAGAACTTCTCGGAGACCTCGCTGGGACCGATTTCTTCCGATTTCCAGCCCTCATGTAAACAGCCGTCCGGTGCCTTCGGCAATGCCAATGCCCACAAGAAGTTTCTGACAAGACGGGGCGCGAACTTCCAGTCCCGGTACGGATGCTTCAGAATTTGCCGGTACTGATGCTTCAGGATTTGTTGGAGGGGACGGAGTGGGCGAGCGCCTTTCCACTGCCTGGCGCATTCCACATATCCGTAAGCGGGCAAGATCTTGCGCGTCATCTCTGATCCGTCGATCGAATAAATGAAATCGAACATGGTGTCCATTTTCAGCAAAAGAGCGAGGCCGGCACCGGGAGATTCCTTGGCTGAAGCCCAGTCGATCATATGAACGCCCCGTACTTCTCCCGCACCGAAGGTAAGGGGGTAGATGCCAGCGTGGGCAACAATGACGCCATCGCGCTCCAGCACATAAGAGCGCGGCCCTTCCCAGTCGTTGCGGCAGTCCCAGTATTTCCATGCCATCACGGAAGGATCTAGAAACGGGGCATCGTGGCTGGCGTTGAAGGCCCGCTGCAGTAACTGGCATATCATACTCAGGTCGTCAATAGAGGTCGGACGTAGAGAGAATTTCATGTGGGCAGCTGATTACCCTTCTCAAGTAATTCGACGAGGAGCTTTTCTGCAGTGGGCATCCAGGCGATTCTCAGGCCATCGAATGCTATGGCGGGCTTCGGCCGGCGGATGATTATACAACAGTGCGTTTTCATTTCAGCCATCTACCATTCAAGGTCACCGACTTCGTAACAGACTTCCTTTTGATACCGTGTGTAGATTATCCGGAAGCCCCCGAGACAGATCGTACCCGCAGTACCAAGTCGGCAATGGCTAGAGCGTTTTCCAGGCTCTCTTCGGTCAAATCGTAAGGTCCGATATCACACCGAAAGGACTCTTGGCAATAGGCGACCACCGACATCATCATCAACGAATCGATTATCCCCGATTCCATCAATCTTGTACTCTCATTGATGAGAGCGGGATCATCAAAGTTGGTCTCCTTCCGCAGAAACTCGACAATCGCATCTGCGACCTCATTACGGCTTAGTTGGTTCATGTCAAAAGGCCTCAATTAGCTAATCAGCCACACTGAATTGCTGTTCGAAGAGCCGGGGGGCAGTGTAGCATTGCCTGCCCCGCTTTTCGGAGATCGTCTGAACAATTGTCTGCGAAGGCCTTCACACTCGCTAACCACCACTTTTCCTGTGCCGCAAGATTATAGGAGAAGAAGGGGCTGTCAGTGCCGAAACAGACCCTGCCCGGAAAGGCTCGTAGTAGACTCGAAAGATACTCGGTCAGCAGCTCCGTCCGCTTCCTCGCTATTTCCTGCCAGCCCGAGATGTCGAAGTATACATTGGCTGGTACATCTGGTGTGTCCACAAAGACCTTATACAATTCTAACCCACTGTGCCCAGCAATGAAAGTTGCCGCGGGGAAGCACCGCGCCAATCGCAGAAATGCCTGTGGCTGGGAATGGTCGTCACGCGCGATCTTCATGGTGGACCCAACATGTACGAGCACAGGAAATCCCCGACTTGCCGCTAGGGTGACCAGCTCGCTTGTTCGATCATCATCCAGGCTCCAGTCCCCGGTGGGGTGAAGCTTTAGGCCCCGCGCTCCAAGGTCGTCAAACGCGCGACACAACAAGTCGGCAGCCGACCTTCGCCTCGGATCCACTCCAGCGAATCCTACCAGCCGCCCCTGGGAATTCCGGCACACACCCAGCACTTCGCGGTGGATGGCATCCAGTGATATCTCCGGTTCTCCCATTTCCAGACCCCAGTCCACGATCAGGATCACGCGCCGGTCGATCTGTGCCTCATCCATAACCCGAATTGTCGCCTCGCCCGTACCGTCTGTCATGAACCGGATGACGTTCTCAATTTGCGACGCAGAAGTTTGGCGGCCCGCTTGGGCCGCTCTTCGGCGTGCAAAGTCGTGGCCCAAGTATTCATTGAACTTGGATGGGTACCAACGGGGGTGATAGAGGTGAGCGTGAATGTCTACTACCATGGATAGCGACTCCTACCGGATGATCTTAGCTCCCACATCCGTGCGTTGAATTGTCTCAACGAAACTGACCGTCCTCGGAACAAACGCCCGGGGCAAGCTGGTTCGCATACTGGAAATGAGGCTTTCCGCCGTGATGTTGGAATCAGGACAGACCACGTCCAAATGAATTACTTTTCCCTCATTGCCCCCATCGGAGACTCTGGCCCGCGCGTCGGTTACGCCTAGTTTCAGCGCGGCCGTCTCAATCTCGCAAGGATGCATTTTCATCCCCATGAGATTGATCATATGGTCCCGTCGGCCTAACAGGATAGTCTCGCCGTTCTCATCAATGTATCCAAGGTCGCCAGTGGGCATTTCGTCATAAGCTTTCAACGCGATTCGCCCGCCTTGTATTCCCGTCAGATAGCCAGCCATTACATTTGGGCCGCGAATGATGATCTCACCGATACGGTCCACTCCACCCCTAATCTCGATCACAACCCCCGGTGAAGGAAGGCCAATAGACCTTGAAAATGGTGTATCGCTCCTGATCGATCGATAACACGCACGTCCCGCTTCTGTGAGACCATAGATGTTCACCAATGTCACGTTAGGACTAAGGTGAAAAAGCTTTTCCAGAAGGTCCTGCGTCAACATGTCACTGGAGCTGGTCAGACGCTTGAGCGTTTCGAAAGCAAAGCGTACTGATGGCTCAGGGGCGCCCAGCAGTGCCCGGAGGGTGTGAGGAACCAATACCAGGTCAGTGCACCCGAGGTTTCTGACTGCGGTCAAGAGCGGCCCGGGAACGCTTGAGTTCATCCCGAAGGCATATGCGCCCCTCCCGAGGATGTGCCCGAAAACTTGGATCATACCGTAGTAGTCATAAAGCGGAACGGTCACCATGCTCATGGTCGCGGCATCCAGAGGCAAAAACTGCACCATCATGTCCGCAGCAGAGAGGATGTTGTGTTCCGTCAGGCACACCCCCTTTGGTGTGCCCGTTGATCCTGAAGTGAATATAATGAACCGAACTCGCTCGGCTCCCCGGTCCTCGCCGGATACGGCGCCGACCAGTTTGGTCGAGGCGGTTTCGCCTGCCCATTCACACTGAAGGACACTTGACGTTACTCCCGCCGGGCTTCTGACCACAAGACATGTGTACGCATTGAGCACTGTCCGATGTGCGCAGAAATGGAACTCATTCGTTATTACAAGCTCCGCACGCACTTTCTCGCAGATGTGCTGGACACGCGACCCGACCGCCTGCACAGATACGGGAATAAGCACAGCACCCTCGAGGAAAAGGTAAAGGTACAGCAGGTATGCCTCCAGACAGTCCGGGAGAAGAAGGACCACCCTGACTCCTCGCAATCCTCCCAATTTGTCTCGCAGATTCGTCAACGCCTTTCGCAATTCTGAGTTAGTCAGTCGATGGCTCTTGAACTGAATGCCATGCCCATCCGGATGGTCGATGAATCTACGATCCAACTCCTGCTGAAATCTATCCCGAATATTCACGATCTACTCCACCTTTCGCAGATGCTGGGCGAAGTCCCGCCGAGTGGTCTTCAGTCACAAGGAAATTCTACAACGAGCCACGGCCGTGGCCGGGTTCCTGGACACCATAGTCATAGCCCGAACTGGCGTGGTTACAACGCTGCCTGCAGCCACCACGCGACCCTTCCCCGACTGCTGCCACTCTGTCTTCGAAAAGCGACAAAAGCAACGACAACGACGAAAGCAACCCCACAGATTCGCAGGAGTTGACAGGATCACTCCATATCGGTTTGTTCCGGGTGGCATCGATCCAATCCCCAAGGTCATCATTCATGAGGCCCTCGACATACGAGTGTGCAAACCGCTCGCGTAGGCCTTGAACGTAGCAAGATCAGTATGCCCTGGAAATCCGACGCGCGGTATTCGATGCCGGTCTCCACCTGCCTTATACCAGACGGGTGCAGTCGTGAAAGCCCAGTCGTAGCCCGCAGCCCGCACCTCTTCGAACACAGTTTCATTCACATCACGCGCCGAGCCGTTCGGATACGCGATTGCGCAGCAGCTCTGCTTCAGCTCGCGTTCGATAGTTGCCTTGCTCTCGCGCAACTCGGCTGCAATTCTCGCTCGGGTTAACCGGGAAAGAATCGTGTGACCCACCGTATGAGAGCCGATTTCAAAACCCATCCCAGCCAACTTCCGGGCCTCTCCCCAACTCAGGAAGGCGCGGGACTCGGGGTCGTCCATGACCTCGACCGAAGGCGTCTTTCCGCGCAGGAAGTTCAGGTACTCGGCGAGGTGTTCTTCGGCCAGCCCCTTGCAGGCTTCGTTGACTTCGTCGGAGAACGACCGACGCGCGTCGAGTTCGGAGGGCAAAACGCTCTGGCCGCCCAACGGCAAGGAGATTTCTGGTTCCGGCCAATGCAGTACGCGCATGACCACTTCGTGGTTCCAGAGGACCTTCGGGGTCCCCACGTAGCCCGTGCAAAGGAAGAATAGGGCAGGCACGCCTTCTTCCCGAAGGATTGGCGCCGCTACGGTCAGGTTGTTGCGGTAGCCGTCATCGAACGTGACGAGGACCGGTGGTTTCCGCCCCGTCCACTCTCCTGTGCAGTATCGTCTTAGCCCTGCCAAGTCTGTAGGGGAAAAGTGCTGCTTCAGCCAGCGAAGTTGTGAACGAAATGAATCTGCGTCATCATCATTTCCATAACTCCACCGGTCAGCACGTGGTTTCGCCAACACGCAATGATAGTTGAGTACGAGGAAGTCGGACCGTTGGAGCAACACAATAGCTTCGTTTACTCGAGTAACGTCGCAGAGCCCTTTAAACGCAGATTTTAATAATCCGTTCATTTGGATACCTGACCGATGCGCGGAACTGATGTTGTGTGTAGGCGGAAGGGGCATAAATAGGAATCTCCTTTTTCGGCACTGATTCGCCGGAGTTGTACCACTCGTGAACCATTTTCGAAAGATTTGACCTGCCTCTTTTGCCGATGAACGGAGCGATCCCGCACCATTACTGGACTCGGCCGCAAATTCGAGAGCCTCGACTATTTCTCGTACGCTACTACTCCCCTTTCGTTCTCAGCGATCCGGTTTCCGAACCTTGAGACCAGTTGCCAGCTGGCCGGAAGCGGCAACATCTCGACACTGGGTCATCATTATAACGCGAAGCCGCCGGTCGCTTATTTCGTCTTCCCCCGCGGAGCGTGAGAGAATTAAATACGGCTTTCTCTGCCCCTCGCCACTGCCGCAATCGCCTCTTCATACACACGGAGATAATCGGCCGTCATCCGTCCAGCGGAAAACTCATCTTCCACCAATTGCCTTGCCGCGGAGCCAAGCCGCTCTTGTTTTGCGGGATTCCGGAGCAGGTCTATGATCGCTGCCGCCAGCAACTCCGGAGCTTCCGTAGGCACCAGCACTCCGGTGCGGCCATCCAGAATAACGGCCGGTACCTCGCCCACAGCAGTCGCGATCAACGGCAGGCGGCTGGCCATCCCTTCCAGAATTGCGATCGGCAGTCCCTCCTGCCGCGATGCGGAAACCATCACGT
>OCZT010006338.1_pt1 | contig 11715 bp, 11 predicted proteins | sample 1539031 | NCBI WGS metagenome assembly OCZT01 (sample SAMEA3539308, study PRJEB22396) | soil metagenome | biome: tundra; feature: field; material: soil | place: USA | collected 2010-05 | depth 0.15 m
GAGGGGAGCCTTAAGAAGGTGTCTGCGTTTTTTGCAGACGGGGTGGTTCTCTACGCTCGCAGCCAGATGTACAATGCAAATCAAATGTCTTACTCCCGAAGTCCATCTGATTTCAACAATCTTCCCTTGCTGAAAACATTTCGCACCAAGCTTAGAAAAGGACTGACACCAGCTGAGGCTGCGTTCTGGCGAATCGTTAAGAACTCTCGGCTCGATGGAAAGAAATTCCGCCGCCAGCATAGCATTGGTCGTTACATTCTCGATTTTTACTGTCCATCGGAAAGACTGGGGATCGAACTCGATGGTGACGGTCACTTTTCTGAACAGAAGCAATGGTATGACAGCGAACGCAAGATCTTTATCAAACAGTTCGGAATACTGGTGATCCGTTTTGAAAATAAGTGGGTCTTCGAAGAGCCCGAATGGGTGTTGCAACGTGTTCGCAGTTGCTTCGGTTGGCGAGAAGAGAGAACTACCCCGTCAGCCGAAGCTGACATGTCAATTAGTCGAGGCGATTAGCATTGTGTGACGGACTGCGTCTGTTACGCGGCGAGAGAACCACCCCGTCTGCAAAAAACGCAGACACCCCTCCTTCGTAAGGAGGGGAGCTTAAGAACGCCTGCAATTCTATATTTCTTACTTTCCCGATGCGAGTTGTAGCCGCGCTTGGGCGTGTTCGACTGTTTCGCGGGCGGCTTCGGCTTCTTCGTCCGAGACGAGGCCGGCGGATGAGATCGCTTTTTCGGCAGCCTCGAGCTCGGCACGCGATGCGTCGACATTTACATCCTCGGCGGTTTCGGCCGAGTCGACGAGAACCGACACGGTGTCGTGACTGACCTCGACAAATCCCGACGAAACAGCGAGCCGATCAGTTCCGCCTCGCTGGGCGTAAGAAAGAATACCGGGCTTGAGTGCTGAGATCAGCGGTGCATGATTCGGCAATATCCCCGCCTCACCGGATGCGGTAGGCAACGTTACCGAATCGACTTCAATGTCGATTACACGACGTTCGGGCGTTACAATTTCGAGTCTGATCATTGTTCGTGGTTCGTCGTTCGTGGTTCCTTCGTGCCTTTCGTGGTTACCTCTTTATTAAACCTCTAAATACACGAATCAACCCTCACGAAGGGCCGCCTAAAGGCGGCACTCCAAACTCCCCTTCTCCCTTTCTCCTCTTCTCCCCTTCTGCTTTTAGGCCGCGGCGGCCATCTTCTTAGCCTTCTCGCGCGCCTGCTCGATCGTGCCGACCATATAAAAAGCCTGTTCGGGCATGTCGTCGCATTTGCCATCGAGGATCTCTCTGAATCCTTTGATCGTGTCTTCGGTCTTGACGTATTCGCCTTTGAGACCGGTGAACTGCTCGCCGACCGTGAACGGCTGCGAGAAGAATCGCTGGATCCTGCGAGCACGTGCCACGGTCAGCTTGTCGTCTTCGCTCAATTCATCGAGCCCGAGGATCGCGATGATGTCCTGCAGGTCCTTGTAGCGCTGCAGAATGCGTTTAACTTCCTGGGCGGTGTTGTAGTGCAGGTCGCCGACGATCAGCGGATCGAGAATTCGCGAGTTAGATGAGAGCGGGTCGACCGCCGGGTAAATACCAAGCTCGACGATCTGTCGCGAAAGAGCGGTCACCGCATCGAGGTGGGCAAAGGTCGTGGCGGGTGCCGGATCGGTATAATCGTCAGCCGGAACATACACGGCCTGGATCGATGTAATAGCACCGGTCTTGGTCGACGTGATGCGTTCCTGCATTTCGCCCATTTCGGTCGCAAGGTTTGGCTGGTAACCCACCGCCGACGGCATGCGGCCAAGCAAAGCGGATACTTCAGAGCCGGCTTGCGTAAACCGAAAGATGTTATCCACAAAGAACAACACATCGTTTCCCTGGTCGCGGAAATATTCGGCAACGGTCAAACCCGACAATGCGACGCGAAGACGCGCTCCCGGCGGTTCGGTCATCTGGCCGTAGATCAGCGACACCTTTGAGTTCTTGATCGCCTGCATATCGACCTTTGTCAGATCGAACGCACCGGATTCTTCAAAACTATGTGTAAACGCATCGCCGTACGTAATGACCTTTGACTCGACCATTTCGCGAAGCAAGTCGTTACCCTCACGCGTTCGTTCGCCGACGCCCGCGAAAACCGAAAAACCCTCGCGGCCCTTGGCGACGTTGTTGATCAGCTCCATGATGAGCACGCTCTTGCCGACGCCCGCCCCGCCAAAGAGGCCGATCTTTCCGCCGCGCAAAAAGGGCTGAATGAGATCGACGACCTTGATCCCCGTCTCAAACATCTCGAGTTCGGTTGCCTGTTCGTCAAAACTTGGCGGATGACGGTGGATCGGGTAACGCACATCCGACTTTATCTCGCCCAGCTCATCCACCGGTTCGCCGATGACATTCATCACGCGTCCGAGCGTCGGAGCACCAACGGGGACCGTGATCGGTCCGCCAAGATCTTCGACCCGCATACCGCGGACCATACCATCGGTCGGCAGCATCGAAACCGCACGCACGCGGCCCTCGCCGAGATGTTGTTGGACCTCGGCAACGACGTCGATCTTTTGGTCCGTTTCAAAGCCTTCGCTCGTGATTCGCAATGCTTCGTAGATCGGCGGCAGATAATTCTCAGAAAACTCTACGTCAACAACCGGACCGATGATCTGAACGACCGTTCCCAAGTGTCCGTTACCTTCGTTAGCCATTAATACAGATTGCTCCTTATATAGATAAGAAAAGTGCTCTTATTACAAAGGAGAGAGGATACCATAACGGGTTTGGGAGGCGCAAAAGCATAGCCATAGTGAAAAAGGGGGAAAGTGGGAGAGTGAAAAAGCACGGTCCGTTGATCGGAAGTTTGGCTTTAAAAGCTCCCCTCCTTACGAAGGAGGGGTGTCTGCGTTTTTTGCAGACGGGGTGGTTCTCTCGGTTGGCATTGAAAGACGTTAGCCCAATGGTGAGCACCTGTGGCGTTGAGAGAGAACCACCCCGTCAGTCCCGACAAAAGACGTCGGGACTGCCACCCCTCCTTCGTAAGGAGGGGAGTTGGGTGTCTGCGTTTTTTGCAGACGGGGTGGTTCTCTCCGCGGCATGAAGGACGTTAACCTTATAGTGAGCACCCGTAGTGTTGGAAGAGAACCACCGAGGTCAGTCCCGACAAACGACGTCGGGACTGCCACCCCTCCTTCGTAAGGAGGGGAGCCTTAAGATTCGCGGTTCGTTCGTACCGGATCTTAATTTCGTCATTTATTGACAGTCCGGTCTGCCTTTAGTAGCCTTTTTTAAGATAGAAAATCGAAACAACATACCTTTATTGAGCAACCTTCGTAAACTAGAACTTCCGCCCCAAGGTCTTAACACGCTCTTCGGCGTTCAGGATCAAAACATCAAATACCTCGAATCGCTTCTCGACGTCAATATCGGTGCACGCGGCAATGAGTTGCTGATCGACGGCGACGACCGAGACATCAAGACCGTCGAAAAGATCCTCAAGGACTTTGGCGATCTCTTCGAAAAGGGCAATTCGTTCACGGACAAAGAGCTTCGCGACGCCTTTAAACAGATCGCCGAAGACAGGGCTTATAGCCTTAAGGATTATTTCCTAAAGTCGCGGTTTAACCCGTCCGGTAAGAAACAGGTATCTCCAAAGACCGCCAACCAGCGCAAGTACCTCGATGCCATCGCCGCTAGCGATCTCGTCTTTGGCATCGGTGTCGCCGGGACCGGCAAAAGCTTTTTGGCCGTCGCCATGGCCGTCGATGCTTTGTTCAAGAAACAGGTGAGCCGGATCATCCTTACCCGGCCGGCCGTCGAGGCCGGCGAGCGTCTGGGTTTCCTGCCCGGCGATCTGCAAGATAAGGTAGATCCGTATCTGAGGCCGCTTTACGATGCCCTCTTCGATCTGGTCGATACGGAAAAAGTTACCAAGATGCTCGAAAAGCGGATCATCGAGATCGCTCCGCTGGCTTTTATGCGCGGCCGTACGCTGTCGGACGCTTTCATCATTTTGGACGAAGCTCAAAACACGACCAGCGAGCAGATGAAGATGTTCCTGACACGTATCGGCTTTGGGTCAAAGGCCGTCGTTACAGGCGATAAGACCCAGATCGATCTGCCGCGCGGGCAAAAGAGCGGTATCAAAGAAGCCGAGGCCATTCTCGCAAATCTGGAAGGCATTGAATTCGTCTATTTTTCGGAAAAGGACGTTGTCCGCCACAAGCTCGTGCAGATGATCGTGAAAGCCTACGAGACCTATACGATAAGCGACGAGTCATAGTAGCTCCCCTCCTTACGAAGGAGGGGTGTCTGCGTTTTTTGCAGACGGGGTGGTTCGTTAACGCGGTTGGCAATTTACAAGTATGACGAACGAAAGCCAGAGAACGACCGAGGTCAGCCGAAGCGGCTGCTCGATAAGGCTTCCCTCCTTACGAAGGAGAGGTGTCTGCGTTTTTTGCAGACGGGGTGGTTCTCTACATTACCTAGAAGCGATTGGAACAAACGAGAGTATCAATAACCTTGAAAGAGAACCACCGAGGTCAGCCGAAGCGGCTGCAAAATAAAGCTCCCCTCCTTGATTAGGAGGGGTGCCCCGGTAGGGGTGGGGTGGTAGAGAACGTGGCCACGAGTATACGAAAAGGAAACGGAAGGCGCGTCGGTGGATTACGTTGCTCCGAGTACCGTGTGGGTGACGGATGTTCTACCACCCCGTCAGCCGAAGCGGCTGCCACCCCTCCTAATCAAGGAGGGGAGTTGGGAGCTTTTGTTTCATGATCGACGTCATCAACCTTCAGCGACGGGTGCAAATCGATCTCGCTGAATTCAAAAGATTTTCTAAAACATTGCTGAGAACGATCCCGGAGGCGATCGGGAAAGAGGCCTCGGTTGCCTTCGTATCGGACCGGCGAATGATAGAGCTGAACAAGCTCTTTCGCGGGAAAGACTCGACGACGGATGTTCTTTCGTTTCCTTATGAGGTTGAGCAGTTTAACGCGAGCGAAACGCCTAAAGGCGTCACTCTTACCGGCGTCACTCTTACGTTTATCGGCGATATCGTTATTTCGGCCGAACGGGCCGCAAAGCAGGCTGTAGAAAACGGCCTGACGCTCGAAAACGAGATCAAGCAGTTGGTGCTTCACGGCCTCCTGCATCTTTGCGGCTATGATCATGAGAACGACAACGGTGAGATGAACGCACGCGAGCTCGAACTTCGTGATAAACTCGGAATTTAACCTGAGTATGGCCGAAACCAAGAAAATCGCCGAGCCGTGCGTCATGGTCATCTTCGGCGCCACCGGTGACCTGACAAAACGAAAGCTCCTGCCCGCACTTTACAATCTCGCCAAAGAAGATTTCCTGCCGCACAAATTCGCCATCATCGGCGTTGGGCGACAGGAACTGACGACCCAGGATTTTCGCCAGCAGGTCAATGACCATCTCCGCGAATTTATTACTGATGGTCCAGACGAAAAGCTTCTTAAATGGTTCGACGAACGGACCTATTATACTGGCGGCGATTTTGACGACGATCGGAAGCTTTTCGGAGATCTAAAAGATCTGATGGGCCAGGTAACGGCCGAGCACCAGATACCCGAGAATTACTTCTATTACCTCGCGACACCGCCCGATCTGTTTGCCAAGGTCACCAGCAAGATCGTCCGTCACGGCCTTGGAAAAGAGGAGAATGGCAACTGGCGGAGATTCATTTATGAAAAGCCGTTTGGACGCGATCTCGAATCGGCAAAACGTCTTAATGCCGATCTGTTGAAGTTGGTAAAAGAACGTCAGATCTATCGCATCGATCATTATCTCGGCAAGGAAACCGTTCAAAACATTTTGGTGTTTCGTTTTGGCAACAGCATCTTTGAGCCGATCTGGAACCGCAACTTTATCGATCACATCCAGATAACGGTTGCCGAGAAACTCGGCGTCGAACAGCGTGGCGGCTATTACGACTCGGCCGGTGCTCTTCGCGACATGGTCCCAAATCATATTCTTCAACTTGTCACGCTTACGGCGATGGAACCGCCGGTATCATTTGAAGCAGATTCGGTCCGCGACGAACAGGCAAAGATCTTGCAGGCGATACAGCCGTTTTCACCGGCGGACGTTTTAAGCCGCGCCGTTCGGGGCCAGTATGGCGAAGGTGTGGAAGATGGAAGAACGGTTCCGGCGTATCGCGGCGAGGACAAGGTCGCTCCACAGTCGAATACCGAAACCTTCGCCGCTCTTAAACTCTGTATAGACAATTGGCGATGGGCTGATATTCCCTTTTACGTACGAACGGGAAAACGGATGGCGACAAAGCATTCGACGATCGTGATCCAGTTCAAACGCGCCCCCTTCGTTTTGTTTCGCGACACGTCGATCGAAAAACTAACGACAAACCGTATCGTCCTTCACATTCAGCCGGACGAGGGCATAACGCTGCACTTCGGTGCCAAGATCCCCGGACCGATCGTTAACATGGGTCCCGTCGACATGGATTTCAATTACCTCGATCATTTCGGCGATCAGGTCAGCACCGGCTACGAACGCCTGCTCTTTGACTGCATGATCGGCGACGCGACGCTTTTCCAAAGGGCCGATATGGTCGAAGCCAGTTGGCGGATCGTCGATTCCGTCCTGGATGTCTGGCGCGCGCTGCCGCCGCGCGATTTTCCCGACTATGCCGCCGGAACATGGGGACCGCCGGATTCGGACCGTATGCTCGAAGCCGACGGCCGGACCTGGAAGAACTTGATCGAAGAACCAAAAACGGAAGAATGTGAAAAAGGGGAAGGGGGGAAAGTGGAAAAGGGGAAAAGTGGAAAAGTGAAAAAGTGAAAAAGTCAATGTTTTTAATGGCCCATGACCGTAACCACGAATCAACACTAAATACACGAAACGAACAACGAACAACTAGAAACTAGAAACCAGAAACTAGAAACTTCATTGACTTGGGACATGGGACTTGGGGATTGGGACTTTTAAGAGCTATTTATGGATTTGGAAATGATCATAGCGGGGGGCCTATTGTTCGCTATGGTTTTTCTTGCGACCGTCGACACCGCATTTTCGCTGATCTCTGATGTGGGGTTGCGCCGAATATCTACGGACGAAGAAGGCGGCGAAAAGCCGGGCTCGACAAAGTTTCTTCGCCAGGTACTCGATAACCGTCCGCGTTTCCGATTTGCTCTGTCGTCGACCATCCAGGTCCTGCTTATCTGCTTTACCGTCCTTTTGACGGTCATCGTCGCCCAGTTTGTTCAATCGACGGGCTTTGTTCAATCGACGGGCCGCGTGCTTTTTTACGCGCTGCTGATCGGCCTGATCGCCACGGTCTTTTTCCGGCAGATCATCCCGCGGCTCATGGTACGTAAAAATACCGAAAGAAAACTCCTCTTTCTACTTCCGGCGATTCGTCCCATCTACTACGTCGTTTCCGTGTTCGTCGAACCGATCGCAACGCGTACCGGTTTTAAGCCCCGGCAGAAGCTGGAATCGACGATCGCACCTGATCTAACGGATGACCGCGAAGAGGACAACGATGAGGATTTTCATGCATTGATGGAGGTCGGCGAGGCCGAAGGGATAATCGAAGAAAGCGAGCGTGAGCTGATCGAGACCGTTGTCGAATTCAGCGAAACGCGTACCAGCGAGATCATGACGCCGCGAACGGAAATACTCGCCATCCCCATCGAATCGACCGTACGGGACGCCCGCGACCTTATCATCGCCGAAAAATACTCGCGTCTGCCGGTCTATCGCGAAAGCATCGACAATATCGAAGGAATGATCTATGTTCGCGATCTGCTCCAGGCATGGTCCGAAGGCCGCGAGGACCAACCCGTCAGCGACATACTGCGCGATCCGTTCTTTGTGCCCGAAACAAAGACGGCCTCCGAGCTGTTAAAGAGCATGCAGGCAAACCATGTCCAGATCGCCATTGTCATCGATGAGTACGGCGGCGTCGCCGGCCTTGTGACAGTTGAAGATATCCTCGAAGAAATTGTCGGTGAGATCGAGGACGAAGACTCCAGGGAGGACGATATCATCGAGATCATCGAGGGTGCCGATGGTTACTACGACGTTCTCGGTGCGACCGAGATCGACAAGATCGAGCGCCTGTTCGACGTCGAGTTCGAGGATGAAGATTACACAACTATCGCCGGATTGGTAACGAGCGAGGCCGGTTACGTCCCCAAACCGGGCGAGAGGCTGAATGTCAAAGGGATATCGATCGAGATCCTAAAAGCGGACGAGAAAAAGATCCATTTACTCCGGCTTCGCAAACATGTCGACGACCAGATGATCTGATCGCCCACGAAACACACAAAAAACACGAAAAGTAGAACGGGAACACCGAATCAGCCCTCTTACGCATTTCACGTTTCCCCTTTTCCCCGTTTCCCCTTTTACCCTCTTTCGCTCCCCATCTCCTTCGGCTGCGCCGCCCTATGTGCGGAAAAGCTGCGCTTTTCCGTTAAGCTCAATATCTCTCGCGGCTACGCCGCCGCCCTCGATAAGCCGTGTAGATATCTAACCAAACCTTTGGGGTTGGCCCGTGAAGAGAGGCGGCGTAGCCGCGATCAAGAGGTAGAACAGGCCGGAAAAGCATAGCTTTTCCGCACATAGAAGGGCCCAGCCCACTTTTTCACTCTTCCCCTTTTCCCCTTTTCCACTTTTCCACTTTTTCACTTTTCCACTTTTCCCCTTTTCCACTTTTTCACTTTTCCACTTTTTCCCTTTCCCCCTTTTGATATACTCATAGAACAAAATCATATGGAGGGCATGTTTTATGGCAGTACGACTTGGCGACGTTGCGCCGGACTTTACGGCACAGACAACAGAGGGCGAAATTAGATTTCACGAGTGGCTCGGTGACAGTTGGGGAGTTTTGTTCTCTCACCCAAAAGATTACACACCGGTTTGCACCACCGAGCTCGGGATGGCCGCAAGGTTAAAGCCGGAATTCGATAAACGCAATGTTAAGATCATCGGTCTGAGTGTGGACCCGCTGGATTCGCACAAAGGCTGGGCAAAGGACATCGAGGAAACGCAAGGCACGGCCTTGAACTTCCCCGTTATCGCGGATTCCGATCGCAAGGTTTCGGATCTTTACGACATGATCCACCCGAACGCAAACGATACGTTTACCGTCCGCTCGGTCTACGTTATCGGACCGGACAAGAAGGTCAAGCTAATGATCGCCTACCCGGCAAGCACCGGACGCAACTTTGATGAGCTGCTGCGGGTGATCGATTCGCTGCAGTTGACGGCGAACTATAGCGTCGCCACACCGGTAAACTGGAAGAGCGGCGACGACTGTATAATCGTGCCTTCGGTTTCGGATGAGGAGGCAAAGGAAAAGTTTCCGGCCGGATGGAAAGAGCTTAAACCTTACCTGAGAGTTACGCCGCAGCCGGACAAGGTCGGCCAAGGGGAATCAAAGGCAGCATAAGAATGAAGGTGATCCGCGATCTACCGTTTCCCGGCCGAACGTTCGGGAAACGGTAATTGCGTTTTTGGGTCGCCCAACCTTATTATATCTGCAGTCACATAAGTACTATTTGCTTAGACGCTGTTTCAATCACCCACTTGAGGAGATGTTCTTTATCTTCGGCCTCGGTCAGAAGGCTGATCGAAGGAAATAATCCATTTCAAATGAGGAATACCCGTATGACGAAAGTTAGAAGTCTGTTACTGGCGACCGCAGCATTGTGTTTCGCCGCGATCTTTATTGCCTGTTCTGGTACCGGCACCAACACAACGGTTAACACCACGACGACAAATAAAGCGACAACAACCAACGCAACCACGGCGAATACAACGACCAGCACAACAAATACCGAGGCAAATAAAACCGAGACGGCAAGAGCCGATTCCGTCGGCGTGCCCGAATGCGACGAGTACATAAAGAAATATGAAGCGTGCTTGACGACTATTGCCGCCAAGGCCCCACAAGTAGCACCAGGTCTAAAGACCGGCCTTGAAGCTCAGCGAAATGGTTTTAAGCAAGCTGCATCCACGCCGCAGGGTAAGGCAACCCTTGCGACCGCATGCACGCAAGCGATGGACGCCACCAAGAAATCGACTGCTCAATGGTGTCCGAACTGGTAACGAAAGATCCCTTAGGGACAAACTGTTAATAGCGTGTGCCGAGCATGCTCAGCACACGCTATTTTCGTGGTGTTCCTACTCTGTAAGAAAACGGCTGTTTGTAGAATGAGCCGTTTAGACGGATCAAAGCTCCGTCGGAGCGGCCTGTTTCCTAGAACGTCATATATGACAAACACATATTTAGAAATATATATAAAATTGGTGTTCGCGGTTAGGGGTCGCCCCTACGGGGCTACGGCCTTTTGTCGCCGACGAATGCTACAAACAGACCGCTCCTAGCGGAGCTTAATCAAGGTTCCGTCGGAGCGGCCTGTTTATAGGTGGTGCGCCAACTACGGGACAAAGAACGTACGGCGTGAACCGAAATTTTTCGGGTAACAGGTCACGACGGTTATACCTTAGAGCCCCGCGGCCTCACAAATGAAACTACAAGCCGATCTTGACGGCAAGACGCACGACATAGAGATCCGCCGTGACGGCGAAAAGGTTATCGCGCGCGTTGACCGCATCGAATATGAGCTTGAAGCAAGCGAACCCGAGCCTGGCGTATTCCTGATCAAGAGTGGACCTCAGATCTTTGACACATTTGTTGAGCGGCCTTCGACACCGTCGGAGCCAACCCACGTCACAGTTGGCCAGTCGGCTTTTGATATCAAGCTGATCGATCCGAAACGTCTTCGCGGCTCAGCCATTGACGATGCTCACGCCGCGGGTATTATTGAGATCAAGACCGCAATGCCCGGCAAGGTTGTCCGGATCCTGGTATCGGCGGGCGATAGCGTAGCAAAGGGCGACGGCATTCTTGTGGTTGAGGCGATGAAGATGCAAAACGAGTTGCGATCACCAAAAGACGGCGTCGTAAAAGAGCTCCGCGCCGCGGAAGGTGCGACCGTTAATGCCGGTCAGGTCCTCGCGATCATTGAATAGTTTGCAGTCCCGCATTGTTCGGAGTTCTTTGTTCGGGGTCCCTTGTTCGGGGCCCCGCCTTTAGGCGGCAATTCCCCGCTAGACGGATCAAAAAAACGGCCTTATCGGCGCCATCGGCGTCGTTCCGCGGCTAAAACATGCCCATTCAATAACTTACAAGAATAGAATCTCTCGGTCTCCGGCCGAAACTCTCCATTTTCACTCTCGAAATGTACGTTTTTACTCTGGAAATGCACATTTTTGACCCGAAAATGTGCGTTTTGACTCTGGAAATGCATATTTTGGCTCCGCAAATGTGCATTCTTGCTTTCGAAATGTACATTTCCGACGCACAAATGCACATATTGCTGAAGGAAATGCACATTGTTGATCCGAAAATGCACGTTTTCGTCCGGCAAATGCACATTTTCGCTCCGGGAATGCACGTTTTCGCTTCTAAATTGCATGATGGAAGTTTAAAGACGTGAAGTTGTGTCCCGAAACGACTGACAGTCGCTCTGAATCAAGTCGCCTAAGGCGGGGTTCCGAACAAAAGGGCCGCTTAAAAGGCGGGACTCCGAACAAAACGGGCCGGCTCAAGGCGGGACTCAGAGCTTTGCCTTCGGTAGACTAAGCATATTTGCGAAAAGCCGGTAGGCACCGCTGACACCTGCGGGCAACTGCCGGAAGAACGAATAGCTGCAATAGAT
>OCZT010006339.1_pt1 | contig 11712 bp, 9 predicted proteins | sample 1539031 | NCBI WGS metagenome assembly OCZT01 (sample SAMEA3539308, study PRJEB22396) | soil metagenome | biome: tundra; feature: field; material: soil | place: USA | collected 2010-05 | depth 0.15 m
CGGGGGTGCTATTTGCGTTTCCGGATTTTTCCGGCGGCGAGCTGGGCGTCTCCGGACTCAAACGGATTATGGCTGGGACCGTCGGCAATTACTACGTGGCCGTGGTGCTGATGCTGCTGCTGTGCTTCGGCATCTGGAAAATCGGCGATTCAAACACCGGCCTGATTTTTCACGCCATCCGCGAGGACGAGGTGGCCTGCCGCGCCTCCGGCATCAATACCACCCGCTACAAGCTGCTGGCCTTCGCGCTGTCAGGATTGTTTGCCGGCCTTGCCGGGGCGCTGTTCGCGCACTTCATGCGCGTCGCCGGTCCTTCTTCGCTGGAGGTGGCGTTGTCGTTTCAGGTCGTCATCTGGGGAATCTTCGGCGGCATAGCCACCATCTACGGCCCGGTGCTGGCAGTGTTCCTCTTGTATCCGCTCACCGAAATCCTGGCCAATTTCGACATGTTCAAGGAAATCCGCCTGCTGATGTTCGCGGTGATCGTGCTGCTCGTTCTGCTGTTCATGCCGCAGGGCCTGACGCCCTGGATACGCGACAAGATCGAGCGGGTATGCCCGCGCTGCAAGAACCGCAACGTATTCACGCGGCACCAGTGCCGCCTGTGCGGCGCCGGGCTGCGCTAGGGTTAACACCAAAACCGGCCGGAGGTTTTATCCAAGATCGCCGATTGCGTGCGGATGCGCTTTTCATCCGCGCGCGATCGGTGATCCGCGCGGACGGGCCGCCGTCCGCGCAAGTCCTATCACCGCAGCTCGACTTGCCAACATTGCGCGCTCCGCGCGCCAACCGTGTTTTCTGTACGGATGAAAAGCGCATCCGTACAGAAAACACGGTTCTGGCTAAAAACGAGGGTTGTTTAGGGGTTTATACAAGATCGCCGATTGCGTGCGGATGCGCTTTTCATCCGCGCGCGATCGGTGATCCGCGCGGACGGGCCGCCGTCCGCGCAAGCGCTGTCGCCGCAGCTCGATGTATTCCCCTACGTCCGCCTATGTCGATGCGCGAGCATTGCGCGCTCTGCGCGCCAACCGTGTTTTCCGTACGGATAAAAAGCACATCCGTACGGAAAACACGGTTCTGGATAAAAACAAGGGCAGTTTACGCTTTTATCCGAGATCCCCGACGAAGGCTACAGACCGAGATAGCCGGCGCGCAGGGATTCATCCGCCATCAGCTGCTTGCCGGAGCCCTCGGCGATGATCTTGCCCTGCGACAGCACGTAATTGCGGTCGGCCATCTGGAATACCTTGCCCACTTCCTGCTCCACCAGCAGCACCGGGATGCCGCTCTGGTGAATTTGTTCGATTGCGGCGAACAACTCTTGTCGAATTTTCGGGGCAAGGCCCAGTGAAGGTTCGTCTATGCACAGCAGTCTGGCTTCGAACATCAGGGCGCGCGCTGTGGAGAGCATCTGCTGCTCGCCGCCGGAGAGCGTGCCCGAGATCTGGCCCGCCCGCTCCTTCAGGCGTGGAAACAGCTGGTAGCAACGCTGCAGGTTCTGCTCCAGTTCCCCCTTGCTGCGTGTGAGGTATCCGCCCGCCTTCAGATTCTCCAGCACGGTGAGTTCCCTGAACGGACGCCGCCGCTCCGGGCACAGCACCAGTCCGCGCCGGCGAATTTCGTGCGCGGGCATTGCCTCGATCGATTCGCCGTCGAATTTGATCGAGCCCTCGACCACGATGTCGCCGGTGGTGCCGCGCTTGGTCTGCGCTTCCCATTGCACCAGGCCGGAGATGGCGCGCAGCATGGTGGACTTGCCGGCGCCGTTGGGGCCGACCACGCCCACCAGTTCGCCTTCATTGACGCTGAGCGATAAAGCATTGAGCAGTTGCGCCTTGTCGTAGCGCACCGACAGACCGGATACTTCAAGCAGCGGCATGCTCGGTCCCCAGATAGGCTTCGATCACGCGCGGGTCTTTCACGACTTCGGCCGGCGGGCCGTCGGCGATTTTTTCACCGTAATCGATGACGATGACGCGATCGGCGATGGACATGAGCTCTTTGAGTTTATGTTCGATCATCAGCACCGCCGGACCTTCCGAATGCAGTCGCCCGAAGCGCCCGCCTTTGTGCAGGCGGCGGATCGACTTTACCAGCAGCCCCGACTCGGCCGGGCTCAATCCGCCGAGCGGTTCGTCCAGGAGCAGCAGTTCTGGCTCGGAGGCAATGGCGCGCGCCACTTCGAGGCGCTTCAGGTCGCCCTGGGACAGGGCCGAGGCCGGTTCCAGCGCCAGGTCGGAGATGCCTACGAACTCGAGCGCGTCCATCGCTTTCGCCTCGATGCGCTTCACCCATTCGCCGCGGTGCTGCGAGCGCGGGTTGAGGCAAGGCACCATGACATTGGCGATGATGGGAAGGTGGCGGAACGGGCGCGTATTCTGGAAGGTGCCGGCGATGCCGCGATTGACCACGTCCCAGGGTTTGAAACCGGTGATATCTTCGCCGTTGAAGATGATGTTGCCCGAATCCGGCTTGAGTATCTTGGTGATCAGGCGCAGCAGCGTTGTCTTGCCCGCACCGTTGGGGCCGATGATGCCGACGATCTCGTCGCGGCGCAGTTCGAACGAGACATTGTTGACCGCGACCAGTCCGCCGAAGCGTTTGGTCAGATTCTCGACCCGGAAGAACGGAGTACTCACACGGAGTTTCCCTCAAAGATCCAATGCTGCCTAACAGGCTGTTGTGATCATTCTGCAACAGCTCCTAAGTCGCGTGCTCATCGCGCAGCTCGCGCCGCGATACCTTGCCGACGTCGGTCTTGGGCAGTTCACCGCGGAACTCCACGATGTGCGGCACCTTATAGGCGGCGAGATGCTCCTTGCAGTAGGCGAGGACGTCCTCTTCGGACAGCTGGCCGCGCGCCTCCGGCTGCAGCACCACGATGGCCTTGATTTTCTGCCCTACCGCCGGATCGGGCACGCCGATCACGCCCGCGGCCTTGATCTTGTCGTGCTGGTACAGCACGTCTTCGATGTCCTTCGCAAACACCGAGTAGCCCTTGTACTTGATCAGGTCTTTGGCGCGGTCGTGGAAGTGGAAATAGCCTTCTTCGTCCATGCGCACGATGTCGCCCGTGCGCAGCCAGCGCTCGCCGTCGACGTCGATGAACACCTTGTTCGACTCCTCCTGGGCGTTCCAGTAGCCGAGCATGACATTGGGTCCCTTGAGGATCAGTTCGCCGGTCTCGCCCGGCGGCACGAACTCGGTTCCCTCCGGAGCGATCACCGCCGCCATCATGTTCGGGATCGGCAAACCGAACGATCCGGGCTTGGGGCGGTGGCGCGGATTGACGTGGCTGCCGGCGCAGGTCTCGGTCAAGCCATAGCCCTCGGTGATGGCAGAGCCGGTGCGCTTGGTCCAGTCCGCCATGGTCGATTCGTGCAGGGTGTCGGCGCCGGAGACGACGAGCTTCAGCCGCTTCCAGTTGACCTTGTTGGTGTCCTTGTGGTCCTTGAGATACTCGTACAGCGTGGGCACGCCGTAGAACACCGTAGCCTTGTACCTCTCCATTGCTTCGAGGATGCCCTCGGTGTCGGGCGTGGTGAACAGCACCAGGGTGTTGCCCTGGGTGAGGCCGTTGAGCATGAGCACTACCTGGCCGTAGATGTGGAAAAAGGGGAGAAAGGCGATGATCACCTCCTTGCCTTCGTCGAAGCCGGGAAAGGCAGCCTGGCCTGCGACCTGAGCCGCGATCAGATTGAAATGGGTCAGCATCACGCCCTTGGGATTGCCGGTGGTGCCGCCGGTGTAGGGCAGGGCGGCGATGTCAGCTTTGGGATCGATGGCGGCGGCGGGCACGCTCGCTGCGCCCTGGGCGAGCAGATCCTGCAACCGGTGCACGTTTTCGCGCTTGGGGATGGCGGGCGCGGAAATGGTGATGTCACCGAAGATCTTGCCGAGGAAGGATTTGCCGAGAAATTTCTTGAGTGCCGGCAGGTATTCACTCACGTTGGTGACGACGATATGATCGAGCGCGGCGCCGGACTTCTCCACCTTGTCGAACAGGATGTCCTGGCAGATTACGACGCGCGCGCCACTGTTCTGGAGTTGGAACCTGACCTCGTGGCTGGTGTATACGGGACTGATGGGAGTAATGGCGCAGCCGAGCTTCAGCGCCGCGAAATACGCGATCACGAACTGCGGGCTGTTCAGCAGATAGAGGCCGATGCGGTCGCCTTTCTTCAGCCCCAGGCGGGCGAGCGCGCCGGCAAGCCGGTCGGTAAGAGCGCGTAGTTCGCTGAAACTGATTTCGCGGCCGTAGAACACCAGCGCAGTCTTGGCGCCGAATTTGGCGGTCGCCTCTTCGAAGGCCTGCGTCAGCGACTTCAGCGGCACCTCCAGATTCGCCGGGACACCGGGCTCGTAGAATTTCAACCAAGGCCGGGAAAGGTAAACCAACTTGGGTTCCATAGGTTCCTCTGGCAAATTGTGCCGCTCCCGCGGCAGGGCGGGGAGTATCGCTATCGGATTTGCGACTATACTGACATGCGCTCCGTCTGCGGGCAAGTGAAAGTGCTGAGATAGAAGACCCTCGAGATCATGGACCCCATTGTAATTCGCGCCATGGCCAAATGGCCGAACGTGCCTGTGGTCTACGGCTGGCTGGCCCTGGACCGTCGCGGCCAGTGGTCGATCAAGCGCGCGGGCGCGGCGGGTTCCGCCGCTCAGTTCGAGCCCGTCACCCACCTGAAGCTGATCGAATTCATCGGCCGCAACTACACCCATGACGAGCAGGGGCGCTGGTACTTCCAGAACGGGCCGCAGCGGGTCTACGTCACTCTAGCCTACACGCCGCTCGTCTACCGCATCGCGAGCGCGCATCCCCTGTCGTTCGAAACGCATACGGGCGCGTCCTGTGCGGCCCCGCAGTCGGCGTGGATGGACGAGGCGGGGAATCTGCTGCTCGTCACCGAGCATGGGCCCGGGCTGCTGCTCGATCGCGACCTGCCGCGCGGAGTGGAAGCGCTCTCCTACGCGGACGGGCATGCGCTCGAAGAGGAACAACTGCTCGCTCTAATTGAAGAGGGCAAGGACGCGGCGGGGGTGTATTTCAATACCGGCGCTGCCAGCCTGCCGCTTTCGCTGATCAGGTCGGAAGAAGTGCCGGCGCGCTTGGGCTTCGTGCGCGAGCCGCGACCGCCGGTCGGCTGAACCCCGGGACTGCGCTTAACCCGAGACCAGCACCACCTTGCCCTTGACCTTGCGCTCCATCACATCCTTGAGCGCGCGTGCCGCCTGCGCGAGCGGGTAGGCGGCGCTCACCAGCGGCTTCAGCTTGCCGCCGGCGATCCAGCCCAGCAGTTCGCGCACGTTGGCCTCGTTTTTCTGCGGCTCCTTGCGCGTGAAATTGCCCCAGAACACGCCGACGATGGAAAAGCCCTTCAGCAGCGGCAGGTTGAGCGGAATCTTCGGGATTTCGCCGCCGGCGAAACCGATCACGAGGTAGCGCCCGCCCCAGGCCATGTCGCGCATCGCCGGCTCGGCGAACTTGTCGCCCACCGGATCGTAGACTACGTCCACGCCCTTGCCCTCGGTGATGCGCTTCACCGCCTCGCGCAGGTCCTCGCTTGCATAGTTGATGGTGGCGTCCGCGCCGAGCTGCTTGCACGCCTCGAGTTTGTCGTCGGTGGAGGCCGCGGCGATGACGCGCGCGCCCATGAGCTTGCCCAGTTCGACCGCTGCGCTGCCGACGCCGCCTGCGGCACCGAGGACCAGCAGCGTCTCGCCCGCCTTCAACTGCGCGCGGTCCTTGAGCGCGTGGTAGGAAGTGCCGTAGGTCATCATGAACGCCGCGCCCACTTTGAAGTCCACGCCGGGCGGCAGCGGGATGCAGGCGCGCGCATCCACCGCAACCTCCTCGGCGAATCCGCCCCAGCCGGCATAAGCGATCACCGCATCGCCGGGTTTGGGATGCTTCACCCCTTCGCCGACTGCTTTCACAACGCCCGCCAGCTCGGTGCCGGGCGAGAAGGGCAGCGGCGGCTTCATCTGGTACTTGCCCTGGATGATGAGCGCATCGGGAAAATTGACGCCGGCTGCCTTCATGCTCACCACCACCTGGCCCGGCGCGGGCACCAAGGAAGGGATGTCCTCGACGACGAGCGTATCGGGCAAACCGTGTTGCTTGCAAAGCACTGCTTTCATGGAGAAGCTCTCCTGGCGTTGGATGGATTTTGGCGAATGATACCCGTGTTCTCGCCGCGGGCTCAACGAGGTGGTCTGGGGGCGGCCGGTAGATTGGACCTTCGAGCCGGTGCGGGGAAAGTCGTCAATCTCAAATATTGTCATTCCGAGGCCGGAGGACGAGGAATCTGATTTTGCTTGAACTGAACAGCAGATTCCTCGCGTTGCTCGGAATGACAATTCCAGCCTTAGGGTCGCATTTCCATGCCGCCAAATGCATGAAGGCCGGCGAGTGATCGCCGGCCTGCCCGCTGCCTAATACGCTGACGTGCGCCTGCCCGAGTCGCGGCTGTTTCTGCCGCCGGCGCGGTTGGCAGGCTGGCGCGGCGCATTCTGGCCGCGGTTGCCGGCCTTGTGCGGCGCGTTGGACGGACGGCGCTGCGACGATGCGCCGCGCTTGCCCTGCACGATCGGTTCGGCCCGGATGCGCGGGTCGGGCTCGAATCCGGGCACGATTTCCTTCTTGATCTCGCGCTTGATCAGGCGCTCGATGTCGCGCAGCAGACCGAGTTCGTCCACGCATACCAGCGAGACGGCTTCGCCGCTCGAACCGGCGCGGCCGGTGCGGCCGATGCGGTGCACGTAATCGTTGGCCACGTGGGGCAGCTCGAAATTGACCACATGCGGCAGTTCGTCGATGTCGAGGCCGCGCGCGGCGATGTCGGTCGCGACCAGCACCTTGATCTTGCCGGACTTGAACTCGGCGAGCGCGCGCGTGCGCGCGGGCTGGCTCTTGTTGCCGTGGATCGCGTCGGCGCGGATGCCGGACTTGACCAGCTTCTCGGCGAGGTTGTTGGCGCCGTGCTTGGTGCGCGTGAACACCAGCACCTGCTTCCAGTCGCCGGTGGTGATCAGGTGCGCGAGCAGGTCTTTCTTCTTCTCGCGGTCCACCGGGTGCACGCGCTGGGCGATCAGCTCGGCGGTGGCGTTGCGGTGCGCGACTTCGATCAGGAGCGGGTCGTGCATGAAGCCATCGGCGAGCTTCTTGATCTCGTCGGAGAACGTGGCTGAAAACAGCAGGTTCTGCCGCTGCTTCGGCAGGGTCGCGAGGATCTTGCGGATGTCGGGAATGAAGCCCATGTCGAGCATGCGATCGGCTTCGTCGAGCACCAGCACCTGCACCTTGGACAGATCCACGGTGCGCTGCGCCAGGTGGTCGAGCAATCGGCCCGGCGTCGCCACCAGGATGTCGATGCCCCGCTTCAGGGCCTGCACCTGCGGGTGAAAGCCGACGCCGCCATACACCGACAGCGACCTGATCTTGGGCAGATGCTTGCCGTAGGTGTAGACGCTTGCCTGTACCTGGGCCGCGAGCTCGCGCGTGGGCACCAGGATCAGCGCCCGCACCGGCGTGCGGCCGTGCGGCCCGCCCGCTTGCTCGGCGAGTTTTTGCAGGATTGGCAGGGTGAAGCCTGCGGTCTTGCCGGTGCCGGTCTGGGCGCCGCCCAGGACGTCACGGCCGGCGAGCACAGCGGGAATCGCCTGTGCCTGAATCGGGGTAGGTTCGGTATAGCCTTGCTCGCCGACGGCAAGCAAAAGCTCGGCGCGCAGGCCGAGTGCGGAAAAAGACATGTATTGCTCCTGGTATCGGCCTGTCGCGATTGGTTACGCGATGCCAGTCCAGGCAGATGATATTGGTTGATTCGGGGAACTGAAAGAGAACCGCGAGAGCAGCGGACAGACTGGGATTGAACGATGCGGGGCGGATTATACAGATTGCGCGGCATCCGCGGGGATTTATTTTCCCCCTGGCTTTTCCTCGGCCGCCCAGCGCGCGAGCGATTTCGCAATCCGTTCCGGAGGGAAATTCATTTGCGCCAGCGCAATTCCGCGGTCGAACACTTCGCCATAGCGGGCGATCAGGCCGTCCTGCAGCCGGACCTGGGAGATTCCGGAGAAAAACACCCGCGCGCCCACGCTGCCCGGAATCTTGGAGGTGTAGGAAAAACCGTAGCGCGCGTAACCCAGGCTGCCGTCGCTTAAGGCATCGGACAGCGTCCAGGAGAAGTCGCGCGCATTGGCGTGGAACCGGTTCTCCACCATGTCGCGGATCGCTTCGCGGCCGCTGAACTCGCCGTAGAAGCCGTCGTGGTAAATCCCGTCGGGGACAAAGCAGGCCGCCGCGGCGGCGCCGTCGCCGCGGCAGATCGCCTGCGTCATGCGCTCTAGCAGCGAACGGAACTCGATCGATGGGTCGGACATGTCCTGATCTCCTCGTTAAGCGGCCGTGACGCGCGCGGCCGCGGCAAATCGAGCGGTGCCCTGTACGACATCAAGCCGGTCAATCCGCTCGCGGGCGCGTTGAACGCCCTTGCCGCGGCACTTGCTGCGCGCGCGCAAAAGTAGACCATCGATGCGGGGGCGCTACTCGAACACCGGCCGCACGCGTGCAAGGTAACTGTCGAGTCGCTCCGCAAGCTTTCGCAACGCTTCGATGTCACCCGCGCGCGCGGCGCGCTCGATCTCCTCACCGAGCGACCCGATCCCGTCGAAGCCGTAGCTGCTTCCGGTGCCCCAGAGCGAGTGGCCGATGCCGCGCGTGGCCGCAATGTTGCCTGACGCGATTGCGCCGCGGAGTTCGTCCGGCATCCGCCGGCAGTCCGCCAGAAACTTCGGCGCCAGCACGCCTAGCTTGGGATCGATCTTCACCAAGATTTCTTCATCGCTCATTGCCGAGCTCCTGTTCGTCTCGATCCTGCGCCGCAGTTGACTGGGAACTGCCTTGGCCGCCGAGCAGGGGGGCGAGCGTCTGCCGCAGTTTCTCAATTGTGACCGGTTTTCTGAGGACATCGTTGCATCCTTCGCGCCTGGCGCGCTCAATCTCGAGACCGTCCCGGTGTGCGGTGAGTGCAATGATCGGCGCCTGGTAGCCGCGCTCCCTTAACACGTGGGTCGCCTCGAATCCGTCCATCACCGGCATCTCCAGGTCCATGAGCAAAACATCGAATTTGCCGGCAAGTGCGGCATCGACGGCGTCAAAGCCGTCGCCGACGAGCTGGCACTCGAGTCCCAACTCATGCAAATAGAGTTCGACCAGGTCGCGCAGATTCTTGTTGTCCTCGGCGACCAGTACCCGGCCCGAGAGCGGCGCAAGTGCGGGTTGAGGCGCCGGCTTGGGCTGCGGTGGCGCGAGCGTTGCCAGCGCCGCCGGAATGCAAACATCGAAGGTGGTTCCCCCGCGCGGCGCCGGGCCCGCCTGGATCGTTCCTCCCATCAGCTCGACCAGCTTGCGCGTGATCGCAAGACCCAGTCCGGTTCCCGTCGCGCGCGTGCCGACGCCGCGCTGGAATGGCTCGAACACGCGGGCCAGGCTCTCTGGCGGGATGCCGCTGCCGGTGTCGCGCACACATAGGCGCAGATTGCCCGCGTCCCAGTTTGCTTCCAGCACGACCTCGCCCTTTTCGGTGAATTTGATCGCGTTGCCGACGAGGTTGACGAGCACCTGCCGCAGGCGTTGGGCGTCGACCGACAGCGCGTGGGGCAGGGCGCCTTCGATTTTCAGGCTGAGCAGCAGCCGCTTCTCCGCGGCGATGATGCGCAGCGTCGAGATCAGATCCTCCAGCAGGCTTGAAACATCCTCGGGCTTGCGTTCGATCGGCAATTGGCCCGCCTCGATGCGCGCAATATCGAGATTATTGTTGATCAGAGCGAGCAGGTGTTCACAGTTCCGGCCCACGATCTCGCTGTTGTGGACGCGCTGCTCCCGGCCCAGATTGTCGGTAAACTGGTTCACCTTGTTGAAGCCCATGATGGCGGTGATGGGCGTGCGCAGCTCGTGGGTCATGTGATTGAGGAACTCGGTCTTCATCCGGTTCGCCTCCTGGGCCGCGAGCTTCTCGTAGAACAGGCGCTGCTTTTCGCGGTACAGGGTGAATTGCCATGCGACGAGCGCGAAGGCGTGTGCGAAGACGCCTGTCAGCAGCGCGAACATCCAGCGCGAGTCCTGATTGAACGCAAGCAGGCCGATCCCGGCCCCCAACAGAACCAGCACGATCGCGCCCCAGCCGACCAGGAATTCACTGGGGCGCGCGGCAGCGCCCCAGCGCACCAATGCTATCGGCACGACGAGCGCCAGCGCGAGCAACAGGGCATCGAGCCATAGCGTGGCCGGGCGGCGTACCCTGCCCTCGAGCAGCAATTCCTCGAACAAGGCGTTCAGTTGCAGGCCGGGGAGGCGGCCGACGGGTGTTAGGGCGAAGTCGCCCAATACGGCGCTGGAACTGCCCAGGAACACGATCTTGTCGCGCACCAGATCGCCGATATGCGCGCTGCCCTGCACGCCAGCGGCGGCGTCGAGAAGCTGAAAGAACGGCACGACTGCCAGCGCGCCCGCATTGGAGGGATAGGTCAGCGTCACCGAGCCATCGGCATTGAGCGGCCAGGTGCGCGTGCCGAAGCGCAATTCGCCAGCGGCGACTTCGGGCGACATGGCGGGCTCGGCTGCAAGCAATGCGGCCAGCGGCAGATCCGGCAGCACCTTGCCGTAGGCCTGATGCAACAGTGGCAGTCGGCGCACGATGCCGTCCGCGTCGACCGCAACGCTGATGACGCCGATTCGGGCGTGCGAAGAGTCGGTAAACTTCGGCAAGGGCAGGGTCAGGTCAGACCATACCTGCGCAGGGCCGCCCGGGGCGGCGTCGAACAGCGCGGCCCGCCTGAGTTCTTCTTGGTAGGCCGGCCACCGCGGCAAGGGGTAAGGCAAGGCCGCGGCCGCCAGGACGCCGCGCCGGTCGAGGGTTCGGGCAAAGGCGTCGTCACCCTCGCGGGACTCCGAGAACAGGACGTCAAACGCGATCGCGCGCGCGCCGTGGTCGGCCAGAAAGCGGGCGGCGCGCGCGTACACTTCCCGGGAAAACGGCCAAGCGCCGAATTGCGGCTCCAGTCGCTGCATGGATTCCTCGTCCACGTCGATCACCAAAACGTGATCCATAGGCAGCGGCGAGCCTAATGAACGCTGCGCCGCATCCTCGAACCACCAGGCGAGGCGCGGATAAAGCGTCGTCTGCGAGAACAGTCCGACGAGCAGAAGGGCCGCCGCAACGACGCCGAGCGCGTGTGAGAGAAATCGGGTCGAGGCCGGTTGCACGCCGCCCTTTTCATGGAAAAGGAATCGGCCGATTCTACGGGAAATGTCCACCCTGCGTTTGTAGGCTGCCCGTGTGCCGGAACACCGCCCTATGAGATCGTATCCCGGATGTGTCAGAATCCGCTACCGCACGAGTTGAGCTTGCGATGCGTCGCCCCGATATAATTTCGATACTCGCCATCATCGCACTCACCCAAGCGATCCCCGCTTGCGGGGCCGACGCCGCCGGGCTCTCGGCGCCCGCGGTTTCGAAGTTCGAGATCGCCCAGGCGACCGCATCCGCGCCCCGGCCGCCGCTAGCCGACCTGCTCGCGCGCGCGAATTCGCTCTCCTCCTCCGGCAAATTCCTCGATGCCTACGAACTTCTTGCCGGTGCGGAGGACACTTATATCGGGGTGATCGAATTCGACTATGCAGTGGGGCGCGCGACGCTCGATGCC
>OCZT010006341.1_pt1 | contig 11711 bp, 10 predicted proteins | sample 1539031 | NCBI WGS metagenome assembly OCZT01 (sample SAMEA3539308, study PRJEB22396) | soil metagenome | biome: tundra; feature: field; material: soil | place: USA | collected 2010-05 | depth 0.15 m
TCGGCCGCCGCCGCCCCAATTACATTGTCCGCTCCGCCGAAGTTCACGGGACTAAAGACGCATGACCCATGCCGAAATAAAACGGTGGCTGACTCTTCCATCGGCCACGCGAACCGCTGCCTGGTTCGCAGTTCTCACCGTGCCCGCCGCGGTTGCCGCCTATTATCGGATATTTTCAGGATTCGCCGAGTGGGACGACGAAGGCGCCATCATGATGACGGTGAAGCAGTACTTCACCGGAGGCAGGCTGTATGAAGAAATCTTTTCCCCCTACGGTCCGGTGTACTTCTTCTATAGCTGGCTGGTTCGAACCGCCACCGGAACTGTTCTGGACCACAACGCGGTGCGGCTTACCGCCGCGGCCGTAGCGCTCGTTTGTGCGTTAATCTGCGCCTGGATCGTTCTCAGGCTGACCAAATCGCTTGCAGCCGCATCGCTTGTCCACCTTCTGGTGTTCCGCGTTTTGTCGTTCTTCACCTATGAACCGGGCCATCCCCAGGAACTGTGCCTGCTATTGCTGCTTTGCCTGGCCTGCACCGGAATCGTGGCGCCCCCCCCACGATACCTTTGGCTGACTTCAGCCGCGGCTGGATGCATCGCTGCCGCCTTGACGCTGATTAAGGTCAACATCGGAATCTTCGCCATTCTGGCAGTGGCACTTACCGTACTCACTCAAACGCAAGATAGCTGGTTCTCACGTCTGGCACGGTATGCCGCCGGCACGGCCGCACTGCTCTTGCCTCTTGCGTTAATGCGGGTTCACCTGGACAACCCGGCAGCGCAGGCATATTGCTTTGTCGTGACGGCTTCGGTGTGCGCACTCCTGTTCGGTCCGTTCCGATTCCTCCGGCCCGGTTCGCTTTCGTTTCGCGAGTGCCTCGCGGCGGCAGCCGGTTTCGGGGTGACTTTCACGCTCATCATTCTGGTATTGGTTTGGCAGGACATCCCGCTATCGCGCGTCCTCACGATGCTCGCCCTCAGGCGCGTTAGCATGAGCATCGGCAGCCAAGGGACCTGGTATGTGGCCATCGCGCTGCCACGGATCTGGATGGCGTGGGCGCTAATCGGGTCGGCCGCCGCGATATTTTTTGCCCGCACCGTGTGGGATGGAAAGGAGAGGGCGCCGGCCCTGCTCGGTCGTTTTCAGGTTCTGTTCGGTGGCGCCGGCCTGCTGATCGGCCTGATCGCACCCTCCCTCCTGGTGGGTTTTGTGACGCCGTTTTGCTGGCTGCTGCTTTGCCCGCCGGAGAATTCGCGGCGCCAAACACATGCCAGAATACTGCTCGCTACCGCCGCGGTGCTCCAGACGCTGTATGCCTACCCGGTTGCCGGCAGCCAGACTTTCTTCATACGAGTCCTTCTGATTCTGGTGGCAGCCATCTCGTTGCTCGACGGTCTGCACTGCCCGCCCGGGTCTTCCGCGCTTGCGGCGATGGCCGGAAGGTTCGCTCGCCCGGCGGCCGCCATCACTCTAGCAGCGGTAGCATTGGCCTATCCGTTGCTCGCCTACCGGGCAAAACAGCTCTACGACTCGCTCACGCCGCTGGGCATGCCGGGGGCGGAGCGAATCCATGCGGAGAAGCAGGAAGCCGAGGATTACCAATGGCTGGTAGCGCAGTTACGGCAAAACTGCGACACCTTCGTGGGCCTGCCGGGAATACCGAGCCTCTATTTCTGGACCGGCAAACCGTTGCCGGGACCGGCGCACAAACCACCGGGCCCGCTGAGTATGGATACCTGGATGGTCAGCCATTCTTCCGACGAACAGCTGGCGGTTGTAGATGATTTGGCGCGGTACCCCAACGCGTGCGCGGTCTACGAACCAAGTGGCGTCGATTTCTGGAACAAAGGCAAACTCGATGTGCGGGGATGGCCCCTGGCGAATTACATCCTGACTCAATTCAAGACGATCGGCCAGACGGGCGAGTACCAGTTTATGATCCGCAATGAACGGCAACTCGATATCCCCGCCGGCGTCCGGCGCGAGCCGCACCGCCAACCGCGGTAGAATCCGGCGCTTTCTTGCCTGAACGCCAACACCTGTTACTATTTGAAGGGAGGATGTGAATTGGCTGGTGCGTTGGGTCGGCTACGCAGGCGTGTGACCGCGGTTTCCGACAGGCCTCGCCCGCCCTGGATAACATCGGTGTTCGTTATCCTATTGGTCCTTCTTAGTGTCGGACGTGTAATATCGACTTACCGCACCTTCAGTCAAGTCGAGGACGAACCGGCCCATATTGCCTGCGGTCTTGAGTGGTGGCAGAACGGGGACTATAAGTTCGATCCGGAGCATCCGCCCCTGTCCCGCATATTCGTTTCCGCGCTGCTTTATTACCAAGGGGTCCGCATCGACGCTTCCCAGCCCATGTGGGCTGCTGGAAATGCCGCACTCACTGCGCGCGGCCGTTATGCCGAGAACCTGGCCAGCGCGAGACTCGGAACTTTGCCGTTTTGGATAATGTCCTGCATTATTCTTTTCGCGCTCGCGAAGCAATATTATGGCGGCGCAACGGCTTTCCTTTCCCTGCTCCTCTACTCGACACTCCCTCCCGCGCTTGGCTTCGCGGGCTTGGCTTACACCGACACGGCTCTTGTCGCTGGGATGTTATTCTTCACCTGGAGATGGGTGGCGCTCGTTGACAGGCCGGACTTACGGAACGGTTTCTGGCTCGGCTTGTCGATCGGTTTTGCCCTGCTTAGCAAGTACTCGTCAGTTCCGTACATGGCGGTGGCCGCTGTACTGACCGCGATTGTCGCGATTAGGGCGAGGGGAGTTTCGAGCCCTCGCTGGGCGCCCCTGATTCGGGCCGGATCGGTTGTGCTTTGCATTGCTGTAACCACTTTGTTTTTCACGTGGGCGTGTTTCCGATTCTCGGTTGCGCCTGCATCGTCGAAGACCACGCATAGGTCGGTAGACCAGAGACTAGGCTCGTCCGGCCTCCTGCACCAAGTGGCGTACGCGGCGTTAGAGACTCCACTGCCTTTGACGGAAGTGGCTCAAGGAGTTGCACGAGTGGTCCGGCACGCGAACCAAGGTGTTCTCGCCTACAATTTTGGCAAGCCTCGGTTGAAAGGAGTCTTCTACTATTTTCCGGCCTTGACGGTCTTGACCATCCCGGTCGGGCTCCTGGCGATGCTGATTCTGGCGGGGGTGAGCTACCGGCGTGCTCCAAACGGCGACGGTGTTCAATTCCTTCGGCGAGTGTTGTTCACGGTCCCCGCGGCCGTGCTATTCGTCAATTGCGCGAGTTCGCTCAACATGGGACACCGCCACAATCTGGCATTTTACCCTTTTGTGTGCCTGGCGGGTGCCATTGGGTGCGTCTTCTGGTGGTCTCGTGGCCGGCCTTGGATGCGTCTTCTCGTGCTGGTGCTGATTGGCCAGCATCTGATTTCCTCTGCTCTCGCGCACCCGGATTATTCGTCCTACTTTAACTTTCTGGCTGGCCGCCAGCCCGAAGAAATCTGCAATCGCTGCGTGTTCGCGGGAGACGAATGGCGCCTGGCGTCTCGCCTCAGGCAGTTGCACGCAACACATGTGTGCCTTGCGCTGCAACACGACTTGCCATTAGATGCTTTGGGACTGCCCCCGTACTCACCCCTAACGCGGAATACTCCCTGTGAAGGTTGGGTTGCGGTTGCGATGGAGCGTTACCTCTTCGATCAGTACGACCACGACAATCCGGACCCGCTCGATACGGGGTTTGCCTGGCTCAAATCGTACGAACCGGCCGAACGAATTGGCAGCTCGATCCTACTTTTCAGGGTTCCTTCACCGCCACTGAAGGCCGGCAGGATATCGCTGGGCGACATGGGCGGGCAACAAACCGGTGGAGGGGCCCCGGTGCTTGAGGCAAAACGCGCGGCAAGTGGTGGCGAAGATCGGGTTCCACCGTAGGTGACCGGTTCCCTGCCGGGAATCGCAACCATCTCGGCGTAGCATTTGCCTTTGCAACCGACGTTGGTTTAAGCTCGGACAGAGGATGCCAGAAGCCCAAGCGCGCGAGACACATCACATCCTGCAGCCCCGGCCCAGTCCCGCCAGGTTGTCCCTTGTGATCCCCATGTTTAACGAGGAAGTGGTCGTCGATTTCCTTCGCGCCGAACTGGAGAACTTCATGCGCGACGTTTCCGCGGAAATGGAGGTCATCCTCGTCAACGACGGAAGCTCGGACGGGACAATCGAGAAGATCGCCGGTTGGGCCGCGGAGGATCGCAGGATCAAAGTACTCCAACTGTCGCGTAATTTTGGCCACCAGATCGCATCGACCGCCGGTCTGGACTATGCGACCGGGGACGCGGTCGTTCTCATCGACGCCGACCTCCAGGACCCGCTGCCAGTCGTACACCAGATGATCGAGCGCTATCGAGAGGGGTACGACGTTGTCTACGGGCAGCGCGAGGCGCGCCAGGGCGAATCGGCGGTCAAGCTGTTTACGGCGTGGGCCTTCTACAGGGTGATGCGTTTGATGGTATATAAACGCCTGCCGCTGGACGCCGGAGATTTTCGCCTGATTTCCCGGGAGTGTTTGAACGGACTCAAGAGCATGCGCGAGACCCACCGGTTCCTGCGCGGGATGGTTGCTTGGGTTGGATATCCGCAGTTTGCGCTGAAGTACCAGCGGGCAAGTCGCGTTGCCGGAGAGACCAAGTATCCCCTTCGAAAAATGCTCGCGCTGGCGTGGACCGCGGCAACCTCGTTTTCGACGGTTCCCTTGCAGATCAGTATCGTCCTCGGCCTCATCACGGGGGTCATCGGCATCGAAGAAGGGACCCGAGCTATCCTGGCGGCTCTGTTCGGCTGGTACACCGTGCCCGGCTGGACTTCGCTCATGGTGGTGACGTCCATTATTGGCAGCGCCCTCCTCATCTCCGTCGGGATCCTCGGTCAGTACATCGGCAGGATTTACGAGCAGTCAAAGGAACGTCCGCTATATTTCGTCTCACGGACCTTTAATGTTTCTGCCCAGCCCATGACCGGGACGGCCGCTACGTCTGAGATCGATGAGCCAAGATAAGCCCGAGTTCGACCACTTTTCCGACGCCTACGAGCAGTTGGCCGCTCACCCGATTCGCGACCGTTTCGGGTCGGGCGGATCGGAGTTCTTCCGCCTCCGGAAGCGCGACCTGATCCGCGCGTATTTCCAGAGGCGCCGGACAGACACCCGCAAGCTCGACTACTTAGATCTGGGCTGCGGAAAAGGCGAATTGGCGTCACTTCTTCGGAGTGATTTCGCCCGCGTCGCCGGATGCGATCCCTCGGAGGGCATGCTGAGTGCCGGCGAACTCGTGTCTAAAGGTATAGAGGCACGCGTTCAGGACGACCCTGGCCGGATTCCATTTGAAGACGCCGTCTTCGATTTTGTAACCGCGGTTTGCGTCTTTCATCACGCTCCGCCTTCCGCCTGCATCGCCTTGACCCGGGAGGCGCGCCGTGTGTTGAAGCCGGGCGGCACTCTGGCCATCATCGAGCACAACCCATACAACCCGGTTACCCGATTGATCGTCAGCCGTACGCCGGTGGACGCGGATGCCATCCTGCTTCGCCCCGCCGAGACACGCCGCCTTTTTCGCGACGCCGGGCTGACTGTCGACGAGCATCAGTACTTCCTCTACTTCCCAGAGTCCATATACCGGCGGTTTGGCTGGCTGGAGGCGGCGCTGGGGAAGGTTCCCTTGGGAGGGCAGTACGCCGTGTTCGGACACTCTGCCTAATTTGAGTTAGCCTTCGGCGGAGTTACTGCCGGCTGGTTCGTTTCCGCGCGTAGCCAAACGGAGTGAACCGAACCATCGCGCCCTGCGGGCAAGAGAATACAATGGGTCTGGATCTCCGTGGAACCTTCCCGGGAGGGAAACTCGCGTCTACTATGTCTGGACTCACAACTCGTCCCGAACTCCGAAGCCTTCGAGCCTCCGGCACGCCGCGGGACTTGCTGTTCGCGCTGCTGCTCGGTCTTGTGTGGTTCGGGGCCAACAATCTCAATGTCGTCCGAGCGCACCTCCAGACGCCGCCTGGTACGCAGGCCACCTGGACGCCTCGCGAGATCGATGTCGCTCAACACCTCACCTGGGTCAACGCGATGAAGGACGCGGCAGTCATCGGTAACTATCACATGCCCGCCGCCACGGCAGGCGGTCTTTTCTGTCCGCTGACTTGGCTTCTGGGCCAGGTTGCCAGGCTCGGCATCGATGCTTCGCTCGCCTATGCCTGCGCGCAGATGTTGATCCAGGTCCTGGGGATGTATTGCATCCTCGTTTGTCTACGGATTTTCTTGATTCCCCGTCGGCATTACCTCGCCGTCGCCTTGCTCTCCCTGGCAGCGGTCTCGCTGCGATCGCCCCTCAACGTCTGGAATGCGCTGAACGGGAGGGGCGGTCCTCCTTTGTTCGCCATCGTCGACGGCTTCTTCCTGCCCGCACCACTCACCGTCGCACTGGGGACTGTATCGGTCTTTGCCTCGCTGGCGCTGGTTACGCGATATGTTCTCCGCGGACACCGCGCCGATCTTTACGCCGCGGCGGCGATCGCAGCCGTCTCCGGACTCTGTCATCCGTTCGAAGTGTTCACCATTATGGCCGGTACCACGCTGACCCTGCTGGCGATCCGATGGCCTAACCGGCGCAGCGCCGTAACGGATTCGCTGGTGGTGTGCCTCCCCGGTGCCTTGAGCGTCGTTCCCTATGTCTATTTTTCAATAACGGTGCCCTGGATGCATCGCATCACCCAACTCAATACGGAGCCACTACCAGATTTCGTGCGCCTGCTCGCCGGATTTGGGATTCCAGCGGCATTTGTGCTGGTCAACCTCGTGGCCGGGCCCAAACTGCGCTCGCCAACGGATGTCGTTCTACAATGCTGGTTCGCGGCGGTCCTGCTCGTAGTTCACACCCCCAAGCTGCCTTGGGCCGTGCACGCAGCCGATGGCTTCGCGTTCATTACCGCCCTCCTGGCCATGCGGCAACTCACCCAACTGTCCTACCTTCGCAATTGGATTTCACTGCATCCGCGCGCCGCCGCACTGGCCGGCGCCGCCGTCCTCGGACCAGCCCTCTTCGCGCATGGCGCATTACGTTATATGAGCTTCCGCGACGGCCTGAATCCGCACAGCCACTTCGGACTGTCCGCGGTGGCGCCTCAAGCCGAAACCGATCTCATCCGTTGGTTTCGCCGGCACGGGACCCGTGAGGATGTAGTCATAGCCCCAAGCCCGGAAACCTCATGGATGCTGGCCACCGCGCCTGTTCACGTGGTGGCGAGTCACTGGCTTTTCAGCGCCACCTTCGAAGCCCAGCGCAAACTGCGCGATCGTTTGTATAGCGGAGACTGGTCCAATGAAAGTGCTTTGGAGTTTCTCCGCCGCTACGGTATCAACTACGTCGTAGTCCCTGACGGCAGCAAACTGCACTGCCTCCTGGATGGCTATCCCAAAGTTGCGGTCTTCGGCTCCTGGACCCTCTATCACCTGCCTGAAAACCACATGGCGGACGCGCTTCCAGATCCCGATTGGACTCCGTTTCCGGCAAAATGAGAGACTTTACCTTGCGCTTCACCAGGTCAAACCGAGCCTTCGGCGTTGCGGTCCTGGGTCGCAGGGGCTTTCTCCTCGACAGGACTCGTTCCCGCGTCGGGCGAGTATCGTTCGTGTTCCGGAGCAAGGAATCCCACTATTGCAGGGTAATGCCCCGCTCCGGCATCTTGATTTTGAAGCTCTGGTACAGGCCGGCCGATTCCGCGTCCGACAGAGCGCGGCTGTAAACAAGTAGCCCCGCGTAGCTGGCATTTGCGACGTGGCCGTAGAAGGGGCCGCCGAGTTTGATCGGGGCCGCCGTCACGTTGGGAGTCTGCGGCGGCGAACCGCCGACAACCGTCCTGGGAATGCCGGACAACACGTCCGTCAGAGTCCCGTTGATGCCTACCCACAACTTTACCGTAGGATCTGGCGTTCCAGCGGTGATCACCAGGTTCATGTAATACCAGTTTCCGATGGTTGGGATGAACGCGCTCTTGGACTGATACCGATTCCCGAAACCCCAATCCACAGTCAGGTAATTGTTGCTCACAACGTTGAGCGAGGCATCCAGGATCACGGCAGCATTGCCGGGAGAGGTGTCTCCGGTCTGCCAAAAGACCGATCCCCCAGAAGTCCCATCCATTCTGAACACTCCAGCCACCGAGAACGTTCCATTGCCCTGCATCGCGGCCGGCGCGTTCCGGTTACCCCCAGTCGTGCCTGCATTGAGATCGGAAATGTTGGACTCGAACCGGGCAAGGTAACCGTCCGACACCGCTATTCCCGTGCTAGTGGCAGACGCTCCCTTGCTCAAGCGGCCGCAACTTACGGGGCCATCCTGCCAGCACGGATAAAGCACCGCCGAATTAGTCGCGAGATCGTGAAAGTACGGGTAGCCATTACCCCCGCCTCCATCCTTGAAGTCGAACGCCCAAGCCAGACCGTTGCGGGGGAACGTTCCAGGCACGTCACCGGCGCCGAAGATCCATCCGGAGTTGAGCCTGCCTCTGCCCGTGTCCGTGTAGGTGGGAACATCACCGTTTCCGTATGGCTGCATACCGAGAGTAATGTCCCACTTGGAGAACTGGAGGCTGTACTGAATGTTGTCCGTTGGGACTGTGACCTGCACACGCGGCGGATTAGTCGATATCACGGTATATTCGATGCCTAACGCCACGGTGGCGAATCCAGCATTGGATATTGGCACGGATCCGGCCACTTTCCACGGTCCAAATGGACCCTGAGATGTCATGAAGTAAATGACGTGCGGGACCCAGGTCCCTCCTAGCAACAGGTACGAGTGAAACTCCTTGAGGTAGACGGGACCACTGAGGAAAGAGCGTGGCCTTCCGATCTCGCTGTCGTTGCCGGAAATGATGTTTCCGAGCTTTCTGTCGGCGAAGGTCGACGTCCAGGTGGGCTTGTACCGGGAATCCAGGCTTGCCACGTACTGCCACTTGGTGGCGTCCAGCGACGGCATATCGGTTCTCAAGACCCTCGCGTAGCTTCCGTCACCGAGTATCAGGCAAACATATGTGGCCGGATTGCAGTCGTCGGCCACGTCGGCCGGCAGATTTCCGTCTTGCCCGTACTGATAGAAATACCATTGGTCTGTACCCATTCCATTTGCCGACGTTGAGGTCATTGCGGGCCACATGATGGACCCAGGATAAGAAGCATCCAGACAGGTGCTCCCCGCGTGGCCGTCCACCGCACCGCACTTCGGAGCGTCACCATCGGCTTGCGCCGCCCCAGCGTGAGCCACCGTATACGGGTTCTTCCATGTCTGGCCCGAATCCGCCGAGACGATCATTGTGCCATCGTGAGTTGAGCCGGAGCCGGAACCAATTTGCCGCGCCACGGGTAAGTAAAGCAAACCGTCCAGGGCGAACGGCGTACGGGATTTCCACCCACAAATATTTCCTGTCGTCGCCTCGTCTCCGTTCGAGCAATGTCCAAACCAACCGGCAGGGGCGTTGGAGCCAGGGGAATAGCTGGACATGCAGTTGATCTCGTAGATGCGGCTTGCGTTCCTGTTTGACCAGGAGAACTCCGCGAGTTGGAGCAGTGCCATATTGTTGCTACACGTCTTGGAACTCCCGTCGTTGAACGTGCCGACTATCGGGAGTCCCGTGGTGATCGGCAATTGGTTTGCGTTGGCAAGCCAGCCGGTGAAGTAGTAGGTGTCTCCCTGGGGTAACACACCTCCCGTTCCTCCGCCGACGCACATTCCCCGTGGGCCTGCCGTACATCCTGACGGAGTGCCCGCATACCAGTCGAAGATATCGATTAGGCCGGTGCCTGACGCTCCGGGTCCGAGTCCCATGGGTGCTTGAGCCGTCAACAGGCAGGCGGCGACGAGAGCCAGCAGACCCGCGCTAATAACGAGCCGCATAACCGCACACCTCCCAGGTCAGCACGCCGGCAGAGGCGGCGTTGACGTTACCCGATGTCACGGCGAAGTTGAGCACGATGTCGTACGTGCCGGTAATCTGCGGCGGAATCGGGTGCGTACTTAGATAGTTGAAGTCGTCCGTGGACGCCTGAAGCGGGAAGTTAATTCCGTTCGTCAACTCGGCGTGAGTTGTCGATCCGGGGCGTCCCATTGAGACCGTCAGGCCGGCGGCCGAAGCAAACCGCGTAGTCTCCGACAGCAGGACGCTGGCATAGCGGACGTTGCCGGAAATCCCGGTCTGGATCGTAATTTCCTGGTTCGCGGCCGCCGCCGTGAGTGCGGCGGAATAGACCGTACCGGACGCGCACTCTACCGCCCGTTGCAACCGTGTTCCTCCGCTGAAGATCGAGGCTTGGCTCAAGCCACCTCCGCCGCCTCCGACTGCCGACCACGCACTGCCGCTCCATCGGCATGCGGCAAGAGCATTTCCACCGCCAGCGCAGGTACCAACCGCAGAGGCGTCCGTGAAGATGTAGACCGATCCCGTGGCAGGGGATGACGGCGGGTTGGCAAACGTTGAAGTGGGCGGAAGCCAGTTCGCTCCGCGCGCATCGACGATTCCGGTCTGTACTACGTTCTGTTTGCCTTGCCCGAAGCAGGACACGGCGATCATAAGTACGATTACGAGACGCATGTTACTCTCCTCCCGAGACGACGCGATGGCGCACGCCGCCACCAGATGCCGATTTGAACGACGCAATGACCAGCGCATCGCTTGTGTTCCAAGCCGGATTGATGGGTGCCGCCGTGGTCTGGATCTTATAAGCCATGCCGCAAGTACAATAATTGGAACCTCCATCCCTGACGTTGGCCCCAAGCAGGGTCATACTAGCATCCACTGAGACCACGGGCTGTGGCCAAGCACTAATTCCAGCTACTACCAGTTCATTGTGCTGGCTCGGGGTAATGCTTCCAGGGCTGGTGGCGTTCGCCGCTCCACTCTGCTGGTCAACCGTTCCTATTGGGTTGCATCCGCTGAATGCCGCGAAATATCCAGAGAGATAAAACGATCCGCTTGCCGTCCAGGTGACGGTGTGCCCGGTTCCAACCTTGCTTCCAGGCACGCAATACCAAATCCGGCATTGGGACCATCCGGCTCTGACCGATGCGGTAAGAGCGGTCCACGTGTTTCCCTTGGAGTCCGTACCCGATTGAGACGGGGGCTCCGCATCCGATGATGCCAGAACGATGACCAGCAAATCGGCTCCGGTAGTGTCCAGCGGCCCAATCGTTTTTGTCGGGTCCTTACCAAGCCCGCCTCCCACTGGAGATCCAATTAGCGAGAATGTCGCCGCTCTCGCCGGGCGTGGGGCCAACAGCCCAACCCCGAGCGCGCCGAGCATCTCGCGGCGCGAAGGAACCCACAACGAGCCTGATCTTTCGCAAGTTTTTCGCATCTTATACCGCCCTTGTGATAAGGATTACGTTGTAATTTGGAGTCGGCGGCATCGATTTGACGGGCCGCATCATCGCAGACCTCCCAAGTCAATTATGCCAGCCGTCGCTGCCCTGACGTTTCCCGATGTCAGGGCGGCGAATCCCGGAACATCCCAGGTGTCCCTCGCCGGCCACCCATCGAGCGCGAGCGCGCTCACAGTGTGCGGTGTAGCTTTCCGCTTAAGCGCCGAATCGCCGCGCGCACCGGTCGCCGCGGCGTTCCGTTGACCCTGCCCAAAACAGCAGGACGCGAATAGAAGTGTGATAACGATTCTCATGTTGGTTTCCGATCACCCGATGGCGGGCAG
>OCZT010006342.1_pt1 | contig 11708 bp, 9 predicted proteins | sample 1539031 | NCBI WGS metagenome assembly OCZT01 (sample SAMEA3539308, study PRJEB22396) | soil metagenome | biome: tundra; feature: field; material: soil | place: USA | collected 2010-05 | depth 0.15 m
AATAGCGTCGCCATGTTTAACCGCCGATCGGTCGGAGTTGTGGGAAGTCCTGCGCCAGGAATGAGGACATCGGACTGACCCCTTGCTTGCCGCATCGGCCCCCCGCTTAGCGGCGCTACAATCAAGACACTCCGTGCGCAGCCGCTGGCAACAATTCCGAAGCTTCTTCACCCGCCGCGTTCGTTACAAGGTCACGCGCGCCGGACTGCTCTTCGTACTGGCCATCCTGGCGATCGGCTTCGCCGCCCTCGCGTCGGCCAACAATCTGCTGTTCCTGATTGTGGCCGCCATGCTCGCCACGCTGCTGATCTCGGGTTTCGTGAGCCGGCTGTGCCTGGCAGGGCTCGAACTGGATTTCCTGGTTCCCGAACACGTCCCCGCCGGCCGCCACGTGCCCGGCAAGCTCTTCGTGCGCAACCAGAAGTGGCTGATGCCATCGTTCTCCGTTCGTGTGGAGGCCATTCAAAGCCCGGACAGTCCCTCGCTCAAGTCCGGAGTCTATTTCCCGCTGATCGCCAGCCACGCCACGCTGGAAGAGACCGTCGAAGTGCGGTTCCCCAGGCGCGGGACCTATCGCCAGAACGGTTTCGCCTTCTCCACCTCTTTTCCCTTCGGGTTCCTGGAAAAATCCGCGCGCGTCACGCTCCGCCGCGAAACCCTCGTCTACCCCTCCCTGGACCCTCACCCCGGCTTCGACGATCTCTTGCTCGGGATCGATGGCGAGATCGAGACCCATTACCGCGGCCTGGGCAAGGACTTCTATCGCATCCGCCCCTACGAAGTCCTGGAGAGCGCCCGCCATGTCGATTGGAAAGCCTCCGCCCACGTGGGCGCCTTGCAGGTCCGCGAATTCGCGCGCGAACAGGAACAGACCGTCGAAATGTTCCTCGACCGTGACATTCCGTTCGCGCTCGACGCCTGGTTCGAGCGCGCCGTCGATTGCTGCGCGTTTCTGGCGTGGCGGCTCTCCAATCGGGGCGTTTCCATACACTTCCGCTCGCAAGGTTTCGACTTCCGCCAGCCGGAAGACGGCGATATCTATGCAATTCTGAAGTATCTGGCCTTGGTCTATCCCCTGCGCTCCGAGGGAACGGCGCCGCCGCTTGAAGACAGCAGCTACAAAATTGTCGTTACCCCGTCGCCGCGCCGCTTCACGGAAGCCGGCTGGATGGGCGCGCGCATCCTTGCTACTGACGTGCTTCCACTCCCCGCTGGCGGCCCAGGCGCCGCCGACGCCCGAGCCGGTCAAGACGTCGATTACCGTAGTGGCGACGATCTCCGCCGAGACTCCCGCTAACGTCTCCACCCTCGACGCTTCCGATCTGCAGCAAACACCCGGCGTCAATCTGGACGACCGCCTGCGCTCCGTTCCCGGCTTCAGCCTGTTCCGCCGCTCGTCGAGCCTGGTGGCCAACCCCACCACGCAAGGCGTTTCGCTGCGCGGCCTGGGGTCCTCCGGCGCCAGCCGCACGCTGGTTTTGTGGGATGGCATCCCGGTGAACGACCCGTTCGGCGGCTGGGTCTACTGGACGCGCTTCATTCCGGAGGAGATGTCGCGCGTGGAGATTTCGCGCGGCGCCGCCACCAGCGTCTTCGGCGACCGCGCCATGAGCGGCGCTATCGGCCTGTTCACGCGACCGCCCGAGCCTCTCCATCTGTCCGCCGCTTTCGAGGCCGGCAACCGCAACTCGCGGGATGCCTCGCTCGGCTTTTCGCACCTCTGGCGGGGTCTGTCCATCTCCGGCGCCGCGCGCGCGTACAGCGCCGGCGGCTACTACATCGTGCCCGATGCCATTCGCGGTCCGGTGGACCAACCCGCCGCCGTGCGATTCGTGACCGGCAATGTTCACATCGACCAATACACTTCGTTCGGCGATTTCTTCATCGGCATTGATGTGCTCGCCGAAGACCGCCAAAACGGCACCACCCTGACGCACAACTCCACCAGCCTTGGCACGGCTTCCTTGCGTTACGAGCGGCAATTCTCGCGCGATTCGATTTCGCTGCTGGGCTACCACTCGCGCGAGGGTTTTCACAGCAGCTTTTCCTCGATTTCCGCGGACCGCAAGACCGAGCGCCTCACCTACCTGCAAACCGTGCCCTCGCAGGGTTCCGGCGGCGCCGCTATTTGGCAACACCACCAGAAGTGGTGGGACCTGATGGCCGGCGGCGACGTGGACCGAGTCTCCGGCACGAGCACGGACCACCTGTTCCCCACCGGCCTGCGAGTCGGCGGCGGATCGCAATTGCAGCACGGCCTTTTCACGCAGGCCGACGCCACGCTGGGCGCCTTCCGCTTCTTCGGCGGGTTGCGCCATAGCTTTGCCGGACAGGGCAGCAAGTTCCTCAGCCCCAGCGCCGGCGCCTCGTTTGCGCGAAAGCGCCTGCGCCTCCGCAGCTCCGTCTACCGGGCCTTCCGCGCGCCCACGCTCAACGAACTCTACCGCGAGTTCCGTGTGGGCAACACCGATACGCTCGCCAATCCGAAGCTGCTGCCAGAGACCCTGTTCGGCTCGGAAGCTGGCGCGGACTGGACGGGCGAAGCCTTCACATTCCGCGTCACGGCCTACCGCAACTCGCTCGATAATCTCATCACCAATGTGACCCTCTCGAGCGCGGCGAACTCCATCGTCCGCCAGCGCCAGAACGCTGCCGCCGCCGTCAGCCGGGGCGTCGAGGCCGAATTCGAGCGGAGATTCCGCGATTGGAGGGCCGATCTCCAGTACCTGTTCGTGGATTCGCGCTACGTCACTCGATACCGCATCGCGCAGATCCCGAAACACCAAGGCTCCGCGCAAGTGAGCTACCAGCGTGGCGGCACGATGGCCTCGCTCGGCGTCCGCAGCTATGCCTACCAGTTCGACGACGACCTGAACCAGTTCCGCCTGCCCGGCTACGCCGTCGTGGAGTTCGCCGCCCGCCGGCGCCTGGCCGCTTCGCTGTCAGCCGAGGCCGCCATCGACAACCTGCTGGACCACCAGTTCTATACCGCCTTCACCCCCACCCCCAACATCGGCCAACCCCGCCTCTGGCGCATCGGCCTCCGCTGGGATGGCAAACTGTAGCCAGTGGGGCGGGCCTCCAGGCCTGCCCAGTCATCGTGGCGCATCGGCCTCCCCTTGGATGGGAAACTGTAGCCGCCGCCGGGGAGAAGTCTGTCAGTTGTCCGGCTCGGCGTCAGCCTCTGCTTCCGCCCGGCGTGCTGGACAAGGTGATCGAAGAGAACAAGCGGGACGTGTACGAAAAATGGATCGCCGCCCGCGCCTGCGGTCTGACCGTCCACCCGTGAACGGATGCTCCGCGGCGGGCGCGCTTTCGCTTATCTTAAAGGAGTGATCACCAGACGCGGTTTCCTAGCGGCGCTGCCCGTGCCGGCGGCTTTCGCGGCGGGCGCGGTTTCGCCGCCGGCATCTTTCGGAGCGGTGCCGGCGGACCGGCAACTGCGGTGGCACGAGCTCGAAACCACCGCCTTCCTCCACTTCGGCGTCAATACGTTCACCGGCAGGGAATGGGGCAATGGAGACGAAGATCCGAACCTGTTCCAGCCCTCCGCGTTCGATCCTGACGCCATCGTCGCGCCTTTGGCTGACGCCGGAATGCGCGGCGCGATCCTCACCTGCAAGCATCACGACGGCTTCTGCCTCTGGCCCACCGCCACCACGGACCACTCCATCCGCAAGAGCTCCTGGAAATCCGGCCAGGGCGACGTGGTCCGGGATATCGCCGCCGCGGCCCGGCGCCGGGGTTTGGGATTCGGCGTCTATCTCTCTCCCTGGGACCGCAACAACGCCCAGTACGGGAAGCCCGGGTACATCGCCATCTACCGGCAGCAGCTCACCGAATTATTGACCAATTACGGGCCGATTTTCGAGGTCTGGCACGACGGGGCCAACGGCGGCGACGGCTATTACGGCGGCGCCAACGAGAAGCGCACCATCGACAAGCGCACCTACTACGATTGGCCCGGAACGTGGAGCCTGGTGCGCTCGCTCCAGCCTAACGCCGTCGTCTTCAGCGATGTGGGCCCCGACGCTCGCTGGGTGGGCAACGAAAGAGGCATCGCTGGCGACCCCTGCTGGGCGGCTTACGACCCGGTGGGCGCGGATGGCGGTCCGGCGTCGCCCGGCGACGTGCGCGAGCGGGAGTCGCCGACGGGTACCCGCACCGGCTCGAAATGGCTCCCCGCCGAGTGCGACGTCTCCATCCGGCCGGGCTGGTTCTGGCGCGATACCGAAAACGCCAAGGTCAAGACGCCCGTGCAGTTGATCGCCTTGTATTACCAGTCGGTAGGACGGGGCGCGAACTTCCTGTTGAACGTCCCGCCGAACCGCGCCGGCTTGCTCGGGGAGCAGGACATCGCGTCGTTGAAGGCCTTCGGAGAATACCGGCGGGCCACATTCACGAAGAATTTGGCGGCGCGAGCCAAGGCCACCGCCTCCAACACGCGCGGCAACAGCCGCACGTACGGACCGGAGAACCTGGTGGATGGCCGGGAAGACACCTTCTGGGCCACCGACGACGCGGTCAAAACCCCGCAGGCGACCTTCGATCTCGGCCGCCCGGCCGCCTTCAGCGTGATCCGCATTCGGGAGGCGATCCGCTTCGGCCAGCGCATCGACGCCGTGGCGGTCGACCATTGGGATGCGGGCGCGTGGCAGCCGGTGGCCTCCGCCACCAGCATCGGCCCCCGCCGCCTGATCCGTTTGGCCCAGCCGGTCACGGCCTCGCGTCTGCGGCTGCGCGTGACCGAGGCGTCCGCAAGCCCGGTCTTGAGCGAATTCGCCGTCTTCGCAGAGCCGAAATAACGCGCCGGCGGTGGTTTGAAGCCCGATGGAAAAACGCTGCTACATCTGCTGCATGTTGCCGCTTAGCGCTTTTCGCGGCCCCATGTGAATCATCGGCTTGCTGTAGGGGTCGGGCATGCCCGACCCCTACCCGCAAACGTCCGAGACGCTTGCCAGTTTTGCGCCACCGGCTCGCATTTCCGCCACGGCGCGCGCGGAATCTTCCGCTTTCAGCGTTTCCACGGCGTCCGTCACCACGGTCACCGGCTTCAGCGTCTTCAGCAGGCCGCGCACCGCGTAGAGCACACAGATTTCGGTCACCACGCCGTACACCACGTAGCTCGCGGCGTTCAGGCGCTCCAACACGCGGCCCAGGTTGCGGCACTGAAACACGTCCACCGTCTGCTTCTCGACGACGATCTGGCGCGCGCCATCCAGAATCGGATCGCATTCCCGGTTGGGGACCGTCACGCGGCCGTCCAGCAAGGTGGCTTCGGGCTTGCGCTGGCCCAGTGTACCGGCGATGCAATGCGGAGGCCACGTGGAAAATTCGGGATCGTCCTCCGCGTGCGCGTCGGTGGTGGAGACCACGGGGAAGCCACTCGCGGCGGCGAAGCGGTTCAGGCGCGCAATGGCGGGCACGATGCGCTCCGCCTTCGGAACGTAGAGCGCGCCGGCCGGATAGAGGAAATCCAACTGCGAATCGATATCGAGAAAGACCGTTTTCATGCCAGCAGGTTGCGGCGGGTCTGCTCGATCAGCATGCGCAATTCGCGGCTGTAGACCACGGCGCGAGGCTCCGCCACCTCCAATTGTCGCAGAGCCGGCGAGAGCTTGGCGATGGACTCGGCCGCCCGCTGGCGCGCTTGTTCGAGCGAGGGCAGCGGCTCCACCAGGCGGCCGCCCAGAATCACCGGGCGGAGCAGCGCTTCTCCCTTGCCGCATTCGCCCGAGCGCGCGATCACGTCGCGCGCCACGTCGCGGAAAATCTGCTTGGCGCCGGGGACGGAGATCTTGTCCTCGCTGAACTTGGCGGTGAAGCGCTTGATGCCGTGGATATCCAGCTCGACCATCTTGTAAATGGCGGCCATGGAGGGGGCGTCGGCCGAGGTGGCAAGTTCCGTTCCCACGCCGAAGGCGTCGATCGGGGCGCCGGCGTTTACCAAATCGCAGATGTGGTACTCGTCCAGGTCGCCGCTCGCCATGATCTTGGCATCCGTGAGGCCGGCCTCGTCGAGGATGCCGCGCACCTGGCGCGAGAGCGCCGGAAGATCGCCGCTGTCCAGCCGCACGCCCCACATCGGCCGGCCGGTTTGCGCCGCCCGGCGCGCGCCTTCCAAGGTGTTGTAGGTATCGATGAGTTGGATGGTGGACTCGCCCAGCACCCGCTGGAGTTGGCGGAACGCTTCGGCCTCGCCCGAGAAAGCCATCACCCAGGAGTGCGCCGCCGTGCCCATGACGGGAATGCCGTAGCGGAAGCCGGCCAGCGTGTTGCTGGTGCCCGCGCAACCGCCGATATACGCGGCGCGCGCTCCGAGCACGCCCGCTTCCGGCGTGTGCGCGCGGCGAGTGCCGAATTCCACCACCGGGCGGCCGGCGGCGGCCTCCACGCACCGCGCCGCCTTGGAGGCGATCAGGGTTGGGAAAGTGACCGCGGAAAGCAGGTAGGTTTCCGGAATCTGCGCTTCGACAATGGGCGCGCGGATGGTCAGCAAGGGTTCGCCGGCGAACAGCGGCGCGCCTTCGGGGACCGCGAAAAGATCGCCAGTGAAGCGCAGCCCACGGAGGTAGTCGAAAAACGCCGGGGAAGCCTTGCGGAATTGCTCCAGGCCGCGAAGGTACTCGATTTCTTCGGCGGCGAAGCTCAGGTTGAGCAGGTAATCCACCACCTGCGGAATGCCAGCGGCGATGGCGTAATTGCGCCGCGCGGGCAAACGCCGGATGGTGAGCTCGAACGTGGCCACTTCTTCGGCCTTGCCGGCTTCGAAGTAGCCGGCGGCCATGGTGAGTTCGTAGAAGTCGGTGAGAAGGCCGTTCATAAGGAAAACAAGCTATCAGCCATCAGCCATCAGCCTTCAGCTAAAACCCTCGCCACCGATCCGCGAGCGCCAGCGAGCGGCTGCCTTTAAGCTGACGGCTGACGGCTGATGGCTGACGGCTTGTTTACTTCTTCTTCGCCGGTTCCGGCGCGGCTTCCTTCACGTCCGCGGCGGCTTTTTGCAGGTCTTCCACGGTGGCGGCTTCCAGTTCATAGATGCTGGGTTCGTTGTCGCGCTTCGCGAAATACTGGGCGCCTTGTTTGGATACGGCCACCTTCTCGACGCGCTTGCCGTCGTTGGAGGTTACGGTGGCTTCGAATACCGGCGCACCGCCGCCCTTTTCGGAGAACTTGGTCGCGCTGAGGTCGCGCAGCTTGTCGATCAGAGTCTGGACAGTGGCGTTATCCATGGCCTTCGGGCCGGACATCCACTTGTCGCCGGTCTTCGTGTACGCCACGTTCTTCAGCTCGACCTTGCTGGGATCGCTGAAGCCGAAGTCGAACAGCTTTTTATTGCGAAAATCGTCGAGGCCTTTGCCGAGCGCGTCTCCCACCTCGGCGGAAGTCTTCCAGGCGCCTTCGACCACCGAGCTCTTGGCGAAATAGTTCTTATCCTTGTCCTTGCGGATCTCGAGCGTCTGGCTGCCGGCGGCGTCGGTTACGGTCGCGGTCGCCACCTTCTCGGCGCCCGCGAACTTCTTGACGGCATCCTCCGCTGTCTCCGTGTTGTCCAGCTTGGCGTCGCGCAGCTTATCCACCAGCCCGCTCACCTGGGAACTGTCGGCCCGTAGCGGACGGGGCTTCACGATTTGCCACTCGTTCTGCCCGTTCTTGCCGAACTCGACGGTCTGACCCTTGGACTGCAACTCCACGCGCGTGAGCTTATCGGGGTCGAACGTGAGCAGCCGTTTGTCGCGCAGAAACTCCGGCGTCTTGTCGAGGTTGGTTTTCGCGAAGCTGGCGATGGTGTACACGTGCGAGTCGCTGGCGAGCTTGGCGTAGTAGCCGGCGGAGTCGAGCGTGGCGTTGCCGATCAGCAATTCCGCCGTCTTGCCATCCTTCTTGGTGATGGTGACCTCGAGGGTCGGGATGTCCAGACCGTAAGGGTGAAGGTCGGCCGCCTTGTCTTCCACCGTCTTGTCGGCGTTGAGGGACGATAGCGTGGAGACCATGCTGGACACGGCGTCCTGGTCGGCCGCGAGCGGCTTCGGCTGCGTCATGGTCCACTTATTGTCCTGGCGGCTTAGGTCGATGGTGAGGTTCGCCAGCGTCTTAATCCGGATGTCCTGGAACTGGTCGTCGGGAATGGAGAGGATCTTGGTCGAAGTGTCGGGCGCTGGCTTGGTCGCCGCCTGCTTCTTGTTCGACCACCAGACCAGCCCGCTCAGAACAGCCAAGAGAACGACGGCGATGAGGAGCCCCTTCGGCTTCATGGGCTACCTCCTCTTCCACCACGTGCCGAGGCCCATACCGACCACGGCCAGCGGGAAGATCACCACGCTCAGCCAGAACAGCATGCTGAGCCTCTGCGACGTCATGTTGAGCGGCTGGTCGGCTGCCGCTTTCGGACGAATGGAGATGAGGTCCTCGTCCGAGCTGAGCCAATTGACGATGTTGCCGAACAAATCGGCATTGGCGAGGCGGCGCGATCCGAGAAGGCTGTTCTCCGCCCACGCGGAGGTGCCGAGCACGACGAAGCGTCCGGAAGGGGTTCCGGAGTACGTGCCCGCGGCCGCCAGAGTGAACGGACCCTTCTTTCCCTTCTTCGGATCGATGGCGCCGCCCGGCCCGATTTCGGTGGCGGCGAGGCTGTCGTCCGTGGTGCCGACGACCTTGTCCACCGTGGTCTTGGCGCCGGCCTTGATGTCCAGCGAACGGGACAGCGGGAAGGCGGTGGGCAGGCCGGTCAAGGGTTGGGTGATCGCGTGCGAGGCGTATTGCGCGATCAGGGGAACCTCCGGGCCGAGCCCGAAGAGTTGCCCAATGCCGCTGAGATCCAGCACCAGGTCCTTGTTCACGGTCACGCCCCAATCGGCGAGCACCTTCACGAGATCCGCATTGTCGGAGGGCGCCTGGCCGTGCCCGAGGCGTAGCGTCTCGTCGAGCATGAAGAGCGCGCGCCCGCCCCCTTCCACGTACGCCTTCAGCCCGTTCACGACGGCGGGCGGGTAGTCGGTCTGGGGTCCGCCGGCCACCACCACGGTGCAGTCCTTGGGAATCTCAAATGCCGCTGCGGTCTCCGTCTGCCCGATGTTCAGCGTCTTTCCCGCTTCCGGCGCATTGCCTTTGGGCGTGATGGTGCGGGTCTTGTAGTTGTCGCGCTCCACCATTTGCTTGGCGAAGGAGTAGCCGCTCGCGGCCGAGTCGTCGATGCCATGTTCGCCGCCGGCGGAAAGGAAGCAGACGTTGCGGTCCCCGGTCTTCTCGGCGCGCACCAGCGCTCCGGTGATCTCCTCCTCCGTCAGCGATTTTGCGCCTTCCTTCTTCGTCCCGATCCCCACTACCACCGGCGAATCGCTGCGATAGCCGGCAGCCTTGGCCTGTTGCGGCTTGCGCGTGGGGTCGATGTACGCGGCATGGATCTTAGGCGAGAGGACCGAATAACGTTCGAGCGTGTCCTTCGCCGTCTGGAAGCTCGTAGTGTCGCCGAAGTACGTGAGCTGTGCATCGGCTTTCAGGCCCTTCACCAGCTTGATGGTCTGATCGGAAAGGCTGAACTGCTTATTGGCTGTGGCGTCGTAGGACTTGTCGTAGCGGTTGCCAAGAAAATTCACCGCGGCCAGGACCGCCAGAATCACCACGATATAGGCGGCGGCGTAGCCGGTGTATTTGGTCTGTCGGGATTTCATCCAATTGGCGGCCATGTTATGCCCTCCACCGCAGCGATTCCAGCGATCGCGAGGTCAGGAATAAAGAGAAAAACGTCAGGGAAAGGTAAAACAGTACGTCTTTGGAATCGAGCACGCCTTTCCCAAAATTCTCGAAGTGGGTCACGATCGAAAGATAATTGACCACCTGCGCGGTCACGGAATTATCGAACGCCGTAAACCAGCTCAACAGCCACAACAGCAGCGAAATAAAGAAGGTGGCGATGCCCGCGATGATCTGATTCTTGGTCATGGTGGAGATGAGCGTGCCGATGGCCAGCAGGCACCCGCCCTGCAACAGCAGGCCGAAGTATCCCACCAGCACCGGCTTGAGGTCCGGCTTGCCCCACGCGAACAGGAGCGCGACGTTGACGATCGACATCAGCAGCACGCAGGCGTACAGCGTGAGGGCGCCGAGCCACTTGCCGAGGATGATTTCGATATCCTTCACCGGCGAGGTGAGCAACAGCTCGATGGTGCCGGTGCGCTTTTCCTCCGCGAAGAGCCGCATGGTAATCATGGGGATCAGAAACAGCCCGATGGTACCGGCGAAGCCCAGCAGAGGCCGGATAATCGAATCGTTCACGCTGACCGGGCCCTCCTGGGACTGGAGCAGGGTGAAGCGCACGAAGTCGCGCGAGGCGTTGAAGAACACCCAGCCAAAAATCAGCCCGAAGATCGCCATTACGGCATAGGCGATGGGGGACGCGAAATAACTTTTGAGTTCTTTCCGGCAAATCAGGAGTACGTTCTTCATTGCGCCTTTTCTCCTTGCTTGGTTGCTTCGGCGCCGCCCTGTTCGGCCCCGGTGAGTTGCAGGAAGATGTCTTCCAGGCTGAGACCCACGGCGTGCAGCTCATTGAGGCCCCAGCCGGCGTTGACCACCGCCCGCGCCAGCTCGGCCCGAATATGGCGGCCCTGCAAGCTCTCCACTTCAAAGCGAAGCCGGCCGTCCTTGGAATCCTTCAGGATCACGCGGCTGACGCCGGGCGCCTGCTCCAGGCACTGCTGCGCCTGGGTGGGATCGGGGTAGCCGCCGGCGGCTGCCACTTCGACCGTCACGGCTTCGGCGCCGCGCAGGCGGTTGGTCAGGTTCGCCACCGTATCGATGGCCACCAGCTTGCCTTGGTTGATGATGATGACATGGTCGCAGGTGTGCTCCACTTCCGAGAGGATGTGGGTGCTCAAGATAATGGTGTGCTCCCCGGCCAGCGAGCGGAGGAGTTCGCGGATTTCGATGATCTGCTTGGGATCGAGGCCGGAAGTCGGCTCGTCGAGGATCAGAACATCGGGATTGTGGATGATGGCCTGCGCCAGGCCCACGCGCTGCCGGTAGCCCTTCGAAAGCTTGCCGATCAGCTTGTTCCGGACGTCGCCGATGGCGCAACGGCCGGTCACTTCGTCGACCCGGCGGCCGATATCGGCGGTGGAGATGCCTTTCAGCCTGCCGACGAATTGGAGGTATTCGGAAACCTCCATTTCCGGATAGAGCGGCGGCGTTTCCGGAAGGTACCCGATGCGCCGCTTGACCTCGATGGGGTGCTCCAGCACATCGAAGCCGGCCACCGACGCGCTGCCGGCCGTGGGGGGCAGGAAGCAGGTAAGCACGCGCATGGTAGTGGTCTTGCCGGCGCCGTTCGGGCCCAGAAAGCCCACGATTTGCCCCTTTGCCACCTCGAAGGAGATGTTGTCCACCGCGACCGTACGGGCGTATCGCTTGGTCAGACCTTCAACTTTGATCATATCGATTGAGTGTCCCAGACAAGATAGACGTGAAAACTGCCATTTGGGCGCAAACAGGCACGCGCAAGAAGCGCCGAAACGAAATCGTGCTGAATAAACATGATACGGAGGGTGGGGAAGGGTTGTCAAACAGCGATCAACTCTCAGCTATCAGCTTTCAGCTAAAGGCGTCGAGGCCCTCAGGCCTTTGTCGGGCAGACAGTGGGGCAGACGATCGTTTTTTGTGGTCTGCCGGGCGTGGCCCCCGGGAAGGGCAGACGACAAAAAACGATCGTC
>OCZT010006343.1_pt1 | contig 11708 bp, 7 predicted proteins | sample 1539031 | NCBI WGS metagenome assembly OCZT01 (sample SAMEA3539308, study PRJEB22396) | soil metagenome | biome: tundra; feature: field; material: soil | place: USA | collected 2010-05 | depth 0.15 m
CTCGTCCAGGCTCCGGCGCTGCCCTGGGTGGCGCGCCGGCTCGGTGTGACCGACAGCGACCGGGCACTGGACCTCGAGGTTGAGTCGACGCCTCTGGACGAGCTAGGGGCCGAGGTGATGCAAATGACCGTCGGGGTCACCTCCATGCTGCACGGCGTCGAGGTGTTCGAGCTGCGTCTGCCTGAGGGCGCCAACGTCACCCTGGTGGTCCGTGGCGACAAGGGTTTCGTGCCCTCCCCTCAGACGACCCTTCGCCATGGTGACCAGCTGCTGATCGTCGCGACCACCGAGACCCGGCTGGCAGCCGAGCGCCGGGTACGTCAGGTCAGCAGGCTGGGGCGACTCGCCGGCTGGAACAGCCCCTGAACGGCGTTGCCCTTCGGGCAACCCTGCCGAGCCGACGCTGGCGGCCCCGGCGGCCCAGAAGTGACGTCTACCGGCAGGTCCTTGAAACGGCCGTCACGCACGACCCGCGCGGTCTTGCCTGCGCGAGCCGGTCCCGAGAACCACCTCCAGCAGCAGATGCTGGAGGCCGGTCCAGGTCCAATGCTGAGCCGGCTGCCGTACACTTGGCAGTCAAACCCTTAGAGTGCCAACCGGAGGAACCGTGCCGACGTACGCCTACGCGTGTACCGCATGCGATCACCGCTTTGAGATTGCCCAGTCGTTCACCGAGGACTCGTTGACCGAATGCCCGCAGTGCCGAGGCCGTCTGCGCAAAGTGTTCAACGCCGTGGGCGTGGTGTTCAAAGGCTCGGGCTTCTACCGCAACGACTCCCGCAATGACTCCCGCCGGGGCAGGAGCTCAGGCCGTGGCTCCACCAGCCCAGGCGGCAACTCAGGCAAGGACCCACACAGCGGCTCCGACAAGACCGGTACCCACGCGTCTTCGAGCGAGTCGACCAGCTCGTCCTCCGACTCGGCCTCGTCAACATCCTCCGACTCATCTGGCACCGGCACCACCAAGACGGCCACCAAGTCTGCCTCGAAGTCAGAGGGCTCGGCGGCCTGAGGCTGCCTGCCCTGGCCGCTTCTGCGCATCCCCGAGACCCATCGCCCCAGCATCGCGGGGCTCACAGCGGACGCCGGGCCCCAGGTGAACCGCGGCTAGTCTCGGCGTATGACACCCAGCACACAGACCTCCGCCAGTTCCCCGGGAGGCGCAGCGTCCCCTCGCGCCGAGATCGGCGTCATCGGTGGCTCAGGGTTCTACGAGTTCCTCACCGGCGCAGAGCACATGCCCATCACGACGCCGTTCGGTGACCCCAGCGACGATGTGGTCGTTGGGGATCTGGGGGGTCGACGAGTGGCCTTCCTGGCCAGGCACGGGCAGGGTCATCGCTTCCCACCGCACCGGGTCAACTACCGCGCGAACCTGTGGGCCCTGCGCTCTGTCGGTGTTCGGCAGGTACTGGCACCGTGCGCGGTCGGCTCACTGAAGCCAGAGCATGGGCCGGGCACCATCGTCGTTCCTGACCAGGTCGTCGACCGCACCTGGGGCCGTGACCACACGATCTTCGACGCCATCGGCTCGGTGGTGCACGTCGGGTTCGCCGACCCGTACTGCCCCAGGGGTCGGCGGGCTGTGATCGACGCCGCAATCGCAGCCGGCAAGCCCGTGGTCGAAGGCGGCACGATGGTGGTCGTGAACGGCCCGCGGTTCTCCTCCCGCGCGGAATCCCTCTGGCACCAACAGGCCGGCTGGGCCGTGGTCGGCATGACGGGGATGCCGGAGGCGGCCATCGCGCGTGAGCTAGCCATGTGCTTCACCGCGATCGCCCTGGTCACCGACCACGACGCCGGTGTCGACGGCGGCGCAGCGGTGACGCACGAAGAGGTGCTCAAAGTGTTTGCTCGCAGCCTCGACGGGTTGAAGGCGGTCCTCAAGTCGGCCATCGGTGCGATGCCGGCCCCCACCGATGACCTCTCCGCCACCTGTGCGTGCCGGCGCTGCCTGGATGGCCTGAAGCTGCCGATCGCCCTACCCACCTGAGGCTGGTTGCAGAGGTGCCGCGCGACGAGCGCGCACCCGGGCCGGGCTGAACCAAGCCGTTGCCCATTTCCACGCGCGAGGGGGGCGGGGCGTGACCGGCCCCCTCGCGCGCACCTCAGCCCACGGACCAAGCCACCCGACACGTGCATCTGCTCAGCTCAGCGGCGTGCAGCCTCGTCAACCATCGCAAGGGCCCCGGTCGGCGCCCTGGATCATCGCCTCGCGGGGTCAGGTCATTGATGCCTCGGCGGCGCGGCAATGCGGACAGCGCCGGCACCCAAGGCCGGCGCTTCTTGGCTAGGCCAGTCAGGCCGGCTGCATCGAGCCCGTTTGCAGGTACCGCGCATGCCATGACAATGCCTCGCCCAGCAGGTGGGGTGTGTGCTTGCCTGAGCTGGCGGTGGCCCGGTCGAGATAGTCCTGCAGGGCCCCCTGGTAGTCCGGGTGCGCACAGTGGTCGATGATCTGCTGGGCCCGGCGCCGCGGCGGCAGGCCGCGCAGATCGGCAAGACCCCGTTCGGTGACGATGACATGCGTGTCGTGCTCGGTGTGGTCGACGTGACTGGCCATCGGCACGATGCACGAGATCGCCCCGCCCTTGGCGGTCGACGGCGAGAGGAACATCGAGATGAACGCGTTGCGGGCGAAGTCACCCGAGCCACCAATGCCATTGACGATGCTCGAGCCCATGAGGTGGGTGGAGTTGACGTTGCCGTATATGTCGGCCTCGATCATGCCGTTCATCGCCAGGCAGCCGAGCCTGCGGATCACCTCGGGGTGGTTGCTGATCTCCTGTGGGCGAAGGATGATCTGCTTGCGGTATTCGGCAATGTTCTTGTTCAGCTCGGCGAGACCGTCCGCGCTGAGGGAGAACGCCGTTGCCGAGACCTTGCTCACTGTGCCATTTCGCAGGAGCTCCAGCATGCCGTCCTGGATCACTTCCGTGTAGGAGGTCAACCCCTTGAACGGGCCTTCACCAAGCCCCATCAGCACGGCGTTGGCGATGTTACCGACTCCGGACTGCAGTGGGAGCAGCGTCTCAGGCAACCGGCCCTTCTGCACCTCATGGGTGAGGAAGTCCAGGACATGGCCTGCGATCTGCTTGGAGTCTGCGTCCAACGGCTTGAACGGCGAGTTGCGATCCGGGCTGTCGGTCGGCACCACGGCGATGATCTTCTCCGCGGGGCAGTGCAGGTAGGGCACGCCGATCCGGTCCATGGCGTCGGTGATTTGGAGCGGTTTGCGATCCGGGGGCAGTGCGGTGCCGTAGTAGATGTCATGCATGCCCTCAAGCTCGATGGGCTGCGCTGAGTTCACCTCAAGGATGATCTTGTCAGCCTGGTCAATCCACGTCTTGTTGTTGCCGACCGAGGTGGACGGGATCAGGTCGCCATCGGCGGTGATCCCGGCCACCTCGATCACGGCCACGTCCATGTGCCCGAAGAAGCCCTCCCATACCATCTGGGCGACGTGGGACAGGTGGATATCCATGTACTCCATCAGCCCCGCGTTGATCTTGGCGCGGCTCACCGGGTCGGACTGGTATGGCATCCGCAAGTCGATCCCCTCGACCTCTGCCAACGCACCGTCGAGCTCGGGTGCGGTCGACGCGCCGGTCCAGACGCTGACAGCAAAGCGCTCACCCTGGGCTTTGGCCTCACTCATCCGAGCGACCAGCGCGGCGGGCACCGCCTTCGGGTAGCCGGACCCGGTGAACCCGCTCATCCCAACGTTCGAACCCGCCGGGATGAACGCAGCGGCCTCCTCGGCCGACATGATCTTGTCAGCGAAAGCCTTGCACCGAAGATTCGACTGGTCTGTCATTCCTGAACTCCACCACTTTCCCAAGAAGCATATCAAGCGCTGGCTGCCTGCCGCGCTTGTCTGGCCTCGCGCGCGACATCCCCAAAGGTGACGATGATCGACCGACTGGCCCATCCCACATTCGATGGCCCAATCCAAACGCAACTGGCCACTCACGGATCAGGTCTCAACAAGTCCGCAGGACTGCATCATCTAGGTCCTGACTATACGTATGACGCGGATGTGATCCACGTCTCGGTGTGACGTTGCCGAGTCAGCCCCAATGCGGGGGGCGCTGGTCGCGCAGCCACTGGTCCTGTGCCTCGTCATCGGGCCGTTCACCCCACCCGGCGTCCGTGTCATCGCGTGTCTGCTCAGGCTTTGACCCTGGCAGGCAGACGTGAGGGCTGGCAGGGGCCGGCTGCGGGTCGGCGGGCTGGGGGTCGGCCGGCCTGGCTGCCGATGCCGAGCGGACCGCGGCAACAACCCGGGCCACGTCCCGCGCCGGGTCGCGGAAAAGGTCGGTACTCCAGACCCGCACATGTTCCCATCCGAGACGACGAAGCTGCTCGACCCGCAGCCGGTCGCGATCCCGAGTGCTCAACATCGCGGAGTACCGCACGCCGTCGGTCTCGACGGCAACCAAGACCCGGCCCGGTCGCTGCGGGTCCTCGACGGCGAGGTCGAGGCGCTGGGCGGAGGAGCCGTAGCCGGTGTGCACCACCAGGCCCTCGGCCCGCAGACGGAAGGCCAGGTCGGCGACCAGCGGATCCAGCTGGGTCCTTGGCCCCTGGGGGTGCACTCCGGCATCGGGGCCACCCTGCTCCGCGCTGATGGGAGGCTGCGGGGCCGGCTCGTCGCCGCCCTGTGCGGCATACAACAGGAAGTCGCGCAGCATGAGGGCCCCACGAGTCTTAAGCCGATCAGGGTCAAGATCTGCAGCGGTGAAGGAGGAGACCACGGTCATCCTGCGGCGTGCGCGAGTGATGGCGACGTTGAGGTGGCGCTCGCCACCGTCGAGATTGAGCGGTCCGAAGCGGTGCAGCACCCGGCCGTGGGGGGTCTTGCCATAGCCGATCGACAGGATTATCGCGTCGCGCTCGTCCCCCTGGACCCGGTCCAGGCTCTTCACGAAGAACCGCTCGGCCCGGTTCTCGTCGAAGTAGTGGCCCAGGCCTATGCCGCCGCCGCCGCTCAGAGCACCACGCAGGGCGTCCTCGATCCGGGTCGCGTGCGTGACACCCAACGCGATGACCCCCAACGACTCGTTCGGACGCGTGCGCGCGTGCGAAAGAACCAGCTGGACGACACGGTCGACCTCGGCTCGAGTGGACTCGATCGCCTCAAGGCCCGGCTGGACCGGCGCCGACCCGTCGACGACCTCGAGCCGGACCACGGTCTCGTCGTTGGTGCCGGGAAAGGTGACCAGCGCTCCGTCATACATCTGGGCGTTGGCGAAGGAGACCAGCCGCTCGTCCAGTGAGCGGTAGTGCCAGGTCAGCCGGCGGATCGGCAGCGCGGCCGACAGAACCTCGAGGATCGACTCGGATCGCCCGGCCAGCGAGCCGGCAGCGGCGTCGGCAGCGCCGTCCTCGTCCACCGCCGCGATGGAGAAGCTGGACGGGGGCAGCTGATGCTCATCGCCTGCGACAACCACCTGGGTGGCCCGTGAGATGGCCGAGACGGCCTGTGCAGGCGGGATCTGCGATGCCTCGTCAAAGATCACCACGTCGAACCATTGCCCGGGCGGCAGCACCGAGGCGACCACCAGGGGGCTCATCGCCCAGCAGGGCTTGATCGCAGTCAAGGTCTGGCCGGCTCGGGGCATCAGCTCGCGCAGCGGCCGGTGCCGCCGCGACTTGCCGGCCTCAGTGCGCACCAGCGCCTCCTGCTCGGGGTGGTCGTCGAGGACCTCACGCAGCCGACGACCCACCGCGGCACGGACCCCGTCAACCGTCGCAGCCAGGTGAGCGTGGTCGGCCTCGATGTACTCGGAGCCGACCCGGCGCAGCAGCTCACCGTCGTGGGCGCCGTAGGCACTGTCACGGGCACTGACCTCATCAAGCAGCGACGTCCACCAGACGAAGTCCATCTCCGGGCCCACATCAATGGGCGCCACCCCGCGGGCGGCGAGATCGTCGACCAGCAACCCCATCCCCGAGCCGCGCAGCTCGTCGATCAGCGCAACCACGCGGGGCAGCACGGCAAGGCGGTCACGCCTGCGCGCCAGCGCGGCACAACGGTCCTGCAAAGCCGCGGGAGGGGTCCCCAGCAGGTCTCCGCCGGCAACCGTTGTAGCCAGCCGGGCCCCCAACCAGCCCAGGTCATCGGCGAGGGCGTCGTACGTGTTCTGAACCTCGTCGATCTCGCTTGGCACCCCGGGACGTCCTCCGGTCCCGGCCAGCTGCACCCACATCACCTGTTGTTCCTGGGCGACTCTGAGCGCCGAGTGCAGATCGTCTGGCGGCGTGCCGGGGCGCAGCAGACCGCGCGCCTGGCGCCGCAGACGCAGCCGGGACCACACACCGATCCGCAGCGCGTTGGCATCGCGGTAGTCCTTGCTGGCCGTAGCGCCAACCAAGTCGGCCAGCGCCGCGTCGAACACCTCGACCCGGAAGATCTCCAGCGTCTGGCGCACCTGCTCCACGATGTTCAACGCGCGGCCCCAGTCCGCGGGCGTCCTCGCATCAGGCAGGCCAACTTCGCGCATCGCGGCGCCAAGTCGCTGCTGGACAGCCTCCATACCCTCGCCGCCAAGTCGGTCGGCGATCTCAAGGGCCTGCGCCGCCTCATCCGAGGAGGTGACACGCGCGCCATACCAGGGGTCGTCAGCAGCCTCCCCCGCCGTCCAGGCCCCGAGCGAGGCGGCCTCGGTCAGGCAGTGGCTCAGCTTCGTGACCCGGTCGCGACTGATGCCCTGCAGGACGTCCTCGGGGAGGCGGACCCGCGAGATCGGCGGGGAACGACGGGCCCACAGCCGGGCGAGCGCGACCTGTGCGTCGAATGCGCTGACACCCCAGGGGTCTCGCTTGTCGTGCAGCGCCGCACGGTGCTTCATCAGACGGGCACGCCGTTCGATCACGGTGCGCCCGATGCCCGCGATGTCCGGGTCGTGCGCCTGCTTCGCCCGGTCCATGGCCCCACCGAGCTCTTGGGCCAGTCGTGCCTTGTTGGTCGCGCCGTCATGGACATCCAGGACCAGGTCGCCCAAGCCGAGACGTTCGAGCCGCCCGGTCACTGCCTCGATGGCTGCACGCTTCTCGGCCACGAACAAGGTCCGCTTGCCCTGGCTGGCCAGGCACGCGATCAGGTTGGCAATGGTCTGACTCTTACCTGTGCCTGGCGGGCCCTTGACGACGAGGTTCGCCCCCCAGCGCACCGCATCGATCACAGCCTGTTGGCAGGAGTCAGCGTCCAGAACCAGGTGTTCACGAGACGGGTCGGCGTCGGCAGGGAAGTCCGGGACGGTGTCGCCGACGGCCTTCAGCGCCCCGGGGTCACCGGCCAGGGCTGCGACAACGTCATGGCTGGCCAGGGTCGCCAGCTGTGCCGCAAGGTCGGCGACCATCGGCAGCTTGGCGTAGGAGAACGTTCCGAGCACCAGCCGACGCGCGATCTGGAACGCTGGGACTGAGTGACACATCCGGTCGAGGGCGGCATACACCGGCTGGGGGTCGAAGCCCTTGGTGAATGTGGCCATCTCCTCGAGCACCTCGGGGTCGAGCTCGATGCCCTGCTCGGAGCGCAGGTAGTGCTCGAGCACCGGGTTGAGCTCTACGTCCTGGCCGAGGTCGATGTCGAAGTCCTGCTGTGCTGCCCCAATGGGCTTCAGCACGCACGAACGAAGCAGCACCGGCGCGCACGGGGGCCGGCTCGAACCCGCGACCTGCCAGGTCGCCATCCCGACGGCGACGTAACCGGCGGCGATTCCGCGCTCTTCATGCAGCTCCAGGATCTTGGCGCGAATGGCCCGAACCCGCCTGCGTGCCTCCTCCAGGGCCGTCGGCTCGCGCACCAGGTCGGAGAGCTTGGTCGGCCGTCCGGCCAGCAGCATGGCCATGCCGCCGGGGTGCGCAGTAGTCAGGTCGAGGGTTCCCGATGGCAGGTCGCGGTACCAGAGCAGCGTGTTGCGACCGCCCAGGTCCACCAGGTGTCGCTGCCAGATACGGACAGCCGCCGCAACACGGTCGGCGCGGACGTGGCCAACGGCGGGCACCAGCCCGGGCGCGGCTGGCCCCAGGCCAGACGATTCGGCGGTCGGTTGCTGTGCGGGATCCTGCTCGGTCTGGCTCACCACAGCAGGCTAACCAAAGAGCTAGCCAGATGCGTCCCCTACCAGCGCGTCATCACGGGTCATTGCAGTTGTCTGGCGATCACCTCTCCTGGGGACCGCGATGTGCCAAAGGCCCCGCGGGTGGGACGAGACTGCACCGTCCCCTGTCAGGACGCTCCCGGCCAATGAGATGACCTCGCCGGTGGCGAGGTAACCGGTTCCATCGACGTCCCCCCGCGTCCAGCACCGCTGGCGCCATCTGCCCCACTTCGCCGGCGACCGGCACATCAACAACCGCTTGACCGCGGTCAACAGAGGTTGCCACGCCTTGCGGCTCAGCGACGACCCCGGCCACACCCTCCGACGCGGCGATCAAGGCCGGAAGGTAACGCCACAGGGGGCAACCAGCTCCGTGCCGGGTGCCGTGACCTCCATCAGCCTGCTTCCACGTCCACCACGGGAAACGAGGCTGGGGCCGTGCAAGGGTCGGCGACGCCCAGCACTTCGGTGTACCCCGGAGTGGTCCTCGCCCCTGACGCGCTCCCCGCGCTCGCATCCGGCTCACGAGCAGCCTGCTGATCGGGACCGCGAGCAACATGCTCAGTGTCCCGAACTCGGCGCTCACGCCGATTGGAAACGGTCAGGCCATGGCCGAGACGTTCAAGAACGATGTGCCCACTGCGGCGCCGGTCAAGACCGGCTACGGGACTCTGCGGCAGGGACGTGCTGAGGTCGTCCAGGACCACCTGCCGGCCCGCGGTCAGCCCCGATGTGACCTGGGTGCTGTCTCGGCGTTGCTACAGGAGCGGCTGGGGGGCTCGACGGCGCCGGGATGGGAGGCGCCGGGAGCAAGGCCGCCGGGCTCGGAGGGGGCGCGGTGCCAGGCGCCAGATTCGGCTCCGACGGGCAGAATCTGGCACCATCTCGCGTACAGTGTGCGAGTCCGCGGTGCTGAGAATCAGCCCAGCGAGAGACGCTAGCCAACCCCCTGCCAGAATAGGCAGCCGCGCCCGGTTCCACGACGGATCCAGGCACGCCCCGCCCTCGTAGCTCAGGGGATAGAGCAACCGCCTCCTAAGCGGTAGGTCGCAGGTTCAAATCCTGCCGGGGGCACCCTGTCACCCATTGACGCGCGGGAACAAGGCAGGCTCCCTGATCGAGCAGCCCGCGCTTCGCTAAGACGCCCCCTGGGCCCCAACGAAGGCGCCGGCCGAGGTCAGCCTGTCATCTCGGCGTAGCCCACCGCGATGACACCTGATAGCGACGCCCGGGCCGAACAGCCGACAGAGGCCGCTCAGCTGCGGGGACAGGCTGCTGGGCCATCCGCGCACCCCAGGTCGCAGTCGGCACCGCGGCCGTGCTCTTGGCGATACCGCTCATCGGCCAGCCACATCCCATAACCACTCGTAGGTGACGCCGCCTCATACCTGAATGCAGACCCGGTCGCCACGCCTGGATAGGACCGAGGGGGAGATTGGCTCAGAGGGGGAGATTGGCTCAGAGGCGGCGACCGCCTCGACTCTCCTTGGGCCACGGTGACAGGCGATGCCGGTTGCCAGCGCACCACGTCGGGCACTGTCGCCACCATCTCGAGGCGACGTTTCAGCCCCCGGCGTCGAAGAGCCAACAGCCGGTGCTTTGGAAGCTGTCGCGGCCGGCCCAGCCCGCGGTCCGCCAGGCCAGCACTTTGCTCGGTTCCACCTGCGTGAGCTCTCCGTACTGCGAGACCTGGTACTCCCAGTCGTACTTCTGGTTGTAGGCCTGAATGAGTTCCGGCGTGGTCGGGGTTGGCTCAGTGACCAGGCCCTCGACAATGACGACGTCGGTGCCGCTGTCCAGGTGGATGGTGACCGCACGCTCTTCGCGGATGGCGCCCAGGATGGCGGGGCTGCCGATGCTGAGATGCAGCCGCTGCTGACTCCAGATCCCCCACACAGGTCGCGGATGGGGATGACCCGGGGTCCGCGGGACCACCCAGTAGGTCCCGGCACCGGCGAGCTGCTGGTCGACCCACGGCCACGCCAAGGATGCCCGGTCGCTCGCGGCGCCGTACAGGTGAAGGTTCTGCGCGTGCCGTCTCACACGCGACAGGCTAGGTCCCCTGGTGCAGACTCGGTAGAGACCTCCTACCCGGGTGCGTCGGTCAGGGGCGGCCGTAGGTGGGGCTAGAGGACCAGACGGCGCGCAGCGCAACGGCCGCGCCCGTGTGCGGGGAGTCCCACATCATGCCGTTACCGGCATAGATGCCTACGTGGTAGGCCGGCACGCCGAAGAACACCAGGTCGCCCGGTTGCGGGTTGGACACAGCTGTCACGGCCTGTTGCTGGTCCTGAGCCGTACGAGGCAGGTTGATGCCGAGCTTCGCGAAGACGTACTGGGTGAAACCAGAGCAGTCGAAGCCTGCGGGCGTGTCACCGCCGTAGACGTAGTAGATGCCGGCCAGGCTGGCGGCGATGCCGAGAACGCCGCCTGTGCTGGGAGCCGGTGCCGACTGCGTCGAGGTCATCGGCGCGCGCGTCATCGAGCGACTGACAGCAACGGCCGCACGTTGAAGGACAACCGGCACCACAACAGGCTTGGGCTTGACCACACCGGTGAAACCGATGTTGCCGAAGGTTCGAGGAACCAGCGGTGCCTGTGCGGCTGCGGGAGGCGCGACCGCCACGGCGACAGCCACCGGCGCGGTGGCCGTGAGCTTGACGCTCGGTGTGGCCGCGGAGGCCGGGAGGGTCAGGGAGGCCACCATGGCACCGGAGAAGACGATCACGGCGGAGGCCTTGCTCGCAGGCTTTGCGGAACGCGCGATCGCCGACGAAAGGGATGAGGCAGAACTCAAGCGGCTCGGTGCGCGATGGCGACCTGTGTTGCGGCTCGACACAGTCAGGAGACCTCTCCATACGCCTACGAGGTCAGCTGTCGGGTTCGGATGGGAGATTGCATCCGGCCTTCACGCCGGCAGATCGACCGAAGTCGTCCACCACCGGGAGGGCTTCACCCCAAGGAGCGTCTCACGACGCCCCAGATGTGGGTCCCCCGCTCCTGCCAAGCGGATGTTGAGAGCCTTGAATGCGGTGACAGGGTTAGGCGAACCGCATCAAGTACTGCGCCCAGAATGACGAAGCCCGACGACCATACACACGCTGTGCCGACATGTCACATCTGCGTTGCAGGACCCTGAACAGCCGGCCAAGAATCAGCGGCCGGGGCTGAGGTTGCGCTGCCAAAGGTCGCCCGTGCGCCTGCGCCATCTGCCCGACGGCAGACCCGAAAGAGGGTGGACGCAACCGACAGACCCGCTACCTTCACAGAGCCGTTGGCCGGCAGACCCGATCAACGTCCGCGCGGCCCGGGGCCCGGGCAGAGGGCTGTCCCTGAGGGCAAAGAGGTCGCTGAGCAGACCGGCGCCTCAACCCTGACCACGGGCAAGCTCTCCCCGGGCAGGTTGTCGTGGAGCTCGGCGCGACCGGCCAGGAAGGCTTGCGCCGTCAGCCCCCAGCCTCTGAGGCCGGGGTGTCGGCAAAGACGTGCAGAGCGACGTCCTGGGGAAGCGAGACCGCCTTTGCTTCCTCAGCCCCGTCCCGCAGGACAACGATCCAGTCACCCTCCCGGCGAAGGTGAACCTGTCGCCCTGGCATCAGA
>OCZT010006344.1_pt1 | contig 11707 bp, 10 predicted proteins | sample 1539031 | NCBI WGS metagenome assembly OCZT01 (sample SAMEA3539308, study PRJEB22396) | soil metagenome | biome: tundra; feature: field; material: soil | place: USA | collected 2010-05 | depth 0.15 m
GTCTCCCAGCCGCTCTTGTCGCCCGCTTTCCATTTGGAGGTGGTGTAAAGGCTGGCCCCGGGGTCGTTCTCCCAGGGCTTGGTATCGGGTTTGCCCTGGTACTTGCCCTGCTGATACACGACCACCTGCTCCTTTTCACCGCAGCCGGTCAGGGCGACCACTGCGATAAGGGCAGCACCGGCGATTACGAGCTTGCGTACGCTGATCATGATTTGGCTCCCTTCGGTGCCTGCTGCTGCGGATTGTCGGGCTTGCCGTAGGCCGTGCCCCAGCCCCACACTTCCGACCCCTTGCCGCGCTTCAGCGCGCGATTGCGGAAAATGTCGGCGATGACGTCGCCGTCGCCGCCCAGGAGCGCCTTGGTCGAACACATCTCGGCGCAGGCGGGAAGCTTGCCCTGCGCCAGGCGGTTGGAGCCGTACTTGGCGAACTCTTCCTTGGAGTTGTCCTTCTCCGGGCCGCCGGCGCAGAAAGTGCACTTGTCCATCTTGCCGCGCATGCCGAAGGCGCCCGCCTGCGGGAACTGCGGCGCGCCGAACGGACAGGCGTAGAAGCAGTAGCCGCAACCGATGCACATGTCCTTGTCGTGCAGCACCACGCCTTCCTCGGTGCGGTAGAAGCAGTCCACCGGGCACACCGCCATGCACGGCGCGTCCGAGCAGTGCATGCAGGCGACGGAGATCGATTTCTCCCCGGGCACGCCGTCGTTGATCGTGACCACGCGGCGCCGGTTCACGCCCCAGGGCACCTCGTTCTCCTGCTTGCAGGCCGTCACGCAACCGTTGCACTCGATGCAACGTTCGGCGTCACAAATGAATTTCATGCGGGCCATGATGGTGTCCTCTTATGCTTGAAATTTTTCGATCTGGCACAGGGTGGTCTTGGTTTCCTGCATCATCGTCACCGAATCGTAGCCGTAGGTGGTGGCGGTGTTGACCGCCTCACCGCGCACGATTGGCGCCGCACCCTCCGGGTAGTAGTCGAGCATGTCCTTGCCCATCCACCAGCCGGAGAAGTGAAACGGCAGGAATACCGTGTCCGGACCCACCCGTTCCGTGACCTGCGCCATGACCTTGAGCTGGGCTCCCGTCGGCGTCTTCACCCAGACGTAGTCGTTGTTGCGGATGCCGCGATCGTTGGCCGACTTGGGATTGATCTCCACGAACATGTTCTGCTGCAGTTCGGCCAGCCAGGGGTTGGAGCGGGTCTCCTCGCCGCCGCCTTCGTATTCGACCAGGCGGCCGCTGGTCATGATCAGCGGAAAATCCTTGGAGATGTTCTTGTTCTTCTCCTGCACCGACTTGAACAGCGTCGGCAGGCGCCAGAAGACTTTCTTGTCGTCGTGGGTCGGATACTTCTCGATCAGGTCCGGGCGCGGCGAGTACAGCGGCTCCCGGTGCAGCGGCACGCCGTCGGGGAAGTTCCACACCACGGCGCGCGCCTTGGCGTTGCCCCAGAAATGGCAGCCGTGCACTTTCATCACCACACGCTGGATGCCGCCGGAGAGGTCGGTTTTCCAGTTCTTGCCCTCGGCTTCCTTCTTCTCCGCCTCGGTCAGGTCGTCCCACCAACCCAGCTTCTTCAGCAGCACGTGGTCGAATTCCGGATAGCCGGTAGTCAGCTCGGCGCCCTTGGAGTACGACCCGTCCTCGGCCAGCAGGTTGACGCCGTCCTTCTCCACGCCGAAGTTGGCGCGGAAATTCCCGCCGCCGTCCATGACGTGTTTGGATGTGTCGTACAGGTTGGGCGAGCCCGGATGTTTCATCTCCGGCGTGCCGTAGCACGGCCACGGCAGGCCGTAGTACTCGCCGTCGCAAGGTCCGCCCTTGGCGCGCAGGGTCTTCACGTCGAAGGTGTGCATGTTCTTCATGTGCAGCTTCAGCCGCTCGGGACTCTGGCCGGTATAGCCTATGGTCCAGGCGCCGCGGTTGAATTCGCGCGTGATGTCCTCGATCACCGGTTCGTCGTTCACCACCGCGATATTCTGCTTGCCGTCCCTCTTGCCGACCAACTGGTCGGCGAAACCGAGCTTCTTGGCGAACAGGTACATGATGGTCTGGTCGGGCTTGGCTTCGAACAGCGGCTCGATCACCTTCTCCCGCCATTGGAGCGAGCGGTTGGAGGCGGTGACACTGCCGGAGGTCTCGTACTGCGTAGCCGCCGGCAGCAGGTACACGCCGTCCTTCCTCACCATCGCCGCCATCGCCGCCGTCGCCGACGGATAGGGATCGATCACCACCAGCAAGTCGAGTTTTTTCATCGCCTCGACCATTTCCTTGCCGCGCGACTGGCTGTTGGGCGCGTGGCCCCAGAAGACCAGCGCGCGCAGGTTGGAATCCTGGTCGATCAGCTCGTTTTTCTCCAGCACGCCGTCGATCCAGCGCGACACCGTCATGCCGGGCTTGTTCATCATCGCCGGGGAAGCGTACTGCTTCTTCAGCCACTCGAGATCGATGTTCCAGACCCGCGCCCAGTGCGCGAATGCACCCGGAGCGACGCCGTAGTAGCCCGGCAGTGAATCCGGGTTCGGACCGATGTCGGTCGCGCCCTGCACGTTGTCGTGGCCGCGGAAAATATTGGCCCCGCCGCCCATGACGCCGATGTTGCCCAGAGCGAGCTGGAACACGCAGAACGCGCGCACCATGGCGTTGCCGATGGTGTGCTGGGTCTGCCCCATGCACCAGACGATGCTGGAGGGCTTGTTCTTGGCCATGGTCTCGGCGATCTTGTAGAGATCCTCCTCCGAGATGCCGGTGACTTCTTTCGCCCGCTCAGGCGTCCACTTCATCACCTCGTCCCTGACCTTGTCCATGCCATAGACGCGGTCGTGGATGTACTGCTTGTCCTCCCAGCCGTTCTTGAACACGTGGTACAGGACGCTCCAAATCACCGCCACATCGGTACCGGAGCGGATGCGCACGTAATGGTCGGCCTTCGCCGCCGTGCGCGTGAAACGCGGGTCGGCAACGATGATCTTGGTGCCGGTCTCCTTGGCATGCAGCACGTGCAGCATCGACACCGGGTGCGCCTCGGCCGCGTTCGAGCCCATGAACCAGATCGCCTTGGCGTTCTGCATGTCGTTGTAGGAGTTGGTCATCGCCCCGTAGCCCCAGGTGTTGGCGACGCCGGCGACGGTGGTCGAGTGGCAGATGCGCGCCTGATGGTCGGTATTGTTGGTGCCGAACAGGCGCACCCATTTGCACATCAGGTAGGCCTGCTCGTTGTTGTGCTTGCTCGAGCCCACCCAGAAGGTTGCATCAGGCCCGCTTTCCTTCCTGATCGCGAGCAGCTTGTCGCCGACCTCGTTGATGGCCTGCTCCCAGGAGATGCGCTTGTACTTGCCGTTCTCCAGCTTCATCGGATATTTGAGGCGGTGCGAGTGCTCGGTCATGCCGTGCTCGCGCACCGATGCGCCCTTGGCGCAATGCGCGCCCAGGTTGAGCGGCGAATCGAACACCGGTTCCTGCCGCACCCACACGCCGTTCTGCACCACGGCGTCGATGGCGCAACCGACCGAGCAGTGCGTGCACACCGTGCGCTTGACTTCGATCTTGCCGCCTTCCTTTGCCTCGTTTGCGGCCTCGGCCTTGCCTATCATATTGAACGGCAACTGGCTCGCGAAAGCGCCCGCGCCTGCGGCCACGCCGGAGCGTTTGAGAAAGGTGCGGCGGTCTATGGTTTTGGCCAGCATGCCGGCGAGGCCTCTAGCCAGGCGGCTCTGCGCCGAGGGCGCGGTTGCGGATTTCCGGGTGAGTAACATGGCGCCTCCTCAGACCTTGGTGGTTCTATAGTAATTGCGGATGTGCGCGGAGGCGTGGTAGCCCTTGGTTATTTTCTTGTCACCTCCGGCAGCGACCGGCTGCGCTTGCGGCACGGTCTTCGCGACAATGACGGCTGCGCTGGCAGCGCCGCCTGCGCCGACCGCGAGCAGGAAATTCCTGCGGCTCAGTTTGGCTTTGTTCTCACTCATTCCGGGCTCCTCGCAAAAAAACAACGCTATTGGGCTATCTCGAAGGATTCGCTTTCCACATCCAGAAATGCCTTGGTGAATCGCGCCACCTGTTTGTAAAAATTAGTATTGGGCGAAGCCGTCACCGCATCGCAAAAGCTCGCATAACAGGGAACAAGATACCCTAAAAAGAATGATTCTTGTTCCTGCACTGCAGCATCGTCGGAACCAAGATGGATGAGGTGGCGCATCACCTCGCACAGGCCGGAGAAGTGATCTTCGTATTCCGCCGCGCCCTGGTCGCGCTCCAAACCCATTGCAGCGAGTTCGGCACGCAGCCGCACCAGCACGTTTTCCTTCATGGATTCCGCGAGATAGTGGGACGCATAAGGCGTTATCTCGGCTTTGCCGGTGCCCACGAATACGCTGTCGTACTCCTCCTGCGCCGCCTCCGCATCCATCGCCGCCGCGGCCGAGATCAGGGATTTCCAGGCTTCGGCCAGAGAAACATTCTCGGCCTCGCCGGCGATTTCGTCCGCAGCCGCAATGGCGGCGAGCAGACCGGCATCCGGCCCGGCATAGAACAAGCGCGAAATCAGGGCGTAGAAATCGGCGCGCGCCCGGTCTTCCTGCAACACGGCGGCGGTGAGTTCCGGCGAGTTAACCTGGGCGTTCATGCTTTGATGCCGAAGATGGTCTGTTCGCTCTTGTTTTCCATCATGTCGATGACGCGGCAATCGGCGCACATCTGCAGCCGCGCGAGGCCGCCCCCGGAAAACATGGAGTGCGTGCCCAGCTTGCCCAGCATGTTGTCTATCATCTGCTTGTTGCCGAAGGGCGTGCCGCAGCGCACACAGTTGAATGGCACGCCTTCGTTCAGCACCTGCTCCGTTTTCACCTGCGGCGTAAGCAGCAGCCGCGGCGCGAGCGTGATCGCGCTCTCCGGGCAGGTGTTGACACACAGGCCGCACTGCACGCAATTGCGCTCGATGAACTTGAGCATCGGTGCGTCGCGCCCATCGACCAGGGCCGAGGCCGGACAGGCGCCGACGCAGGCCATGCACAGGGTGCAGGTGTCGCGGTTGACCTCGACCCGGCCCCAGGGCGCGCCCGGCTCCAGCGCGATCTCGTCTTGCGGCGTGGGCGCGAGGCGCGCCAGGTGCTCGATCGCGAATTCCAGCGTGGTGCGTTTTTCCTGGCTCAGGTTGAAGGTCGCCGGCTTGGAAACGCTCTTGGCCGGCGCGAGCGCCCAGACCTGCTGCTCGAGCGCGGCTGCGTCTTGAGTCGCAAGCAGCTTGAAGTGCTTGCCGGTATAGCCCAGCGCGCTGACTATGGTTTGGGCATGGCGCATTTGCTTTTCCACGGCCGAACCGTATTCATCGGCCTCTTGCCCGCTCGCAAGCAGCACCACCTGACTGGCGCCGTAGGCGAGCGCGCCGAGCAGCGTATCCATGCCGAGCGCGGCGACACTATGGATCTCCAGCGGAATCACCCGCGCCGGCAGGCCGCCGCTTTTTCCCGGCTGCGCGCGGCGGCCGAGCCTTGCAATCAGATCGCGGCTCGTGCCCGCATTGTGGAACAGGATGCACGCGTCTTTTCCGCCCGCCGCGCGATACGTGGCGAGCAAAATCTTGAGCCGCCGGCCCAGCTCGGACACGCGCGGATAGACATGGGTCATCGCGCCCGAGGGGCACACGGTGGCGCAGCCGCCGCAGCCCATGCACAGGTGCGGCTCCACCTTCACCCCGTCGCCGTCAGCGGAAATCGCCCCGGTGGAGCAGGTATCGATGCAATTGTTGCAGCCTGCTTTGGCAGATCGGCTGTGCGCGCAGATTTTGGCGTTATAGGCGAAGAATTTCGGCTTCTCGAACTCGCCCACCAGTTGTGCCAGCTCTGCTGCGGCCAGAGCCTGCTCCAGCGGGTCGCGCCCCGGCGCGAGATAGCCCTGCGGCAGCTGTGCCAGCTTGATGCCGGGCTCGGCGCCGAGATCGAGCACCAGATCGAAGCTTTCGCTGCGCGCGCGCTCGGCGCGGGCGAAGTCGATGGCGCCGATGGCGCCGCAGGCTTTGACGCAGGCGCGGTGCGACTTGCATTTGGCCAGATCGACCTGGTAGCTGAAATCGATCGCCTGCTCCGGGCAGGCGTGAATGCAGGCATTGCAGCGCGTGCACACTTCCAGGTCGATTGCGTTGGCCTGCTCCCAACTGATCTCGAACGCGCCGAGATAGCCGCTGACCGACTTCAGCTTGCCCGACCAGACCGGATAGCTGCGCACCGCCGGAAGCTCGGCACCCGAGCCCCCGGCACCCGAGCCCTCGGCACCCGAACCCTCGGCACCCGAACCATTGGTCACGAGCACACTGACTTCGAGCCGATCCTTGAGCCGCTCGGCCCACTGCACTGCGGCATCTGCCGGGCCGATGATGAGCAACTGCCCGCCCGAGCGGTAGCTGACGCCCGGCACCGGCTCGGGCTCCGGCAACATCGCCATGGCGAGCAGGGCGGCGATCTTGGGCGTGGCTTGCCGCGATTCCCCAGACCAGCCGGCGGTCTCGCGAATATTGACGAACTTGAGTTCGGCCTTGGCGCCGGAACGCTCTGCGAGTTCGGCGAACAGCGGCGCCTCCTGGGTACAGGCCACCAGGCAATCGCCGCCTTGCACGGCGTCGTTGAAGGCACCGACTTCGCGCCGGCATAGCTCGGTATGGATGGTGATGGGCGAGCGCAATGCCAGGGCATGAGCCAGGGCCTTGGCATCCAGCGTCATGGTCCGGTTGCAGTCGCACAGCGTGATGGTTTTGTCTGCTGACATCGTTCTTATAATGATTTATCCGCGCAGCCCGGCGAGCGCGGGCTCTTCCAGCGCAGGCAGATACTACAAGCTGACAAAAACTCCTGGCTAGTCATTTCTGCTGCCTTCCGCAGGCGGCGCAGCGGTGGCACCTGTCGCGGCGGCTGTGTCCTCTGCGGGAGCGCCTGCCGCTGCCGGTTGCGGCAGCGCGGTTGTGTTCGCTGCCTCTACCGGAAAAGCGGCAGCGGCTCCTCCGGACGCGGCCGAGGCTTCATTGCCCGCGCTCTCGGCTGTGTTCTTCTCGTCGTCGAACAGAAACAGTTCCTTTGCCTGATTCAGTTGCCGCAGCATCGCCTCGGGAATGGGATCGGGTTTGGAGTAGTCGTCGATATAGGTGTCCAGGCCATCCATGACGTTGAAGTGCGGGTCGCTGAACAATTTTCTCAAAGCCGTGTGGCGCAGCTTTTCGTCCACCTGCGGGTCGAAGAATTCCCGGTACTCGGAGCTGATGCGCTGCGGCGCTCCCGGCGCCGTCGGTTCCGTCGCGGGCGCGCGCGGCGCGGCAGGAGCGGCGGCGGGCGAATTATCGTTCGCCTCCAGCTTGCGTCTGGACCAGCGCGAGAGGAAGGGTTGCTTGTCGTCCACGGTCATCAATCTCTCTTCGCCCCCTTGAACGAGGGCGGGCGGCTGCGCTTCTTCGGTTCCGGCCGGTAGTTGTTGTTGACGAACTCGCCCAGCCAGTCGCACATGTCGCGCGGCATGGGTGCGGTGTCCACCTGTTCGTTCGCGTCCATGAAGCGCGCCGCTTCGCCATAGCTGACGGTGACGAATTTCGGCACGGCCAAGTCCTCCTCCATGCGCCAGGTAATGAATACGCAGGGTTGCGGCGCCGACAGGTTGAGATAGTAGTTCTCGGCTTCGTCGCGATGGAGCTCCAGTTCGAAGCCGCCGTGTAGCCATTGCGCACGCGCGTTGTCCTGCAGCAACACGCGCGGCGTCGCGGCGTCGCCGGGATCCGGAATGATGCCGATGGCCTCCCAGGTTTGCGCTTGCCAGCGATTGGCGAGCGCGCGCCGCTCCATGATTACCGCGATCGAATAAACCGGATGGCTCATACGCGACAACTATACTAGTGAACCGGTCGCTCTGCTATGATGTCCAACGTAATTCAAACCGAAAAAGCCACATGACTGAAAGGGTTATCGCACTGGTCGACGCGGGGCGGCGCAAACCCTTGCCGCCGCCGACCGGTTCGGCCGCAGGCCTGACGCAGGACCGGCTCGGCCGGCCTCTGCGGGATTTGCGCATCTCGGTCACCGATCGCTGCAATTTCCGCTGCACTTACTGCATGCCCAAGGAAGTGTTCGGGAAGGACTACCGTTTTCTCCCGCATGACCAGCTCCTGTCGTTCGAGGAAATCGCGCGGCTGGCGAAGATTTTCGCGGATCACGGCATCGAGAAAATCCGTCTCACCGGCGGCGAACCGCTGCTGCGCCGGAACATCGAGCGCCTGATCGAAATGCTGGCCGCCATTACCTTGCCCAACGGCGAAGGCATCGAGCTCACGCTCACCACCAATGGCTCTTTGCTGGCGAAAAAAGCGCGCGCGCTGAAGGACGCGGGCCTGCGGCGCGTCACCGTGAGCCTGGATGCGCTGGACGACCCGACCTTCATGGCCATGAACGATGCCGATTTCCCGGTGGCCAAGGTGCTCGCAGGCATCGACGCCGCGGACGCGGCCGGCCTCGCGCCGGTAAAAATCAACATGGTGGTGAAACGCGGCGTGAACGAGCATTCAATCCTGCCGATGGCGCGCCGGTTCAAGGACTCGGGCCACGTCCTGCGCTTCATCGAGTTCATGGACGTGGGCGCGACCAACGGCTGGCGCATGGACGACGTGATTCCGTCGCGCGAGATCATCCGCATGATCGGTGCGCACATGCCGCTCGACCCGATCGATCCCAATTACCCGGGCGAAGTCGCCAAGCGCTGGCGCTACCGCGACGGCTCCGGCGAAATCGGCGTCATCTCCTCGGTGACCCAGGCGTTCTGCCGCTCCTGCACCCGCGCCCGCATCTCCACCGAGGGCATGCTCTATACCTGCCTGTTCGCCACTTCGGGTTACGACTTTCGCGCCTTGCTGCGCGGGGGCAAGTCGGACGCGGAAATCCGCGCGGCCATCGCCGCCGTATGGGGCGCGCGCGATGACCGCTACTCCGAGATCCGGACCGCGGAAACGGCGAAACAGCGCAAGATCGAAATGTCGTATATCGGCGGCTGACGATGCCGGTGCACGCAACCTTCTGCCGTATGACGACTTTGCCATGAAGCCGCACACTCGTCCTGAAATCACTCACGCCAGCCGCCCGCTCACCTTCGACGTCGAGGCAATCAACGAACGCGGCGAGATGGTGCCCACCGCCATCGCCGGCGAAAATCCGCTCACGCTGTACGTCGACAAGCGCGAGATCGTCACCCTGATGACCCTCGGCCAGGCGCCGGAAGCGCTGGCCATCGGCTACCTGCGCAACCAGCGGCTGGTGAAATCGATCGCAGAAATCGCTGCAGTGCAGGTGGACTGGGAGACCGACTCGGTGGTGGTGACCACGCGCAAGGCCACGGGCGCGGAAGCGCGCACGCGCGCGAAGGGCATGACGGACAAAATGAAAAAGCGCACCGTCACCACCGGCTGCGGCCAGGGCACGGTGTTCGGCGACCTGATGCAGGAAATCGACGAGGTAAAGCTGCGCGATGATGTCCGCCTGTCGGAGGAAACGCTGTACGCGCTGATGGACCAGGTGCGCCACCATGAAACCATCTACAAGACGGCCGGCGCGGTGCACGGCTGCGCGCTGATCGAAAATGCGGCGACGAACGAGAACGGCGCGAGCCGCATCTTGAGCTTCGTCGAAGACGTGGGGCGGCACAACGCCGTGGACGCGATCGCCGGGCAGATGTGGCTGGATAACATCGACGGCTCGGACAAGATTTTCTATACCACCGGGCGGCTCACCTCCGAAATGGTGATCAAGGCGGCGCAGATGTCCATCCCGTTCCTCGTGTCGCGCTCCGGCCTGACGCAGATGGGCCACGCGATCGCCCAAAAAACCGGCATCACCATGCTCGGCCGCGCAACTGGCAGGCATTACCTGCTGTTCACGGGCAAGCAGCGCTTCGTCAAATCCGTCACCCCGACGCTGGTCGCCTGAGCCTGAGCGCCGTAGGCACGGTCTCTCAGGCATCGCCCGCCGGCGCGTCGCCCCGCCCCTTCCCGGCCGCGGACAGCGTCGACAGGTATATCCCCGGCAGGATCAACGCCGCGCCCACCCAATGAAAATTCCGGACCGGCTCGCCCAGCACCAGCCAGGCAGCGGCCGCCGCGTAGATCGGTCCCAGGTACAGCACCACGCCGACGCGCGCCGCTCCAAGCTCGCGCTGCATGAACGAATAGGCGAGGTAAGCCCCGAGCCCAGGGAATAGCGCGACGGCCAGAACATAGCCGAAGCTCGTCCAGGAGAGTTGCGTCGGCATGAACAGCAGCGCCTCGGCGGCGGTCAGCGGCGCAAGCACCACCAGTCCGCCGGCCATGATGAGGGTTAGGCGCGCAGCAGGCCCGAACGGGCTCGGCCATGCCTTGAGCAGCAGCGAATACGCGGTCCACGAGAGCATCGCCACCAGAATCCATGCATCCCCGACGGTGAATTCCACCTCGGCCAATCCGCTCCAGTGGCCTTTCAGAACGATGTGCAGCACGCCGGCGAAGGCCAGCGCGACACCGATCAGCTGCGGCGCACCCATGCGTTCTTTCAGCACGAACCGGGACATCAGCGCAATCATCACCGGCGAGCTCGAGTAGATCAGGGCAATATTGGAGGCCACCGTCGTGCGCGCGCCCACGTAGACGAAGGCGCCGCAGATCCACATACCGAGCGCGCCAAGAACGAGGTATTGCTTCCACTCGCGTCGGATCGCAATCGGATGCGCGGCGATTTCGCGCCACGATATCGCACCCAGCAACAGGAACGCGATCAGCCAGCGGCCGAATGCCAGCGCGTGCGGCGCGACGGTGTCCGCCGCGCTGCGGCCGACCAGGTAGTTGACGCTCCACAGGGCCGGAGCGATGAAGATCAGGGCGAATGCCCATTGCTTGCGATGTTTGGGAGTCAATGGCGTGCCGGAAAACGAATACGGGGCGCGTTGCGCCCCGTTTGCACAATTATAGTGGAACCCGGCGGAAAATCCATGCACATGCGATCCGCGCCGCGAAACGGCAAATCGCACCAACAGCCCGCCAACCGATAGAATGGCGGAATGTCGGACAGCAAACCAATCACCGGACTGATCCTTGCCGGCGGCCAGGGCCGGCGCATGGGCGGCGTCGACAAGGGCCTGCAGATTTTCCGCGGCAAGCGCCTGGTCGACCACGTCTACGAGCGCCTCGCGCCGCAGGTCGGCGGCATCATTATCAACGCCAACCAGAACCACGACGCCTACAAGAGCTTCGGCGTGCGCGTGGTCAGTGACGCCATCGGCAATTTCGCCGGCCCGCTCGCGGGGCTGCACGCGGGTCTGTCGGTGTCGCGCCGCCCCTATCTCGCGTCGGTGCCCTGCGATTCGCCCTTTCTGCCGGAGGATCTGGTCGAGCGCCTGATGGCGCGGCTGAATGAATCCGGCGCCGAGCTCGCCGTGGCCAAGACCGGAGACCAGCCGCACCCGGTGTTCTGCCTTGCGCGCCGCAGCGTGCTCGATCACCTCACCAATTTCCTCAAGGGCGGCGGACGCAAGATCGACGCCTGGTACGCGAGCCTCGACGTGGTCGAAGTGGATTTCGACGACGAGGCCGGGGCGTTCAGCAACATCAATACGCGCGAGGAGCTGGCGAACCTTGAGGATGTAACGACTGAGGTGGGAACGACGGTCGAGATCGGCGCGCGCGCCGCGACCGTCGCTACGGGGGCGGCTGCGGC
>OCZT010006347.1_pt1 | contig 11700 bp, 10 predicted proteins | sample 1539031 | NCBI WGS metagenome assembly OCZT01 (sample SAMEA3539308, study PRJEB22396) | soil metagenome | biome: tundra; feature: field; material: soil | place: USA | collected 2010-05 | depth 0.15 m
GGCGGCAACTGCAATCAGCGCCCACAGGAGACGCATCAACATTCGGAGCATTCTACAAAGAATACAGAAGCCGGGGCTCCGGCGCTACCGTACTAAGGCATTTCCCCGACGAAAGCCTAAGGTAAATCGCCCTCGCCCTAAGCGCAAACCTTAGAGGAATTTGGGGACGAAGGTTGATTGCCCGAGTCCGATATTCTATTTAGATTTAGTAGAGAAGGCCTAACTTGCTGCGTAGCGTTATCATCAGCCCGGACGTGGAACTGGCCGAACGGCTGGAAGCGGCCTTGACGCTCACCGGCGAAGTTTCGGTTAATCGGGTGCTGGACCGCTATCCGCCGGCGATCGACCTGGTGCGGACGCTGCGCGCCCACGCCCCCGACGTTCTGTTTCTGAATTTCGAATCTCTTGAGAAGGCCCAGGAGATTATGTCGTTTGTGGACAAGCAGGCGGAGGGCTTGCAGATTATCGCCATCCATCGCACCTGCGAGTCCCAAATTCTGCGCGAGACCATGCGTCTGGGCGTCCGGGAATTTCTCGCGGATCCGTTTGAGCGCGCTCTGCTCCTCGATTCGATCGACCACGTGAAGGCGCTGCTGGAGCGCAAGCCGCCGACGCACGGCTCCACCACCCAGGTATTTTCTTTTCTTCCTTCCAAGGCGGGCGTCGGCACCTCGACCATGGCGCTGAATATCAGCGCGGCCATATCGCGGCGTCCGAACACGCGGGTGTTGCTTTCCGACTTCGATCTCAACAGCGGGATGATGCGCTTCCTGCTGAACCTGCGCAACGAATATTCGGCGCTGGACGCGGTGGAACATTCGCTGCAGATCGACGAGAACCTGTGGCCGCAACTGGTGACGACTTTGGACCAGCTCGACGTGCTGCACGCCGGACGCGTGAATCCAAATTTGCGCATCGAAGGCACGCAGATTCGCAACCTGGTCGAGTTTATGCGCCGCAACTACGACGCGTTGTGTTTCGATCTTTCCGGCAATCTGGAAAAATATTCGATGGAGCTGATGCAGGAATCGAAACGCGTCCTGCTGGTGGTGACGCCGGAGATTCCGTCGCTGCACCTGGCGCGCGAAAAGCTGCATTTCCTGCGGGGACACGATCTGGAAAGCCGCGTCCTGGTGGTGCTGAACCGCTGCCATAAGAAGCCTCTGTTCACCAAAGCCCAGGTGGAGGAACTGCTCGGAGTTCCCGTCGTCCAGACGTTCCCGAACGACTATAACGGCATCAACAAGGCGATGACGGCGGGGAAATGGATCGACCCGGAATCGGAGATCGGCAAGATGTGCACCGAGTTCGCGAAAGCTCTGATCGAAAAGAAGAGCATCGCCAAAGAACCGAAAAAGTTTCTCGAGTTCCTGAGCACACCCAGCCGGCTGCTGGCGCCGTCGAAGTAGCTGGTACCGCCTCGCGTCCGCGAACTACACTAGAAGTTTATGGACCAGGATCATCTGCGCACGCTGCTCGAACAGGTGCGCGCGGGCGCGGTGGAGGTGGAGGCGGCGCTGGAACGCCTGCGGCATCTGCCTTACGAGGATTTAGGATTCGCCAAGGTGGATCACCATCGCGCTTTGCGGCACGGCATGCCGGAGGTGGTTTTCGGCAAGGGAAAGACGCCGGAGCAAGTGTCGGCCATCGTCAGAACGCTGCTCGCCACTTCGCAAAACGTTCTCGTTACGCGCGCCGACGAGCAGGTCGCGGAGCGTTTGCGGAACGAGCACAGCCAGGACCTGGAGTATTTTCCGGCCTCCGGAGCGGTGCGATTCTGGCGCGACCGGACAGAGCGGGGCAAGGGAAAAATCGCTGTGGTGTGCGCCGGCACCAGTGACCTACCGGTGGCCGAAGAAGCGCAGGTCACCGCCGAAGTCATGGGCAACCAGGTGGACGCCATCCACGATGTGGGCGTTGCCGGCATCCACCGGCTGATGCAGAATCGCGAGCGGCTGACCGAAGCGCGGGTCGTGATCGTTTGCGCCGGCATGGAGGGCGCGCTGCCCAGCGTCATCGGCGGACTGGTCTCGGTACCGGTGATCGCCGTGCCCACCAGCGTCGGGTACGGAGCGAGTTTCCACGGCCTGGCGGCGCTGCTGGGGATGCTGAACAGTTGCGCCAGCAACGTTACGGTGGTGAATATCGACAACGGTTTCGGCGCCGGATACGCGGCCAGCCTGATGAATCGGCTCTGAAACCTCCCGGTCGCCGATTGGCGAAACCACAATTGCCTCGCCGCGCGTCTAAACTGGAAGAATATGCTTTCTCGCTTCAGCGGAATTGTGCTCGGACTGGTGTGTCTGTCGGCTAACGGGCAGTATGTAATCTCGACCTTCGCCGGGAACAATACGCCCGGATATTCCGGCGATGGCGGCACGCCAACCTCGGCGCAACTGAGTCTCCCCACCGGCATGGCTTACGCCGGAGGCAAGCTCTATATCGTAGATTCCGCCAATAACGTCGTCCGCGTAATCTCCAATGGAGTGATTAGCACTTTCGCGGGCACTGCCGGTACCGCGGGATTTTCGGGAGACGGGAAGGCTGCCAACTCAGCGGAGTTGAATCATCCGAGCGGTGTGGCTGCCGATTCCAACGGAAATGTGTATATCGCCGACACCGGTAACAACGTGATTCGCCAGGTCAATGCCAGCGGCATCATCAACACCTTCGCCGGCAATTTTTCGATGGGCGGCGGATACTCGGGCGACGGCGGTGCGGCGACCAATGGAATGCTGGATGCACCCATCGGCGTCGCGGTCGATTCCTCCGGCAACGTCTACATGACCGATTCGGTGAATAACCTGGTGCGGAAAGTCTCGGGTGGAAATTTTTCCACCATCATCGGGATCGGCAGCACCGGCCAGTCCTTGAATCATCCGAACGGATTGCTGGTGGATTCCAAGGGCGCCGTTTACGTCTCCGATACCAACCACCGCGTTTTGAAATACGCCAATGGCGCGCTGACCACGTTCGCCGGCACGGGCGACGTCGGTTACGCGGGAGACAACGGTCTGGCAACGAAGGCCGTGTTGAATAATCCGGTCGGCCTGGCGATGGACGCGGCGGGAAACGTGTATATCGCCGACGCCAATGAATTCCGCATTCGCGTTGTCTCGACCAGCGGGATCATCACCACGATCGCCGGTTCCGGCCACGTGGGCTACGTGGGCGACGGCGGGTCGGCACTGAGCGCATACTTGAATTTTCCGAACAGCGTCGTCCTCGATGCTTCGGGCAACGTTTATATCGCCGATACAGAAAACAACGTCGTTCGGATGCTCACGATTCCTGCGCCCACAATTTTGGCGAACGGCGTCGTCAGTTCGGCCAGTTTCCTGCCGAAACTTGCGCCCGGTTCGCTGGCGAGCATCGCCGGAACCAACCTGTCAACGTCCACTCCGCCGGGGGCCGCCACACCTTTGCCCACGATTCTTGCCGGAGCGTCGGTCAGCGTGAACGGAACGGCCGCGCCGATCCTGTATGCGTCGCCGACGCTGATCAATTTCCAGGTGCCTTGGGAAACGGCGACCGGCACTGCCGCGGTCACGGTAAGCGTGGACGGCGTCTCCAGCAATACGATTACGGTGCCGGTCACGGCCACTGCGCCCGGAATTTTCTACTTCAGCTCCGGAGCGGCTATCGCCCAGAATCACGATTATTCTCTGAATACGTCCAGCAATCCGGAGCACGCGGGCAGCTTTATCATCGCGTATCTGACCGGGTCGGGCGCCGTGACGCCGACGGTCACCGACGGCGCGGCCACGCCTTCGACAGGTTTGTACCAGATTCCATCCAGCGTCGGCGTAACCGTGACCATCGGCGGCCAGCCCGCACCGGTACTGTTCGCCGGATTGACGCCGGGATTGATCGCCCTGCTCCAGCTCGATATCAGCGTCCCTTCGGGCCTTGCCGCCGGGAGTTATCCGATGATCGTCACCATCGGCGGACAGGTCAGCAATTCGGCGACCGTCAGCATCGCGCCTTAAGCCGCGCCCGCTGCCTGATACTTCAGTTCTTCCGCCGCGACATAAAAACCCGCCACCGGCTTGGGCTCCGTCTCGCCCCAACGGCCCATCCGCCATTCGACGCGCAGATGGCGGATATGCGGTTCGCGCGACAGGTCTACCAGCAATAAATAAGTTCCGCAATAAAATTTCTGAGGATACGCGGCGATCTGGCGCCATTGCTCTTTGTCAGCCGATCCCCAGACTGAGACATCGAGGCTTTCCTGTTCCAGGATTCGAGTGATACCCAGGGTAAGCAGAAGAGGCTTTCCGCTCGTGTTTCCCAAGGCGATTTCTTCGCTTGCGCCGTCTTCGCGCGCAACAATTTCCGGGACGAACAACTCTGGCATAACTACCTCCAGAAACCCGGCGGCTTTACGGGGTCGCCTAGATCTTGCGCAGTCTTACCTGCGCCTCTTTGAGCGTCTCATATTTCTTGCAAAAACAGAAGCGCACCATTTTGTGGCCGTTTCTAGGGTCTTCGAAGAAGCTCGATCCGGGTACCGCCGCTACGCCGACGTCTCTAATCAAATGATGTACGAACTGCGTATCGTCCGGATACCCGAATTCCCTTATATCGGTCATGATGTAATACGCCCCGCGCGGACGGGAGCAGCGGAATCCTGCCCCTTCCAGCACCTCCAGCATGGTATCGCGCCGCGCCGCGTAATCGGCCGCCATCGATGTGTAGTAATCGTCCGGCAGCGCCAGCGCCGTCGCGCCTGCATGTTGCAACGGAGCCGCCGCCCCCACGGTCAGAAAATCGTGCACCTTGCGGATGGAGTGCGAAAGATCGGGGCTCGCCAGCACCCAGCCCACGCGCCATCCCGTCACCGCGTAGGTCTTGCTCATGCTGTTGATCAGGATAGTGCGGTCGCGCATGCCGGGGAGCTGCATGATCGGCACGTGCTCCGTCCCGTCGTACAGAATGTGCTCGTAAATTTCGTCGGTGATGGCCAGCGCGTCGAATTCCTGGCACAGCTCGGCGATCAGTTCCAGGCTCTTGCGGTCGAACACGCAGCCGGTGGGGTTGTTAGGCGTGTTGATAATGATCGCCTTGGTCCGCGGCGAAAAGGCCCGGCGAAGCTCGTCCGGATCGAACGTCCAATCCGGCGCGTGCAACTGCACGAATTTCCGCGTCGCGCCGCAGAGCAGGGAATCGGGGCCATAATTTTCGTAGTACGGCTCGAAGATCACCAGTTCGTCGCCCGGATTGGTCACCGCCAGCAGCGACGCCATCATGCCTTCGGTCGATCCGCAGCAGACCGTGATTTCGCGCTCCGGATCGATCTCGAGCCCGTATGTCCGCTGGTACTTCGCCGCGATCGCATCGCGAAAAGGCTTCGATCCCCAGGTGATGGCGTATTGATTGATGTCGGCGGTAATCGCCTCCCGCGCGGCGTTCTTCAGAATTTCAGGCGCGGGAAAATCCGGAAATCCCTGCGCCAGGTTGACGGCCTTGTGCTCCAGCGCCAGGCGAGTCATCTCGCGGATCACGCTTTCGTTCACGCGCTGGGTGCGGTCGCTGCGGAATCTTGCGCGGGAGAGGGCTTCAGTGGTCGTGGCCATCTAAATATCTTACTGGTTATCAAATGGCGCTAGCCCCATGCGTCAGCGTGGGGCTACCTGAGCGGCCGAACCAGCCCCAGGCTTACACATGGGGCTCAGCCGCGGGACCGCCGCTACTTACCCAGTCCAGCCCGAATCTCCCCCGCATAAATCCGGCGGTACGTATCGGCATTCCGCAGCACCGTCTGGATGTAGTTGCGCGTCTCGGCGAACGGAACGGTCTCGATAAACTCCGCCGGCTCGCGGAATTCGCCCCAGCTCGACCATGCCTTCGCGCGCGATGGCCCGGCATTGTATGCCGCCAGCGCCGCTTCCCAGCGGCCGCCCAAACTGTCGACGATGGTCTTCAGATAAAACGTCCCCAGTTGTAGATTCACCGCCGGCACGAACAGGCTCGCCGTCGCATAGGTCCTCACTTTCAACTTGCGGCTCAATTCGCGGCCGGTGCCGGGAAGAATCTGCGTCAGCCCACGCGCGTTCGCGCGCGAAACAGCCTTCGGATTGAACTCGGACTCCTGCCGGATCAGCGCCGCGACCAGGAACGGATCCAGGCCGTTCACCTTCGCGAATCGCTCCAGATCCGCGCGATAAGGCAGGGGAAACGCGAACTTCCAAAATTCCGCTGGCGCCGATTCCATCGGCAGGAACAGATAGCTGCCCGCGTAGCGCTTAATGTACCGCATGGCCTGATCGGGACCCGCGGTTTTCGTGGTCAGCGCCGCCAGCTCGACGGCCAACACCTGCGGCTGATCCTCATTCTGCGCGCCGTACCGCAATTCGCCCACCGCCCAATCGTCCAGGCCCGCCGAGGCCAGCAATCGCGCCCGTTCAATCCGCGCCCGCGCCGTTGCGTTCGCTTGGAAATTCAGCGTGCGGGACCGTTGCGGAAAATCGTTGTTGCGCAGAAACTCGTTCACCTTCGGCGATGGCACAACGTTGCCGATCTCCTTCAGCCGTTCGCGCGCGATCACGGTGTAGTAATAATTCGGATACTCGCGGACAATCTCGTCGTAGTACGCCCGCGCGCCCGCCGGGTCGGAGAGTCTACCCAGAAAATACAGCGCGGCAGGCGCGTACTCCGACCCCGGAAACATGCGTAGGTGCGCCCGCATCATATCCGCCGCGTCCGCCTGGCGGCGCATGTAATGACCCCACGTCACCTTCCAATGGCAGCCCGCGGCGAGGACATCTTGCGAAAACGATTCGTAGCAGGCCCGGTAAATCGGCTCATAAGCCTGCATCTGATTTTCTATCAGCGAGTGATTCGCCGACGCGATCAGCGATTCCAGACGCCATTTCGAATTGGGATACAGCCGCCCCAGCCGCTCCAGCGTGCTCTGTACTTCATCCTGATTCTTCAGCCTCTGCGCGCACAGCAGTAAGTAATGGAGCCGTTCGGCATCCGCTTCGGGCGTCGAGACTTCCAGCGACGCCAGCGCGCTGTGCGCCCTCGCCGTGTCCCTCGCGTTGTAATCGGCCACCGAAATTCGAACTCGCGCCAGGTCTTTTTCCGCCCCGCCCAGTTGCGGGACAAGCGATTCCAATTCCGTGCGCGCCTTGGCGTACTGTTTCGCGTCCATCAGCTTTATGGCGTGGCCCAGCATCGCATTCGGCATCGGGGGCGGATACTTTTCGCCCAGCCCGGTGCGAAGTCTTGCCAATTCCGCATCGGACTGCGCCGCCTCCGCCGACATCGGGTATCCAAAATAAACGCGCTGATGATAGACCACCGCGCTGATCGAATCGTCCGCCGCAGCGAACGCCTCGGCCATCGCCAGATCGCCCGCCGGCTGCGGCAACGTCGAATAATTCCGGCGCAGAATCTCGAGTGCCGCCTTCGTGTCTCCGCTCTGGCCATATGCGCGCGCGACCAAAAGAACGGCTCGCGGCGCCAGCGGCGAAACCGGCGTCATCTTGAATACCGGATCGAGCGTTTTCTGAACCGCCGCGTAATCTCCCGATTCAAACTTCGCGGAGGCGACAAAAAATGCCACATAGTCGCCGATTTTCGGCAGGCGCGCGACCAGCGGCTCCAGCGCCGCAATCGCCGCCGGATACTTCTTCGCCTCCAGCGCCGCCGCGCCCTCCTTCAGATCGGCCAGAGGATCGGTCGCCGACCCGCACGTCGCCGCCATCGCCACCAAAACAATCGCAACGAGAAACGTTTTATACAAGTGGCCCCGGGTATTCCGGCCCCAGCAGCGCCGCATCGTCGTTAGCCAAGGTTCGCACGAATTCCACATGCAGGTAATCGGCGGTTCCATTCACCGGCGTTAAAAACTTTTCCCGATACGCATCGCGGGCCGCGTCCATTTGCGATTTCAACGCCCGGTAGACGTCGCCCGCCGCGCGGCCGCTTTTCATCTGAGCGGCGTGATACAACTGGATTTCCGCCACCCGCACCCGGGCAAATCGCTGCGCGCGCAGATCCTTCTCCTCGCGCACAACCGGCGGCGCCAGCGTTTTCAAAAACTCCAGTACGGAGGGCTCGCCCGCGAACTCCCGGCTCGCATCCTCGAACGCGGCAGCCCGCTCCGCGTCATTCGCCGCCGCCCGCACCTTTGCGACAACCCGCAATAAACCCTCGATCGCCCCGCTCCGCGCGCGACGAATCTCCGTGTCCATCGCGGAACGAATATCGGCGAAGCGCTCGTCGAGAGTCATTACTTTTCTATTGTGTCCCAGAAGCTGCCGGCAGCGTCGAGTACCGCACCTGCCGCCCGCGGCTCAATAAATCGAGCACCAGCCGTCCGTCGCTTTGCGTCGCGCCCGACCCTGTATATGTGTCCGCACCCTGCGTCACCTCGACCGACGACAATTTCCAGCGCTCCCCGCCCGCCTGCTCGCTCACTTCGAAACACGCGACGGCGGTGCGAAACTCGGCCTCGGACGAGAATGCGATCGACCGCCCATGCACCCTTCCTTCCGCGTGCGCACTCGCCAGGATGTCCACTCCGGCGCCATCGGCGTCAAGGCTACCTTCAAAGTCGAGCCGGCCGTCCTTATAAGCAACATTATCGAGCTTTCCTTCGAAACGATAATGCGGCGCACGCCCGGTAAGGTCGACCGTCAGGTCTCCGGTCAGAGCGGATTCGTTCACGTGCGCGCTGACGCCCGCCAGGCGCATTTCAGCCGCGTCCCACAGCAGCCTGGCCGAATCTATGCGCACCTGCGTTTCGCCGAACGTCAAGGCGCCGATGGTCACCGTCCCGTCCGCTCGCCGCGTCTTCAGCCAGTCCGGCACCGGCGCATCGCCCAACCGCAGCGTGCGCGCGAAGAATCCCCGATCGCGCACCAGCGAGGGCGCCAGAACGCGCTGCAACTCCGCCGCATCCGCCTCCGGAATGGTCACGTGAAACTTGTGCGGACGCATCGCGGCCGGCTCCCATCTATAATCGCCTGTGAACGCGATCGCGCCCACCCTGGCGCGCAGACGGCTCACCGTGACGCGCTTGCCGTTCAGGCTCACCGCCGCCTATTGCACCTTCAAGGGCTCCGCCAGCCCCTCCACCGGAATGCGCGCGTTCTGCAACTGATACTCGCCCGACCACTGGCCCACCTCGTCGCGTGCCCACTCGTACCGCGCCCAGCCGCGCCACGTGCCTTGCGGCGTCTGGTCCAGCAGAGGAATCGCCGCGACCCCAAACGACCTCATGTCGGAAACACTCAGCGCCCGTGTCGTGATCTTCAAATCGAGACTGCCCGGACCGGCGAGCGAAAAACTGCCCTCCACGTCGGCGCTCTCGTTTTCGCCGACGCTGACCGTCGACGGTTCCAGCGACATCACCCGATGGTCGATTACCACCGCGGCCGACGCCGCGCGCAGCGGATGCCCGTCGGGCAGCGTCACCGAAGCATCCCGCAACGCGACCCGTCCCGCGAATCCATCGGGCTCGGAATAACGCACCTCGCCCGACAGCGATCCTTCCGCCGCCAGCTTGTCCGGAAGCCCCGCGCCCATGTGCCTGGCGATCTCGATCGCGGTCGCCACCGGCAACTGCTTCAATCCGGCGCTGGCATCCCAGTGAGGAACGCTCAAGAAATCCCATGCCCGGAACGCCGCCGCGATCTGCGGATCCGGCACATCCGAGACGCTCTCGAGCTCCAGCCTGTCTCCCTTCAGGTCGAGCGTTCCCTTGTAACCGACGCGCAAGCCCCCTCCGCTCTGCGGCAGCAGATCCCAGCGATGCACATCGTTCACCTGGATGTTTCCAGTCACGTCCAAATGCGAAGGCACGCCCGAAAGCTGCGCGTCCAGCGCGATCACTCCGTGCAGCCCGAAGCCCCGCCGGTCAATCAGCCGCGCCACTTCTTCGACCGCGCTCTTCTCCAGTTCGACCTTAAGGTCGACCCTCTGCGCGCTCCACCGGCCGCGCACGAAAAAATTCCCGAAGTTCTGGCCCGCGCGATCGGATCGCGAAGGCGCGCCGGCGAAGCGCAGCTCCACCGAGCCGTCCATGGACCGCGCGACATCCAGATCCACGTCGTTGAAAAAGAATACCGACTTGGTGTCGCCGAATTTAAAATTGACGCGCCCGCCGCGCATCTTAATCGCCGGCATCGTGCCTGCGCTCGCCGGCGCGCTGCTCAGAAGAAATTGAAAATTCCACGGACCCGCGTCCGTCTTCACGACGTTGATGCTCGCGTCGATCAGCCGCAGGCTCGAAAATTCCAGCTTGTGCCGGAACAGGCTCAGCAACTGCACCCGAGCCTCCAGCCTGCCGACGTAAGCGAACGGCTCGATTCCCGCGCGCGTGTCCTCGTGGATGGTGACATCGTCCACCGTGAATCCGGGCCCGGTGAACAGATTGAAATGCACCGGCCCCACTTCGACGCGCCTTCCCAACCCGCGCTCCAGCGCCCTGGCAATCTTCGGACGAAATAAATCGATCTCAAAGTGCGGCGCCGCGAAACCCACCGCCAGCACCAGCATCAGCCCGAGGATGATCGCCCGCTTCATCGCGCACTCTCCTGCAATGTCCGGTACGCCTCGGGATCGTCGATATCGCTGAGCACTCCCGCGTCCAAGGTTTCGAGAAAATGCGTGCGGTCCGCATGCCGCCGCACCACCTCTTTTGCCTGGCCTTCCGGCGGCAGCGCGAGAAACTCCGCAATCAATTCGCGGCGCGCGCAAACCGGATGCCCCCGGCGTCCCTCATACTGCGGAATCACCAGCAGTTCGTCCGTCGAAAGAAGCGCCTCGACAATCCGCCGCACTGTCTCCTGCTCCGCCGCGGGACAATCCACCGGCACGAACAAAAAACCATCCGCCTCATCCGGAACCGCTCCCAGCGCGGTTTGCAGCGAACTCAGTTGCCCGCGCGACGGGTCGGGATTCACCACGAATCGCGCCCGCCCTTGCGCCTTCGCGCGAATTTCCTCGGCGTGATACCCCAGCGCCACAATCACCGGATCGCACACGCCGCCCAGCACTCGGATCAGCCTGTCCAGAAATGTTTCCCCCCGATAATCCAGCAGAGCCTTGGGAGTTCCCATGCGGCTCGAGGCTCCGGCGGCGAGAATAATACCGGCAATCACTTCAACAGCGCCTGCAGTTTTTCGCTGGCGAAAATCGACTTCGAAAGCGCCTTCCAATCCGCATCCGGCGCGCGCCGCAGGGCGATCATCTCCGCGACCACGGAAATCGCGATCTCCTCCGGCGTTTCGGCCCCGATTTCCAGCCCCATCGGCGCGAAAACCTTGCTGAACATCTCCCGTGCAAAGCCTTCTTTTTCAAGTTCCTTCACCACCGAGATCGTTTTCCGCTTGCTCCCGATCATGGCGATGTACCGCGCCTCGGTCGTCACCGCCCAGCGCAGCACGCGCATATCGTCGCGATGCCCTCGCGTGACGATCACCAGGTAGCTCGACGACGTGACCGGAAGTTTCGGAAACACGTCTTCGTACGGTTCGGCGTAGGTCGCATCAGCCTCGGGAAAACGTTCGGCATTGGCAAACGCCTCGCGATCGTCGACGACCACCGTCGAAAATCCGGCCATGTTCGCGATTTTCGAAATGCTCTTCGACACGTGTCCACCGCCGAAAATATAGGCCACCGGCTGCGGCGTCACCGGCTCGACAAAAATATTCAATTGGCCTCCGCAGATCAACCCGTTGTCGTAGG
>OCZT010006348.1_pt1 | contig 11700 bp, 8 predicted proteins | sample 1539031 | NCBI WGS metagenome assembly OCZT01 (sample SAMEA3539308, study PRJEB22396) | soil metagenome | biome: tundra; feature: field; material: soil | place: USA | collected 2010-05 | depth 0.15 m
TTCTGGTATGACTTTATTTTCGGTGCAAGTAATTTTTTCAGGTGCATTTTTGCTTTTGACAGATGCGAATTTGATGTTCCGGCATTGATGCCCAGCTCTTCAGCAATTTCTTTGTGCGTGAACCCATCCACCACGAACATATTGAATACGGTGCGGTAGGCGGTCGGTAATTGTTGAACGGCATTCATTATTTCTTCTGTACTGATATTATTTAGATCGTTATTTTCTTCTTCTTTTATTTCTTCCGCGTTTGCTTCTACATAATCAGAATCTGCGTATTGAATCATTTTTTTGTTCTTTCGAATACTATCAAGGGCTGTGTTTATTATTACTTTCCGGATCCAGCCTTCAAAAGAACCACTGCCTCCGTATTTTTTTATGTTGGTGAATACTTTTACAAAACCATCCTGCAAAATATCGCGGGCTTCTTCTCTGTCTTTTGAGTACCTCATGCAAGCTCCCAGCATCTTTCCGTAAAATTTCTGATAGATGATTTGCTGGCACTTGCCATCACCCCTAACACAACCTTCAATAATGTCAAATAACGGGTCTTTATATGTGTCGTTCATCGCCTCAAGTATCAATATGACGTGGATATTATGAAAGGTTGCCTGTTATTTTAATTTTTTTTTGGTATGGGAATGAGAAATATGACAATTTACCTTTATACCTCTATTTCCTCATTCCTCTACACCTTCCTTAAAAGCAGCCCAAAGGACGTAAATAGATGGGATTAAATCAAATTTTTAGTAGTTTTTTTACTAAAAATGTTGAAATGGGGTTTAAATAACGGGAAAGTCTGTCAAACTAACTTTTGATACGACTGCCACCAGCGGTCGGGAACCTCTTCGCGCGTTGCGGCTTCATAATCTTTGTAAGAGCAGGGAACCAGGCAGTGCCGCTCGAATTTCAGTTTTTTCTGGGCGGGATACGGAACTTCCATCCACCAGCGGTCGGAGCGTTTGGATTTGTAAAACACAATTTCGTTCTTGTGGTCTTTGATGGAAACGCGGTATTTCAGGTAATCCGATTTTTTCCGGAAAGGAAAATCCTGAAAACGTTTGTAATATCCTTCTATGAAATACCAGATCATTTGTGCCACCAGGTGCGCGGTCTGTCCACGCTTGTCTTTTTTAGGATTGATCTCAAAAAAACCGATTGCGCTCAGTTTGTCGCTCAGTCCCGCATAACGGGTGATCTGGCAGGCCTCTTCCCCGTAAAATCCGTTGGGCGAAGCATTTCCGTTGCCGGGCGCATCGCTCATGCGTATGGCGGAAATATCAAACGAAAGCAGGTCGGCACTGCGCACAATGGGTTCCACTTCTTCCATTTCGCTGCGCACGGTTCCCAGGCGGTAGGCGTCAAAATAAAGTTTATGAAAAAGTTCAATTTCTTTTTGAGCGACAAAATAAGTCTGGTAACCGATGTTGCTGTAATTGAAAAGTATATTCGGCTGGTGAAGAATTATTTTTCCGAGATAGGCAGCGGAATTAAATTCAGAATCAGGCCCGCCAATATCAAACTTCGCGTCCACATCCACCAGGTTGATGGTGGGCTCAATTTTATCAAATGCCTTATACATCGGAAAAGTCAGATCCTGCCCTCCACCGATGACGATAGGAATGATCTTATTTTTTATCAGCTCGTGGCAAACGGAAGTGAGCGCGAAATACGAATCCTTCACAGCATGTCCCTGTTTGATGTTGCCGAGATCGGCAATCCTCGGCTTGTCCCGGTGGGTTAACCCATAACTTCCTTTGAAAAGATGGTACAAATACGGACGAACCGCATCAGCCGCTCCACCGCACCCTTCGTTGTTCACTGCGCGCCTTTCTTCCTCCACTCCGATAATGGCGAGATGAACGCCCTTGAGTTCAGGAAATGGTTTTCCAAGAAGAAATTTTCGGATAGAAGTTCCGAGTGTGTTTTCCGGGAATTCGGTAGTTCCGTCAATGTCTATCGGTGCAAAAAATTGAGATATATCTTCCATGTCAGTTTATAGTTTTTGGTTTGTAGTTTGGGTTTATCAGTTTTTGGTTTTAGTTCTCATCAACCATAACAAGAAACTATTTAACTAAAACAAAAAACTAAAAAACTATAAACCAACGCAGCAAATTTAAGTAGCCTGTCATTGCGGGAGAAGCGAAGCAATCCCAGTTATCAACAGAGTTTTGAAAAGTCAATATCCTCAGAAAAAACGAAAGAACACTATTTTAAAAAGCAACAGCATTTTATATCCCAAGTCACTTTCTCAGCATAATTATTATGTTATAATTGCAACTTGAGTTTAATCAAATTGCCATGGAACAAAAGATAAACTGCTGGGAGTTCAAAAAATGCGGCCGTATGCTCAAGGGGTGTAATATTCGTGAACTGGGTGTTTGCCCTGTTATAACAGCAACTGAATACGATGGCAGGAACGGTGGCAAGAACGGAGGAAGAATTTGCTGGCAGGTTGCCGGAACCTTTTGCGGAGGAAAAGTACAAGGTACCTATGCTGAAAAAAAAAGTTCCTGCCTGAAGTGCGATTTTGCCATGAAAGTATTTGATGAAGAAGGAAAAAATCTGAAATTCCTGTGACAGAATAATTATTTTTTCTTACCCGCGAACTTTCTTTTCGCTTTTACGATTTTTAACTTTGGAGTTTTAACAGGAGAAGGTTGCTTCACTTTTAATTTTACACTTTTAACATTTTCATTATCTGTCTTTACCTCTGGCTTTTCATTTTTCGCTTTTGACTTCGTATTTTTTTTCGCTTTCTTAAAACCGGCAATTATCAAACATTCTTCCAATTCAAGCTCTAGAGGATCTTTTCCTGCGGGAATACTAAAATATTTTTTTCCCGATTGAATGGAAGGTTTTCCCCATCTGTTGATCACCACTTTCACGCGCCTGTCTTCCGGCCAGGATTTGATATGTTTCGCTATGTCTTTTTCTATTTTGGCTTTCACAAGAGGAATGGCTTCCTCCAGCGTGACAGTGAACGGATCGTATTGTTTTGGGAGAGAAGCATTGGTGGCTTCATATTTCAAATAATTTCCAAAAAAACCTTTTGCCGCTATAATATCTTTTCCTTCGTACTGCCCGACTACTCTTGGCAAGCGAGGTCCTTTCATAAATTCTATTATTCGCTCCAAACTAACTGTATATGGATCTTCTGTTTTTGGAAGTGAAGTAAACACTCCCTTGTGTTTGATATACGGTCCGAATCTTCCGATGCTGATGATCATATCTTCGCCTTCATATTGCCCGATATTACGCGGAAGTTTGAAAAGATCAAGCGCTTCTTCCAGTGTGATAGTATCAATGCGCTGCCCTGGTCGGAGCGAAGCGTACTTTTGTTTTTCTTTATCGTCCTGCAATCCTATCTGTGCCATCGGGCCGAATCTTCCTACGCGCACCAGCACATCTCTTCCCGATTTCGGGTCTTTTCCTAATATCTTCTCGCCCGATGCCCGTTCAGAATCTTCGGTGGTGGACTCTACTGTTTTATGAAAAGGAACATAAAACTCCTTGAGCATATCTTTCCACGACATTTTCCCCTCGGCAATTTCGTCAAACTCTTTCTCCACGTAGGCGGTAAAATTATAATCCATGATCTGCGGAAAATATTTTTCAAGAAAATCATTTACTACAATGCCGATGTCCGTAGGATATAATTTTCCTTTTTCAGCCCCGGTAATTTCTGTTTTAGTTTCAGTTTTAATTGCCGAATCTTTCAGTAGAAGTACATTGTATTTTCTTTCTTTTCCTTCGCGCACTTCCTTGTCAACATACAATCGTTTGATGATGGTGGAAATGGTCGGGGCGTAAGTGGAAGGTCTTCCTATCCCCAGTGATTCTAATTTTTTTACCAGGCTTGCTTCCGTGTAACGCGCAGGCGGAAGTGTGAAACGCTGGGTAGCAGAAATTTCGTTCATGCCAACTTCCTGTCCAACTGTAACTGCGGGAAGAATTCCTTCCTCATTCTCTTCTTCTTCATCGGTTCCTTCCATATATACTTTCAGGAATCCGTCAAACAAAATAATTTCTCCTAAAGCCAGAAAATTATCGCCTGTTTTATTCTGAGAAATGGTAATAACTGTTTTTTCGAGTTCGGCATCCGCCATTTGCGATGCAACCGTTCTTTTCCAGATGAGTTCGTAGAATTTACGTTCGCGGTCGTCATCCGCTTCGATCGTTTTATTATTCAAAAAAGTCGGGCGGATCGCTTCGTGCGCCTCTTGAGCATTGGCAGATTTTGTAGTGTATTGTCTTTTCTTCCAGTATCCTTCACCGAACAAGCGTTGAATTTCATTTTTCGCTGCGTTGAGCGCAAATCCGGAAAGATTTACCGAATCCGTACGCATGTACGTGATCTTTCCCGCTTCGTACAAACTTTGCGCAACACGCATGGTGTTGGTAACGGAAAAACCAAGTTTTCGGCTCGCTTCCTGCTGTAAAGTGGAAGTGGTAAACGGTGCGGCAGGTGTTCGCCTGGATGGTTTCTTTTCTATATTTTTTATAGAGAAATTTGCACCATTCAGTTTATTCAGCAGATCATTCGCTTCCTTCTCGGTTTTTAATTTTTCAGAAAGGTCTGCTTTAAGGGTAGTTACCTTTCCGTTCTCATCCTTAACGGTAAAAATTCCCGATACCTTATAATAGGATGTTATTTCAAAAGCATTTATCTCTCTTTCGCGCTCTACCAGTAATCGAACGGAAACAGATTGAACCCTGCCTGCGGAAAGGGATGGCTTTACTTTTTTCCAGAGAATAGGGGAGAGCTCGTATCCGACAAGGCGATCCAGCACCCTGCGTGCCTGCTGGGCATCCACTAAATTCCTGTCGATGCTGCGCGGACTTGCAAACGCCTCTTGTATTGCAGTTTTTGTGATCTCGTGATAAACAATGCGCCTGGTTTTTTTCTCGTTCAGGTCAAGCGCTTCCAGCAAATGCCAGGCAATGGCTTCTCCTTCACGGTCCTCGTCCGTTGCGAGCCATACGATCTCAGAATCCTTTGCAAGTTTTTTCAACTCGCTTACGACTTGTTTTTTTTCCGGAGATATAATGTAAGCCGGTTCGAATCCCTTTTTTACATCAACGCCCATTTCTTTTTTGGGAAGATCGCGGATGTGACCTATGCTTGACTTTACAATATATTCATCACCCAGGAACTTTCCAATGGTCTTTGCTTTTGCCGGTGACTCAACGATTACAAGATTTTTTGCCATAAATAGTTTGCAAAGGAAAACAATTTTTATGTACGAAAAATATTTTGATTTATTTCAGAACATGTTTCTCCTATGAAAAATGATAGAAAAATAATTTTAAAATGATGCAGAAATTATTTCCGGATCAGCTTTGCAACACTTTCTACGTGCGCTGTGTGCGGAAACATATCAACGGGCTGCACTTTTTCTACAAAATACGCTTCGCTCATCAAGACGATATCCCGTGCTTGGGTGGCGGGGTTGCAGCTCACATAAATTATTTTTTCAGGGGAGAGTTCAAGAATTTTTTTCACCACATCCTCGTGCATGCCGGCTCGTGGGGGATCGGTGATAATTACATCCGGCTTGCCGTGCGCAGAAATAAACTCATTGTTCAGGACATCTTTAATGTCTCCAGCAAAAAATTGAGTGTTGGAAATATTATTTATCTGTGAATTTATTTTAGCATCCTCAATAGCAACGTTGATGTATTCAATGCCGATTACTTTTTTTGCCTGTCGTGCTACAAAATTGGCAATGGTTCCGGTTCCTGTGTACAGGTCGTAAACGGTTTCATTTCCTTTCAACTCCGCAAAATCTCGTGTTACTTTATAAAGTTCAAATGCCTGCGCTGAATTGGTCTGAAAAAATGATTTCGGGCTGATTCGGAACTTTAATCCTTCCCCGTCCGAACGGTTCATCCGGGCGGGCATTTCTTCTTCAATAAAATCTTCTCCGCTGAAAGTTTTTACTTCCAGGTCAAAAATGCTGTCGTTCTTTTTCGGGTTGATGACGTATTGCAAAGAAGTTATTTGTGGAAATTTTTCAGAAAGATGTTGTAATAATTTTTCTCTTGCAGCTTTGTCTTCGTAAAAAAATACAACGACCACCATCCACTGTCCTGTGGATGTGCTGCGAATGATCAGGTTGCGGAGAAACCCGTTTTGTTGCCGAATGTCAAAAAAGGTCAGTTTGTTTTCGATCGCATATTTTCTCACTTCCAGGCGGATGCTGTTGGAAGGTTCTTCCTGTAAATGACATTCCGCAATATCAAGCACTTTGTCAAAGAGTTTCGGAATATGAAATCCGAGTGCGTAAGCGGCACTTCCTAAATCTTCTCCGATGTTAAGCGTTTGAAAATCTTCTTTCGTCAGCCACTTTTTATTGGAAAAAGTAAATTCCAGTTTGTTACGGTAGTGAAAAATATTTTTTGATGGAATAATTGGGAGCACCTCACCCCCAACCCCTCTCCCAAGGGAGAGGGGAGTTTTCCCAATTCTCGTCAACGCATCCACCACATATTTCTGCTTGAAAAATAATTGTGCATCGTACTTCATGTTCTGCCATTTGCAGCCTCCGCAAACTCCGAAGTGCCTGCAGACAGGCTCTGTTCTTTTGTCAGAAAGCTTTTGGTATTGAATTACTTTTCCTTCTCGGTAATTTCTTTTCTTTTTCGTGATCTGAATATCCACCACATCGCCCGGAATCGCAAAATCAATAAAACATACGATATTATTTTCGCCAACGGATATACGTCCAATACCTTTTCCTTCTGTGCTAATATCGGTGATCTCAATGTTTTGAAATGTCTGTATCGTTTTCATCGCGGCAAAGTTAACAGGATAAATTTCGTACCTTTACACCCTTAATTCCGCAGATGGAAACAATGACAGAAAAATCAATTTCGCAAAAGATAATGGAGTTAGAGAACCGTTATGGGGCTCATAACTACCATCCGCTTCCCGTTGTTTTAGACCGGGGCGAAGGAGTTTTTGTCTGGGATATGGACGGAAAAAAATATTTTGACTTTCTCTCCGCTTACTCTGCTGTGAATCAAGGGCACTGTCATCCGAAAATTATACAGGCACTTACGGAACAGGCAAAAAAACTTACGCTTACATCACGTGCGTTTTACAATTCTTCACTGGGAGAATACGAAAAATTCATCACGCAGTATTTCGGTTACGATAAAGTTCTTCCCATGAATACCGGTGCGGAAGGAGTGGAGACCGCTTTGAAACTTTGTCGCAAGTGGGCGTATGAGAAAAAGGGAATTGCTGAGAACCAGGCTCAACTAATTGTGTGCGAAGGAAATTTTCATGGGCGTACTATCTCCATTGTTTCTGCTTCAACGGATCCGGATTCCAAAAAGAATTTCGGACCGTTCACGCCCGGATTTATTACCATACCTTATAATGATACAGAAGCGCTGGCAAATGCGCTGAAGGATACAAACGTTGCAGGATTTTTAATGGAGCCTGTGCAGGGTGAACGCGGTGTAATGATACCTGACGATGGATACATCGCAAAATGTTTTGATCTTTGCAAAAAAGCAAATGTGCTTTTTATTGCTGATGAAATTCAAACCGGGCTTGGCAGAACTGGGAAACGTCTTTGCTGTGATCATGAAAATGTTCGTCCTGATATTTTAATCCTTGGCAAAGCGCTTGCTGGAGGCACCCTGCCCGTTTCTGCCGTACTTGCCGATGATGCTATTATGCTTTGCATCAAGCCGGGAGAACATGGTTCCACCTACGGAGGAAATCCTCTTGCCTGTAAAGTTGCCATGGCTTCAATAAATGTGCTGGAAGAAGAACATATGTACGACAATTCTTACCGCCTTGGGAAAATTCTCCTGGCTGAACTGAAAAAAATTCAATCCGAAAAATCGGATGTTGTTTTAAACGTAAGGGGAAAAGGGCTTTTTGCCGCTATCGTCATTAAGGAAAGAGAAAAAAAATCTGCATGGGAACTTTGTCTTGATCTCAAAGAGAACGGACTCCTTGCCAAACCAACCCACGGTGACATCATCCGCCTCGCTCCTCCGCTTCTCATCACCGAAAAACAATTGATGGTGTGTGTTTCTATCCTCAGGAAAACTATTCTTGCATTTTAGGTTTTCTATTCCAGAATTATTTTCTTCGTTCTTCTCTCACTCCCCAAAACCATCTCCACAAAATAAACTCCTTTTGGCTGGCTACTCAAATCAATTGTGTTTACATAATCGCCTGTAAAATCTTTTTTGTTTTCAGAATAAACGGCTGCACCAAGTTCATTAGTAATATTTAAAGTGAGTTTGCCTTTTGCAGAGGCAGAAAAATTAATTGTAACAGCATTGCTTGCAGGATTTGGAAATACTTCAAGTGTTGCATTATTCTCTACTACATTTATGACTGCTGTTCCTCCTGTTGCAGGTGCGTATTCCCAAAAATCAGATTGATATGTAACAACAAAGTTACTGTCATTCATTCCAACACCTATATATCCTTTCATTCCTATAGAAAAACCAATTGCAACTTCTCTCGGTTTTCCTCCAAAATTAGCTCTTTGTATCCAAACATTTGTCGAAGGATCCCATTCCAAAAAATCTTGCATATCTACATATGTACTGTTCATGCCTAATCCAAGGTACCCTTTACTGTTCATAGAAAAACCTACTGCTCCAGCCCTCGCCCCTATGAAATCTGCTTTTCGTGTCCAAGTGTCTGAAGTTTGATCCCATTCCCAGAAATCCTGCATACAAGTAGTTCCATTATATGTTATATTTCCATCACCTGTGCCAATATATCCTTTAGTTCCTATGGAAAATCCAACTGCAACATCTCTCCCCCCCCCTGCGAAATCTGCTTTTTGTGACCATGTATCAGTTAATTGATCCCATTCCCAAAAATCATCCATGTGTTTTCCGGTTCCTATATAACCCTTCGTCCCTATTGAAAATCCTATTGCTCCGGAACGTGGCGTTCCTAAAAAATCTGATTTTTGTATCCATGTATTTGTCATTTGGTCCCACTCCCAAAAATCGTTTGCAAGTTCATAACCTGATTGTGTATAATTAGTTTCCCCTGTTCCGATATATCCTTTTGTGCCAATGGAAAATCCGGTAGCTCCTCTCCTTCCTTTTGCAGGTAGATTTGCTTTCTGAGTCCAAACATTAGTAGATTGATTCCATTCCCAAAAGTCATTGAGATATGTATTCCACTGCCACCCTGCTCCCACATATCCCTTTGTACCTATGGAAAAACTTACAGCTCCTTGCCGCTCTGCACCAGTAAAATTTGATTTTTGAATCCAAGTATTTTGAGAGAAACAATTACCAATTGGCAGTACACAGTTGACAATTAAAATGCTGACGAGTAACGTTATTTTTTTCATTGTGTAATTTTTATTGTTAATCAAAAGTATTCCTTCTGCTTTGAAATAGGAATAGATATTCGTTAAGAAGGGGATTTTAATCGCTCAAAAAGGGAAATCTTACCAGCTTGGGCATTATTCGTCAGTCCGAAGGACTCTTTCAGAGTGTCCTCCCAAACCTATCTGCGGTAAGCAGGGCGGAGAGACAGACACAAAACTTTTCGTGTTAACTAGTGAAATTTGTGGCGGTCGCAGACAAACACCCAGTTCTCTGTTCCCTTGTCAAAAAGCCGTACCCATTCGGTATGTCCTATCAAGCTATTCATCTTCTTGTATAACTGCCCTCCTTTATCCCTTGTTTTTTCATCGCGGATGATAAAGTTGTAAAATAAAATTCCATTGGGGGATAACAATTTGCCTAATGCAGATAAAAAAATTTCGCCCTGGAATTTTTCCGGAACGATGGGGTCAACAAAAATATCGACAACGACCAGGTCGAAAGAGGGAAGAGAGGTGTTCTGAACAAAATCATAGGCATCCCCGCAATGAAGCGTGAGATTTTTGTATTTGTCAAGAGAGAAATATTTTTTCGCCAGTTCGATCACAATTTCATCTTTCTCCACTCCAACAATTTCTAAATCTTTTCCATATTCTTTCTGAAGGATGCTTGCCACGCTGCCGCCACCGAAACCGAGGATCAGAACATTTTTAATTTTCCGCTGCCTGATCCCGAATTGACCAAATGCTCTCTGGAAAACAGTATGCAGTCCGCCAAAAGAATAATTTACGTTGGGAGTGTCCAGTACGTACTTTCCGTTCGTGTAAAGAATTTCAAGTTTGCCGCTTAGTTCACTTTTCCTTTCTTCAACCGGGTAAGTGACAAGAAAACTGCTGAGAAATTTCAGGATGCGATTTATCACTAAGGATTTTAGTTTTTTAAAGATTTTTTATCTCTCTTTGCCTTTTGAATGCTGACGTTCAGATCAAAACCCAGAAGCACAACGAGAAAATTGAAATATATCCACAACAGCACTACGAGCAATGTTCCGATGGAACCGTATAATTTATTGTAGGTGCCGAAATGATTTACATAGAACGCAAACCCGACAGACGTGAGGAGGGATAACACAGTAGCAAACATGGAACCGGCAGAAAAAAATTTCCATCCCGACTTCCTGGCCGGCCCGAGATAAAACGTGAATGAAATGAGAAAATAAAAAAGCGCGAATAAAATGATCCATCTTCCGCCCTGGATGAAATAAAATAAAAATTCCCCTTTGTGAAAAAGTTTATGCAATACGATTTCGCTCGTGATGATCAGCGTGATAGCGATCATCATCAGCAGTGTGGAAATAATGACAAGAAAAAACGAAATGACCTGCTGCAGCAAAAAAGTTCGTGTTTCAATATCGTGATGCGTGTTGTTGAACGCTGTGATAAGAGCGTTAAACCCATTCGTGGAAAAATATAATGCAGAAATAAAACCGATTGACAGCAATCCTCCGCGTTGATTTTTTACGATGTCCTCAATCGTGTCCCGTGTTGCTTCGTAGGCGCTGCCCGGCATGAAATTTTTCAAAAGGTCCAGCAGCTGATCCTGAAAATGCGCTATGGGTATGTAGGGAATGAGCGTAAAAATAAAAATGATAGAAGGGAAAAGAGCTAGAAAAAAACTGAATGAAACTGCCGAAGCGCGCATGGGCAAAGCGCCCTTCCGGATCCCGTTCCAGAAAAATCCAGCCACATCATAGAGCGGAAGTTTTTCAAAACCGGGAATGACAATCTTTTTGGAATGTTTGATTATAAACGAAACAATGGCTGAGCCGACTATCAATTGAACTATTTTACGCCACATAAAAAATTATTTTCGGGCTGCATCTTCCACCCATTGTTTTCCCCAATTCTCCATCTCCTCTTTGTTCCAGAGTTCCGGATAAAAAATCCGTTTCTGAAAACGAGGGGGCAGATATTTCTGCCAGTTGGTTCCGCCTGTAGCGGCAACTTGTTTTTCCTCCTGCTGAAGATAGCGCGCTGCAGACCGGTAATGCACGAGCGGCCAGTTTACATTTACATTAATGTCCAGTTGGCGAAGTGCATTGATCAATTCAATATTTTGCTGATCGCTTGCAGAAAGAGACTTGTATTTCGCCCAGATATTTTTTTCTTTGTATTCTTTCGCAAGTTGAATGAATTGTTTCGAATATTTTTTTTCAAACTGCTTGAGCGTAAGCGTCTTTTTTCCTGTGGCGAGTTCTGTTGCGCCCTGCTTCCAGTAAATGTGCTCGTACATTTCTTCTATGGAAGAATTTTTCCCCTGGAACTTTGCCCGCACATCTTTATCCACCAGCTGAATAAAATCCGTTGAACTTATTTC
>OCZT010006351.1_pt1 | contig 11699 bp, 4 predicted proteins | sample 1539031 | NCBI WGS metagenome assembly OCZT01 (sample SAMEA3539308, study PRJEB22396) | soil metagenome | biome: tundra; feature: field; material: soil | place: USA | collected 2010-05 | depth 0.15 m
CACCGAGCGGACGGAGGAGGATCGCGTCGAGGGGGGGGTTGCAAGCAAGGTGACGAAGCGTTCCGCTCATCAACGGCGCCAAGGCCGCGAGCAAGGCCCGGGTCGGGGCCTCGGACGCTGATCAGGACGCTGTAGGTCGGTCGAAGACACTGATCACCGCGTCCGGTTGGGTGAGCCGATGTACGACGTGGGCACCTCGCCCGGTGACCGCCGCTCCATCGCGCCGACGGCACTACGTCGCGGTGATCGCCGTTGCCGCCGCAGTGTTTGTCGCCGCGGTGGCCAGTGCCACTGCCTCGCCATCTCCTCGTAGACCTCCACCGGCTTGAGCGACCGCGCAATCTGAATCGGCGAGCTGGGATCGGACTCTCGTTACCCAAGGAGGTAGGGCTCAAGGTCCGGAGAAGTATTGCCGATATACCCTGTTGAAGCCACCGGACAGCTCGCCTCGGCCAAGGCTTCGGAGAGTGCAGGTGTGGGCGCGTGCATAGATGGCCTCGATCAGTTGCTGATCCCGGACTTGAGAAGGATGCCCACATGGAAGGCCCCCACCGCACTGCTCTTGCGAAGCCCAGACGGTTTGTCTCCCTCGTGATTGCCGTGGCGACAGTCATCGCTCCGCTTTGCGTCGTCATGGGCGTAGGCGTTGTCGCAGCGCCAGCGGGAGCTACCTCTTTGGGGTCATGCCAACCCGACAATCCCACCCTTGCTCCGGCCCCGGTGCCTCCGCCCAACTCCGGTGTGGTTCTCCCCATGCGGACCGACCCCGACGGCACTATTACCGAGACCCTCCTTGTTGAGGACCCCGTCGACCCCGTAGCCACCGATTACAGCTACACGGGAGCCGCCGAGGCAGGCGTTTTCACCCATCCCTGGCCAGCTGCACCGCAAGTGACGACCATTGGGCTCTACCTCGTGGCTAACGGCCAGAGTATCCGCGTACCGCTTCTTCTGACGGAAAATCTCCCACCCGACCTCATGGGTGCAGTCGAAGAGGTCCTTGGCCAGGAGTACGCGCCGGTCATGGCCAACTCCACGCCCTTCGCGGCGAACACCCTCGGAACGCCCGAAACCCTCGCCTACGTCCTCAGCCTCGTGACCAAGAACCCGTCGTTCTCTGCGAACGACAACGAGTACCCGTACAACGAGGGCTTCAGCGATCTCCCAACCGCTTACTTCTGGACCACGTATCGAACCGCTCCTGGGCAGCAGTACTGGGAGGGAACAGCCGTCACTCACGACGGCACCTTCAAGACTGATGGCCTGGGCGACTACCTCGCTTGTAGGGAGTCCCGCATCGGCGAAGCGGTTCGTACCAACGCCGCCACGACTTTCGTCAGTGGGGCCTTTGTGCAGGAGACCGCTTCTAGCACCAACACCGAGACATTGCCGGGTTCTTTCGCCGCTGAGGAGACCATTGTGAGCGGCACGACGACCGACGCGACTGGGACGTGGGCCGATGTGCCGGTCGCTGAGGTCAGTCAGAACGAGCAGAAGAGCGGCCAGTTCCAATACGTGGTGCAACCCGATCAGCAGAGCGACACCATCGCTGTTGGCGTCGTGGTGAACGGCTCGTTCATTCCGCTCGTGGGCACCCAATCCAATGATGCAAACGGGACGCCACCGAACGCCGAGAATCACCTCGTCTCGCTGGGTGTCTACGACCCCTTGGGCGCCTATCACTCGGTGATCGGGGTGCGCAGTCACTTCGATAACTACTCCCAAGACGAGTGGCTTTACCAGTGGGCCTTTGGCGGAGACGCAGGGCCCGTTTCATCGGGCGGGCCCGGAGCCCAGTTCGGGGGGTGGAGCATCGATGCGGGGATCTTTGACCCCTTCGGAGCCTTCATCCCGGTACTCGGCGCTACCTACAGCCAGGTGCTCCCCGGCGCCCTGTATCCCTACGACATGCTCATGACCGTCGGACCGTGGGTCGCCGCCAGCGAGGTGGGTACGCTCGGTGGCCCGAATCTTGCCGGCGACCAGTACAAACCACTCATCGGCGCTACTTACGACGGGGCGCAGCCACTCATCGGCTGGGAGAACGCGAACCGGGCAGGTGCCTTCAGCGCCATGGGACCATGGTTGGCCTCAGTCGGTGGCTTCAGCCCGCTCGGTAGCTACGTGCCGATTGCAGGTGCGTCGTACTCACCAGGGGCGACTTCCTCCAGTACCCCTGTGGTCGAGAAGTATCAGATCGGAGGCTTCGCCGCTCAATACCCGGACTTTGTTCCCGTCGCGGAAGCGAAGTGGTCGAGCACGTCAACCTCCGAGGCCTGGGCGATGCTCTACGTCAATGCCGCCGGAGTGGTCCCCGGTCCGGCGGAGCTGGACGTCGGGGCGGTTCTTCCCGATGGGACATTCGAGCCGATCGCCGTGCTCACCGCCACGCCGGGTAGCCCAGATACCTACGGAGTGGGGGTGTGGGCCGAGGGCAACTTCATCCCCCTGCTCAAGGTGCAGTCCCCCATTCCGTAGGCCTATTTGGCCCCTATTTCGCTCACCGCTGGCTTCACCAACCGAGGAAAGGTGCCCAGAATGGATCATTCATCTGGCAAGAATCGCCGAACCCGCTCTTCACGAGGAGCAAGCTATGCGTCCCGGTTCCTCCTCGAGTTCGTGGTGATGGTAATCCTTGTTGGGCTTCTCTCCGTCGTCCCGCGTGGACCAGCGGGTGCCAATTCCGGCGCGGTCCTGATCCTCGACGCCTCGGTCACGAACGGGGCCACCAGCGTCGAGGCCCAAGCGGCGCAATCGCTGGGTTACGCTGTAGATGTCGTCGATGGAGCGACCTGGGATTCGATGACCACGGCCCAGTTCGCCTCCTACTCGGCAATCATCCTCGGAGACCCGACGTGCAGCACGTCGGCGTCAGCGAGCGTCGGCGCTGCCGAGTCCAATGCCTCGGTATGGGGGGCCGCGGTATCCGGCAACGTCGCCATCGTCGGCACCGATCCTGTCTTCCACGCCAAGGCGCAGATCACCGACGGCGCCGTTGCCTACGCCCTTGGGCGTTCGGGGACGACCGGTGCTTACATCTCACTGAGCTGCTACTACTGGACCTCCGGTGGCGTCTCTCCGCCTGTCCTCGCGGGACTCGCTGGGAGCTTCACCGTGCATGGAAATCTGAGCTGCTACGACTCGGGCCACGTAGAGCAGGGCATCGCTACGGCGTCGGGGAGCTTCTCCGGCCTGACCGACGGCTACCTCGCCAGCTGGGACTGCTCCGTCCATGAGACCTTCTCGTCATGGCCGTCGTCGTTCACCCCGCTGGCGATCGATCCTTCCGCGGCACCCTCAAACTTCACAGGGTCAGACGGGGTGAGCGGCCAGCCCTACATGCTCATCTCGGGCACGGGAAGTGGCCCCGGAGGCTTCTTTGGTGGTCCGGACCCTCTGCTTCTCTCTGAGACGCTCGGGGCGGGCAACCCGGGCGAGCAGAACAGCGAGTGCGCCTCCGGCAACTACCCGGTGAACTGCGCAACTGGCAACTTCTTCCATTCCTTTACCGACGTATCCGTGCCCGGCCGCGGACCGGCCCTCGCAGCCACCCGTACCTACAACTCCCTCGCCGCGTCGGTCAACGGACCCTTTGGTTACGGATGGTCGTCGAGCTATTCGGCCAACCTGTCGCTGGACCAGACCACCGGCACGGTCACGATCACTCAGGAGAACGGCGCCACCATCGCGTTCGCGCCGGGGACTTCGGGGGCCTTTGCCGCTCCTCCGCGGGTTCTCGCCAGCCTGGTCAAGAACCCGGACGGTACCTATACGCTGACTCGTCACCAGCGCGACCACTTCACCTTCTCGGCGTCGGGCCAGCTTCTCTCTCAACGTGACCTCAACGGCTACACGACCACCCTCGCCTACAACTCCCAGAGTCAGCTGACCGAGGTGACTGATCCCGCCGGGCGCAGCATTACCCTTTCCTACGGCACGAACGGCCTAGTGTCCTCTGCAGCCGACCCCGTTGGGCAAGCGACGACCTACTCCTACGACGGTGTCGGCAACCTCACGTCGGTGACCGATCCGATAGGTCGGACGACCTCATTCACCTATGACACCAACCACTTGCTGCTCACGATGACCGATCCGCGAGGTGGTGTGGTCAGCAACATCTACAACGCCCAAGGCCAGGTAACCTCACAGACAGATCCCGCTGGGCGTGTGACGACCTACTCCTACACCGGCTCTCCACTCGGCGCGGCCGGCGGCACGACAACGATCACTGACCCGCACCACAACGTGGAGACCGAACAGTATATGGACGGGCAGCTTGTCTCTCTCACCAAGGGAGTGGGGACGTCCTCGCCTTCCACGTCGACCTATGCCTACTCGCCCTTCGGGCCGACCTCGGCAACCGACCCCGACGGCCGGACCACTACCACGGTGTACGACCAGTTCGGAAGCGTGCTCTCGAAGACAGACCCACTCGGGCGGACTACCAACTACTCGTACAACCGCTTCAACGAGCCGATGTTCATCGTGGATCCGATGGGTATCACGACGAGCTACACCTACGATGCGAACGGCAACATCCTGAGCAAGTCCGTCGGCGGCGCGCCCAACGGCGCCATAAGCCCAGCTTGGCCCTCAAGTCCCATCGATTCCTCCTACCCATTGGCTTCTGTCGCGTGCCCCTCCTCGGCTCTCTGTGTCGCTGGGGATAATGGCGGCGATATTCTCTTTACCACCGATCCCACCGCGGGTTCTTGGCAGATCCAACGCGGTGTGGGGGCAAGCGTGATCGACGCGATCGCCTGCGCGTCGCGCGAGATGTGCGTCGCCGGTGATGCTCTTGGCAACATCATGAGCACGACCGACCAGACGGGGGGCAGCTGGACTCGCACGGGCTTGAACAACGGCATCGGGATCAACGGCATCTCCTGCCCCTTAACCACTCTCTGTGTGGCTGTCGACCGCTCGGGCGGTGTCCTCGTCTCGACCAATCCGACCAGCGGCACCTGGACGCGAAGCGATGTCGACGGCCTCAACGCCCTCACCGCCATCTCGTGTCCCACGTCCGGCTTGTGCGTAGCCGTGGATCGCTCGGGAAACGTCGTGAGCTCCACCAACCCCACGGGCGGAGCCAACGCCTGGACGGTGACAAGTGGAGTCGACGCCGGCAACCAACCGAGCGCGATCTCTTGTTCCTCGACGACGCTGTGCGTGGTCGGCGATTCCAACGGAAACCTCATGACGAGCACCAACCCAACGGGCGGTACCGCGGCATGGACATTGCTGGCGGGTCTCGATGGCACCAACCACATCACGAGTATCTCGTGCCCGTCATCCGCGCTGTGTGTCGGTGCAGACGGGCTGGGGTCGACGTTCTACTCGACGAACCCCAGCGGCAGTCGCGGCGCGTGGTCCCCCCCGAGCCGGGTCGACTCGCTTGTGGCCATTAGCGGCGTCTCCTGCATGTTCGGGGGGCTGTGCGTGGCAGTTGACGCACACGGCAATGCCTTGACGACCGGGGCCACGGCGTCGGCGACCAGCACCTTCACCTACGGTGATTCGGGTCACCCAGGTGACGTCACTCAAGGGAGCGACGCCGCCGGGCACATTACGAACTTCACCTACGACGCCCATGGGGACGTGGCATCAGTCACGACTCATCCATCAGCACAAGTGACCGACACCTCGAGTGTGATTTACGACGCCTTGGGCAGGAAGATCTGTGAGGCCTCCCCGAACGCAGTAGCGGCTGGCACCAGTTGTCCGCCCTCTGGGTCTCCGCGCCAGGCGGACACGACCACTTGGGCCTACGACGCGGATGGTGAGCTCGCCTCGGTCACTGATCCGCTTGGCAAGACCACGACGCACTCCTATGACGCCGACGGCAACCGGACACAGAGCGTCGACCCGGTAGGGAACACGACGACCACCTCCTACGACCCAAATAATCGCGTGAACTCACAAACGACGGGCGCGGGCAGCTCGGCAGCTTCGACCACCACCTATGCCTACGACCTCGCACCGAGCACGGGCGTGTGCTCGTCGTCGGTGCCGACAGCCACCTACTGCACTACCACCACGAGTTCCCTCGGCGCGACGACGGTGGAGTTCGTCGATTCGAAGAACCAGCAGATCGAGGAGGTCCAGCCGGCCGCGGGGACAACCGCGAACAACTACGACGCTGCCGGCAACCTCACGACCCGGACGACCGCCGCCGGGACTACTACGTACTCGTATGATCCTGACAATCGGGTTACCAGCATCCTCTACTCGTCCCCGGCGAGCGGGTTCGCCGCGACACCGTCGGTTAGCGTCGCATACGACGCTGATGGCCGACCCACCTTGATGACCGATGGCACCGGGACGACTAGCTACCGGTATGACTCACTAGGGCGCCTGGTGTCGACGACCAACGGCGCGGGCGCCTGGCTCGGCTACGGCTACGACAGTGCTGGCGACGTGGCTGTCGTGGAGTATCCCAACGGGAGCAAGGTCACCCGTAGCTTCGACGGTGCTGGCGAGCTGAGCGCCTTGACGGACTGGGAGGGCCACACCACGACGTTCTCCTACGATCACAACGGCAATCTCTCCTCCGAGATGCTTCCGAGCGGGGTGAGCTCGAGCGCGACCTTCGACGCTGCCGATCGGGTCGTGTCGATCACCGACGCGCTCACATCCAACCCATCCACCCCGTTGGCGACGTTCAGCTACACAAGGAACTCAGACGGCCAGGTGACGGGTGAGAGCGACACCGGTGTCCCATCGCCGACCGGCAACGGATACAGCTACGATCAGGTCCAGCGTCTCGCCAGCGACTCGAAGGGCACCTACGGCTACGACGTCGGAAGCGATCTGGTGTCCTTACCAAACGGCACCACTCAGGCCTTCAATAGCGCCGGCCAGCTGACGAGCGCCACGACGGCTTCGGGTACCACGACGACCTATTCCCACAACGCGGCGGGGGACCAGACAACGGCTACGGCAACGTCGGGGACGACGTCGATGACTTATGACGAGGCGAATCGCCTGGTGGGCTACAACGCCACTGCCTATGCCTACAACGGCGACGGGTTGCGGATGTCGAAGACCGTGCCGGGGAGCCAACCCGAGCAGTTCACCTGGGACGTCTCGGGAACCCAGCCCCTGGCCCTCGCCGACGGCACCAACTACTACGTCTATGGCCCAGGAGGCATCCCGCTCGAGCAGCTCCAGGATCCCTCGACCCCGATCACCCTGGTGGGCACCTCCACCCAGGAGGCCACCGTGGCGACCACCCCGGTGTCTCCGGCGAGCGTGGCGGTGAGCTTGCCGTCGGGGGTCGCCGCCAACGATCAGATCCTGATCGCTGTCACCGAGGACGCCGGCCAGAGTGCGAGCCTCGCCGGGTATACGCAGGTGGGCGACTGGTCGGCCGGCTCCGCTGGGGCACAGCTGCAAGTCTTTCGCCGTACGGCCACTTCCGCCGAGACCTCGGCCACGGTCGACTTCGCCCCGACACAAGACGCCCACCCCGTGGCGATCGTGGTGGTCGTCTACGGGGGAGTCGATCCCAACGATCCCGTCGACGTCACCGCCGGCACCACGGCCAGCCTGTCGTCGACAATCACGGTTCCGTCGTTGGTCACCTCCGGGCTCGGAGAGCGCTCGGTTCTCTTCCAAGGCGCGCTCAACAACCCCACAGGGGCGGGGTGGACTCCGCCTACGGGGATGACCGAGGAAACACAGGTCGCCCAGAGCTCGCTCGTGTCCGAAGGGTTGGCCGACAAGGCCCTTCTGACCGCGGGCCAGACGGGTTCACAGAGCTCGACGTTCAAGGGGTCGGCCCCCAGCCTCGCTGCCGTCCTGGTGGCACTGCAACCGATGCAACCGACCTACTACCTGCACGACCAGCTCGGCTCCACGCGCGTTCTCGTCGGGCAGAGCGGGACGGTCGAGGCGACATACACGTACGACGCGTATGGGCAAATGACCGGCTCGATGGGGTCTCCAAGCGCGCTGGCAGCGAACCCGTTCGGTTACGCCGGGCAGTACACGGACGCCGAATCCGGGCTCGTCTACTTGCGGCACCGCTACTACGACCCCGCGACAGGGCAGTTCCTTAGCGTTGACCCGCTTGTGAGTGTGACCGGGCAGCCCTATGCCTACGCGGGCGGCGATCCAGTCAACCGTCAAGACCCATTAGGGCTATACAGCTACACGGATACAGAAGACATCGGACCGATCACCCAGACGGGATCACCAGCACAAGCAATGGCCCGCTTCATGGCTGACCCCAATTCTGTCTTCCCGTTTCCCGTGACCGGGTGTTCGTCTCTATCTCAAGGTGCAACCTGCACATTGCACGCCGGACCTTCCTTCTTGGGGGGCGTCGGTCAAGTCCAAGTTGGTGGTGTGACTCCCACCAGCTTCACATTCACGGTCTGTTCGCAGGGTTACTTCGACCCCGCCGGATCAACGATTGCGTTTGATTTGCAGAAGCGAGACGGCGAATTGTATTTGACACAGAAGGCCAACGCGCCAGGCGCTTCACTGTGGACGAACGCACTCGCACCTCAAATTGCGCAGCTAACATGGCGCGATCAAGCCTCCAAACTCCAGGATCTCTTGAATACGAGTCCGTCGAGTCCTCCATCAGTTGAGTGGTCGTCACCGAATACTTATCTGGATTGGATCGGCGGCAACTGGTAACAATGGCCTTAAGCGCATGAAATACCTAGCCGTCCCCCTGGTGGTAGGAGCAATAGGGGCTGGGGCAGTCCTGATTATTTGGGCGCTTAGTCGTTATGGCCGATTGGATGACCATTCGCGGCGGCGGGCGAATTGGGGTGCACTTGTTGTTTTGTCAATTGCGGCGGGAGGGTTTCTATTCCTGCTGTTCCATTACGGCTTCCCGGTCTATTAGCCCACCATTCTCACGCTGCAGGGACCGGTCCTGTCTCACCACCCTCCTTGTGTGGTTCGTGGGGTTCCCAGTCGAAGTCGCTCACGATTATCGACGTTGAGCTCAGGTCGTAGTAGCCGTAAACTGGCAGAGTCCCCGCTACGCGTCGGGAAACTCGGGCTAGCAATCGGGGCGGCGATTGCCTACGATTGTTTGTGCAGTTTCGAAGTACCCTTGGTGAAAGGCGGAGCGATGTGTGGCTCGATCCGGTTGCATCGTTGCGATATAGGCGCACGATTAGCGGGGGCTACCTGTCTCAGCAATCGCCCGGATGTGGAGTCCATCGGTCGAGATCACTTCCGCAGGTGGGTCGTGCCTGACCGGGGCGGACAGAAGCTTCGAGTCGCCGTTCTTCGGTCGGCGGGCGAGATAGAGACTGCCCGATCGCCTCATTTCCGGGGTCTCGAATGACTTCAACGCAGACATCCCGCATTCGCGACCATGTGTTGGGCGAGCTATTCGGGATCCTCGTGGCCGGACTCCTGGTTGCATTTCTACTCGGCGTGGTGCAAACGACGAGTCGATGGTCGAGCGCCCTGTTCGCCATCGCGGTGGCCATGGCCAGCGCCGCCGTGGGCGGACTCTTCGGTCTGTTGTTCGGTATTCCGCGAGCGCTGACGTTGAGCCCCCCGCCTGGAACCCCGCCTGCGACAACCCCCGCGGCTTCTTCGGATGGATCCCAAGATTCGACCACGGAAACACAAGAGGGCTCGGTAGGGGGCTACTCGGCCAACACAAACCTTGAGCAGGTTTCCGACTGGCTCACCAAGCTGTTACTCGGCGCTGGGCTTACCCAGATCGCTCGGGTCCCGTCAGCACTGAAGAGTGTCGGAAGCTACCTCTCGCCCGAGATTGGGGGATCGGGATCGGCCAGTATCGCCACCACCATTGTGGTCTTGAATCTCCTAACAGGCTTCTTCTTCGGATTTCTGGCCGCACGACTGTCTCTTGGCAAGCAGTTCTACCGGGCCGATCAGGAGGCCAGGGGTGTCCTCGAGGTGACAAGGGCCCTCAAGGCATCCACTTCGCTGCCCAGCAGCGACCCAGGGAAATTCCCGACGCCAGACACAAATCCGACACCGCAAGACAAACTGAATGCCCGCATTCTTGCCCGCCGCGTCGAGCGAATCGAAAACACGACGATCGGTCCGGCGTTCGACGCTGAGTCGTATCAAAGGCTCGCAGGCTCATTGGTGGCTGCCAAATTGTACGAACGTTCCCTCTCGATACTCGAGCTCGGCATGTCGGAACTGAAAACGGACCCGTCGTTGCCCCTCTACGCCGGGACCATCTGTGGCATGTACACCGGTGACTTTGAGCAAGCCAAGCAGTATTACTTCAAAGCGCTTTCAATATCGCCGGAGTATGCCATGGCCTACTACAACCTTGCCTGCACCGCGGCGCGTGAAAGCCAACTTGAAGGCGCCGATGTCCAGACCAAGCTAAATCAGGCCAAAGAGCTGTTGCGCCAGGCCTTTGCTCTCGACGGCTCATTGGCACAGAAGGTGCTCGGGGACCCGCTCTGGACACAGATCAACTTCCATGGCGACCGTGAGCTCGCCGAGCTTGTAGGTCAAACGGCCAGTTGATCAGACGCTGCCAGCGGGTCCTCGCGGCTGAGAAATCACTTGAGTTGCCGGGTCGGTGGAGCGAGCCAGGTCGAATCCTCGGCGTCGAGTAGGTCCGCACCCCGGTGCGGCCTCAATTCGCAATCCGACGCCGAGGGTCGGACTCTTGTCGTCGCGGAATCCGTGGCTACATTGATGTTGGCACACGAGGCACGGGCGCCTTTCAAATGATCGACCGCGACCATTCGGATTCACAGTTCTACTGGTTCTCAAAGGAGGCTCACAGCTATGGATTCCCAACTCCCGGAACCGAAGCTTTTGGCCGTGGGAAAGATCTTTGAGGCACAGTTCCGGAAACGGTTCCTAGCGACTGGTGGGTCGTCGGACAACGTTGAAGTCGCTCGGCACTGCCGGGTCGTGCGATCGCGCGGTACGGAGCGATCGCAAATGCTCGACAGCTTCGGCAAACCCACTTCGGAGGCGGAAGAGTCCGTATCCCTCCAGACCGTGCGCCCCATTGTGATTCGCGGATTTGGTTCTGTGGACTTGATGGTGTTCTACGTCGATGACGACGGAGCCCAGTGTCATGTAGTAGTGGAGATAAAGAACACGGACTGGAATGCCATTCCGCGGAGCCGCGTCGTGAGAACTTTGGGAACTTAGCGTCGTCAGGTATATGGGTACCTGGAGCCGTTGGAATACCGTGCCAGACGGAATGAGATTGGCAGGCCTCAGGCGATTCTGGTGTATCCAACTCGTCCTGAGAACGCAGAGAAGGACCAGTCGATCCTAAGCTATCTCAGCGACTACGGCATTCAATTCGAATATACGGATGAACTCCTTCAGGAGGCGGTCGCGGACAATCAACCTGAAGGGTCCAAAAACGCGAAGTGGCGCCGTAACCGTGGATGTGTGCAGCAGGGACGGAGAGTTCCGGGTAAAGGGGATGGCTTGCCAGGCGCGAGCGGTAGAGCCTGCTTGCTGCCCGAGAGCGGAGTGCTTGGCAGTAAAGGCGTCGCGGCGCTTCCCCTTCTGGGGGTGCCGGGAGCGACCTATGGTCAGGCAGCAGCCCGGTCGTACTCGCAGACGATGCCGCCGAGGATGTCGCGACGAATAATGGCACCGCCACCGATCGCCGTGACTGGGCACGGTATCGGCTGGGAGAGTTGCAGGCCGCGATGCGGTCTCGCTTCGTTGTAGTGCCGGACGTACTCGTCGAGCACCGATTCGAG
>OCZT010006352.1_pt1 | contig 11698 bp, 9 predicted proteins | sample 1539031 | NCBI WGS metagenome assembly OCZT01 (sample SAMEA3539308, study PRJEB22396) | soil metagenome | biome: tundra; feature: field; material: soil | place: USA | collected 2010-05 | depth 0.15 m
GCTTGGCGAGATCCCAGAGCGTGTCGCCCTTCTTGACCACGTGAGTGCGCGGCGCGGCGCCCTGCGTCGCGCCCGGCCGCGCGCCCTGCTGCGCGCGAAGCGGCGCCGCCAGGGAGAAGCCGGCGACCAATACCGCGAGAGACCGGAGTCGAAGACGATGCATGAGACCGCAGCCCGTTTGATGGCCATACCCGATGGCGCGAGCCCGGCGATAGGGCCGGACACGCTCTTACGAAAGTGGACGAGCGGGCTGACGTAGAGGAAACAGGCGCGAGAGGGGAGATGAGCGGGGAGTGGGGAGAGTCGGCCCGATGCGGGATGCGGGGTCGGGATGCGAAATGCGGGAAAGCGCGATGCGGAATGCGGGAACCGCACCGCATGCAGTACCCGCATCCAGCATCGCGCTTTCCCGAATCCCGGATTCCGACCCCGCATCCCGCATCGGGGCGAATCTCGCGACTCTTCTCTCTTGCCGCCTTGTGCCGTCAGAAGGGCAGGTCGTCGTCCTCGGCGTCGAGCGCCCCGGGAAACTCCTCGAATTCTCCACCGCCCTTCTTGGCCTTGTCGGCCGGACGGGAACGCGGCGCAGGCGCAGGCGCATCGTACGAGTCGCCGCCACCGCCTCCCTTTCCGCCGAGCAGGAGAATCTCACGCACGTTGATCTCGGTCACGTAGCGTGTCTGCTTCTCCTTGTCCTCGTACTGCCGGTACTCGATGCGCCCCTCGACGTAGAGCTTGTCGCCCTTCTTCACGTAGCGCTCGATGATGTCGGCCAGGCCCGTGCCCTTGCCGCCGGTGTTCCAGGCGATGCACTTGTGCCACTCGGTCTTCTCCTGCTTCTCGCCGGACGCCGAGTTCCACTGGCGCGTGGTGGCGAGCGAGAAGTTCGCGACCTTGCTGCCGCTGGACGTCGTGCGAATTTCGGGATCGTTCCCGAGGTTTCCGATGAGCGTGACTTTGTTCAGGCTGCGGCTCACAACTCCTCCTCATTGGGGGCGTGCGTCAAAGGTGAATCTACCTCGCGTGGAATGCTTCACCAATTCCTTGCGTCACTGCACGATCGAATGCGGGATGCGGGAGAAGAGGTGAGCGGGGAGATTCGGCACGATGCGGGATTGGGATCCGAGATGCGGGGAAGCACGATTCGGGATGCGGAGACCGCAGCATCAGTACCGGCCCTTTGCATCGCCCTTTCCCAGTGCCCGCATTCCGCATCGCCCGTTCCCGCATTCCGCATTCCGGCCCCGCATCCCGCATCGTGCCGAATCTCCCCACTCGTGTCTTCTCCCGCATCCCGCATTCTACAGTTGGAGTCTCATGATGAGCGCGTCCTCATCCGGCTGCCGGTAATACTTCTTCCTCCGACCCGCAATCTCGAAACCGCGCGCCTCGTAGCGCTTGCGCGCCTCATTGTTCGACTCGCGGACCTCAAGGAAGACCGTCCGAGCGCCGGATTCCGCTGCCGACTGCAGGATCCGGTCGAGCAGGAGCGTCCCCACTCCCTGCCTCCGGGCGTCCGGCGCCACAGCGATGTTGGCAATCTCCGCCTCGTCCGCCGCGTACCACGCCACCGCATACCCCAGCAGCGCGCCGGCCGCCCCGACCGCCACCTCGATCCTGGCGGGCGGATGAACGAGCAGGCCGCGAAATGTCTCGAACGCCCACGGATCACCGAACGAGGCGCACTCGATCGCGTAGATCGCCTCGAGGTCATGCTCTTCGGCGGCCCGGATCGTCACGTCACCCTGTGGCGCGCTCATTTCGCGTCGCCCGGGAGCGACCGCCCGTGCACCGTTTCCCACTTCACCTGCGCCTCGGCAAGCCGGCCGTATTCGGGCTCCCACGAGTCGAGCGGGACGCGTCCGTGCACGAGGATTCCGTCGAGCAGGATCGCGGCGCCGCGCGCGTGCGGCGCGGCATCGACCATCTCGCGCGGCCCGATGGCGCGGGCGCCAAGCCGCTCGCACTCGAGGGAGACGTCACCCTCTCGCACGCGACCGAGCCGCTCGATCTCGCGCACGCTCCCGTCCCCGCCGACCTCGAAGAGCGCCGCGTAGCGTTCGCCCCGCATGGCGTCGAGCAGCGCGAGCCAGCGTCCCGCCTCGAGATGCGCGGCGCGGCCGGCGACGATCAGCGCGAGCGATGACACCGCGAAGAGCCCTTCCACACGCGCGCCGTTTCCCACCACGATCCCCTTCGCGATCGCCCCCGCGATTCGAAGCGAGGTGAAGCTACCGGGGCCGGCGCCGCAGATCACGCGCGTGACGTCGCGCACCGAGCATCCCGCCTGCCCGAGCGTCGCGGCGACGGCGGGCATCAGCCGCTCCTCCCATTCGCCGCGCATGACGGCCTCGCCCTCTGCGAGGAGCGTGCGATCGCGCAGCACAGCGACCGTGCCGACCTGCGTCGATGCGTCGAGCGCGAGCGTGATCACCGGGCCGTCACCAGCTGACCCGACGACGATCCGGGTGATCCGGCACGTGCGCGAGCACGAGCGCCCGGGTCGCGGGGGGCAACTCGCCTTCGGCGCGCTCTGGCCACTCGACGAGGACGAGCGCCGCCGCCGAGATGGTGTCGTCCCATCCGATGTTCGCGAGCTGCTGCGGTCCGGACAGCCGGTAGAGATCGACGTGGAAGACCGGCGAGCGCGGCGCGGCGTATTCGTGCACGAGCGCGAACGTCGGACTGGTGACGGGCTCGCCCACGCCGTAGCCGCGGCAGATCGCCTGGGCGAGCGTCGTCTTGCCGGCACCGAGGTCCCCCTCGAGCGTGACGACGCATGGCGGCGCGAGGCCGGCGCCGAGCGCCTCGCCCCACCGCGTCATCTCGGCGAGCGTAAACTCAGCCGCGGGCATGCGCGCGGCGCGGCTCGCTTCGCGTCCCGTCCATCTTCGCGCGGATGTCGAAGAGCTCATCACGCAGCCGCGCGGCGCTCTCGAAGTCGAGGTTCTTTGCCGCCTCGCGCATCTCCTCTTCGAGCTTCGTGATGAGGCCCGGCAGGTCGGCGGTGCCATAGTGCGCGGCCGCCTCGGCCACGCGACGCTCACGCTTGCGCGACGTCCGGTCTTCCTCGCGCGCCTCGCTGCCGTCGCGCGCGTCGGCGACGCGGGTGATGAAGCGGACCTCCTCGACGCTCTTCGTCACGCCGACCGGCGTGATGCCGTGCTCCACGTTGTACGCGCGCTGGATCTCGCGGCGGCGATTGGTCTCGTCGAGCGCGCGCTGCATGGAGCCCGTGATGCGGTCGGCGTAGAAGATCGCGCGCCCGTTCACGTGTCGCGCCGCGCGGCCGATGGTCTGGATCAGCGCGCGGTCGCTGCGCAGGAAACCCTCCTGGTCCGCGTCGAGGATCGCGACGAGCGAAACCTCCGGCATGTCGAGCCCCTCGCGCAGCAGGTTGATCCCGATCAGCACGTCGAACTCGCCAAGTCGGAGTCCCCGCACAATCTCCATCCTCTCAATTGCGTCGATGTCGCTATGCATGTAGCGCACCCGCACCTTCACCTGCTGCAGGTAGTCGGCAAGGTCCTCGGACATTCGCTTGGTGAGCGTCGTGACGAGCACGCGCTCGCCCTTGCGCTCGCGAATGCGGATCTCGTTGAGCAGGTCGTCCACCTGGCCGCGCACCGGGCGGATGTCGATCTCGGGATCGACGAGACCGGTGGGCCTGATGATCTGCTCGACGACGACGCCCTGCGAGAGCTTGAGCTCGAGGTCGCCCGGAGTCGCCGAGACCATGATGGCCTGCGGCGTGAGCTGGAGGAACTCGTCGAACATCAGCGGGCGATTGTCGAGCGCGCTCGGGAGGCGGAAGCCGTACTCGACGAGCGTCAGCTTGCGCGCCCGATCGCCGTTGAACATGCCGCCGATCTGCGGGAGCGATACGTGCGACTCGTCCACGACGACCAGGAAGTCGTCCGGGAAGTAATCGAACAGGCAGGCTGGCCGGTCGCCCTCGCCGCGCCCGGAGAGATGGCGCGAGTAGTTCTCGATCCCGGGGCACGAGCCGATCTCGAGCATCATCTCGATGTCGAAGTTCGTGCGCGACTCGAGGCGCTGCGCCTCGAGCAGTTTGTTCGCGGCCCGCAGCTCGGCGAGGCGCCGCCCGAGTTCCTCGCGGACCAGCGCGACGGCCTTCTCGAGCGTCGGCCGCGTGGTGACGAAGTGCTTGGCGGGATAGACGGCCGCCTTGGTGAGCTTCGCGATCGTTTCGCCCGTGAGCGGGTTCACCTTCGAGATCTTCTCGATCTCGTCGCCGAACAGTTCGATCCGGACGGCCTGCTCCTCGTAGGCCGGGAAGATCTCGACCGTGTCGCCGCGGACGCGGAAGGTGCCGCGCTCGAAGGCGACGTCGTTGCGGGAATACTGGATCTTCACGAGCGCGCGGAGGATGTCGTCGCGCTTGATCCGCTGCCCGACGTCCAGCGTGACCATCGTCTCCCGGTACGTGACGGGGTCGCCGAGGCCGTAGATCGCGGAGACCGTCGCGACGATGATGACGTCCTGGCGCTCCATCAGCGACGACGTCGCGCGTAGTCGGAGGCGGTCGATGTCGTCGTTGATCGACGCGTCCTTCTCGATGTACGTGTCGCTCGAGGGGACGTACGCCTCGGGCTGGTAGTAGTCGTAGTACGAGATGAAGTACTCGACGGCGTTGTTCGGAAAGAAGGACTTGAGCTCGCCATAGAGCTGCGCGGCGAGCGTCTTGTTGTGCGAGAGGACGAGGGTGGGCCGGCCGACGTTCCGGATGACACTGGCGATGGTCATCGTCTTGCCGGAGCCGGTGACGCCGAGGAGCGTCTGGAACCGGTCGCCGCGCTGGAGCCCAGCCGTCAGCTCGGCGATTGCGCGGGGCTGGTCGCCGGCGGGTTGGAACGGGGCTTGGAGGTCGAACGACGCACCGGGCATTCCGAAATATACAGTATCGGTGTTTGTTCGGGTAAGTGCCGACCTCGAACTGCAACGACGAGTTAACCCGTTCTTTGTTGGTTGGTTAACAGAAGTTGCTGGTCCTTGCCTCGAGCTGTGCGGCGTCGATGCGGGCTCAGACCAAGAACCTCGGTTAACCAACCAACGAATAACGAGTCAACTCGCCGTTCTAGCTGTTCCCCAGCCTGAACCACGGTATCCCAGCCAGGATCAGCCCCATCGCGAGCGCAAAGCCGACGGCCGAGCGCTGGAACTTCACCCGGTCGGTCGGCGCCCTTTTCGCCCAGACGCTGGCGCCGTGCGCCACGCAAAGAGCGATGAACATCAGCAGTGGATGCTCGGCGACGATGAACCGCGTGTGCGGATACGTCATCGATGTCGCCATATCCCCCATCGCCTCACGGATCTTCGGGCTGATGCCGAAGAGGATCAACCCGAAGAGGAACTGGAGGTCGAACAGACCGATGAAGATCCGCGACGTGGTGCCGTCGGTCGGGCTGTAGACGGCATTTCTGGCGTAGCCGTTCGCCATCTGGAAGACGGCCATCAGGCCGGCGAGGAGGACGAGCCAGCGGAAGTACGAGTGGACGACGAGGAGGTTGAGGGCCATGCGCGGAATCTACGGGCGGGATGCGGGATGCGGGAGAAGAGGCGAGAAGGGAGATTCGGCCCGCTGCGGGATGCGGGGTCGGGATGCGAAATGCGGGAAAGTGCGATGCGGAATGCGAGAACGCTCATGCAGTACCCGAATCCCGCATCGCGCTTTCCCGCTTCCCGGATTCTGACCCCGCATCCCGTAGCGGGTCGAAATTCCGCATCCCGCATCCAACTCCCATCTCAGCTCTCGGACGCCGTCAGCCGCTCCCGTCGCGAAACCTCCGAGACTCCCTTCACGCGCCGCACCGCCTTGATGATCTTCTCGAGGTGGACGAGGTTCTCGACCTCGACGAGCGCCGCACCCGACACGTGCCCGTCCGTCGTCTTGAGCTCGAGTGACTTGATGTCGGTCCCTGTCTCCGACACCGCTTGCGCCAGGTCCGCGTACAGCCCTCGCCGATCCGACGCTTCGACCGCCAGCCGGATCACGAACCGCTCGCCCTCGCTCTCCTGCCAGTCGATCTCGAGCCGGCGCTCGGGTTCGTTCGCGAGGACGAGCAGGTTGGGGCAGTCCGCGCGATGGATGCTCACGCCGCGTCCGCGCGTGACGTAGCCGACGACCTTGTCGCCCGGGACGGGCTGGCAGCACTGCGCGTACCGCACCATGAGGCCGTCGACACCCTGGATGCGGATTCCCTTCGGCGTCTTCCGCGTCATCCGGTCCATGAGCCGCTCGAGCGGGCTCGGCTTCAGCGCCGAGTCGTCGCGTCCGTCGAAGTCCGGATAGAGCGCGCGCAGCACCTGCGTGACATTGACGTCCCCCTGCCCAATCGATGCGAAGAGGTGGGTCTCGTCCCTGAGCTTCAGGGCCTCCGCCGCCTGCTGGAGCTGCGCCTCCGTGAGCTTGGCGTGGCGGCGGCGCTTGAGCTCCCGCTCGAGGATCTCCTCGCCGATGCGCGTCGAGGTGCTCTCCTCCTCGTGCCGCAGCCACTGGCGGATGCGATGACGCGCGCGGCCGGTCCGCACGTGCGCCAGCCAGTCCCGGCTCGGACGCGCGTGGGTCGACCGGATGATCTCAACCGTCTCCGAGTTCTTCAGTTCGCGCGACAGCGGTACGAGCCGGCCGTTCACCTTCGCGCCCTGCGTGTGCAGGCCGACCTCGGTGTGCACCGCGAAGGCGAAGTCGATGGGCGTTGCGCCGCGCGGGAGCTGATGGACGTCGCCGTTCGGCGTGAACACGAAGATCTCGTCCTGGTACAGGTCGAGCTTGAGGAACTCGAGAAACTGGTCGGGCGTCTCCGCGTCGAGCTGCAGCTCCAGGACCTGCCGGAACCAGTGCAGCGCGCGATCGAGGTCGTCCCGTTCCTTGCCTCCCTCCTTGTACCGCCAGTGCGCGGCGATGCCGAAGTCGGCGGTGCGGTGCATCTCCCTCGTGCGGATCTGGATCTCGAACAGCGTCTGTTTCGGCCCGAACACGGTCGTGTGCAGCGACTGGTAGCCGTTCGATTTCGGGCTCGCGATGTAGTCCTTGATGCGCTCCTGCAGGGGCGTCCATTCGCCGTGGATGACGCCGAGCGCATGGTAGCACTCCTGGACGTTCTCGACGAGCACGCGGATCGCGAGGAGGTCGTAGATCTCCTCGTACGGCTTCTCGCGCTTCCGCATCTTCTTGAAGATCGACCAGAGGTGCTTGGGACGGCCGCTGGCCTCGTACACCTTGATTCCCGCCTCGGCGAGCCGCTGCCGGAGCGGCTGCGCCATCTCCTCGATGAGCGACTCGCGCTCCGTCCGCTTCTGGACGATGAGCTTCGCGAGATTCCGGTAGTCGTCGGGTTCGAGGAACTTGAACGCCAGGTCCTCGAGTTCCGCCTTCATCGCGGCGAGGCCGAACCGATGCGCGAGCGGCGCGTAGAGGTCGCGTGTCTCCTGCGAGATGCGCAGCCGCTTCTCCTCCGGCATGAACTCGAGCGTCCGCATGTTGTGCAGGCGGTCGGCGAGCTTGATGAGGATGACGCGCGCGTCCTTCGCGATCGAGAGCAGCAGCTTGCGATAGTTCTCGACCTGCCGCTCCTGCGTGCTCGTGAGCGGGAGGTGCCCGATCTTGGTGAGGCCGTCGACGATCTGCGCGATCTCGCGGCCGAACTCGCGCTCGACCTCCTCGACGGTGACGGCCGTGTCCTCGACGACGTCGTGGATCAGGCCGCTGGCGACGGTGACCGAGTCGATCTGGAGGTCGGCGAGGATCTTGGCGACCTCGACGCAGTGCGTGACGTACGGGTCACCGTTGCGACGGGTCTGGCCCGCATGCGCGCGCTCGCTGAACCGGTAGGCGCGCGCGAGCAGCTCCACGTCGAGGCGCTCGGAGGCGCCCTCGGCGCTGAGATCCCAGCCGGGGATGAGATCGACGTGGGAAGTGGTGGCCATATCCGCAATAAACGGGACTTCAGGGGGGAGTCAAGAGAGCAGCCTGATGCCGGATGCGGGGTCGGGATGCGGGAATCGGGAAAGCGCGATGCGGGATGCGGGTACCGCCCTGTAGTGTCCGCATTCCGCATCGCGCTTTCCCGCATTCCGGATTCCGGCCCCGCATTCCGCATCGGGTCGAATCTCCCCACTCCCATCGTCTTCAGGTCGAGGCGGTCAGTCCGCGCGCATGACCTCGGCCGGGTTCACCCGGGATGCCCGGCGTGCGGGCAGCAGCGCCGCGAGAATCGCCGGCACGAGCAGCGCAACCGGCGCCGCGGCAAACGTCCCGGGATCGTGCACCGACACGCCGTAGATCAAGGACGTCAGCACCCGCGAGAGCGCCCACGCACCGGCGACGCCACTCGTCAGGCCGATCGCCAGCGCCCAGGCCATCTCACCGGTCACGAGTCGCACGAGATCTCCACCGCGCGCGCCCAGCGCGGTCCGGATTCCGAACTCGCGGGTGCGCTGTGACACGCCGTACGACACCACCGCATAGACGCCGATCGCCGAGAGCACCAGCGCGAGCGCGGCGAATGCCGAGATCAGCGTGGTATTCGTCCGCCTCGGCGCCACCGAGATGTCGACGACTTCATCCATCATGCGCACGTGGTACGTGGCCTGCGCCGGATCGACGGCGCGCACGGCCTCCTGCATCCGGCCAAGCAACGCGGTCGACGACAGGGTGCTCCGCACCACCAGCGCCACGTTGCTGGGCGTCACCTCGGCGATGGGGAAATACATCTGCGGAGCCGGATCGCTTTCCAGCCTCAGTTCGCGGACGTCCCCCACCACGCCGACGATCGTGTACGGCGTGGGAGCCATGCTCATGAACGTGTGACCAACCGGATCAACTCCCGGCCAGAACTTCGCCGCCATCGTTTCGCTGATGACGGCGACGGGCGGCGCCAGCGAGTCGTCCGCGACGGTGAACGTCCGGCCGCGCTTCACGGGAATTCCCATCGTCGCGAAATAATCGCCGGACGCCATCAAGTAGCGACCGCCGGCAAAGCCGGTACCAGAAGGCTGACCGACATCGGGCCTGACCTGCACCGAAATGCCGCCGCCCCCTCGGAGCGGCAGGTCGTTGATCGCTCCGGCGTCGATGACGCCGGGGATCGACCTGATGCGCGCGAGCATCCCGTCGATCATCCGCAACCGCACCGTGCGACCGCCCGCCGCGTCGCCGAACGCCATCTCGAGCGTACCCACCCGCTCCGTCCGCATTCCCCGGTCCTGCGTCATCAGCCGCTCGAAGCTCCGCAGCATGAGCAGCGACCCCACGAGCAGCACGACCGTGAGCGCAAGCTCGAGGCTCACGAGGGCGCGACGAGCGAATCCGGCGCCGTGGCCGGTCGCCGCGCGCCCACCGGTCTTCATCGTCTCCGCTGGAGCGTCGCGTGTGGAGCCGAGCGCTGGCCAGAGTCCGAAGCCAACACCCGTCACCAGTGTGAGGATCGTCGCGAAGGCCAGCACACGCAGGTCCACGGTGGCCGGCGCGAGGCCGGTCAACTCGGACGGCATCAACGCGCGCATCATTCCCAACATCACAGGCGCCAGCGCCACTCCGAGGAGCGTGCCGCTCGCCGCAAGCATGACGGATTCCGTGAGCAGTTGCCGCACGATCCGTGCGCGCGATGCGCCGAGCACAGCGCGCACGGCGATTTCGTGACGGCGCGCGGCGGCTTGTGACAACAGGAGGTTGGTCACGTTGGCACAAGTGACCAGCAGCAACAGGACGGTCGCGCCGAGCAGCACGACGAGCGCGGTGCGGCGGTCACCGGCCAGCTCGCGCTGAAGCGTCGTCAGCGCTCCCGTCGACTTCAATTGCTGCACCTTCTGGCTGAGGTAGCGTGGCTGACCGGCTGGAGGCGCCTCCTGCGCGGCGCGTCGATCCCACAGCGCCAACAGTCGCGAGGACGCGGCGGCGGCGCCGACGCCCGGCGCCAGCCGCGCAATGGTCGACGTGGGAAGGAATCCCCGGAAGGCCGAGAACGTGGCGAAGGTGTTCGGGATCGACATGGGAATCCACAGGTCGCTCTCCGACGGAAAGCCGAACCCGTTGGGCATCACGCCCACGACCTGGTACGGCTGGTTGTTGAGCGTGATGGACTTGCCCAGCATCTCACCGCCACCGTATTGCCGCTGCCAGAGTCCGTACGACAGGATCACGATGTTCGGTCCGCTGGGCACTCCGTCGGACTCCGTGAACGTGCGCCCGAGCAGCGGAACGGCGCCGAGCGTCGCGAAGAAATCGCCGGTGACGACCCCGGCGTTCGCACGTGCCGGATGCACCGCGTCGGCCAGGTTCAGTCCTCCCGCGGCGTACACGGCGGCGTGCGAGAACACGTCACGCATCTCCCGAATGTCAACGATGTTCACGGCTTGGACGCCGTCGCCGCGCGGCTGACCGGGGCCGGGATCGAAGGGCACGGATATGCTCCGCAATGCGACCAGCCGGCTGGGTTCGGCGAACGGCAGTGGCCGGAACATCGCCGCATCGACCGCGCTGAACATCGCGGTGGTCGCGCCGATGCCGAGCGCGAGCACGCCGATCACAGCGGCCGCGAATCCCGGCCGCTGCGCGAGACGACGGATGGCATGGCGGAAATCGCGCACCGCGTTCTCCAGCCACACGCCCCCCCACGCGTCGCGACTCGCTTCGCGCATCACGACCTCGTTTCCAAAGCCTCGGCGTGCGGCATGCGCGGCGTCGCCGTCGTTCATTCCCTCCGCACGATTCTTCTCCGCCCTCATCTCGATGTGCGCCTGCATCTCGTCGCGCAAATCGTCCGCCGCCGCATCGCCGCGCACGAGATGCCCCAGCCGCCGCCAGAGTTCTCCGATGGTCATCTCGCCGTCACGCCGACCGAAGGACAAGCGCGATCGCTCCCGACACGCGCTTGTACGATTCGAGTTCGTGCTCCAGCTGTCGCCGCCCCGCGGCCGTCAGCTTGTAGTAGCGCGCCCTGCGATTCTCCGCGGTCCTTCCCCACTCGCCGGCGAGCCACCCTTTCATAAGCATTCGCTGGAGCGCGGGATAGAGCGACCCCTCCTCGACTTGCAGCACATCGCTCGAAACCGCGCGAATGGATTCGGCGATCTCGAAGCCATGCTGCTCCGTGCGATTCGCCAGCGTCCGGAGGATGAGCATGTCGAGCGTGCCGGGCGGGATTTCGTCGCGTGAAGGCATGGAGGGTCCGGTGAGGAGTCGCTTACATAGATAGTCTATGTTTGACTCGACGCGGGCGCAACTCGTTTACCGCCTCCTGCATCCAAATTCATCTCTCGCCACTGCTCCCGCATCCCGCGTTCCCCTTCCGCAGCCTGCATCGGGTCGAAATCCCGCACCCCGCATCTATCTCGCTCCTCGCCCCTAGCTAGAGCAGTCCACCCTCGGCGAAGGAGAGATACCTCCCCCGCCCGATCACCACATGATCCGCCACCGGAATGTCGAGCAGCCTCCCCGCCGCCACCAATTGCGCCGTGATCGCCCGGTCGTCCGGCGAGGGCGTCGGATCGCCGCTCGGGTGGTTGTGCACCAGGATGATCGCCGCCGCCCGCTCCGCGATCGCCTCGCGAAACACTTCGCGCGGATGCACGAGCGAGGAGTTGAGGATCCCGCGAGTGATCGTGATGTCGCGCTCCAGCCGGTGCTGCGCGTCGAGCACCGCCACGTGGAACTCCTCCACCGGAAGATCCTCGA
>OCZT010006353.1_pt1 | contig 11697 bp, 9 predicted proteins | sample 1539031 | NCBI WGS metagenome assembly OCZT01 (sample SAMEA3539308, study PRJEB22396) | soil metagenome | biome: tundra; feature: field; material: soil | place: USA | collected 2010-05 | depth 0.15 m
GGGCTTCGACGGCATGGTCATGAGCGACTGGTTCGCCACGCACTCGACCGTGCCCACCGGCCGCGCGGCGCTCGACCTGGTGATGCCCGGCCCGGACGGCCCCTGGGGCGACGCACTGCTCGCGGCCGTGCGCGCCGGAGAGGTTTCGGAAGCGGCGATCGACGCGAAGGTGCGGCGGATCCTGCGGCTGGCGGGCCGGGTCGGCGCTCTCGAGGGAGTTCCGCCGGCCACTCCCCCGGCCGTTCGGCCGCCCCAGGAAGTGGTTTCGGCGCTGGTCCGGCGAGCTTCCTCGGCCGGTTCCGTGCTGCTGACCAACGACGGGATCCTGCCGCTGGACGTGGCTGGGATCCGCCGCCTCGCGGTCCTCGGGCCAAACGCGGCCGTGCCGGCAAGCCAGGGAGGCGGCAGCTCCAACCTGCGGCCTGACTACTCGGTCACTCCCATCGACGGGCTGCGCGCGGCGCTTCCCGGCGACGTGGAGATTCTCACGAGCCGAGCGGACAGAGTCAGGCCCGGTCTCCAGCTGCTCAACCCGGTGCAGGTTCAACTCCCGACTGCCGCCGGCGCGGATGCCGGGAAACCCGGGATCCTGGTCCGATTCCTCGAACCGACGGGGCCCGACACCCAGGCGGCACTGACCGGACCGCTCGGGCGGGAGCTCCACCGTGAGAAGCGTCCCGATGGCCGTCTCCACTGGGGAGGCGACCCGCGCGTCGCCGGCAAGCCCGTTGTGGAGGTTTCGACGCTCATCGTGCCCGAGACGTCGGGCAGGCACCGCATCGCGCTCGGGATCCGCGGCCACGTCGCCATCTGGGTCGACGGCCGGCTCGCCCTCGAGGCCGGGGAAGTGCCCCAATCGGACGACATCGACTCCATGTGGCACGAACCGCCATACCAGACGGTGGAGGTCGAGGCCGTCGCGGGACGACCGATCGAGATCGTCGCCCGCTGGCGCAAGTTCTACGACCCGGCCGCGATCTTCATGTTCTTCACGCTGGAGCAGCCAACGATGACGGCCGAGGAGGCGATCGCGGACGCCGAACGGCTGGCACGCCAGGCCGACGCAGTCGTCCTCCTGGTCGGCACTACCGCAGAAGACGAGAGCGAAGGTGCCGATCGCCGCTCCCTGGCTCTTCAGCCTCGCCAGAACGAGCTCGTCCGGCGAGTGGCAGCCGCCAACCCGCGGACTGTGGCGGTGCTCTCCGCCGGATCGCCCGTGGAGATGCCCTGGCGCAACGACGTGGCCGCGCTTCTGTTGACGTGGTTCCCGGGCCAGGAAGCGGGCAACGCGCTCGCCGACATGCTGCTGGGGCGCGTCGAGCCGGGCGGTCGGCTGCCCACCACGTGGCCGATCGTAATGGCCGACGTCCCGGTAATCGATACGAAGCCGGTAGATGGCGTGCTCCACTACACCGAAGGGCTGCACATCGGGTACCGCGCCTGGCTCAAGTCGGGAGCGATCCCCGCCTATCCATTCGGCCATGGCCTCGGCTACACGTCATGGGATTACGTGGCGGCCTCACCGGTCGAACTCGACGGCGGTCCCGCAATCCGCGTTCGCCTCAGAAATACGGGCAAGCGGGCCGCTCGCGAAATCGTGCAGCTGTACCTTTCGCGCCCGTCGAGCTCGATCGAGCGGCCGGCACGATGGCTCGCGGGTTGGACCTCGGTCGAGGCCGGTCCGGGCCACGAGGTCGAGGCGACGATCTCCGTCGATCGCTGGGCTCTTCGGCATTGGGACGTCGCGACCGGCGACTGGGCGGTCGAACCCGGCCAGTTCGAGGTCCACATCGGCCGAAGTGTGGCCGACACCCGTCTGACCGCCCGAATTCGAACTGGGGGATAATGCCGGAGCCACCGGCCGGCGTGTGGCAATCCGTCACCCTCGCCCCGCCGGCACGGTATTCCAGGTGAGAAACCTTGAGCTTTGTCCTGCGGCGTCCACGACTAAAGGCGACGTGGACCACCTTCGCATACCTGGCCACCTACGGCTACGTCCTGTACGGGCTGGGCAATGCAACGCCGTATCTGCGTGACGACCTCCGGCTGACCGGCTTCGAGGGCGGCCTGCACGCCTCGGCCATGGCGATCGGGGTGCTGCTGGCAGGCTCCAGCGCCGACGAGCTGGCCCATCGAGTCGGGGCGACCTGGCTCCTGGACCTTTCCGTGTCATGTCTGATCGCCGGCATGATTCTGATCGTGGTCGCGCCCGCTTTGCCCGTCTCGCTGGCCGGAGCCCTGCTCCTCGGGTTCGGCGGGGGCGCTCTCGGCACTCACGTGAACGTGAAGCTGGGCGGGTCCGGAGGGACGGAAAGCCGGAAGCTGCTGGGGCAGGCCAACGCTTGGTCCATGGTCGCGGCCGCCGCCGCCCCGCTGGCCATCGGGTTGGCGGCATCGTTCCATGCGTGGCGCATCGCCATGCTGCTGCCGATCGCCGGCTTCCTCGTCCTGGGCTTCCTTCGACCGAGCACCGACGAAGCCCCTCCGCTCGTTCGCGGCCCCAGGCCCGGACTGCCGGGTTCGTACTGGTTCGCGTGGCTGTTTCTGATCGTCGGAGTTTCGATCGAATTCTCTTTCGTCTATTGGGGTTCGACGATGGTGGGCCGCAAGACGGGCCTCTCCGATGCCGACGCCACGCTGTTGGCCAGCATGTTCGTCGTCGGGATGCTCACCGGCCGGACCGCAATCGGGCGCGGGATTGGCTCCGGCAGGGGCATCCGGGGCCTGATGTCCGTCGGTCTCGTCGCGGTCCTCGTCGGCGGAAGCCTCATCTGGATCTCGCCGGACAGGATCGTATCGGGCCTGGGACTGTTCCTGGGCGGGGTCGGCTGCGCCGGTCTGTGGCCGCTCGGCGTAACCGCCGCGCTGCAGGTTGCACCGAAGGCTCCGCTTACCGCGGCTGCACGGGCCACGTTTGCCTCGGGCCTGGCGGTGCTCGTCGCTCCTTCCGGACTCGGGCTGCTATCCGACGGCGTAGGCGTCGTCGCCGCGTGGCCTGTCGTCCTGATGCTCGCCGTCTTGGCCCTGCTTCTCCTCGCCGTGACACCGCCCGGGCCCGCGGCCATGTCTCCCGAACTTGCCACGAGTGGAGAGGCTACGGCTGCCAGAACACGTCCGTAGCTCCGGCGGCGTTCGGGATCGGGGAGGCGCCGCTGCCGTCCGTCGCGACGACGACGATGCCACCCGCGGCCGCGATGCAGGCCACTCTCGCCGCATCGGGCGACCACGAAATCTTCGGCCCGGCGCCTTTCCAGGCCAGCGGGTCGTACAGGTCGCGCAGCGGGGCGCTCGAGGACACGGCCACCACGAGATGCGTCGGGCCATCGTTGCGATCTCCGCGGAGAACCGCCAGCGAGCTTCCGGCGGGCGACCAGCTGACGAGATGGTCCGTGGACGAGCTGTCGCCGAGGTTCCGATCGCCGCTGCCGTCGATATTGGCCACGTGCGTGGCGTCGTAGCCACCGGCGCCGGCTACGAAGGCAATCTGCGAGCCGTTCGGCGAGACCGCCGCGTCCACGTAAGATCCGGACGCGGCGGTGAGTTGGTTCGGCGCGGAGGTGACCACGTCTATCGACACGATTGGGCCCGCGTGTGGCGGATCGTCGTCCTGCTGGATGACCAGAATGGAGCGGCTGTCGGGCGTCCAGACGAACGATGCGCCGGCCCCATCGGGCACCCCGATGGCGAGCTTGCGCTGGTGAGTGCCATCGGCGTCAACGACCATCAGGTCCATGCGCGAGTCGGGGTTGGTCTGCGGGCCGCATTGTCGTTGGATCGTCGGCCGGAAGAATGCGATCCGGGTGTCGTCGGGCGACCAGTCGAAGTCCCAATCGCCGTGCTTGAAGCTCGCCGGGACGTCCGTCTCCGCGCCGCCGTCGATCGGAAGGTCGGACAGTTGAGTCACCTGGCAGCCTGACTTGGTCGCATCGGTCGCCAGATGAACGATGGAACCGTCGTGAGACCAGCCGACCGGCGAGCCGTCCGACACCTTGCGTTTCCCGGTCCCGTCCGACTTCACGACCCACGCGCCGGAGCTTTCGTACAGCAGGAACTGGCCGCGGCCCGGGTTTGGGGTCGCGGCCGGGTTCGAGGTCGGGGCGGCGGTCGGCGGTGCGGTCGGCGACGCAGCAGCGGTCGTGGCGGCGGCCGAAGAGCTGGAACCGGTCGAAGGCGTCGACAGACTGCCAGACCCGCACGCAGCCAAGGCAATCGGCAGCACCACCGAGAACGCCGCCATGAAGGCGGCTCCACGAAGAACCGGACGCATGCTCACAACCCTTCGGCCGCGATTCTTACATTGCGTGGCGGCGGCGACCAAGAACGTCCCGCGGCTGTGGCACAGGGTGGGCTTCCAGCTGCCCGCGCCGGTAGGGTGAATTGTGGGCGCCTGCCGTCAGGAGCCGGTGCTAGCCTGTACTGACGCAAAGTGAGCGGGAGGGAGACATGATCGGTTCAACGGGCGCTGTGGGCGATTCGGTCAGACTCAATGAGCGCACAGGGGGCGCAATCCTGCGACGCATGGCCTTGTATGCCGCAGTGGCTTGCGCAGGCGGTCTTGCCTTCGCCCTTGGGTCTGGGTTGTCGAGTTGGGCGGTGGCCTACTGGCTCTTCCTGTGGCTGGTGGGCTGGCTCGCTAATACCTTAGGGACGACCGAGTGGACCATTGCCGGTCGCGAGCTGCGCCGTCGACGCTGGCTGTCCAAGCGCGGCAGCAAGCCTTCCCTCGTTACGGAACTGGGTCCGCAAGTCGAGATCGTCCACGAGAGCTGGGGCCGCTGGCGCATCTGGCCGGGCGGAATGGCAATCGACGTGCAGCCCTGGCTTGCTTCGCGTTTCGTGGGAGCAATGAGAGGCGCCGATGTCGGCATCGACGACTGGCGCGGCACCTGGACATCACAGCATCGACTGCTCAACGCGGCGGGCCTGCTGGTCCTTTACGGCGGCGCCGCTGCTCTGCTCTTGGGGATGGCATTTGCGCCGCTGCGGCCCGGCAGCGCCGTCGGGTTCGTGGCTTTTTACGCATCCGTAAGCGCGATGCTCGTAGGCCTGGCGATCAACCTCCTACCCTGGCGAATGAGGAAGCCTTCGGGACCGTCCGATCGCGCCTGGGATCTGCGAAGCCACGCCGGGCCCGGGCAGGGTCTGGCATACGGTGGGTTCTGGATCCGCGTGGCGGCCTACATGATCGATGCCATCCTGCTCGGAGGCGTCGACCTGTTCCTGGTTTCAACATTCGGCCCGGTCGGAGCGGGGATCGCCGTGATCGTCGTGATCGCCTACGTCATCGGTCTGTGGGCAACGATCGGTCAGACGTTGGGGATGATGACGTTCGGTCTGCGGATCGTTCGCAGCGTCGACGGCCGCAAGCTCACGTGGGGCAACGCGGTCTTGCGCTTCATCGGGCTGGTCGTCGCCTTCGGCTGTGCCGACATCGGCGTCGTCTGGGTCGCGTTCGACGCCCAAAAGCGAGGCTGGCACGACATCATGAGCGGGACTGTCGTCGTCCGAAACGTCGGCTGAGGTAACTCGACCGCAACTCCGTCGCTCACGATTCGAGAGCCAGGACAAAGCCGACGGAGATGTCCGCGATCTCCGTCGCCAGCCCGTCTTCCCAGAAGCGGTGAGCGCATGCGGCGGAGACGATCGAGACTCGGTCGTTCCCCCGCCGCCATTGGGAAACCATCTCCATGGTCGTCCGCGTATCGCGCTCGCCGACGACGCACAGCGTGGGCACATCGGGAATCGGAGGAACTCCTGCCGCCAGCACGTCTTCGAGGAAGGCCACCGGCACCGTGAAGGACCTGGCTGTTCGGTCTACCGGATCGACTCGGCTCGAACGTATCCGTCCGTCTCGCTGCCATGCTTCGGCCTCCTCGGCGAAGGGGGCTGAGGCCACCGAGGGGCACAGCGCAATAACGGCGCGAACCGACGCTACCCTGGCGGCGACGTGCAACGCGACCCTGGCACCCAGCGAGTGCCCGATCAGAACCGTCGGAGCGGACGCGGCCAGCGTCGCGACCTCCTGCAGCGCTGCAGAGAAGCGATATGCATCCTGCCCCTCGCGACTGCGCGACCAGATACCGGGCCATTCATATCGCATGACCCCAAAGCCAGCCTCGGAGAACCTGGCGCGCAGAACCACCAGGCCCTCGTCATCGGCAGAGTCGAGGAAGCCCGCAATGCTCACGACCTGAATTCCGGGCGGCTCCATGTGCATTCGAGCTTATACGCGGATCGGGGTAACCTGGCAGGCATGTGGCTCCTGCGGCCCCAGACGAACAAGTTCCGGATCGCCCACGACCTTTCCGGGGTGTGGGGCATTCGGTTCGACCCGGAAGACGCGGGTCGCGCGGCGGGTTGGAGCGCGGGCGTACCCGACCCCACGCCCATCGCCGTCCCGGGGAGCTGGAACGACCAGCTCGTGGGCGTGCGCGACGAGCTAGGGCCCGCCTGGTACGAGCGCCGTTTCGCCGCGCCGCCGGTTGATGGCTACGAGCTGGCGCTGCGCTTCGGGTCGGTGAATTACATCGCCGAGGTTTGGCTCAACGGCGAGCCGCTCGGCAGCCACGAGGGCGGGCACTTGCCGTTCGCCTTTCCGGTGCCTCGGCTGCGCGACGTGGGCAACGTGCTCGTCGTGCGGGTGGACGGGCGGCTCGCCGCGGACCGCGTACCGCCGGGGCTGGTTCCGGCCGGGCATCGACATGCGCGGGAGTTCTTTCCGCCGGTGGCGTTCGACTTCTTTCCGTTCGCGGGCATCCACCGGAAGGTCGAGCTTGTGGCGACGCCGCGGCGCGGAATCGCTGACGTGCGCGTCCGGACGGAGCTGGACGGAAGCGCGGCGCTTCTCCACGTCGAAGTGGCGCGCGGCGAAGGCGAGGTGGAGCTGGCGCTCGATGGCGTGCCATTCGCGTCTCCACTACGCCTCGAGCGGCCGCGGCTCTGGAGCCCGGACGATCCGCATCTGTATGCGCTCGCCGTTGAACTCCGGCGCGGCGGCAAGATCGTGGATCGCTACGAGCTTCCAATTGGGCTGCGCACGATCGCCGTCGATGGCGATCGCCTGATGCTGAACGGCGAGCCGATCGAGCTCCGCGGTTTCGGCCGCCACGAAGACTTCCCGGTTCTCGGCCGTGGCGCGAGCGCGGCGGTGGCGGCGCGCGACCTGCACCTCATGCGCGACCTCGGCGCGAACTCGTTCCGCACGACCCACTACCCGCACGACGAGGAGACCCTGGATCTGGCCGATCGCCTCGGCCTGCTCGTCATCGCCGAGACGCCCGCGGTTGCGCTCTTCTTCGCGCCCGAAGGGCTCGAGCGCCGTCAGGAGCTGAGCCGGAGCTACGTCGAGGAGCTCGTCGCGCGCGACCGGAACCGTGCCTGCGTCATCGCCTGGAGCGTCGCGAACGAGCCGTACGCGCATGACGCCGTCGGCGGCGCGGCACTCGGGGAGCTGTGCGATCTTGCCCGCGCCCTCGACCCGACCCGACCAGCGACCTACGCCAGCGACCAGCCGAACGACCCAGGCCTCGCCGCGGTCGACTTCCTGTGTCTCAACCGCTACCCCGGCTGGTACCAGCTCCCCGGTGAGATCGAGCGCGGGGTGGCAGCGCTCGGAGCGGATCTCGACGCCGTGCACGCGCGGCACCCGAAGCCGATCGTCCTCACTGAGTTCGGCGCGGACGCGATGCCCGGCGCCCATTCCGACCCGCCGGCGATGTGGAGCGAGGAGTACCAGGCGGAGCTGATCGGCCGCGTCCTCGACACCGCGGCGGAACGGCCGTTCGTCGCCGGCACGCACGTCTGGACGTTCGCCGACTTCGCCACGGCGCAGGCCGAACACCGCCCCCACTCGACCAACTTCAAGGGAGTCTTCACCCGCGACCGCCGACCGAAGCTCGCAGCTCACGCGCTGCGGCGGCGCTGGCGGGCCGCGGCCAGGACCGCCTCCGGCGACTCCCAGCCCTCATGATGCCGCCCGTGCAACTGGCACCGGACGTCTACAAAGTCGATGGCGTGAGGATCGCCAATGTCTACCTCGTGGCGATAGACGAGGGATTGCTGCTGGTCGACACCGGCATGCCCGGGAGCGCGAAACGAATTGTCGCCTTCATCGAGAGCCTCGGCCGTCACGCGACGGACCTGCGCTACATCGTCCTCACGCACTGCGACATCGACCACATCGGCAGCGTGGCCAGGCTCAAGGAGCTGACGGGTGCTCAGGTCGCCATCCACGAGCTGGATGCTCCGGTCCTCGCGGGGGAACAGCGGCCGCAGAAGGGCGGGCTCGTCATGTTGGCTCTGCGCCGGCTGCTCAGGATTCGGCCGGTAGTGCCGGACCTGCTTCTCAACGATGGCGACACGATCGGCGGCTTCAAGGTGATGCATGTGCCCGGACACACCGACGGCAGCCTCGTTCTGTGGCGCGAAGACGGCGTGGCGTTCTCGGGAGACGCGCTCCTCAGCGACAAGCGCGGGCAGATCCTCATGCCGGATCCACGCCTGGCGCTCGACCGGGCCCAGGCGCTGGCATCGGCCGAGCGGATCAAGGCGCTGCCGATCAAGCTGCTTCTGGCCGGGCACGGCGCGCCGGTACGGTTGTAGCGCGCGTCTCGGAGGACGGCCGAGCCATCACGCGGGTGAGGATGGCGCCGTCACAGGTACCGACCGCGGGCGGATGCGGCATTGGCGAACAGAGGGGATCGGCATGTATCACCGGAGAGGAACGATCGGGAGCCGGCTTCACCGGTTCCAGCTGGCCGCCGGCGCCGTTGCAGTCGTCCTACTGCTGACCGCCTGTACGTCGGCCGAAATGACCCCGAGCGCGCCCTCGGCGTCTCCCAGCGTCAGCGCGTCGTTGGCTTCGGAGTCGCCAATCGCCTCGACCCCATCGCCGACGCCATCGCCGACCGCCACGCCACAGCCGACCGCGCGTCCGCCCTTGCCGAGCATCGGCCCCGCCCCTTCGGGGAACTGGACCGGCATCCACTGGGTAGCCGCTCCTGTCATGGACGCGACTCCGAACGCCTTCTCCAGCATCGTCGGGTGGAGCCGCGGCTACCTGAGCTTCAATGACATGGTGGGGACGACGGCGGATGGGCAGAACTACGAAACCATCGCCACCGCGCACTCGAGCGACGGTCTGAGATGGCAGGCTGGTGAAGACCTCAAGCCGGCCGCCAACATCGGGTTCGTCACCTTCTCGGTCGTAGAGGGACCGGCCGGACTGCTGGCCATGGCATGGCCGGACGGTTGTACGGGAGGCATCCCTACCGTCCAGGCGATGTGGAGTTCGACCGACGGCGTCCAGTGGCGCTCGGTAGACCTAGCCCGGGCGTTCGGCGTCGACGGTAGGGCCGAGCAGATCTCGGCCGGCTCGAGCGGCTATGTCGCAACCGGACACTCGACCGCGGCCGACGCTTGGAAACCTGCTGTCTGGGTCTCGGCTGATGGCATGACCTGGCGCAGCGTGAATCTGAACGCAGCCGCCTTCACGAACTCCCTCGTAAACGACGCCGCAGCTTTTGCCGGCGGCTACGTCATCGCCGGCGCGGTTCTGGTTCCCGACTCAGCGTGCGGTGTGCCGGCAACGACGACGCCATCCCTGTGGTGGTCGTCCAACGGCACCGCCTGGAGCCGAGACGCGGTCAGCGGGACTACGAGCGCCACGGGCTCGGGTTCCTACGCTTCGATGTCGGTCTGCCGCATCACCGATCACGCCCTCCTCGCGACCGAGTTCCCCTCCCGGCCGGGGAGCGACACCACGGCGATGTGGACCTCCACCGACGGTCGAACCTGGAAGCCGCTCGCGGGGCCGTCCATAGACGGGACCGTGATCACTGACGGGCGCCACGGAGTCGTGGTCCAGTCGTCCGACGCGGGAGGCCTGACGATCCTGGCGTTCACCAACCGGCTCGGACTCGTAACGCTCGCTCAGACGGGCGACCTGCCGGACGAGGCGGGCAGTTCCAACGTCGCACTCGGCCCTGTCGGCCTGCTGATAGTCAGCGGCGATGGGAGCAATACCTGGGTCGGAGTTCCCACCACTGCTTAAAGGCCACTCCCGCGCTGCCTGGCGTCGCCGATCGGCGGCAGGAGCCGTCGTTATCGTCGGGCGGCCCGCATGCGAAGCAGCCAGACGGCGACCCAGCCAGCCGCCATCGGCCCGGCGACAGCCCGCGACTGCAGCCGCCTTGTCAACCCGGGCGATCGTTGGTCGACACCTACGGCGAAGGCTGCCGCTGCGACCACGGTGAGGGGCCCGAGGGGGTGAAACGCCACGCTCTCGCCGAGCCGGCCGTGCATGGCGGCGCTCCACGATCGGGAGAGCCCGCACGTCGGGCACGGCAGACCGGTGATCCGGCGGAACGGGCAGAGCACGGGGCCGCTATTCAGACGTCCGGCCGGGATCAGCCAGGCGGCAAGGATCGCGAGGCCGGCGAGACGCCGGTAAGGAAAGGGGTCGGGCCGCAAGCGGCTCGACCCCGGTTCGTCACGCAAACTCAGCTTCGCTTGAGCGGCAGGCCGTTGGCATCCTTCAGGCTGCCCATGGCTATACGGATGAGGTCGATCAGCGCCCAGATCCCGCAACCGCCAAAGGTGACGAGCTTCAGGATCCCGAGCCCGGTGTAGCCGAGGTAGAAACGGTCGACGCCAAGGGTACCGACGAAGAGGGAGAGGAGGAGTGCGGTCAGCCACTCTTTCTCCGAGAAGACCCCCGGGATGTCTCCGACGGCGAACCATCCTCCGGTACCGTCGGCCCGGCGCACCATCGCGTTCGGCTTCAAATAGCCGGCCCGAGCTTGCATCTGGAGGTCGGCGACCGAGAATGGCCCTTCCTCGGAGCCCATCCTCTGGACCATGAATGTGTAGACGGGCGCCACTTCAACTCCTCCCAGGTTGCCGACGGGTGGCGGAAGACCGTCTGGGCGGGTTGCCCGGCCGGAGCCCCAACGTGGTCACGCGTCGGCAGGAGGCACCATCGTACTCGCCCGGTCGCGCGCCGTTACGGTCGATTCGTTCGGCGACCGGGGCGTCGAGGGACGGTCATCCCGCGTTCCGGGAGGGGGACCTTGGGGGGAGTGGAGCCGACACTCGGATTCGAACCGAGGACCTGCTGTTTACGAAACAGCTGCTCTACCGCTGAGCTATGTCGGCGCGACCGGGATCGTATCACGCGCCAATGGGCCCCGCGGCCGATGGCCGGGTTCCGGCACTGCCTGTACCGGCGCCGCGGCCCCAGTTGGCGCCCGACTCCTCTACTTTGCCAGTACCACTGTCGCGGAGACGAAAACCCGCCCGAATGCGTCCCCGAAGAAGCCGATCGCACGGCGAAACGGGCTCGCTCGATCGCCCGCGAGCGTGAAACGCAGCCAAACCCAGGCGACCGTCGCAGTCCAGGCCGCGGTGGGGACGCGAGCCCCGATTTCGTGCCAGGCAGGCTGGCAAAGTTCGGAAACCGGCCCAAGTTCCGACAGACAGTGAGTCGCTGCCACCACGTTGGGGCGCCGAGCAGGAGGCCGCGATGCACACGGACTACATCCCGAAGTTGCTGCCGACGACGGTCGAGGCGGGCCAGGCTCCAGGCGTGATGTTCCGCGTGGACGGCGAGCTCGTGCCGATGCTCACGATGGAGCTCGACGGCTCGATGCCCGTCTACTTCGAGCACCACATCATCCTGTGGAAGACGCCCTCGCTCGA
>OCZT010006354.1_pt1 | contig 11697 bp, 10 predicted proteins | sample 1539031 | NCBI WGS metagenome assembly OCZT01 (sample SAMEA3539308, study PRJEB22396) | soil metagenome | biome: tundra; feature: field; material: soil | place: USA | collected 2010-05 | depth 0.15 m
ATAATAACGAGTATGATGCAAATTATATCTTCAGCGCATTAAAACCGGCTCAAAGACTGCTTGGTTATGATACAAGAATTCAGGGAGTTGATTTCAGATTAAATAATGTGAAACAATCAAACAGTGTTAAAGAAAAACTATCGGGATTCCTGGATAAGAACAATTTTGCAGTTTATACCTGGTACGATTTCCATAGAGAACTATATACAGTAATGCAGATTGAAAGATGGACCGCATATATTATACTTTCTCTTATTATAGCAGTTGCTTCCTTCAATATCCTCGGCTCTTTGTCGATGTCTGTTATAGAAAAGAAGAGGGACATAGGAATCCTGAGGTCGATGGGAACAGAGGAGAAATCAATATTAAGAATTTTTATGTTCGAAGGTTTATTCATCGGAATACTTGGAACAGTGGCGGGGTCGATCCTGGGATACTTTATCTGTTTTCTCCAGTTAAGTTTTAAAATATATCCGCTGGATCCCACGCAATATAAAATGGATGCTCTGCCGCTTGAGTTAAGGATTTCCGATTTCTTTTTCGTTGCAGGAGTCTCCATGCTGCTGGCTTTCCTGGCAGCGTTATTTCCTGCCAGACGTGCAGCCAAAGTTAATCAGATTGAAGCCATTAAATGGGAATAATATGTTAAGAGCAGTTAATTTAATCAAGTCGTTTCAGACAGAGAAAAAAGTAAAGCTTGAAATATTGAAATCGGTTTCACTTGAGATTGAACCTGAAAAGATTTCGGTAATAATCGGTGCTTCAGGTGCCGGTAAAAGTACACTTCTGCATCTGCTCGGCGGATTAGACAGACCTGACAGTGGAGATGTATATTTTAATGGCAATAACATATTTACTTTATCTGAAGATAAACTTGCTAAATTCAGGAACAGGAATATCGGATTTGTCTTCCAGTTTCATCATCTTCTTCCTGAATTTACTGCTTTAGAAAATACAGCTATCCCTCAGATGATCAATGGGGTAAGCCTTGCGAAAGCATCTGCTAAAGCAAAAGAGATATTAGAAGTGGTAGGTTTATCGGAAAGACTGAATCACAAGCCTGCGGAATTATCGGGCGGAGAGCAGCAGAGGGTAGCTGTTGCACGGGCTCTTGTAAACGACCCATCTATTATATTTGCAGATGAGCCGACAGGAAACCTTGACTCTGCAAACAGCGAATCGATCCATGAGTTAATTGCTGAACTGAGAGACAAATTCAGGAAAACATTTGTTATTGTTACCCACAATGCGGCACTCGTAAACCTTGCTGATAAAGTTTTCGAGATTAAGGACGGAAGAATCTTCTCAGACTTCGTTTAATAAATATTCAAACAATAACCTTACACCAAAGCCGGTCATATACTTTTTACTGTAATTAGTAAAATTATTCGGTATTGCAGGACCCGCAATATCAATATGCGCCCAGGGGATATTCTTATCAACAAATTTTTCAAGGAACTTTGCTGCCGAAATTGCACCCCCCCATTTACCGCCTATATTTTTTACATCAGCAACATCACTTTTAATCAATTGGTTGTAATCATCCCACATCGGCATTGCCCACACTCTTTCGTAAGTTTTCATACCAAGATTGAAACACTGTGCGGCTAATTTATCATTCTTCGTGAACAGCCCTGCTGTGCATTCTCCTAATGCAACAAGACATGCTCCCGTTAGTGTTGCAAGATCGATAATCAATGAGGGATTTCCTTTAGAAGCAAAGTCCAGGGCATCAGCAAGAATAATTCTTCCCTCAGCATCGGTGTTTTCTACTTCAATTGTTTTTCCCGATGAAGTTTTAACTATATCGCCTGGGCGCATGGATTTTCCTGAGGGCATATTTTCCGCGGTAGGTATAATACCTGTAAGGTTAACAGGAATCTTTTCAATGGCAGCTGCCAATATAGTGCCTGCAACCACTGCGGCGCCCGACATATCAGCTTTCATTTCCCCCATGTTCGCCGCAGGTTTAAGTGAGATGCCCCCCGAATCGAATGTAATTCCCTTTCCTACCAAAGCAATTTTCTTCTGTTTTTTATTTCGTTCCTTTGCTGCTCCATTATATTCGATAACTATGAATCTGGGAGGGTTATCACTCCCCATACCCACTGCCAGCAATCCACCCATTTTTCTTCTTTTAATTTCCTTCGTATCAAATATTTTTATTTTTATTCCCCATTGGGTTAATTCGGCAAATATCCGTTTTGCAAGGAGATCAGGAGTTAAATTCAGGGCAGGTTCATTCTGGAGGTCTTTAGTAAAAAGGACTCCGTTCATAAGGCTCGTGGTTGTTTTTATTGCAGACCTGATTAACTTTCCATTATCCCCGTAAATAAAAACTTCCAGGTTCTTCTTTTTTTTCTGATCTGATTTATACCTGTCAAAAGAATAATTCCCTAAAACCACACCTTCTATAAATGATCTGTAATAATATTTCTCATCATTAAAATATTTCTTAAAAATATCATACTTGGGCAGGAAAATGTGAAGACTGCTTAGTTCCTCATTCTGAATGCTGCTTATTAACCCGGCTAAATGATTCCTGAAATAATCAGCAGTAAAGCTTTCATCAATCTTTACTCTTGAAAAAATAATATCATCCGGTTTCCCATCTTTCTTTGAAGCTCTTATTTCCTTCCCCTCTTTTGAAAGAAAATTCCTTTTCTGCAGAGTCGATAATTTTATATTTACTATTTTTTCAATATGAAGGAGACTTTGTTCCAGCTTCTTTTCATCAACTAAATATTTCAGGGCTAAGGAACAGGGTTTATATGAAATTTTCTTTTCACCCGATTTAATAATGAGATTAAACATCTTTATCCTTCCTTGTTTACATATTCTGCTGCTTTATTCAATATTTCCGGCAGCAGTTCAAATAAGTTATTCTTAAAAAACCTTGCACCGGCGGCATTTATATGCCCGCCGCCCCCATATTCACCAGCAAGTTTATTAACAGAGATATTTCCTTTAGATCTGAAACTTACCTTAAACCCTTCATTCAGTTCAACGAAGATCATACCTAACTTCACATTTTCAACGGATAAGGCAAAATTTACAAACCCATCAGTATCTGATTCTACAGCGCCGGTTTCAAGGAAATCCTTCTGAGTCAATATCATGTAGCTTACATACCCATCATTCCCAAAAACCTTCATGGAATTAAGCGAACGTCCCAGAAGCTTAAACTTGCTGAACTTACACTGATCATAGATTTTATCATAAACATCACCCGGTACTACACCGAGGTTAAGCATTTCTGCGGCTATCAAATGAATTCCCTGAGAAGTCCTCTCAAACCTGAACGATCCTGTATCAGTCATTATAGCCGCATACAACGGATATGCCAATTCATAAGTCAAATTTACGATACCTGTTTTCTTAATAAAGTTATATATTATTTCACCGCATGCGCTGTAATTGGTGTCAATAAAATAATAATCAGCAAAATCCTCCGGATCAAGGTGATGGTCTATGCATATTTTCAAGACCTGTGATTGTTCCAATGCTTGTTTCATTTTAACAGTCCTGTCCCATTTGTTAAAATCGACCGCTATTATAGCATCTACAGAATTAAATAGAAGATTATGCTTTCCCTCATCATAAGTTTCAATCGCACCGGATTTATCAAGGAATAGAAGATTGTAGGGAGTTTCACTATAGTTAATAATAAAAACTTTTTTTTCAAGTTCCTTTAAAATTAAAGATAACGCTATCTCAGAACCTACCGCATCGGCATCGGGATTAACGTGCGTTGTAATTAGGAAAGAATTATTATCCGATATTACTTTTTTAAGAAGTTGAAAATCAATCATAAAATAAAAAGGCTTGAGGTTATCAAGCCTTAAAAATAGTTATATAAATATTTTAGACAAAATATTATTTGCCGAGCGGCAAATTTAATTGTTATTAATTTTGGCTGCTGCCGTTTACCTGCCACATATTACCGGTAAATAATATTTTTCTTAAATCCCCCTCTCCTTTAGTCTTCTTAATGTTCTCTATCTGCTGATGGAAATCAGCGTCATAAGTAGATTTAATCTCCTGTTTCAATATGCCGATAGGAGTAGGAAATCCTTCTTTCTCAGCGAAACGGGAAATGATATGAGCTCTTGTGCTGTCGGGGTCAAATTCATCATGAACCCAAAAATCATTAACAGAATATTTTCCTTCAGATAAATTAACCACTTCGGGAGTAATACCGTTCAGTCTTATGCCCTTATCATTATTCTTTCCGAAAATCATCGGCTTGCCATGTTCAAGGACTAAGACATTATCCGCTTTGGTATCCTTTTCAGTTAAAATTTCAAACGCTCCATCGTTAAAGATATTACAGTTCTGATATACCTCGATAAAAGCAGTACCCTTATGCGCAGCAGCCCTTTTCATCATTTCCTGCAAATGTTTCGGGTCCCTGTCCAATGATCTGGCAATGAAAGTAGCTCCTGCTCCAACCGCCAGTGATAACGGATTAAAAGGAAAATCAATACTGCCAAATGGACTGCTTTTTGTTTTTTTCCCTTTTTCAGATGTAGGTGAATATTGCCCTTTTGTTAATCCATATATCCTGTTATTAAATAAGACTATTTTAATGTCAACATTTCTTCTGCACACATGGATAAAGTGATTGCCTCCTATACTCAACAGATCGCCATCTCCGGTTGCAACCCAGACTGAAAGATCAGGCCGGTTTACTTTAACTCCCGTAGCAATAGCAACAGCCCTTCCATGAATACTATGAAAACCATAGGTGTCCATGTAATAGGGGAAACGTGAAGCGCATCCAATACCGGAAACCCAGACAAAGTTTTCTTTCTTTATTCCAAAATCAGGTGAGGTCCTTTGCATCTGGGCTAATATTGAATAATCGCCGCATCCGGGACACCATCTGACATCCTGTGAAGATGAAAAATCCTTGGAATTGTACTTTACATCTTTTACTTCTGCTTCAGCCATTACATTTCTCCTAATATCGATTCGATCTTGTTTTCAATTTCCGATGATTTAAATGGAAGTCCCTGTATCTTATTGAACGGTTCAACATCAGCTAAAAATTCTGATTTTAATAATTGAGCCAGTTGACCAAGATTCAATTCCGGACAAAGTATCTTCCTATAATTCTTTAGCACATCTCTTGTATTCTTAGGGAAGGGGGATATATATTTAAAGTGAGCCTGTGCCACTTTCTTACCGTTCTTCCTTACCCTGTTTACAGCTTCAACAATTGCGCCGAAAGTTCCTCCCCATCCCACAACAATCAGGTCTGCATCTTTGTCACCTGTAATTATAAGATCAGGAATATCGTTCTCAACGTTTTTCACTTTCTGAGCTCTCAATCTAACCATAAATTCATGGTTTTCAGGATCATAGCTTACATTGCCCGTTATATTTGCTTTTTCCAAACCTCCTATTCTGTGTTCCAGTCCGGGCGTTCCGGGAACAGCCCATGGACGGGATAAATTCTCATCTCTTAAATAGGGGAAAAATCCTTCCTTCTCTGTTCTGAACTTAACATCTATTTTAGGAATATCATCCGGTTCAGGAATCTTCCAGGGTTCGGCACCATTTGCAATGTAACCGTCAGTCAGTAAAATAACCGGGACCATATATTTTAATGCTATCCTTGAAGCTTCAATAGCCATATTAAAACAATCAATGGGGGTACAAGCGGCAATAACAACAACGGGGCATTCTCCGTTTCTGCCATGGACTGCCTGGAAAAGATCGGATTGTTCTGTTTTTGTCGGAAGTCCTGTACTCGGACCTCCTCTTTGAACATCAATAATAACTATAGGAATCTCTGTCATTACTGCAAGTCCGACTGCTTCAGTTTTTAGTGCAAGTCCGGGACCGCTTGTAGTTGTAATTGCCAGGGCTCCGGAGAATGCAGCGCCTATCGCCGCAGTTATCCCGGCAATTTCATCTTCCGCCTGGAATGTTCTAACTCCGAAATTCTTATACTTGCTTAATTCATGCAAAATATCTGAAGCAGGGGTAATAGGATAGGAACCAAGAAACAAGGGCAGCCCGGATTTAACGGAAGCTGTGATAAAACCCAAAGCAGTTGCTTCATTCCCTGAAATGCTTCTATACATTCCTTCCGGCAGCTTAGCAGCTTCAACATAATATCTTGTTGTAAAAAGTTCAGTATTCTCACCATAATAATACCCAGCCATCAGTACTTTCTTATTAGCTTCGGCTATTAAGGGCATCCCTTTAAATTTTGATTCAATCCATTCGATGGTTGGTTCAACCTCGCGGCTGTATAACCAGTACATCATACCCAAAGCAAAAAAGTTTTTACTTCGTGTAATATCCTTTGCAGATAATCCGCTTCCTTCAAGAGCCTTTGACGTTAAATTTGAAAGGGGAACCGGGACTACATTATAACCGGTGAGTGAACCGTCTTCTAGGGGATTTGTATCATACCCGGCGAGTCTAAGATTTTTAGACTCGAAGGAATTAACATTAATAATTATTGTTGCACCGGATTTTAAATCTCTGAGATTAACTTTCAAAGCTGCTGGATTCATAGCTACAAGAACATCCGGAGAATCTCCCGGTGTTTGAATATCAATATTAGAAAAGTGAAGCTGAAATCCGCTTACCCCATAAGTCGTTCCAACAGGAGCTCTTATTTCAGCAGGATAATCGGGAAGCGTACTTACATCATTACCTGCTAGGGCGGTTGTATTGGTAAATTGCGTACCTGTGAGCTGCATACCATCACCGGAATCACCTGCAAACCTTACAGTAACATCATTTAATTCTAAAGATCCTTTTTCCATGTTTATCCTAAATGTATTTTATTATACACAATTTATAATCTTAAAGTTTCAAAACAAGAGCAGAAAGGCACAAATTAAGACTTGATTATTCGAGATCTTCAAATTTAAGATCCATGAGGAAATAATTAGCCCAGCCGGAAAAATCGAAATGCCACCATTCAGTCGGAAATGGTGTGAAACCGTATTTTTTCATTATGTTGGATAAAAGTGTCCTGTTACTTTTAATGGTATCAGGAATGTCCATATAATCAGGATGGGCTTTAAAAGTAAAGTTATCAATTTTTGTGGGCATTTCAAGTTCCTTCCCTGTCTTCAGATTTATAATAGTAACATCGACGGTACATCCCCTGTTATGACGGGAGCCCTGCCAGGGGCTTGCGACATAATCAGTATCCTTTACTTTTTCATAAAATAAAACAGTAACCGAATAAGGACGGTAAGCATCATATATTTTCAGTCCTAATCCTTTTTTATTCAACTCTGTCTGTATTTTCTTTAGTGCAATGGCAGCCGGCAATCTTAAAAATGCCTTCGGTTTATTATATACCTTAATGCCGACAAAATTATCTTTTGTTGCATATTTAATGTCCAGTTTAATCCGGGGGATGAATTTTTCAAGGTCAACTAATTTATTCAGACTGTCCCTCTCAATTTCTTTTTTATAAAAGGAAGTATCATCGACAACGGTTACTCCATATTTAGTGACAGTCTGTCCATAACAAATGAGGGCACAGAGAAATAGTATGAATAAAGGAATAAATTTAAATCTCATATCGGTTTACTAATTTGTAATAATAACTTTTTTCCCATTAATTGTACTGTCTATTAAATTAAGATACCTTTCAGACATAATCTGACCGGATATACTTTGAAGAATGGTATAAGCGTTTTCAGCCATTATTTTTCTTTTTGCCGGATCAAAGCATAAGTTAATTAACTTATCTGCCAAATCTTGTGCATTACCGGGCGCAGTAAAAGCTATACTGTCATCTCTGAAAATCATAGAGGGTGATTTTAACCGTGAAACTACTACCGGCAATAAGGAAGCATTGTATTCAAACATTTTAGTCGCCAGGCACAGATTCATATATATATTATCAAGATAGGGGACGACTCCAAAATCGGACTCTTTAATAAAACCATATATTACTTCCTGAGAGAATTCCCCCTTTAGAATAACATTTTCCTCTAGGTTAAACTTCCTGATGAGCTTTTCCAAATATATCTTATAGGTACGGTCATAATGTCCATAGATTACAAGGACGCTTCCAGGAATTTTTTCACTAAGATATTTCATGGCTTCAACAGCTATATGGAGACCCATCCTTTCGGCAACAGTACCATGGTATATGAGTTTTGCACGACCGGTTATTATTTTGTATTCCCTTCCAGTATCATATTTAAATATTTTCTGGTTGGGTGTATTCAATACAAGAGTAATCTTATTTGCAGGAACACCACGGTTTACAAGGTTTTCCTTACAAACATCGGTAACAGTGATTAATTTATTGGCGAATCTGCATGAGATTCTTTCGACGAATCTGACAACAGTGATTAATGATGATTTCTTATTATCCACCCATTTTAATTCAAACAACTCGGGAGTAAGATCATGGAGATCGAGAACGATAGGAATACCGGCAATTTTCTGAAAGAGAGCAGTGAAAACATGGAATTCGGGCATGTTATGAATCTGGATCAGATCGTATCTTTTTAAAAGACCGAGGTACTGGAGTTTCAGAAAAACCATTAAGAAAAAATGAAAGGAATGAAGACTATACCTGATCATGCTTTCATGTCTTTTTTTAACAATGATCCCGTAGAAAGTAATTGTATCAGACTTTATGATTTTATCTTCGCCCTTATCCATGGAGGTACCTAGGATATCGACTTCATAACCGGCATCCGCAAGGGCTTGGGCCTCCCGTCTCACCCGGGGATCGTTATACCCGGATTGAGATATCATACATACCCGATTCATAAAGAATATTCTCCTACTATAAGAATATTATTAAAACTCAATCCCAATTCCTATTTAACATTATTTATTTTATGCTAATAATTTGTTTAATATTTAATATAGTAATTTAAAATGAAAAAAGGTTATATCAAGTAACCTTTTTTACTTAAACAATTTAATTTATTAAGGATTATGATTCATAAACATTTATGAATTGTCTATCTCCTCTTTTTTTCTCAAACTTTACAAACCCATCAATCAAAGCGAATAATGTGTCATCTCCGCCTATAGCAACATTTTCACCGGGATGGAATTTTGTGCCTCGCTGTCTTACCAGGATATTTCCTGCTAATACTTTTTCACCGCCGAATTTCTTTACACCAAGGCGCTGGGCATTACTGTCTCTTCCGTTTCTTGTTGATCCCTGACCTTTTTTATGTGCCATTATAAATCTCCTTTAACCAATCTTTGTAATTTCTATTCTTGTTAATTGCTGCCTGTGACCGTTGAATTTATCATACCCGGTTCTTCTCTTTTTCTTGAATACAATTACCTTATCATCTTTAACATGGTCAAGAACTTTTGCGGAAACTGTCACGCCTGCAACATAAGGACTGCCAATCTTCACACCGTTATCACCACTTAACAATAAAACATTTGAAAATGTAACTTCACTGTCCGGTTCATCTTTCAATCTCGGCACATAGTATTTCGTTTTTTCAGTCACTTTGAACTGTTGACCTGATATATCAACTACCGCAAACATTTTAACCTCATTTTTTCAAAATTAGACAATAAATTTAACTATTTAGTAAACATATGTCAAATAAAATTTCTTCCTGTATTTACTTTTGATCCGGCATTGAAATTACTCCATTTTTATATTCATTTTCCAAGGAGACATTCCCTAATTCATCAAACATTTTCCAGTTTCCTTCACGTAGTCCGTTAACGAACATACCTTTCTCTTTTATCTTTCCACTCGGAAAATACCAGGTCCAAATGCTATCCGCTTTGTTGTATTTAAAGTTCCCTTCAGATTCAAGTTCACCGGAGGGGTAATAATAAACCCATTTCCCCTCATTCATGTCATTAACAATATTCCCCTTCATAATGAGGTTTCCATTCTCAAATGTTGCTTTGAATTCACCGTTTTTCAATCCATCCTTAACATAATATTCAAAAACCTTCCCTTCGGATTTAGATTTAATAATCCCGGTATATGGAGTATTGGAATCATTTCTGTAAACGATGTTGTTTTTTATGGAAAATCCACTTTTATCGATTTTCTTTGGACTGCATGAAACTAACAATAAAATGATTAAAACCGGAACCAGATATTTAATAGACATTATTTTCTCTTTTTCTTCATATAAAAGTACTAAAATTTAATAATATATACGGGATAATCTATTGTTCTCTGTTTTGAGAGTGAGAGGCTTCATTTCTCATCAATGGAAAGAAATCTGGTCAGAATTGATGAAATATCTAACATTTCATTGGTTTAATATTTGCTCTTTATAATCTATTTTAGAAGTTTTACACAATAGATAAATCTCATGAGGAATTAAATATGAAAAGAAACTTACTACTAACAATCTTTCTCCTTTCGGCATCGGGAATTCTATTCAGCCAGGAAACAAATTATTATTTAGGAACCGGGAACGGAAGTGAACCTCAAGGAAGATCATGCGCATCATGCCATCAAACAGGAAACATTGGTACTCCGAAATATGACACATACAAAAATACTCTACATGCTGTTTCTTATGATTCACTAAAATCTGTATTAACTTATGATTGTCTTTCCTGCCATACCACCGGATGGGTTCCAGGCAATATAACATATGGTGCAGATGAATATGTAAAGAAAGACACCACTCAAAAACCGAATTATGTAATAACGAATGTTACAGCCTTTAACAGGGTGAAAAATGTAGGCTGTGAATCCTGCCATAGTCCTTTTGGAATTAAAAATCCCAATCCGTCTAATTCTTCAGATACTATAATATTAGGCGCTAACCACTGGGATTTTGGATCTAATAATAAGCTCGATTGGTCAGCAGAACTTTGCGCACAATGCCACGAGGGAACACATAATCCATATTATGATGAATGGCAGCAATCTATCCATGCACACAGTAATATATCATTTGTAGTGACAAACAAAGTATGCGTAAAATGCCACGTTGCCCAGAATTTTGTTTTGTGGGCTTCAAACCCGCAAGCATACAGGGATACAATTCTTGTTACTGGTGCAGATGTAATGCCATTAACCTGCGTTGCATGCCATGACCCACATGCAAAAAATAATCAGCATCAATTAAGATTTGCAATTACACCTCAAAGCACAATCTGCGATCAATGTCATAATAATGCTGACACAATTATTATAAATAGTACTCCTCACCAGACTACTTCCAAGGTATTAACAGGAAGTCCTTTATTCGGATATCAGTACCCAGGTGAAACTTATATCAATTCAGCACATACATATGCCGCTACAGAAAGATGCGTAAACTGCCACGTTTATGCCAGCCCTTTCAACGGGCAGACATCAGCTACGGGGCATACATTTTTCCCAAGGACAGAAGCCTGCAAGAGCTGTCACCCTGATTTCTATTCAGTTGTTGACACTTCGAACCATGACAAAATGTTTGATTATAGGGGAATTCAGTCAAGGACAGACAGTCTGATAAATGTTCTCCAGACTAAATTAAACAAGGCATCTCATAATGACTCAATAACCACTTCATTCATGCAGGCAAATTATAATCTGCTTTCTATCATTGGAGAAGGGAGCCATGGTATTCACAATACACGCCTTGTTCAGAAATTATTAAGAGATGCTATTGCCAGATTCAGCCCGACTGCAGTATTAAATGAAGCCGGAATATCCCCAAACAAATATGAATTAGCCCAGAATTATCCAAATCCTTTTAATCCTTCCAC
>OCZT010006355.1_pt1 | contig 11697 bp, 10 predicted proteins | sample 1539031 | NCBI WGS metagenome assembly OCZT01 (sample SAMEA3539308, study PRJEB22396) | soil metagenome | biome: tundra; feature: field; material: soil | place: USA | collected 2010-05 | depth 0.15 m
GTTCTACGTTTAGAGCCGCCGCCGCACTGCTCGTGTGGGGACGGGGCTTTGCCCCGTCCAAGCCGAGCGCAGTTCGGCAGACTGCCTGCGGTCACAGCAACTTTGGATTCGCTTTAGGTTGCCCGATACCACGAAAGAAATGCGCGAAAAGCTGCGCCCCGGTGGCTGTACTGGGCTTTTTCTGCCGCGCTCAGCTCGGCAAAGGTCTTGCCGATTTGCGGGAAGTAGAACAGCGGATCATATCCGAATCCATGCTGGCCTCGGGGCGCATTCAGAATGACGCCTTCAGCGGCGCCGCGGAAGGTGTGAACAGTCTGGCCGTCACGGGCGACAACCAGCACGCAGATGAAACGAGCGGTGCGCTTCTGTTCCGGAACCCCTCTCAGTTCGCGGAGCACGCGCGCGTTGTTGGCTTCGTCATCCGTGTTGCACTCAGCCTTGTGTGGTTCGTCGACAGCGTAGCGCGCAGAATGAACGCCGGGAGCGCCGCCCAGCGCGTCAATCTCCAGACCGGAGTCGTCGGCTAGAACCAGCTCGCCGGGCACGGCCAGACTGTAGCACTCAGCTTTCTTGCGCGCGTTCTCCTCGAAGCTGGCCCCGTCCTCGACAACTTCGGGCAGAGAAGCAAAGTGCGGGATGTTTGCGATCGTGATGCCGTAGGCGGCGGCAGCTCCGGCGAAATCACGAAGCTTGCCGGCGTTCGAGGTTGCCACCAAGACGCGACGTTGCATCTTGCCTCCCGTGAGTTTTTCTCTGTGTTCCCCCGTGTCCTCTGTGGTTATCGGTTTTTTTGACCACAGAGGACACAGGGGATTACACCCGACGCCCCAGCCGCGTCTTAGGTTGCGTCTTCATCTTCATCCAAGCGACAGCGAGCACAGCCAGGCTAATCAGCGAGAGGATGTTTCCGACGAAACGATCAATCGTCCGGCGGAAATGGATGCGTACATCGCTGTCTCCGGCGGCAATGGGAATGACGATCAGCCCGGTGACATCGGTTTTCTGCGTTGCGGTGGGCTTGCCGTTCAAGACGACCTCCCATGCCGGGTAGCTGAAAAGGCGCACGGTTAGAGTTTGCGGTGGGGCGGCGTGGACCGTGAAGTGTTTTTCCGTCGGCTCCCACGCCAGCATTTCGCTCTGAACCGCTGCCCCCCTGTCGTCGCTGAGGCGGGGAAGACTTTTGTTCAGTTCGTAGGCATCGGCTCCAGCCGGGACGTATTCGTCAGTGCCCTCGTATCCGGTGCCGTCGAGGATGGCATCGTTCATCTCGCGGATATCGCCGGCCTTTTCCCACCAGGGCGGCTGGATGCGATAGCCGGCGACGATAACCGCGGCCAGCAGAACAGCAGACGCCAGGAAGCGCGAGGTCCAGGTCCAACGCTTGGCGGCCATGGTCAGAAGCATTGCCAAAGCGGCATTCATGCCCAGCAGCCAGCGGAAGGGAAGTTGCACGAAGCGGAGCTCGGGCAAGTGCTGCCAGAGCAAATTGCTCGCCGAAAGCATCAGGACCGCGCTGAACACACCCAAGGCGGAAAGCAGCGTCCACGGGCTTTGCTCAGCGGTTACCGCGCTGCCCGCGACTGGACTGTCGAGAGCCTGGCCCGATCTTGCCGAAGGAGCCTGCCCTGAGCTTGCCGAAGGGTTCGCTGCCCCTGCGCGTTTCACCCGCCAGCGGCGCGAAAACCAGATCGCGAAAGCGAGAATGCCAATTTCGACCACCGCTACGGTCGAAACCAGAAGATTGAAGTGGTTGTGATCGGGATCGGGGAGGGTGGTGAAAAGAAAATTGTCCTGCGGCCGGACTCCCGGCGACAGCACCTGGCCGATGTTGATCCATCCTTGTTCGTAAATTGCCGGCAGCAGATAAAACGAGGCCACGCCGACTCCTAGGATCATCGCTAGCCCCGTCCGGACTAAGGTCCGGACTAAGGCCCGAACTAGGGGACGCCAAAACTGCGGACCCCATGATCGTTGATTGGCGAGCTCGCGCGCGGCTCCAGTCGCACAGAAGACAACCGCCAGCCCGGCCGCCGCGTAATGCATCATCACCGCCGCCGGTACGTTCGTGAGCCAGGCTGCGGCCAGCGTGACACTCAACCCCAGCATCGGGCGATGAGTAGGCTCGGATTCCCGCAAGATCCGCAGAAGACAAAGTAGCAGACGCGGCAACAGCGCCGCCGCCAGCAGTTCGGCGTATGCGCTTCGCCAGTAGACGATCAGCAAGTGGTAGGGATTCAGCGCATAGAACACGGCCGCAAACAACGCGTCCGCGACCGGGAGCCACTCGCGGGCGAGCCGGTACATGGACGCTCCAGCAAGCGTGAGCGCGATCCAGCAATACGCCCCCGGCGCCATCGTCCAGGGCAAAGTCGCACCGAGCGCGGCGCCCAGAGTCCAGGAAGCGGGCGGATAAAACAGGAAGCGGGCATCGCCGTATCCCCAGTACGCCAGCGCCGCCCAGCGCGGATATGCGATACCGTGCTTCCACTGGCCGAGCACTTCCATCCACGAAAACATGTGGAACTCGAAATCATGCCCCGAGGGACTGCCCCACCAGAAAAACGGAGTGATGGCCGCCAGACAGCAGCCAGCCAGCACGAGCGCACGCGAGACCGGACTTCTGAGCAATTTACCCTAACCTCAAACTGGCAGGCTGCTAAAAAGTAAAACGGTGGATACGATCCTCAAGCGACATCCCGTAGAGACGCGGCGCGCCGCGTCTCCAGCGTCCCCGGAGACGGGGCAAGCCCCGTCCCCTACAGGCAGAGCAATTCTATTGCATCAGAAAAATTCTCGAAAAATTAACCGCACCGAAATCATTTAGGGGCGGGTGTCGAGGTAATCTGCGATGAGATGATGTCGAACAGACAGCCGGGGACCGGGCCGACACTAAAGAGAAAGGTGAGTCAGGTTCCCGGCTTTTTCTGCGAGTGTTTCTTGCTGGAATCGTGTTAGCTGGGATCGGGGGCTATTAGGCGACCCCTTACTGGCTGCCTTCTATTGGCGGACGTTTATTGATTGACGCTCGCCGGAGTTCGCTGTTGGTGCAGTTCGGCGAGAAACGCTTCTTCCTCCAGCGCACTGCCGGTCCGCAGCAATTCCCGCAGGGGATCCTCGCCGTCGGTTGCGGCGCTGCTGGTCTGGCCTGGTTCCTGGCCTAAATCAACCGAGCTGGCGACGAGAGCGCGAGGAGAAGTCTCCAGTTGCGGAGTGGCACCGGGCTGGCCGGTGAGGAACTCGATGAACTCGCCGACGCTTTTGCGCTGATCTTCCGTGCGGGCGGGAAATTCAATGCCCATGCCATGTCCGGGATGCATGACCCGGACCAAACCTTCGGTGTGAATCTCCATCCCGGCGGCGCGCAGGCACAGATCGACGGCGGAGGACTGAGGGAAGGGAGATTCGGTCTGCACATAGCAGCCGCCCAGACTAAGATCCGTCAGTTTGCATGGCATGACCGCGTCGGGTTCTTCGGGCAAAGCATCGTGCGAACGGGCAGCCAGCCACTTGCTCATTTCCTCGCGCTTCCCCGCGTCGATGTCGAGAAAACGCAGGCCCGTTTGACCGTTGGCGGTGCTCCAGGCAACTTCCGCGTCACCTGCAATGCCAGCGCCGCCGGGTAGCTCGAAGGAGACGTGAACCAGAGCCGCGGATGGAAGTGGCTTGGCCGCCAGCACATCCATGCCGCCGGTGCTCAGGTCGAGCAGAATGCCTTCCACCGTGTTGCTCTCGTCGATACGAATCGAAACCGCCGCCTGGACGGCGACCCGCAACGCTTGCCGCCTTTCGCGCTTCAGCAGCGCCGTGGCAGCGCGCAAGGTGTTTTGTGCCTGCTCGCAGGTGACGGGCTTGGTGAGGACGAAATGAGCGCCCGCGCCGAGGATCGAGCGGATCTGCGAAACTTCGTTTAACAAGGCAATGGTGACGGGCGGTTGGCGGTCGGGGCCAACCAGGCGGCGGCAAGCGTCCAGTAGTAGAGAGGCCGTTTCGGGATCGTCGAAGTCGACGATCACCTGATCAAATCGCTCCTCCTCCAGTCGTGTCGCGGCGACATCGGCCGCGTTCGACCGATCCACCGCAACCCCGAACTGTGCCAGGGCCTGAATCAGCGTTTCCGCAGTCAGGTCATCCTTGGACACCAATAGTGCCTGCAATATCATCGAACCGAGCCTCCCGCCTCGCGCTGTGCCTCTACGGCCAGCGCGGAGTTACGCTACGCCCTGGTTTGGACGCGGCCGGCGAGGATTGACCGTTGGCCTTGGCCGCCATCGCATTGGAGTTTTCATCGTCCACTTCCGTCAGGACTGCGCTATCGTCTTCGTCGCCAGTTTCGGCAAGCAAAGGCGCGACTTCGCGCAACTTCTCGGCAGCCTGCTGCAGCATCTCGATCTGCTTTCCCAGCTGTGTGTACTGCGCCTGCTTGCGGCGCAAAACCTCATGGATATCCTTCATACTACCCCCTGCGCCTGACTGTAAGTTTGGACACAGGCAAGGTCAACGCAAACCCACCGTGTGCCGTTACCCCAGTAATCGAACTATAGGACGTGGGGCGGACTCAAACCGGTTTTCGGATCAGGCTCGGCTAAAGGAGGGGCCAGGTTCGACGCGATAATCGAACCTCTTCCTGCAAAGGCCATCAAGTCGATCAAGCCGCTTGCGCTCCAAATCAAAAGCCCCGCCTTGCGGCGGGGCGACGAAGCGAGTGTTCTGAACCGACCAACAAATCTAAGCTATGTCCCCATCATCTTGCGACGGAATACTCCAGCGATACCCACGAGCCCTGTTCCGAGAAGACCCAAAGTTCCGGGTTCCGGGACAGTGACGGTCGAGGTGCCCGTACGGATGTGCGCGATCCCCTGAGTGAGCTGTCCGTTAACCGTGTAGATGTTCTCGGTCGCAGTTCCATACACGTCACGACCGTTCCACAGCTGGCCGAAGATCTCGCCGCTGAGAACGTAGGTCAGATTCTTTTTGCCAGGCGCGCTAGTCAGAACCCAATTGATCGGACCGACGAACCAGCCGGTGAAGATCGCTACCGGAGTTGTTTTCGATCCCGTTAAATTCTTTGCCCACTTGCCGACGCCCATCACGTCAAATGTCGAGACGCCCTCGCCCCCGTTAAAAGTCCCCCCATACCGAATGGAGCCGGTGGCCAGGACACCGGTCGTGAAACTCACCGTACCAAGAGAGTGTCCAGAAGAAGCTGCGGTGAAGCCCCAGGTCATCAGCTGCGATCCAATCGAAGTGATGGTTGATACGCCGATCGTCCCCAGCCCCCCCGTTCCCGCCATACCCGAAATGTTAAGCCCGCCATTCTGGTTCGTGAAGGAAATCGTGTTCGCCCAAGCGGCAATCGGCAATGCCAAAGCCAGCAATCCTAGAACCAACACTCGCCTCATCTTAGTTCCCCCTTTTTTCGTTCGTTCCCGAGATTCACCCCGAAGACTGCGTCCAAGGCACAACTCGCCTCGGGCCGGTAATGCACTTGTCGTTCCAAAGCTGCGGAAACTTGGCCGTTATTACTTATCAATAACTTACAAGCATTCCCCTTGACTCCTCACAATGTAGGACTGCAATCTCCTGCACACTAGCAAACAACGCTTGCTCTCGTCCTGCAACTCCATCCCGCGGGCGGTACGCCGCCTACGAAACGGAGTTCGCGATCAACAGGCCAACACCGCTACCGGAAAGAGAACTTAACCTCTAGACAATCCCCTTCCAGACCCCGGGCGGCTCGCAGTAACCAATCTGAATGTTACCGATGTTACCACGGAATGGGGTCTAGCAAGTGGCCCTTTGGTGCCAATCCATCGCTCAAAAGTGGCATTCCGCTCCCCGGCCTGTTGCCATATCTTTTCGGTTGAGCAGTTCTGGGGGAGGGCTGTTCGGGCGTCCCGTGATTCTTTGAATCCGGGGCGCTTCTTATTTGTGGTGAAGTTTCCCGGGGAGCCCACGTTCCCCCGCCATTACGGTTGCTTCCATCATTACCTGCCCGGCTCGTCTGAGAGCATCGGTATCTCTTCAGTTTTCCCCGATGACAAACTGCGGTAGGCAGCATCCAGAATGAGCTGGTCCTGCCAGCCTTGCTGGCCAAGCACTGGAAACGCTTCCCGGCCTTCGATGGCGGCAGCGAAACTGTCTGCCTGTCTCGCATAAGCAAGTTGGTTGGAGACGGTTTCTTCGGCCACGCGTTGTCCCTCGCGCCACAGTTCCAAGTTAATAGGTCGTTCGACATTCAGCGCATCGTTCGCCCGCAGGACGCCCGCGTCACCGACAATCTCCAACGGCGTGCGATAGTGAGCGCGAGTTGAAACCAGGACCGTGGCCAGCGTGCCCCGCTGAAACGATAGCGCCAGGACGGCCGCCGCTTCCACGTCGCTCGACTGTTCGCCCAAACCACGCTCGCCCAAACCACGCTCGCCCGAGTGTCCGACAGCGCTAACCAGCCGCGGCTCATCCTGCAGAATGTAACGCAAGGCGTCGATGCAATGTACGCCCACGTCGGCGATGGGGCCACCTCCAGCTATGGAGCGGTTGTAAAGCCATGTGCGAGCATGGCCCGCCCCGGGATACGAGAACTCCGCCCGCGCAAAGATCGGCCGCCCGATGTCACCCGCGGCGATGTGTTCGCGAAATCTCGCCGTGCTTTCTGCAAAACGAAAGACCTGGGCAACGCCGAGAAGAACGCCGGCGTTGCGCGCCGCTTCGACCATCCGTCGGCATTCTTCCGCATCCATGCCCATCGGTTTCTCGCACAACACCGGCTTGCCGGCAGCAACCGTGGTGAGCACGTCCTGCAGGTGGCAGGCATTCGGAGTGGCAACCAGCACAGCGTCGACTTCGGAACAGCGGCAAAGTTCTTCGGTGGAGGCGAAAACATGCGGGATCGAGTATTGTGCCGCGGCCTCGCGTGCCTTGTGCGAGTCTCGCCGCGACAGAGCGACCACTTTGCAGTTCCGAGCCCGCGCGAAACCCGGCATCAGCCGCCGCACGGCGTGCAATCCGAAACCTGCGATACCAAAGCGAATCATATTGCTTTCACCGGCTTCTCTGAACGACTACGTGTACGGATAAAAGACGAAAAATAGCAGCGATAACGCGGTCAACGCCCAGAGCGCCGGACGAACCTCCCGCAAGCGCCCCGAAACCAGTTTGCAGAAAGGATACAAGATGAAGCCCGCCGTCATGCCAATCCCCACGTTGTAAGTAAAGGCCATCAGCACGACGACTCCGAAGGCTGGAACCAGTTCGGTGAGGTCGTCGAAGGGAATGCGGGTGATCGGGCTCAGCATCAGCAATCCAACGAAGATGAGCGCCGGTCCGTATGCCTGTGGCGGGATGGCGGAGATGAATGGCGCAAAGAATAAAGTTCCGGCAAAGCACAGCGCCGTGATGACCGCGGTCAGGCCAGTTCGGCCACCGGCTTCTACTCCAGTGGCGGACTCGATATAGGCGCCGGATGTGGTGGTTCCAATCACGGCGGCGAAGGTGGTGGCCAGCGCGTCGGCCATCATCGGGCGCTCGATCTGCGGCAGGTTGCCGTCCTTGTCGAGGAAACCCGCCCGCGCCGACACACCAATAAGCGTGCCCATGGTGTCCACAAAAGCCATAACAAAAATAGTTAGGACGACCGGGAAAAACCCCCAGGTCAATAGACTGTGCAGATCGAGCTGGAAAAATAAAGGCTGCAGGCTCGGCGGACGGCTGACCCAACCGCTCGGCGCCGGAGCAGCCCCGGTCACGAAACTGAGAAGAGCGGTAGCGAGAACCCCGCTAAGAATCGCGGCCGGGAAACGACGAATGCTGAGCACCGTCATCAGCAGGAAACCAAAAATGGAAAGCAGAACCGAAAGCGAAGTGAGATGGCCCGGCCGAACCGGAGCCCCGGGCGATCCCAGGGTAACAATGCCGGTCTGGTTCAGCCCGATGAAGGTGAGAAACAATCCGATGCCGACGGCGTAGCTGTAACGGAGCGTGGTGGGAATGGCGTCGACCATCCACTGCCGGAGGCGGAACAGAGTCATCAGAATAAAAAGAATTCCGGCCAGGAACACCGCGCCCAGAGCGCTTTGCCAAGTGTAGCCAAGCACATGAACCACGGTGAACGCGATGAAAGCGTTTTCGCCCATATACGGACCGATGGCGAAAGGGCGGTTGGCATAGAAGCCCATCAGCAACGTTCCGAAGATGGCGGTAAGAATGGTGGCTGTAAGCGAGGCGTCAGCTGGCATGCCGGCGGTTTTCAGGATGGCAGGGTTGACAGCCACGATGTAGGCCATCGTGAAGAAGGTGGTCAGTCCGGCGACAATTTCGCGGCGGACGGTTGTCTGGCGACGAGAGAGTTCAAAAAACTGATCGAGCCAGCGCTTCAAGTTGCCCTCGGGGGAGACTCAGGATTGTACATTCGCCGCGCTCGAAGGACGAATCGAGACGGAGGCTTCCTCTGTGTACCCCTGTGTCCCCTGTGGTTTCGCTCTTGACGCCGCGAAGAACGGCAAAGCACAGGGAAACAGAGGTTCACAGAGGAAGGCAGGACTGCGTTCCTGACCGATCAGCGATTGCGCAATTCGGCAAGCAACTTGGGGTCGATATTGCCGCCGCTGATCACGGCCACGTTGATCTCTGTGTCGGGCAACTCGTCGGGATGGAAAAGAAATGCGGCTGCGGCCACGGCGCCACTCGGTTCGGCCAGCGTTTTCGCGTTGGCACTTAGAGCGCGCATGGCCTCGCGAATCTCGTCCTCCGTCACGCTGACGATGTCATCGACATAGGCGCGGATATGTTCGAAATTGATCGCGCCGATGCTCTGGGTGCGAAGACCGTCGGCCAGCGTCTGCGAGACTTGCTCCGCCGGGGAAGAGACGATGCGGCCGGCACGCAGGCTGGCTTGCGCATCGGCGGCAAGTTCGGGCTCGACGCCAATTACCTTCACCTGGGGATGACTAAGCTCGGTATTGCTGAGCTTGATGGCGGCCGAGACGCCGCTGATCAATCCGCCGCCGCCGACCGGGACCAGCACGGTTTCAACGTTGGGCAGGTCTTCGAGAATTTCGAGCCCAACCGTGCCCTGGCCGGCGATGATCTTTTCGTCATTGTAGGGCGGCACGATCGCGTAGCCGTGCTCGGCGGCCAGTTGTTCGGCGCGCAGCCGCCGCTCTTCGCTGCTCGGGCCGACGGTGACAATCTCCGCTCCGAGCGCGGCGGTAGCGTCAAGCTTGTTCTTCGGAGCATTGCCAGGCATCACGATGATGGCCTTCACACCCAGCGCCCGCGCCGCGTAGGCCACGCCCTGCGCGTGATTGCCGCTCGAATAGGAAATGACTCCGCGGCGGCGCTCGTCGTCGGTAAGCGATGCGACCTTGTTATAAGCCCCGCGCAGCTTAAAAGCCCCAATGGGCTGCAGGTTTTCGAGCTTGAGATAGAGCTTGCGCTGATCCCCCATTCCCGTCCATTCGAACAGGGGAGTGCGCACGGCGATGCCGTGGAGCAGCGTCTGGGCCGCGCGGATGTCGTGGAGAGAGACCATGGTTGCCATTCTACGATTTTGTTCGTCCGGACCTGGCGTGGGGTTTTACTCCCTGCCTCTCAGGATCGCGGCCATGATGCGGGGGTTGCGGCGTCCGTGAATCACCGCGATAACCCACAACGGTTTTTCCTCCGGTGCGTAGGCAATCAGGTATTCACGTACAAGAGTGAACCGCAAAGGTCGCGAACTCAGGTCGGGGCGACGGTGGCCCTGATGGGGAAAAGGCACGAGCCCGCGAATGGTATTGATTTAACCCGGTCGGCTGCATCCGGCTTTTCCTGTGCAATGTAATCGCGTATGTCGTCGAGGTCTGCGAAGGCTCCCGGGTGGAGCGCGTAGCCGCTGCTCATGTCGAACGGTTACGCTGTGCTTCGGTTTTTGCTTTCAGGCGGGCAAAGGCTTCCTCACCGTCGATGGGCTTCACGCTGCCGCTTTTCAGCTCGTCATAGCGGTCGTCGAGCGTGTCCCGCGTCTGCACTAGTTCGTCAAAATATGCGGCCAATGCATCTTGCAAAAGCTCATCGGTCCTCCGTCCGCTCTGAGCGGCAAGGTCGTTCAACTTCTTTTCTACATCGGGGGTGAAATGGACTTCCATTGGGTCCAATATAGGGAAGAACTTCGCTTGTGGCAAGTTTGCACGACGCACAAGACTCGGCAAAACTGTCGAACTGTATTATAGGACCCGTTACGATGACCGGGTAACCGCCGAGAGGTGATATATCGACATATCAAAAGCCAAGGAAGATTTCCTGAAAGACGACTGTACAACGCCCTGAAAGAGCTGTTTATTGGCGCGGTCACGTGGCACTCGCATCCCCAACGAATTGACACGTGTTACCTACGCGATTTGGGAATGTTCACGTGCTTCGTGCAAGGGCGCGCCCTTCATGAATTCTTCAATTCGACCGGAAAAGGGGCGCAAATCGAAAACCCTAGCTTCTCTCTGCGCTCTCGGCGTCTCGGCGGTGAAAAGCCTCAGATCTCCAGTATCACCGGCATAATCAGCGGCCGCCGTTGCGTCTGCCGCGAGATGTAGCGCTTCAGATCAGTCCGGATTTTCTCCTTGATCACGCCATAGTCGGCTTTCTCTTCGGGGCTGGAGGCATCGAGGGTTTCCATGACAATCTCGCGGGCGCGCTCGATCACGCCGTTTTCGCCGGGTGCGAATCCGCGGGTCACTATCTCGGGCGAAGTTTCGACGAGTCCGGTGAGCTTGTTGATGGCAATGATTGGCATCACGAATCCGTCTTCGCTGAGATGCCTGCGGTCTTTGATGACGATGTCTTCGACCACGTCGGTGCGCGAGCCGGAATCGATGCAGACGCGACCCACGTTGATCCGTCCGGCCTTGCGCGCGCCCAGTTCGTCGATTTCGAGGACGTCTCCACTCTCGATCAGCAGCACGTTGCCGACCGAGCCGTGCATCGAAGCGGCCAGCTCGGCATGTAACTTGAGCTGCCGGTATTCGCCGTGGATCGGCACAAAATACTTGGGCCGCACCAGGTTGATGATGAGCTTCAATTCTTCCTGGCTGGCGTGTCCGCTGACGTGGATCGGCGGATAAGAGCCGTCGTCGTAGATGACGTGCGCTTCACGCCGGAACAAGTGGTCGATCATCCGGTAAATTCCTTTTTCATTGCCGGGAATGATGCGCGACGACAGGACGACGGTATCGCCTTTCTCGATCTTGGCGTGCTTGTGGTTATCCACCGCCGCCCGTGACAGCGCCGACATGGGTTCGCCCTGCGTGCCGCTGATAAGCACGCACACCTTCTCCGGAGCGAAGTTTTTCATTTCGCCGGGCTGAATCAGCATCCCCTCGGGGATCTGGACATAACCCAGGTCTTCGGCGATCTCGGAGGAGTTGTTCATGGAGCGGCCGATGAAACAGATTTTGCGGCCGTGGTCGCGCGCCATGTCGACCGTCAGCTTGATGCGATGAATGGAGGACGCGAAGCAGGAGATAAACAGACGCCGCTGGGTGCGGGCAAACACCTCGTCGAACTTGCGGCGCACAGCGCGCTCGCTCGGAGTGTAGCCCTTGCGCTCGACGTTGGTCGAATCCTGCAAGAGCGCCAGCACTCCCTCTTTGCCGTATTCGGCGAAACCGTGCAGATCGAAGAGGCGGTTGTCGGTGGGCGTCGGATCGACCTTGAAGTCGCCGGTATGCA
>OCZT010006356.1_pt1 | contig 11696 bp, 10 predicted proteins | sample 1539031 | NCBI WGS metagenome assembly OCZT01 (sample SAMEA3539308, study PRJEB22396) | soil metagenome | biome: tundra; feature: field; material: soil | place: USA | collected 2010-05 | depth 0.15 m
CCGCACCGCGAACCAGCGCTGGTCGGGCGTGGCAGTGTGCGGAGAACGCGCGTTGGCCAGCGATTATGCGTTACCCGGGGCGCCGGTCGCGTTGACGGCCATCCGGTGACCGTGGAGGAGTTCCGGCCTCCCGGCTCAGGGTAATCAGTCGTAGAGCCGGACAAGATCATCGGCTGCTAGCGGCAGCTCTCCGGCGAACCGCGCGGGCGCCAGCGTGGACGAGTCGGACGCGACGATACGCACCTGCCCGCGGCCGACCCGCACATCGATGTGATGGTGCTCGAGGTCCTGGCGCACGATTCGTTCCGTTTCCGCGAGCGTGCTTTCGGCGGTGTTCGTGTAATGCCCGAGCACAAGATGGAAGTCATTGTCGACGTCCGTCGCAGCGGCGTGGTAACGGTGCAGCACATTGGCGTCGTTCATGTTATGGCGTAGCTCGTCCAGTGGCCGCTGTGCTCCCTCCGACGTCAGCGTGCTGACAGGCCAGCCCATGAGGACAAGCGCGCCACTGCGGGCCGAGAACGTTCGTTCATGCGGATGCTTACCCTGGCTGGTGAAACCGGTCTCGTTCCCCGGGCTGAAGCCGCCGATACGGATGGTCAGCGGCCGGGAGAATCGTTCCTCAAGGATCTGTAGCACGCGCTCGAAGTCCATAACGCGCCGGGCGCCCCGGTGCTCAAGGTAATACTGGCTGATGAGGACACCGGTCGCGGGTTCCCGGACACCGTTGAGTCCTATCAGCGTCCCATGTATCTGCTCAAGGGTGTAGGGCAGGAAGGCGTCGCCGAGTTGCCGTGCGATCGTCGCCTGCACAGACTCAAGAAGGTTACGCACCTCGCCGGTCTTCGGACCGTACAGTGCAACTGCGGAAACCCATCTGCGGTCCATGCCCGGCTAGCCTAGGGCCGCGATTCGGGTAGCTCAAGGGCGCCGCCGAAGGCGCAGCTGAGCACGATGGACTGACGGGCAGGCGCGAGAAGTGCCGGCACATGGGTGGCCGGGGACAGGGCGGTCAGTGGGGAACAATCGCTGGCTGACACGGCGCGGGGCCAGCGGACGCCTTCGCCGTCATCGGGCGCCTTCCACTGGCCGCGGGATGCGGGGTCACCGGCCGCGTCGGAGACGCGGAAAGTCATCTCTTCGCAGCCCAGCCGCTGGTGGACTTCGCCGTCGGCTGGCTGCGGAGTCACTTCGGCTCGTGATGCCCCAGATCTAGAACGAGCAGCGCTCCCGTCTGCCGTCCCGCCGCCGGCAGCCCGCGATCCGCGGAAAGTCGGCAGCGGATTCCCGCTCCGCCGCGAAAGCTGCCGGTTATGGTGCAGCTGCCCAGCGAATGGCAAACCGATCGAGCGTATAGCCAAGCGCATTCACTGTCGGCTGAATGAAGTTATCCCGAATTGTCTGTGCTGCCTCGGTCTCCGCGGCCGTGACGAGCGAGTTCGTAACCTCCGGCGCATGCTGGGACTTGTAGAAGGCAATCTGCTGGGCCTGGGAATACAGCACTGACTCGGCAAACTGAGGACGCAGCACCACGCCGCAGCCGAACCCGGGATACGTCCAGCTATGCTGCGTGTCTATCGGCTTGGACGGTATATTGTCGATTGTCACGTCATGCACCGACTGCGGAAGCTGCGGCCGCGGAAGAACCATCACGACGGCCACCTGGCCAGGCTTACCCGGCCGGGGACGGCTGAGGACCCGCAGCCGGTAGTGGTCAGTGCCCGGTGCCCACCAGGAAGTGCCCGGATTGAGGTCGACGGTGGCGGACGCATGGCCAACGGCATAGAAAGTACTGGCATACCAGCACGGCCATGGGCCAATGTTCTTCGAAACCTTATGCGTGAAGATGAAGCTGAAGTTGGCCTGGCCGAGGGCGGGCCTGGATATTCCCTCAATCTTCTGCAGTACCCACGGGCCAAGATCAACGTTGGTTGTGGTGCTGGCCGCGGTGAATGCCTGCCACGGCCAGCCGAACCTGATGCTCGGCAGATGGATGTTGACGCCGACGAGATGCAAGGCCGCCGAGAGCGCGATCAGCGTCACGTAGGCAATCGCCCGGCGGAATATGAGGCCTACCGCCACCAGGACGGCAGTCCTCTTGACCCAGCGCGGGATGCGGCGGCGGCGTGGGCCCGTATCGCGTCCCCTCCCGCCGGGATACTGAAAGGTGGCGCTGCCGGCCGCAGGATCCCATGGTGGCAGCGGCCTGGGCTGGCCTGGCCGGCCCGCGCCGTCAGCAGGCCCGTCTGGTTCTGTGTACAGGGCGCCTGGCGCTGCCCTTCCGTACGAATCGCCGGCTCGGTACCCGGCCGGTTCCGGCTGCTGCCCCGGCCTGTTTGCGGTGAGCGTGCCCAGCAGAAAGAGCAGCAAGCGAATCACGCAGTCCACCTTTTTCTATGCTTTGCACGGGTGATTAGACGGTGGCCGGGTAATGGAGGCCCAGCACGATGGGCAAGGCGCCGAAGGGCATGCGGAAGCGGCTGCCTGGCTTGTCCGGCGTATTCGGCTCATCTATGTCGGGCCAGCGCATGTGAATATGCTGGACGGTCAGGCCTGCCACCGAGTAGGGGAATTCCATCGCGGACGTGTGGTGCAGCTTGAGCAGCCCGCCCCAGCGAAACGCGGCGAAGACGTTGGCCAGGTCACGAATGGACAGGTCCGCTCGCGCTGTCAGGTCTATCCGGTAAACGGTCCGGGCCAGTTCCACCAGGTCGTCGGCGCACTGTTCCAGCGCCGCTGATTTCGTCCGGTAGATCGTGCCGGACGGATTCAGCGTGCCGAGCTTCTCGCCATGGACCGGTGAGTAGCGGGGCTGAGCCTTGCACTGCATCCAGTCGCAGGCAGCCAGCAACTCCCAGCGGATGCCGCTGTGGCTGGCAACATCCCGGTAGAACGGTTCCGCGCGCATGAGCGGCGCCCTGGCCGTCGAGATGAAGGCGTTCTGCACGGGCCTGGGGATATGTTGCTGATACGGAGTCGCCGCGGCGCGGGCATTCGTGGATACGGTCCTTCGCGGCTGGCGGCTGACCGGCGTTGACACCCGCTGAGCGGACACTGTCTGGGTCGACGGCATGGCGCTGGACCGGGACCGGGACCGGTGTGCATCGGCGCGCTGGACCGGCGCCGCGGCAGGACTCGGCAGGCCGGGAATGATGGCGCTGCCCTGCCTCGCCGCTCGCGGTGCAGCGGCCAGCCTGGCCCGCTGGGGTGCCTTATCCGGCGTTGCTACGGGCGCCGCCGTGGCGGGGGCTGCTGCCCGGCGGGTGGCGGCCGCAGTTGGGGCAGCGGGCGACGGAGCCGGCGCCGTGGTGGCCGAAGGCGTAGGGGCAGGCGCTGGCTGAGGTGTCGCGGTCGGCATTGTCGGCTCAGTTGTCGCGGTCGGTGTTGCTGCCGGGGGCGTCGGCGTCGGGGGCTGGGGGGTGGCGGTGGGTGTCGGGGGCTGGGGTGTGGCGGTCGGCGTGGCTGGCCGGGGGGTGGCGGTCGGGGTCGCTGGCTGGGGTGTCACGGTCGGTGTTGCGGGCGGAGGCGTGGCGGTAGGTGTCGTCGTCGGCGCTGCCTGGTGATGCGTCGCTGCTGGCGCGCTGAGGTCGTAGCGATAGAGGTCGTACCGCCGCATGAGGCCAACGAGTTTCGTGCCATAGTCGGGATCCGTCGCATAGACACCGGTGAGCGCGGAAGCGAAGGAATTCGGATTCTGGCGGTCGGCCATTGCCCGCGTGTAATACCCGCTGGTGGCGAGGAGCTTGCCGTGATCGTCGATGCTCTCCGCGACATTGTTGTATCGGCGGAACGCCGCCGTGCGGGTAACAGCCCTGCCGTTCTCATACTCCTGCGTTGGCAGCGGATCGCTGCCGGCCGGGCCAGTGCCCTTGATGCCGAATAGGTTGTGGTCCCTGATGGCCAGTTCGCTCTGGCCCCAGCCAGATTCATCGATGGCCTGCGCGATCGTCACCGCGGCGGGGACGCCGTATTTGCGTTGCGCGGCGACCGCTCCAGGCGCGACGTGGCCGATGAACGCTTCTTGCGCGTTGATGTCCTGCGGGGCCGCCGGGGCGGGCACCGGTGCGGGGCGCAGCCGTCGGTGCGCAGCCCGCGATGACGCTGCCGAACCGGCAGATCGCCGGTGCGCAACCCCTGAGCCTGCGGACCGCCGGTGCGCCGACATGGACAGTCCGGGGATCGCTGCCGCGCCCCGCGCTGCCTGCGAGGTAGCGGCCGCCTTCGAGATGCCAGCGCTTTCCGCGTCCGCATCGGCCGCCTTGCCGGCCCCAGCGTGGTCCTGCGACTGGCGGCCTGGCGGGGCATGCCCCCCTCCCTGCCGGGCTGTGGCGGCGCCCGGGATCGCCGCCAGCCCTGCGGGTGCGTGTGCTCGCGCCCGGTGACTGCGCGATACGTGCTCGGGGCCATCCGGCACCTTGCCCGCGGTGCCGGGAAGCTCGCCGTTGTTGACGAAGCCGACGATCCCCTGGTGGCCAAGGGGCGCACTGAATTCGTGGGCGTTGACCGAGAAATTCGGCGCGGAATCGCCGCCGACGGTGTGCAGAACGCCGTCCGCGTAGCTCTTGATGACCTCGACGTGGCCATGAAACAGCGCCCAGTCGCCAGGCTGCGGATCGTAACCATCGCCCAGCGGGTGCCAGCGATGGTGAGACTCGGCATCCTGCAGGATCGAGGTAACGCCTGGCGAGGCCGGATTCGGGTCAACGCGGACGTCTGCCCACTTGTCGATCGGCCACGGGTAGGAAGTACCTCCGGTCACCCAGCTTTGCTGGCCAACGACCTGTGCCGCGAGTTCCAGCGTCAGGCTGGCGAAGGCCGCGCACGACTGGCCGTGGTCGGCGCCATTGACGCTGTCGTTTTGCCAGATGATTGCCTCCATCTCAGCTGGCGTCCTGTCCCTGGCCATCCGGAGGTAGTAGTCGGCAACATTGACGATCGCCGAGCGCAGCATCGCATCATCTGCCGGTGCTGGCTGGGCTGATTGCTGGAGGGCCATCAAATGAATGGGCATGCCGCTTGGTGAGGCTAGGTCGGCTGCCGGTCCGGGAACAAAGGAGAATCCCGTTATCACGCCGCCCGCGCTGAGGCTTACGAGCGCAGTCAGCTGCTGCCATCGCGGCTTGCCAGCGGTATTCATATGCTCACCTCTTCCAGTGCAGCGGGATCGTGTTGACGGATAAGACTTGCCGATGAAGATTCAGGCTAGGCCAGCGGTTTTGAATGTGGCAGATGCTTAAGAATGGCCTGGACTCGCGTATTGCCAGGCTCATTGGAGTGTTCGAACAGGATGGCGGCATCCTGCGCGGCTTGCGGCGCTGCGCCGACAACCCACTTGCGGAAGACATCGGCTACGAGCGCTGCCTGCCCGTGCTGGCTAGTCACTGGCCTGGCACAGAGGCTCGGGAATCCCTTGCGCGAGATGATCGCCGCTGACCCGGTATACCGGACGCAGTTTGCCGGGCTGCTTTCAAGCCCGGGCTGGACGACGGGCCGTCCGCCAGCGCCCGTCAGCGTGGCGCCGCCGATAATGTTGTTGATGGCGCGTGCCGCTACCGCGAGGCTGTCGACTGGGTTGGACGGGTCGTATGGCTGGTGGAGGTTCAAGGACCAGGCCACCTCGCCGCCTTGGGCCGGCGTGATCGGCTCCAGGCCAAGCCGGCCGGTGCGCATATCCGCGAAGTTCGGGTCATCTGCGCTCGTCATCAGCGCGAATACCCAGAGAATCTGGCGGGAGGCCTTGGCGCAGGCAAAATTGACCTGACCGGGCTCGGACCTGACATCGGGATTCTGGCACGCCCTGGCAGTCTCGTTTTGCACCGTCGCAACGCTGGACGGCCAGGAGGCTCCGCGACCGGGCAGCATCGTGACGATTGCGGCGACCAGTACCGCGACGACGGCCATTCCGATCGCTACCTTGCGCCCGAGCGATAGGCCGGGGGAATAGGCGCTGCGCCGTCCCTGGCTGACCAGCGCCTCGGTGCGCCCGTCAGGCGAGTGCAGCGGGCTGCCGGAATTCATGCCGCCGTAACCGTCGGCAAACTCCGGCTCGCCGTAGAGCGCGGACATGCTGTCGGCATCATGCTCGCGACTCAGATCCGCGGGAGCGCCGCGCCGCGTTTCCCGGACCTGGCCAGGCGCCGCTATCGGGAAATCGGCAGCCTGAGCTAGCTCACGCTCAAGTGATACGCGGGCGTCCGAGAGTTTGCGCTCGAGTTCCGCCGCCTTGTGCTTCAAGTCAGCAACGCGCCGGCTCTCTGGGCGGACATCGTATTCGGAGTGCGTTCTCACGTTCTCACCTCTAGCGTGCGGCTTGTGCCAGGCATATTCAGCTCCTCATGACCGTCATGGACCTGTCGGAAAGGCAAGTGAGCTATTGGGTAGATTCGGACAAGATTCGCCGCCAGCCGCCCGGCAGTGCCCGGCGTTACGGCCGCCGTGCGCTATCCGTGAAGCCGGCGCGGCTTCCGGCAAGCTATTGCAGCCGGCCGGCACCCATAGTGATCTTCATTGCGCCGGCCTCGCGGATATGGTGCCGGCCCGAGTCGCGGGCGGCGGCCGTGGCTCGCGCTGGCCGGCCGGACGCCAGGCACCGAGCGGCCGGGACGGATGCATCCCAGGGGGAGCATCTGGCCGTGACCCGGCGGTGGAGGCGACTGGCGGCATGCCCGTCATTAGAACATACGTACGAGCTAAATGTGAAGGGAAGATTTGTTAGAACAGACGTTCGGACGATGCTGACGCTGCTCGCCCACGCGGCCTGGGCTGCGCGGACGCCGGCCGGGCCTTCGTTCTGAATATCACGGTCGCCGTCCGGGCGGTAGCTGTCGTCCGGGCGGGGGCGCCGGCCGAGAAGTCCGGTCTGCCGCCCTTCGGACCTCGGCGCCGCGCGCGGGCGGTATGCCCGGTTGCCAGCTGGCAACGAAGATCATCAGCGATGTGTCAGGAAATGGCAGGCCGGAGTCGTCCGGCGGACGGCCGAAGGCGCGGCGCGCGCTGCTCAGATCACGTCGTAGGGGGCGCTCGCGAGCGCACTCGTCACGCTGCGCATAAGCCGAGCATCCGTTCGCAGGTCCAGACTGTCAATGCTCGCGACCGCGGCCATCCCGTGGGAGTTAGTGACGAACGCTCCCGCGAAACTGGCCAGATCCGCCACGTGCACTGCCTCGTACCGCCAGGACAGGCGCGTTCTGCTCAGTTCCCGCTGGAGTACCTGCATCATGACCCCGCGCAGGGCGGGCGCGTCAGGCCAGACAATCGAGTCGCCATCGATGAAGCCGATGTTGGTAATGGAACCCTCGGAAACGGCGCCGCCTGGCCCGACGAACAGGGCTTCATCGAAACCGTTGCCGTGCGCGAGGCTGCCGTAATAAGACTGCCCGAATCCGCCCGCATGCTTGATATGGGCGAGCGGGCGTTGATACGGAACCGTCTGAAGGCGCTGCGCTGCGGACGGCGGGGATGCGGGCGGTCGCACGCTGACCATGACGGACACGTCGTCGGTGGCGCTTGAGCGGAACACGTTGACTCGAACTGACGCGTCCCCGGTGTCGTCTGCGAGCGCGTGCCTGATGTAACCGCGGACCCGGTCGCTCTCCAGGCCGACACCGAACAGCTCATGCGTAGCGGCATCAAGACGGGCCAGATGGAAGTCCAATCCGAGCGTCTTACGGCCTCTGACCTGCATGGCTGTGAAGTGACCGTAGTTACTGAGATCGAGTTCCCATACCTGCTCGATGGTGGCGCTGCGGCCGTTGATTTCAAGCCGCGGGACCCGAATGCCGCTCACGGCGATAAGTCTAGGCATTGGCTGCTACGTGAAGGGCAGGGACGAGTGAGGAGCGCCCCGCGCAGTTACGGTGATAGACGGCAGTCACCCCGGCGGCGGCATACTCGAATGGAGATCGATCATGAGCGAGCAGGGCCACGGACAGGAATCGCCGGGAGGTAATCCGGGCAGTGGACCGGGTGTCATCACTCCGGATGGCTGCGCGGTTGACTTCTATGCGCTGCTGCCGCCAGGTCGCGAGCCGGAAATCATCCATAGCGCAGCGGGCAGGGCAGGCGCCTCGATCCTCGAACTTGGGTCAGGAACCGGCCGTGTCAGCGACGCGCTGGTCAAACTCGGCCATCTGGTCGTCGCTGTTGATGAATCTCCGGAGATGCTGGCACGCAATCGCAGCGCCGAGACGGTCTGTGCGCGCATTCAGGACCTTGCGCTAGGACGGACTTTCGACGTGGTCCTGCTCGCGTCGCACCTTCTCAACGTCCCCGACGAGGGCATCAGGCAGGCGCTCCTGAGCACCTGCGCACAGCACGTGTCAGCCACCGGATGCGTGATCGTCCAGCATCATCCGCCCCAGTGGTTCGACAGCACGACAGCATCGGAAGAGCAGGTCGGCGAGATCACTTTCCGTCTGCGGGACCTATCGCGGCCCGGCGATGAGCTACTCGCGGCCACCGTGGAGTATCAGGCCGGCGAGCGAATCTGGACGCAGACCTTCACCGCGATGCGCCTCGACGAGAAGCAGCTCAAAGCGGCACTGAGCGAGGCGGGACTCATGCTGGATCGCTATCTGACGGATGACCACTCATGGTTCACGGCCGCCCGCCGGGGCGGCGAGAATTAGGGCTGCCCATGCTCGCAGGGAGTCGGCCTGGCCCCTACTCCGGGTGGAGCATCCACACGTTGGGCTCCCAGTACCGCCCCATGCCGCCGGCTACCGCGAGCGGCGCCAGCCCGCCCGGGAACACGTACTCACCGGCCTCTGGTAGTTCCATGCCGGTCCATTGTTCCCAGTCCGCCACGGGCGCGGCGATCTCCATCGAGTGCGGCTCGGTGCGCAGGATGGTCGCCTTCAGCCGGGCATGGACGCGCAGCCATGGATCGAACGGCAGGCCGTCGGCGCGGCGCCACCGCGAGTACGCGTCGATCGGGATGAGCGGGTACTGATCCTTCCGGCTGGGCCGGACCGGGGCGACGAGCGGGCCGAGGCCCGCGTTGCGCGCCGCGACAGCCATGGCCTGAAGGATGAGCCGGCTGAGGCCGTGCCCTTGCTGGTCCCGCTCGACCTCGGCGGCTAGCGCGGACACCGCGGTCAGCGCCGCGTGCTCCGACACGGCGCGCAGGCCGACGGCGTCAATCCCGGCGGGCAGGTCGTCCAGTGACCCGTCCCACCGGAACGGAATGGCCCGGCCGCGTCCCACCACGCGATCGGCGGCGCCGTCATAGATCAGCACCTGAAACCGCGCGAACCGGGGGAACAGCTCGCCGAAGTACTTGCCGCTGTGGTTGCCGTGCAGGTTGTACTCGGGCCATATGCCGCCGAACAGGGGCCTTGCCTGCTGCCACAGATCAGGCCGCTCCTCGGCAGTGAAGACTTCCACCGACGATCCCGGCGGAATGGTCAGCCCGTCCATGGGCATATCTTTCCACGGCCGTGCCCGGCCTGAGAAATGCTTAACATCGCCGGGGCCGGCCCGGATCAAGGAGGCCCGCATGACCGAGAGCCCGGCACTGACGCTGACGGCCGCAGTCCTCGACTCGCCGGACGCCGGCGCGCTCGCGGACTTCTACCAGCGGCTCCTTGGCTGGCCGGTGGGCAACAACGAGCCTGGCTGGGTGACGCTCAGGCCGCCCGGCGGCGGAGCGGGGCTGTCCTTTCAGACCGAGGATGCCTACGTCAGGCCGGCCTGGCCCGCGAGCGCCGGCGATCAGCAGATGATGCTGCACCTCGATATCGAGGTCGACGATCTCGACGTGGCCGGAGCCCAGGCAGTCTCGGCTGGCGCAGTCCTGGCCGGCTATCAGCCGCAGGAGAAGGTGCGGGTCTATCTCGACCCGGCCGGGCACCCGTTCTGCCTGTGGGTGCGCGATTAGCGGCGCTGCTGCATCCGGCGCCTGATCAGCTCGATCGAGCCGCCGGTGCGGCGGGCGCCTAGAGCGGTGAACAGGGAGATGGAGGCGACGTTCGCGTCGTCTATCTCGGCGGTGACCTCGGTCTTGCCGCGCTCACGGAGCACGCCGAATGCCTGCGCGATCAGGGCTCTGGCCAGCCCGCGGCGCCGATACCCCGGCAGTGCGGCTATCAGGCCGAGCAGCGGGCCTTCCGGGTTGTTCCACACGCGCAGCAGGCCGGCGTACTCCCCGCTCGCCTGGGCGACGGCCACCAGGTAAGTAGCCGGGTCGAAAGCCGGGCTGAACGTCTCCTCGTGGAAGCCCGGGGCGTCCCAGCGCCATCCGTCCGCCCCGGGCACATCCTGCCGCAGCGCGTCATCCAGCAGCCGGAGCCGGTCTTCGTCGGCGTCCTCGGCGGAGATGACAGCTAGCCCAGCCGGGAGGCTGGCATCGCCGAGGCCGGTGACGTCCGGGCTGGTGGGCACCAGATAGCAGCCCTCGCGCCGGCTGACCTCTAAGCCAAGCGGCAGATACGAGGCCAGTTTCCCGCTGTCCGCCTCATCCACGCAGATATAGAGGTCACGGTGCACGGATTCAGCAGCCGCGGCCAGCAGCGGCTGATAGGCGTCAGCCCGGCAGGAGTCGAAGAAGATGAAGCACCGGTTGTCCGGCCGGACAAGCGCCTTGACCGTTCCTACTATGTGTTCGTCGTCGCGCAGGCGCCATTCTCCCCGCCACGGGGGAGGCCAATGCCATGGGCTTTAGGCATTTGGGTGGTTTGGGCGGGTGGTGCGGCTCCCCTGGTTTTGGTTACGCTGGGTAGTTTCCGGTTGGGGGCGTGCCGGTGGCCGGCGTGTCGTGCCGGGGGGCGGCCGGTTCCACGGGCCGACGGGCGGTCCTTTCTGGGGTGTTTGCGATGTTTTCGCTGGTCAGGCTGGCTTGTTGGCCATGGTGATGACGGCTTCAGCGGTGCGGGTGCCGGTACCGGCGAGGCCGGCGTGGTCGAAGGTGCTGGGGCATTTCGCCTTGCGGGCGCGGTGCCGGTTCCGGTCGACGACGGTACGGCATTTGCTGATGGCACTGGTCAGGGCGGTGTAGCTGGTCATGCCGGCGCGGATCGCGGCGAGGATGGCGCGGCGGGTCGCGGTGAAGGAGATCTCGCGGGGCTGGACGGGCTTCCCGGCACGGCGCCCTTTCCGGGCGGGGACGGCGTCCCGGGCGGCGTCCCGGGCGACGCCGCGGGTCATCTCCACGGCGGCGGCCCAGGCCGCGAGTTCCTGCCTTACCAGGACCGGGTCCTGCGAGCGGAGCATCGGCCCGGCCGACGGCCCGGAGCCGGCCAGGGCCGACTTCGCCTCCCGCAGCGCGGTCTCCGACCCGTCCCACCGCCACTTATACAGCGTCGCGAGGTCGGCCGCGGGGTACTCCCTGATGTCCATCAGGTCGGTGACCAGGCAGAACATCTCCGGCACGTCCTGGTCTTCCACCGTGACGTAGTACTCGATGACGCGGACGGTCACGGTGACGCCGTCACCGGAGATCTCCGCGAGATACGACCCGTCGGGCAGGACCGGCGACACCATCGTGAGCCGGATGTCGCTTTTCAGCCGGATCAGCACGTGGGTGCGGGCGGTCAGCCGGGCGATCCGGGCAGCGCCGGGAAAGTTGCGATCGAATAGCCAGATCCGGTTGCGCGTGAACAGGTGCGGGTACTGCTCCATCGCCGTGTCCAGGAGCTTCTGCTCGGCGGCGGCCTTGTCCGTGCCGGCCGGGCCGTGCGGCATCCCCAGCAGGCCGCGGG
>OCZT010006357.1_pt1 | contig 11694 bp, 7 predicted proteins | sample 1539031 | NCBI WGS metagenome assembly OCZT01 (sample SAMEA3539308, study PRJEB22396) | soil metagenome | biome: tundra; feature: field; material: soil | place: USA | collected 2010-05 | depth 0.15 m
AACAGCGTCAATAAAACCCTTATTGACCGCCTTTGCGATCGCGGCAACAGTATTGGTATCCTGTGCCCAGGCAACAGCAATACGGTGCCTCTTTTTAAGTGCAATTACCTTTTCCTCCATCTGTTCCAGGGTCCTGATCATAATCTTTCTATCTGCATGCTGCCGCAGCTAAAAGTATGCTGTCGAATTTGGCCTGTTCCGAATCTGATCTTGATGTCAGCACTATCGGAACCATGGCTCCCAGAATTATTGAGGCGACTTTAGCTTTAGCAAAGAAAACCAATGATTTGTATAATACATTGCCCACTTCAATATCGGGCATCAGTAAAAGATCAGTATCGCCTGCTACTTCACTTTTAATCCCTTTAAGTTGTGCGCTCTCAAGACTTACGGCATTATCGAATGCGAGAGGACCGTCAATAATACAATTTTTTATTTGATCCCGTTGATTCATTTTTGAGAGAAGGGCTGCGTCGAGAGTAGCCTGCATATTCTCATTAACCATTTCTACTGCACCAAGAACAGCAACCTTTGGCATTGTATAACCGAGACGATTAAGACATGCAACTGAATTGTTAACTATGGCTATTTTGTCGTGAAGAGTCGGCGCAATGTTCATAGCTACATCAGTTACAGCAATCACTTTTTTATAGGTATCCACTTCAAACAGTGCAAAATGCGACAACAGATTACCGGTTCTCAGGCCCCATTCCTTATTAAGGACACATCTTAGCAGAGTTGCGGAACCGATCTTTCCTTTCATTAGTATATCGGCCTGTTTACCACTAACCATCTTTACAGCAGTCTCAACAGACTTTTCAGTTTCATGTTCATCAATAATCCTGAGGCCGGTGATGTCATAATTATTTGATGAACAAATAGAGTGAATTTCCGCTTCGTCCCCAACCAGTATTGGATCAATAATATTATCTTTCCATGCTCTGATAACGGCGCCCAGTGAATGCTGATCATTTGCTGCAGCCAGAACGAGCTTTTTCCTGGGTCCTCCCTCAACTAGACGTTTCAGGTCATTCATGTTTTTTAATACCATAGAATCAGGATTTTATGTTATTATCTAAACTTTGTGATGCTCAACAATCTCGCGTGTCTCAGAGGCAATAACAAATTCTTCATTAGTTGGAACTACCATAACAGTTACCTTGGACTCTTTCTTACTGATAACCAACTCCTTGCCATGAACTCCAGCATTCGCATTCCGGTCAAATATAAGACCCATAAATTCAAGGCCTTTACAAATATTTCCCCGGGCTTCCGATGCGTTCTCGCCTACTCCGCCAGTAAAAATCAAAAGATCGACGCCCCCCATAGCAGCGGCATACGCTCCGATATACTTTTTGACACGGTATTCATACATTTTAAGAGCCAGTACTGCTCGCTCCTCGCCCTCTTCAGCAGCTGATTCGACCTCTCTCATATCTGAGGAGATACCTGATATACCCAAAACGCCACTATGCTTATTCAAAAGCGTATTCAGGGAAGAGTAGTCTATTTCTTCCTTTTCCATGATTAAGGTGAGCGCACCGGCATCGACATCACCCGATCTGGTACCCATAATAAGTCCTTCAACAGGTGTGAGTCCCATTGAAGTATCAAGTGATTTGCCGTCTTTTATGGCAGTAATTGATGCACCATTACCAAGATGACAAGTAATGATTTTCTGTGTGCTATAATCAAGGTTCAGAATTTCGCAAGCTCTTTTGGAGACATAACTGTGACTTGTTCCATGAAAACCATAACGCCTGATCCCGTATTTTTTGTAGAGTGAATATGGAAGGGCATACATGAAGGTATAATCAGGCATTGTCTGATGAAATGAAGTATCAAAAACGCCAACCTGGGGTACATTGGGTAGAACTGTTCTCATTGCATATATTCCTTTAAGATTGGCAGGATTATGCAGAGGAGCAAGGTCAGAGCAATCTTCAACTCCTTTAATAGTTACATCATCGAGAAAACAACTTTTCTGGAAAGTTTCTCCGCCATGCACAAGACGATGACCTATTGCATTTATTTCGTTCAGATTTTTTATCACTCCTCTCTTTTTACTTACCATTAAGCCAAGCAGATACTCGATGCCGGTCTGATGATCAAGTATCTCACCATCAAGTTTTACTTTATCGCCATCAAATCTTTCATTTTTCAGGAAGGATCCTTTTAATCCGATTTTCTCAACTATTCCCTTTGCCAGAACCACTCCCGAGGTCATATCGAAAAGCTGATATTTGATTGAAGAACTACCGCAGTTAAGAACTAATATTTTCATTATGGAAATGTTTTTTGATTAAAGAAATAATATGAAGGATGGGGTATTTACTCACCTATAAATGAATTCTTAGTAATCTTCACACCTTCCTTATTATATTCATAAAATCCCCTGCCTGTACGTCTACCCCACTGGTTGGCCCTGACAAGCTTTTTAAGCAGAGGTGAAGATTTGTACTTAAGATCCCCAAATTCATCATAAAGGTTTTCACACCATCTCAGTATTTTGTCAAGACCGATCTTATCAGCCATCTCAAATGGTCCCAGAGGAAGACCAAATCCGACTTTCATTGTAAGATCGATATCCTCCATTGTTCCAACACCTTCCATAAGGATTTCACAAGCTTCATTAATAAATGGAACAATCAACCTGGTGCTGATTATGCCTGGCGATTCTTTAACCGGAACTACCTTCTTACCAATTAAATTCGCAAATTTTACAGTATTCTCATAAGCTTTCTGTGATGTGTAAAGACCTTTGACAATTTCCACGACCCTTGCGTCTGCTTCAGGAGTAAGAAAATGGAAACTAACACAACGGTCCTTATGAATGAGATCAGCAGTTAATTCAGTGATAACCTGTGTTGAGGAATTTGTCGCAATTATAGTATCTCTGCCTACATACGATTCAATTTTTTTTAATATTTCCGCACGCACATTATGGCTATGTTCTCTGGTAGATGATTTGATTGCTTCAATTACAATATCGCATCCTTTGAAATCGGCATAATCGATGGTACCCTTTATACGCGACAAAATTCCAAGTTTTTCGGAATTGGTCATACCCCACCGCTCAATCATACGGTCAAGTTCTTTTGCAAGATCAAGAAATGCCTGATCTATCTTCTGTTGATTCAGGTCAAGTATGATCACATCCAATCCCCTGGAACTTACCATTCTGGCGATATTCTGTCCAACTGAACCTGCACCTACTATTCCAACCCGTGAGAACAAGGTTTTTGGCTTACTATCTTTTGATAGTCCGTAATCCTCCAACCGTTCAATATTTTCTGCCATACTTGTATTATTAATAATATACTTTTACTTATTTAAGTTAATATGAGTTACTCTGGATTCAATTCTGTTTTTTCAGACCTGCTGCCTGATTTGACGCTATTGCTATCATACTTACAATATCGTTTACGGAACAACCGCGTGAAAGATCATTTATCGGTGCGGCCATTCCCTGCAAAATCGGTCCGATTGCCTCTGCATGAGCAAGTCGTTGAACAAGCTTATAAGCGATATTCCCTGCATTCAGATCCGGAAATATCAGAACATTTGCTCTCCCTGCAATGGGGCTACCCGGGGCTTTACTTTTACCAATAGCTTCTATAAGGGCGGCGTCAGCCTGAAGTTCGCCATCTATCTGAAGATCAGGAGCCATCTCTTTCGCTATTCTCGTGGCATTAACCACTTTATCTACCATTTCATTCTTAGCGCTTCCTTTGGTAGAAAAGCTCAGCATGGCAATTCTTGGTTCAAATCCTGCGATTGCTCTGGCTGTATGTGCAGATGCTATAGCAATTTCTGCAAGTTCCTTTTCATTCGGATTGGGATGAACTGCTCCGTCGGCAAATATAATGACACCATCTTCTCCGAAATTTTTATCAGGAAGAATCATTATGAATGCTCCTGAAACAACTGAAATTCCGGGAGCTGTCTTGACATAATGAAATGCAGGTCTCAGCACATCACCTGTGGCATGATCTGCTCCTGATACTTCTCCATCCGCATCACCGTTCTTAATCATCAGTACACCAAGGTAAAGCGGGTCTTCAATAAGTTTTGAAGCTTCATCCTTTGTCATCCCTTTGCTTTTCCTTAGTTCAACCATCATATTTACGTAGTGATCTTTCTTATCGTGCGATTTTGGATTTATAATAGTAGCTTTTGAAATGTTTTTCAATCCAAGTTTTCCGGCATGCGAATTTATCTCCAACGGATCTCCAATAAGTATAATCCGGGCCAATTCTTCCTGTAAAGCAATATCTGCCGCTTTAATTGTTCTTTCTTCATACCCCTCAGGAAGCACAATCCGCATATTGTGTTTTCTGGCATTTTGTTTGATGCGATCTAATAATTCCATTGTGTATCAATATATTAATAAGTTCGATTTTTTTTTATAAATGTACGAAAAAAAAGTTCTATTAAACAATTTTGTATGACATGATTAAAATCATTTTTAACCTATTTAAAAATAAATCTGACTAAAACGTCATCATGAAAATTATGTTTCAATCATTTTCCTAAATTAGCGGCTCAAAACAGCACTATTTAAATGGAAACTTATTTTACCCGGCTGGATACACTTGGCAGGAATCTGGAAGGCGATCTTAAACACGATAAGATCACAACAACTATTTATTCCACTGATGCATCCGTTTATAAAGAGGAACCTGCCGCTGTAGCCTGGCCAAAAACCGTATCGGATATAAGGAAAATATTACAATTTGCTGTTCTTGAGAAATCAAGTGTAACTCTCAGGGCTGGAGGAACTTCACTTGCAGGACAGGTGGTCGGTTCAGGAATTATTATTGATATCTCGAGATATATGAACAGAATTCTCGAGATAAACAAAGATGAAATGTGGGTACGGGTTGAACCTGGAGTCGTCCTTGATGAACTGAATCTTAAACTAAAAGAATACGGATTATTTTTTGGCCCGGAAACTTCCACATCAAACCGTTGCAACATAGGCGGAATGGTAGGCAATAATGCATGTGGCTCACATTCTGTTGTTTATGGATCAACCAGGGATCATACAATAGAGATAAAGACACTCCTGAGCGATGGTACCGAAGCACTCTTTGGTCCATTGAATAGTAAAGAATTCCTGGAAAAATGTAAACTGAGTAACCTTGAGGGTGATCTTTACCGGAACATAAATAATATACTCGGTGATAAAATCAACCAGCAAAAAATCCGTGATGGTTATCCCGACCCAAAAGTACACAGGAGAAACACCGGATATGCCATTGATCTGCTTCTGGATTCAAAAGTTTTTGATCCGGTATCCGATAAGAAATTCAATTTCTGTAAGTTGCTTGCCGGATCAGAAGGAACTCTGGCTGTCACAACAGAGATCAAATTGAATGTTATTCCTTTACCTCCTGCAAATAAAGCACTTGTTTGCGTTCATCTAAACAAAAGGAACGAGGCATTTAAAGCTAACCTGATAGCTTTGAAATTCAAACCATCAGCTGTGGAAATGATGGATAACCGGATCTTAAAGCTTACTGAAAATAATGCCAGTCAGAGAAATAACAGGTTTTTTCTGGAAGGTGAACCTGGGGCAATTTTAATAGTAGAATTTGTAAGGCAAACACTTGAAGAAATTGACAATTCTGCCGCCGCATTGATTGAAGCACTGAAATCTGCAGGCTATGGATACTCATATCCTGTTGTAAAAGGAAAGGATATTTCGAAGGTATGGGAGCTCAGAAAAGCCGGACTTGGAGTTATTGCCAACATGAAAGGCGATCCTAAACCTGTCACTCTTATCGAGGATACGGCAATCAGTGTTGAGGTTTTACCGGAGTATATGGAAGAAATTGAAGTATTACTTGCCAAATATGGTAAGGATGCAGTATTTCATGCACATATTGGTTCAGGTGAGCTCCACATCAGACCTATTCTTAACCTGAAAGATCCTGAGGATGTTAAGCTCTTCAGAGCAATCGGGCTGGAAACAGCTCATCTGGTAAAGAAGTACAGAGGTTCTCTGAGCGGGGAGCATGGCGATGGAAGGCTTCGCGGTGAATTTATCCCGGTGATCCTGGGTGAACACAACTATAACCTGCTGAAGCAGATAAAAGTGTGCTGGGATCCGAATCGTATTTTAAACCCGGGAAAAATCACAGGTACCCCCCCAATGGATAGTAGTCTGAGGTATATTCCGGGAATGCCGACACGCGATATAAAGACCCTCTATGATTTTTCCTCCAGCGATGGTATAATAAGAGCAGCTGAAAGATGCAACGGAACAGCCGATTGCCGGAAGTCGTCAATAATCGGAGGTACTATGTGTCCCAGCTTTATGGCGACCGGTGATGAATTTAAAAGTACACGTGCAAGAGCGAATGTTGTTCGCGAGTTTCTAAGTAAAGAGGGCGATCCCTGGAACCACAAAGAGATCTATGAAGTACTCGATCTCTGTCTCGGTTGCAAGGGATGCAAATCTGAGTGTCCATCAAGTGTTGACATTGCCAAGATCAAATCGGAATTTCTTCAGCACTGGTACGACAGGCACGGAATACCATTAAGGACACGAATGATTGCATATATATCAGTGATCAACAGGATCGGTTCCTTTGTTCCTAACGTATTTAACTTCTTCGTAAAGAACAAATTTACCTCCGGAATTGTAAAAAAGGTTAGCGGGTTTGCTTCAGATAGATCAATACCGCAGATTTACCAAACAACCTTAAGAAAATGGACGAGGAAAAACCTCCCGAAGATCAATCCTGTGAATCCAAAAGGATCAGTATGTCTTTTTATTGACGAATTCAGCGATTTTAACGATACTGAGACAGGCATAACCACTGTCCTGTTACTTACATCACTAAATTATAAAGTGGTCACAGCGGGTCACAAAGTGAGCGCCAGGACATTTCTGTCAAAAGGTCTTATAAGAACAGCAAAAAAGACAATAAGAAAAAACATTCAGGCATTATCTGGTATTATCAGTGATGAAATGCCTCTGGTTGGAATTGAGCCTTCTGCAATTCTTGGATTCAGGGATGAATACCCCGAACTTGCAGGAAATGATTTGAAGGAATCAGCAGAAATGATTGCCATTAACAGTTTTATGGTTGATGAATTCATTGCAAAAGAGTTTGCGGCGGGAAGAATTGACCGCAGATTATTTGTCGATACAAAAGCGAGTATTCTGTTGCACGCTCATTGTCAGCAGAAGGCTGTAGCATCATCTGCGAGTACTATTGAAATGCTTTCGATACCGATAAATTATTCAGTCAAAGAAATCCCTTCCGGATGCTGTGGTATGGCAGGTTCGTTTGGGTATGAAACGGAGCATTTTGAATTATCCAACCAGGTCGGCGAACTGATCTTGTTCCCAGAGGTAAGAAAATCTGACAGGGAAACGATAATATCAGCTCCAGGTACAAGCTGCAGGCATCATATCAAAGATGGAACAGGACGGGTTGCTTTGCATCCGGCTGTGGTGTTGTATAATGCGCTAAAGAAGTAACTTGAAATTTACTTAAATATTTGTTTTGGAAACCTGAAAAATGCTCATTGTTTAAACATCTCAAGATCCTTAATATAAGAAGAATTAGGATATAAGTCTATGGCTTTACTCTGAAATTGAATTGCTTTCTGCCTGTCTCCCATCTCGAAATATATCCAGGCTTCAGTTGAATAGGTTCCGGCCCTTTCCGGATTGTTAGAAATCGATTTTTGCACCATTTCGAGAGCTTTTCCATAATCTTCCTTCATTCTAAAAGTACAGATTGCCCAGGCATATTTATTAAGGATCTCGAAACTATCGGGGTACTTATTGAAAGCTTCCTCGCATAATGAAATACAGTTATCCTGATCCTTTTTATTTATCAGATCACTTATCAGATAGTCAAATGCTTTCGGGACATATTCTTTATTAAAATACCTTCTTATATATTCTTTCATTTTACTGAGGTCTCCTGTAAGCATCACTTCCCCTTCAGCAATTCTGAACCTGCACTCTGGGTTATATCCGAATCTGTTGTCCTGATCATAAAGCAATACCTTGTTAAAACGATTAATTGCATCCTTTATCTGGTATCTGAACAAGAGTTTTTTTGCCAGCACATAATTACTGTTGATATTAAATGTGTCTTTCTTATATGTTGAGAAGACAACACTATACAAATTAACACCTTCAGAGACCTCTTTCATGAAATTCAAATAAGCATCTCTGTTTCCATCGTAACTTACAGTACGGTCAATTTCATTACCATTCATATCCAGGAAGATAGCAGTACTTTGATATTCAAGGTTATAATATCTCCAGAGAGGTTTATATATTGAATCGGCTGGTGATACTTTCACCACGACAAAGTTTTTATCGAGAAATTCCCTGGTTTTATCGTTTTCAAAAATATCGTGCTTTAACCTTAAACAAGGTCCGCATTCAGGAGCCCAGAATTCAATAATCAACAACTTACCGGCAACTTTTGCTTCTTTTACAGCATTGTTTATAAATCTGATTTCCTGTTTCTCAGGTTGCCGGTATACACAGGCAAAAGCTATCAGCAAAAGCGAGAAAAGATAGAAGAAACTTTTCATAAGGGTAAGCTCTTTTGTTTATACTAAAGTTGCCGGTCCGGGTGAATTTTAAATAGAATTAATTTTTATTTAATCAGATGTAAAGACAGGGAATAAGAATAAGTGTTGCATAAAACAGGTCAGTTTTTGTATCAGGACTGCGAAGTCTTAAGAATTCAGAAAATCAGATGTATTTTCCTTATTTAGTTTATTAAAAGAATGAAGTTATCAGCTTCTCTCAAATTTTGATATTTATTTATAATAGCTTGTAATCAGGAGTAATTATTGAATACCAGCCAAAGTTTTATTTTTCCGTTTAGTACAATAGTTTTCCAAACTAGTCAATCTCGATGGTAAGTCGGGTTAATATTGTATTTTTTGATTCTCACTAAGAATTATCACATTGGCAATTTTGAAACTGAGAGGTAAGCAGCAAGCCATAATGCTCTGTACTAATGCTAATAAAGAACAGCATAGCAGGAAAATCGGCTCGCGAATCAGCAGCAAATCTCAGATTTCCTGTTATTTCTGCATCATATTCATTTTCACCTGTCGTCACGATATATCTCTCCCTGTGTTCCTGGGTCACACGTGTTATTTCAAAGCCCGAATGGTTAACTAAGCACTCACTGTTGATATTTACCTTAACGGTCAGGAAATCACAAATTAGACCGGTATTATTTTGGAATCTATGCTAAAAAGAGATTGTTTATCAGGCATAAAAAAATATTTTGTAATTTTAAAGTATAAACATTTTTTGAATAATAAAAATAAAGAACTTTAATCCTTATAATTAACACCAATGAAAAAACTTGCAGTAATTATTATCCTCTTTTCCTGTTTAGGATTTTGCTTCAAAACCACAGGTCAGGTCTTTCAAAACAGTGAACTCACCATTACCAGGTTAGAAAACAACATGTGGGTGTTTGAAACTTCCGATAAAACAACCATGTACCTGGTGGAAGGAACCAATAAAGCTATGCTTATAGATACCGGAACCAGAATTAACAAGCTCGATTCCATCGTAGGTCTTATCACAAAAAAACCTCTTATCGTTGTGATTACCCATGCGCATTCCGATCATGCCGGCAATATCAGGTTTTTTAAGGAGATATGGATGCATCCTGCCGACACGGTTTTATTGAACCGAAGTTACAAAGGCAAGATTAATTTTGTGAAAGACGGAGATATTTTTGATCTGGGGGGAACAAAAATCGAGGTTAGTCATATGCCTGCTCATACTCCAGGTTCCATTGTACTCCTCGACAGAAAAGCAGGTATCTGCTATTCGGGTGATGCTTTCGGTTCAAATCATGTATGGCTGCAACTGAAACCGCTCTCTCCAATGCAAACTTATGTGAATTCGTGCCTAAAAATGGAAAAGCTTATGGACAGCGGAATCACAAAAATATATTGCGGACATTATCCTTACGTGAAAAAGCCGTTTGACAAATCATACATCACAACGATGCGCCATCTGGCTGAAGGGCTTATAAATGGAACCGGACCCGAAGCTCAGCCTTATGCCCAGAAAGTAGGCTGCCCCAACCCTATGTCAGTGACAAGTGGTGAGGCAACAATCGTTTTCGACCCAGACTACCTTAAACAACAGAAAAAATAAAGCATTTCAGATTGCTTCGTAGCAGACTGTTATTGCTGTTTGGTGATCTTAAATTACACGGTTTATTATAATATTATTAAGCAATAAAGGGAGGTTGTGTCACCCGACGCGAGCACCAGAGTGTCTTAACCTTAACCTTAACCTTAGCCTAATTAATAGCTGCCATCGTTCTCAGCAAACTTGCTGCCCAGGAATAAATATTATGTCTTACAATTACCAGCCTCATTTGCGTCATCCTCTGATTTTGTTCCTCCTTGGTCATTTCCAACGCTAGTTTTATAGCGTCTGCTGATTTTTCTATGTCATATGGATTTATTATGATCGCGCCCTGAAGCTCCTGCGACGCCCCGGCGAAGCGGCTAAGAATAAGAGATCCGTCATTTTGATGCCGGGATGCAACAAATTCCTTGGCCACCAGGTTCATACCATCGTGCAGCGAAGTTATCATACAAAAATCTGCCGAAGAATACAACGGCGCTATTTCTTCATGGCTGTGATGCCGTTTAAGGAGGATTATCGCCTTCCAGTTTTTGGATTTGAAGCGCAGATTGATCCTGTTAGTTTCATTCTCGACAGCACTTACAGTATCGGAATAACTTTTCAGCTGTGTACGGCTTGGCGCTCCAATCTGTATAAATGTGAACTTACCAACATACGATGGATATTTCTCAAGGAAACGTTCAACAGAAAGAAATTTTTCAACAATGCCTTTTGTATAATCAATCCTGTCAACCCCTATGCCGATAAATTGCGCTTTAAGACCATACTCAGTTAACAGTTGGGATGGCTTAATTTTTGGCAAATCAATATCAAAATCTTTCAGTGTGAATGCAATGCTGATCGGAAATGGTTTTATATAAGTAGTCCGTCCACCCATTTTTACCGAAAAATTCTCCCATAAAACTCTGGATTCAAGCGCATTATTGACTGTTTCAAGAAAATGGTTGCAATGATATTGTGTGTGAAACCCTATAAGATCAGCGCCAAGCATACCCTTCAGTATTTCCCGCTGCCATGGACAAATTCCAAAAGATTCCGGATTTGGCCATGGTATATGCCAGAAAATTGCAACTTTAGCATTGGGTTTTTCTTTTTTTATAAGTTCCGGTAACAATGCAAAATGAAAATCCTGAATTAAAATGAATGGTTCCTCTTCATTCTTTGTTTCATCCAGAACAGCTTTGGCAAATTCTTCATTCACTTTTTTATAATAGTGCCAATCATCATTTCTAAAGGTCGGCCTTGTATGTGCTATATGACAAAGCGGCCATAATCCCTCATTTGAAAAACCATAATAAAAGTGGTTTTCTTCTTCTTTTGTAAGCCATAGCCTTCTTAAAGTATATTTTGGCGCCTCAGGAGGAACTTCAACTTTATTGTGTTTGTCTACAGTCTCTTTATCGGCATCCCCTGATCCTGATGCAATCCAGAGGCCGCTGCAAGCCTTCAATATTGGTTCCATAGCAGTAATCAAACCACTGGCAGGAACAATGCATTTAATGTCTTTGCCTTCGTGAATATGC
>OCZT010006358.1_pt1 | contig 11692 bp, 8 predicted proteins | sample 1539031 | NCBI WGS metagenome assembly OCZT01 (sample SAMEA3539308, study PRJEB22396) | soil metagenome | biome: tundra; feature: field; material: soil | place: USA | collected 2010-05 | depth 0.15 m
GGACGGGAAGGAACTTCTTCAGCTCGAGGACGTCGTACTGGCCGTCGCCGTCCGTGTAGAAGACGAGGTCCTTCGTGGCCTGCGAGAAGCCCGAGCGCAGCGCGGCGCCGTATCCGCGGTTCGTGCCGTGGTAGACGACCCGCAGCGCCGGATACGTCTTCTCGAGCTCTTCGAGGATGGCGGCGCTGTTGTCCTTCGAGCCGTCGTCGATGACGAGGACCTCGAACGCGCGGCCGGATTCCGCTCCCACCAGATTCGCCCCCGCGACCAGCGAGCCGATCGTGGCGGCATCGTTGAAGCAGGGGAAAAACATCGTGAGGCTGGGGGGCGCATCCGTCGGCACGACGCCGATTCTATCGGGGCCGACGTAGACTTCGCCCATCATGAAAATCGCGCTCGGCTCCGATCACGCCGGATACGCCTACAAGGAAAAGATCAAGGCCATGCTCCTCGCGGAAGGCCACGAAGTGAAGGACTGCGGCACGTCCTCCCCGGACATGGTCGACTACCCGCTCTACATTCGGCCTGCGGCCGAGGCGGTGGCGCGGGGCGAATGCGAGCGAGGCATCGTCCTGGGCGGGTCGGGAAACGGGGAGGCCATCGTCGCGAACAAGGTGAAGGGCGTGCGCTGTGCGCTCTGCTGGAACGAGGCGACGGCGAAGGCGTGCCGCGAGCACAACGACGCGAACGTCCTGTCGCTCGGAGAGAGGATGATCACCGAGGAAATGGCGCTCACGATCGTGCGGATCTTCCTCGCGACGCCCTTCGACCCCGCGGCCGGCGGCGGCCGCCACGCCCGCCGGATCGCGATGATCGAATAATCCGTTCCACCCCGCGCGGGCCTGCTATCGTCCGCCGCCCATGATCGCGCTCTCCGGCATCTACAAGCAGTATGGCCGCCAGGTTCTGTTCGTCGATGCCTCCTTCCAGCTCAACACCGGCGAGAAGATCGGCCTCGTCGGTCCCAACGGGGCCGGCAAGACGACGATTTTCCGGCTCATCACGGGCGAGGAGCACGCCGACGACGGCGACGTCTCGGTGCCGAAGAAGCTCTCGATCGGCTACTTCAAGCAGGAGATCGACGAGATGTCGGGCTGGCCCGTCCTCGACGAGGCGATCGCCGGGAGCGGGCGCCTCGGCGACCTCCATCACGAATTGATCGAGCTCGAGCATGCGCTCGGCGATCCGGCGCGAGCGAACGAGATGGAAAAGATCCTCGAGCGGTTCGGCGAAGTGCAGGGGGAATACCAGCAGCGCGGCGGCTACGAGCTGGAGGCGCGCGCGAGAGAGGTGCTCCACGGCCTCGGATTCGCGGACGCGCTCATCGACGGCGACGTCGGCGCTCTCTCGGGCGGCTGGAAGATGCGCGTCGCGATGGCGAAGGTGCTTCTCGGCAGGCCCGACGTCCTCCTCATGGACGAGCCGACGAACCACCTCGACATCGAGTCGATCCTCTGGCTCGAGGAATACCTCAAGGGCTACCCCGGCTCGCTCCTCATGACCTGCCACGACCGGGACTTCATGAACCGCGTCGTCACGAAGGTGGTCGAGATCGACGCCGGCGAGACCGTGACCTACTCCGGCAACTACGACTTCTACGAGCGCGAGCGCCTGCAGCGCGAGACCCATCGCGAGGCCGCCTTCGCGCGGCAGCAGGCGATGCTCGCGAAGGAGCAGCGCTTCATCGATCGCTTCCAGACCCACGCCTCGAAGGCCGCCCAGGTGCAGAGCCGCGTCAAGAAGCTCGAGAAGATCGAGACGATCGAGCTGCCGAAGAAGCGCGCCGTCGTGCGCTTCGACTTCAAGGCGCCGGCCCGCTCGGGCGACGACGTGGCGGTCCTCGAGAAGGTCTCCAAGGCATACGGCGAAAGGCACCTCTACGACGGCTTCGACTTCCTCATCCGGCGCGGGGAGCGCTGGTGCGTGATGGGCGTCAACGGAGCCGGTAAATCCACGCTCCTGAAGATGGTCGCGGGCATGCTGCCACCCGACGGCGGCGCCATGCGCATCGGCGCGAGCGTGAAAATGGGCTACTTCTCGCAGCAGGCGCTCGATGTCCTCGACCCCGAGCTGACGGTCCTGGAACAGGTCCAGAAGGACTTCCCCGCAGCGGGCATCGGCGTTCTGCGCGCGCTCGTCGGGGCCTTCCAGTTTTCCGGCGACGACGTGGACAAGAGGGTCCGCTTCCTTTCGGGCGGTGAAAAATCGCGCCTCGTCATGGCGCGCATGCTGTTCGACCCGCCGAACTTCCTCGTCCTCGACGAGCCCACGAACCACCTGGACCTCGCGACGAAGGAGATGCTCGTCGAGGCGCTCTCGAAGTTCGAAGGGACGATGCTCTTCGTGTCCCACGACCGCGCCTTCCTGCGCGGGCTTTCGAACCGCGTCCTCGTCCTGAGCGAGAACGACTCGTCCGACCCCCCGCACGCTTACGGCGGCTCTTACGTCGAGTGGGTCTCGCGCACGGGGCACGAGGCTCCGGGCGTGCACGCATAATCGGCCGATGTCGCGCGCGCGGTTCGCGGCGGCGCTCGCCGCCATCGCCCTTCTCGCGCTCCTCGGCGCCGAGGTCGCCCGCTTCTCCCTCTGGACGACTTCGGACGAACCCGCCCACCTCGCCGCCGCGCGCGAGTGGCGCTACGGGCCCGGGATGGTCTCGAACTTCGAGCACCCCGTCCTGATGAAGCTCCTCGCAGGAATCTCGCTCCCGCGCGAGAAGCCCGCGATGGAAATCGACGAGACGCGCGCGGGCCGGGCGCCCATGCCGTTCATCTTCGCGGGCCTCGCTCTCGTGACCGGACTCCTCGCGCGCGCCCTCGCCGGAAATGGCGCAGGCCTCGCCGCCGCGGCGCTCATCGCGATCGAACCGACGCTGCGAGGCCACGGCACGCTCGTTCAGAGCGACGTCCTCGTCGCATTCTTCCTCGTCGCGGCGGCGCTCGCGCTGGACCTCGCCGCACGCGGGTCGGGAGAACGGTCGATCGACCGCCGCTGGCTCTTCGCGAGCGGCATCCTCTATGGCCTGGCAATGGCGTCGAAATACTCGGCGTTTCCGTTCCTCGCGGTCTTCGCCATTGCTGCAGTGTTTCGGTTTTCGGCAGCCAGATTTTCTCTGAAGGTGAATGGGGCAAGAGTCTTCGCGCTCGTCGCGATCGCGCTCGCGACGCTGGCGCTCGTCCAGCTCCTCGCGTACGCGGGCACGAGCGACGAGGCGTTCCGCGAGGGCCTCCGCGGCACGTTCCAGGGCCTGCCCCAGGAACGGGCGGTGCTGGGCCTCGCGCGCACCCTCCCGAAGTGGATCGCCGGCTATGGCGCGGGACTTCTCTTCGTGCAGGGCGTGGCGGGTCCGGGAGAGCGTTTCAACTACTTCTTCGGCGAGGTCTCCGGCAGGGGACACGCGCTCTACTTCCCTGTCGCGCTGGGAATCAAGCTGACGGCCGCGGTTGTCCTCGCGTCCGCCGCAGCGTTCCTCACCGCCGGCTTCGGCCTTTTCCGCGGGGCGCGGCTCCGCCGCCTCCTCTTCGGGCGCGCCGCGCTCCCCGCGGCGCTCGGCGGCGCGTATCTCGCCGCAGCCTGCGCCTCGAACGTGAACATCGGCGTGCGGCATGCCCTGCCCGCCGTGCCGTTCCTCCTCGTCGCGGCGGCCGGCGCCGGCAGGACTCTTCTGGCCCACCGTCCGCGGGCGTTCCGCGCGGCGCTCGCCGGAGTCGTGCTCCTCGCCGCCGGCGAGTCCGCCCTCCGCCTCGGCCGCGAGATCTCGTTCGGCAATTTCCTCGTTGGAGGCCCCGCCGGCATTCCCGCGATCCTCTCCGACTCGAACGTGGATTGGGGCCAGGAGCAGGGACAGGTCTTCGAGCGCGTCCGGCGCGGTGACCTTGGACGCGTGGGCCTCACGACTCTGATCGTCGACGAGTCCGGCGCCCGGGCCGTTGGAATTCTCGGGCAAGTAACCGGGCCGGACGCCGGGGTGGATACGGTGTTCTTCTCGCGATTCCTGTGGGACATCGCGCGCGCGATCGAGAAGAACAGCGAGCCGTGGCCGAAATTCGTGTGGCTCCGCGGCTGGCTTCCGCCGCTGCGACGGGGCCTCGAAGCGCGCGCCGTCTCGATCGAGCCATTCGGCGACACGCAGCTTCTGATGCGCCTCCGCCCGGCGACGCCTACTACGGCTTCCCCGTTCGCAACGCCCGCACCCACGAGGTGAGGGTCCAGCCCTGACGGCGCGCGGCGTCCAGGCTTCGCGCGAAGCCTTCCCGCCCGGCCTCGGGGATGCACGAGAAGTCTCCCGGGGGCTCCGCCATCGAACGGACGAAGAGGATCCACGCGTGGCAGGAGACCGCGGAAGAAGAAGAATAAGAAGAAAATTTCTTAGAAAGATAAGAGAGCGCCGCCGCGGGGCCTCGCGTGCGATCGCCGAGGCGGATCGATTCGGCGATCAGCGCGACCGTGCGAGGGTCACTCGAAGAATCCGAATTGAGCGCCTGAGCCCGCGCGAAGTCCTTCACGTCGATCGCGCGGACCGTCTGGTCACGCACGGCGTCCCCCCACGGATCCGACAGTCTCTCTTCCCCTTCAAAGAAATATTCGCGGCCCCACCCGATGCGAACCGGCCCCAGCGCGAGGAGCATTGCAGGCGCGGGTTCCTCCGGAAGAACGGGCAGGAATGGCGGGTCGAGCGACGGAAGCCCCTCGCGCCCCAACCGCGCCGCCGCTCCGCCCCGCAGCTTCGCCGCGAGGACGAGAGCGTGGACGCGGATCGGGCTCCACGCGGGCGTGAGCGAGAGGTGGTGCGGAGCCGTCGCACGCAGAACGCCGTCCTCCCCCCGGCCGATCTCGTATTGCGTCCCGGCCGCGCGCGCCTCCGCGATCGGCTGGGGCGGCACCACCGATGAGAGCGCATAGACGGCGGGAAATGGCACAAGGGCGCCGAGCAGATTGACGCCGAAGCCGAGAAAAAGCGCGAGCGCGCCCGCGATACGGACAGGCCGGCCGGACGATGCACAGGCCAGGCCGGCAAGGAATACGAGGGGGGGGAGCGCGGGCAGGAGCAGGCGCGGTCCCCATCCCGCCTGCCCGTCCCACGCCCACCACGCGGACGCCGCGAAGAGAAGCGCGGCGGAGGATAGAGCGGATGCGAAGGCGAGCCGCGCGTCGCGGCGAAAAAGAGCGACAAAGCCAACCGGCGCGAAAAGAACGATCGGCGCGTACCAAAAGAGCCCCTTGTTCGGGAGCACGGTGAGACGCAGGAGGCCCGTGAAGAACGGATATGTGAACGTCTCCCCCCCGTATCCACCGAAGGGCTTGCCGAAGCGAACGAGCTCGAAAGCAACCCAGAGAAAGAGAATTCCTGCGAATGAAAGGAGCAGCGGCCATGGCGGCGCCGGGCGGCGAGAATCCGTCGCGGCGGCACGCCGCCTTGACCCGGTTCCTCTTTTCTTCTCGAAGACCAGATAGACCACCAGCGGGGCGACCGCGATGAGCAGCAAGGTCTTCGTGAGGACCGCGAAACCCGCGGCGACTCCCGCAACGATCTGCCAGCGCCGGGAGACCGGAGCGTCGCGCAGCTCGACGACCGCGAGCAGCAGAAGCGCGATGCAGCATGCCTGCAGCGGCTCGCTGTAATCGCTCGCCGCGTATCCCCAGAGCGGCGTCGCGAGGACGAGGCCCGCACCCGACGTCGCGGCCCAGGCGGGCGTCGCGCCGAGGAGGAGCAGCGCCCGGGTCGTCGCCCACGCCGCGGCGACGAGGCACGCGATCGGCAAGAGAACGAAGACCGGCGCCGACGGCGCGGAGGGAGCGACCGTCCGGATGACGCGCATCAAGGCTCCGGGCACCGCCTCGGCGAGGGAAAGCCCCATCCCGTAGCGCGACACGGCATCGCCCCCGGGGCGCCGCGGCGCGTTGACGAAGTCGCGCGAGACGCCGATTTCGAGGAAGCGCGAGATAGCGGCCGACGCCGAGAGCATCTCCTTTCCGTCGGGGATGAGGCCGAACGCGCGCGTGTCGACGGTTGCGAGGAGGACGGCGAGCACCGCGAGCGCGGCCCACCGGGCCGCGCGTGGCCCGGGTGACGGTCCGGCTTCGCTCATGCCGCGATTATGCGAGAGAGCCGGCTACTTCACGCGCTCGAGGACCCCGTCAATGCCGAGCGCGAGCGGCAGGCGGACGCGGGCGAGCTTGTTCTCCATGACGAGCGTGTAGATCCCGGGCTCGAATCGCTCCTTCGGGGATTCGAAAAAGAGGTCTCCCCACGCGAGCGTGTCGCGGTTCACCGTGACGCGATCGAACACGATCTGTTCCCCCGGTACGGCGAAAAAACCGAGCCTCTCCTCGCGGGTGCGCCCCGGGAAGTAACCTCCGAGCGGATCGCGGATGACGCGCGCCTGATTGAGCATCCGGCGGAGGTCCGGAAGACCCTGGGCCATCTTTTTCTGGCTCGGCATGGGAACCCGCGTGCCGTCGGGCAGGATGAGCGACACGTCCTCGCGGAAGATCTCGACGGGCTGGTTGCCCGACGCGGAGAGGCAAGTCTCGAGCACTATCCACCGGCTGTCGAGGTGAAGCTGCGCGTGCTTGTAGCCCACGACGACCTGAAGCGTGTCGTCCTTGAAGCGGGCGACCGTGCGGCCCAGCTTCTTCACGTTCGCCGAATCGAGGTCGGCCGCCCGGGTTCCGGACCCGACGACGAAGAAAAACGCGGCCAGTGCCCAGCAGGCCGAAACGGACCGCCGCGAATGAAAATTCACGATTGATCCTCCGGGACTCCGCGAGGGGAGACCCTCGCTCACCCCTCTTGCATGGAGCATACCGTCGGGTGGACACCTTTTGCGGACGCCCTCGCCCGGGGCCAGCCGGAGTAGGATCACTTTCGACATGCACGGGACTTCCCTCGCCGGGGCCTGGAAGCTGCTCGTCTTCGAGTTCCGCTCCGAAGGACAGGTCGTGTTTCCGTTCGGGACGAACTTCATGGGCCTGTGCCTTTACGACTCGACCGGCTACATGGCGCTACAGATCATGCGTGGAGACCGCCCCCGATTCGTCGCGAACGACCAGCATCTGGGCACGCCGGCCGAGGTCGGGGCCGCCTTCTTCGGTTATCTCGCCTACTCGGGCACCTACGTGGCGGACGAAACGCACGGCGTCGTCGTGCATCACGTCTCCCAGTCCCTCTTCCCGAACTGGGTCGGTACGGATCTGGTCCGCTTCTACCGGATCTCCGGCGACCGGCTCATCGTGGGCGCTCCGACGCAGCAGGTGGGCGGCCATCTCATGGACGTGATGCTCGTGTGGGAGCGGCTCGCTCCCATTGCAGGAGCCTGACGAGCGTGCAGCGGTTCGTCCTGCCCCGCCACGTCTCGCGGCGACTGCCGCTCGCGCGCCGGACGGGGCCGTGCCCGCCCGGCGAGGAGATCCGCTTCACGGTCCTCCTCCATGCCAAGGACATGCGCGCGCTGCGCGAGGCCGCGGCCGCCGTCGCGGACCCGAAGAGCTCCGTCTATGGGCGCCACCTCTCGCCCGACGAGGTGCGCACGCTCGTCGCACCCGGGTATCAGGATCTCGACGCGGTCCTGGCGTTCCTGCGGGACGCCGGGCTCACCGTGGACGGGGTAACCGGGGCACGCACCGCGGTCCAGGGCCACGGCCCGGCGGAAAAAATCTCGCGTGCGTTCGATATCCCTCTTGGCACATACGACCTGCCGCGCGCCCTGTCGCCTCGCGTCCGGCGAGCCATGGCGGCCGAGCGGGACCCCTCGATTCCAGCGTCGCTCGCCTCCGTGATCCGCGGCGTCGCGGGTCTCAATACGCTCCCCGCGGCCCGGCGCTTCCCGCCGATCTTTGCCCCGCCCCGCTCCAGGGTCCCGCGGCGGGGCGCCGCCGCAACGCGAGGACCCGGAGGCGGCTTCACGCCCGACGAGATTCGCGCCGCCTACGCGCTCCCCGACCCGGTCACGGCCGGCGGCCGCGGCGAGCGCGTGGCGATCCTCGAGTTCGGAGGCGGCTTCTCGAGCGCCGACTTTGCGGCTTTCTGCACGTACTACGGCCTGCCCGCCGGCGACGTCACGGACGTCTCGGTCTCGGGCGCGAAGAACGACTACCAGGGAAAGACGGGCAACGCCGACGTGGAGGTCGCGCTCGACATGGACTGGGTGCGGGGCACCGCCCCGAGCGCGGATCTCGACCTGTGGTGGGCGCCGAACACGGACACGGGCTGGGTCGATTTCCTGAACGCACTCCTCGACGCGCCCGACGCGCGCCGCCCCTCGATCGTCTCGATCTCGTGGGGCATGCCCGAAGACGGCTTCGCCACGTCCCGCCGGTACGACCAGACCCGCCAGCTCTTCCTCTCCTGCGCGCTCCTCGGCATCACGTTCGTCTGCGCCTCCGGCGACGCCGGCGCGGGCGACGTCCTGCCGGAGGACTCCGCCTTCGACGGCCAGCGCCACGTGGACTTTCCGAGCGTCGTCCCGGAGGTGACCGCGGTCGGAGGCACGAAGCTCGTCCCTCGAGGCGGCTCCTTCGCGGAGAGCGCCTGGAACGACGGCCCAAATCGCGGAGCGACGGGCGGGGGCTTCTCGAGGTTCGTTGCCGTCCCCGCGTGGCAGAAGGCGGCCCTCGGTGCGCGCCGCGGCGTGACCGGCCGCGGCATTCCCGACGTCGCGGCCGTCGCGTCGCCCGATCCCGGCCTCTCGATCTTCGTGAGCCGCAAGTGGACCGCCGTCGGAGGAACCAGCGTGGCGGCGCCGATCTGGTCCGGCATCCTCGCGCACGTCAACGCCGCGCGCGCGGCGGCCGGGCGGCCTCGCCTCGGCGCCGCGAACGCGGCCCTTTACGAGGCGGCCCGGGGGGCCTCGCCTTTCCGGGACATCACCCAAGGTGACAATTCGTACGGCGGCGTCACGGGCTATCAGGCGACGAAAGGCTGGGACCCGACGACGGGCCTCGGCTCCGTCGATACCGGAGCGCTCGTGAAGAAGCTCCTCGCCTGAGCACGAGTTGAACTAGGGCCGCGCGCGAACGAAAGCGGCGTTGACCGGCGCGGGCATCTCCGCGTCCGCGCCTCTCACGCTTTTCCAGATCGCCTCGTTGAGCGCTAGGTCCGGCGCCGCGTCTTCCTTCGTGAAGTCCCACGTGCCGGCGAGAGCCTGGAGGGGCGCGCCGTCGGGGTTCATCTCGTAGAACGGAATTCTCGTCTCGCGATGCACGAACGCTGTGAGGTCCGGAGCGTCGACGAAGGCGTTCGTCATCGGCGTCGCGGACGCATCGTGCTGCGACATCGGTGGCAGACCGAGGATCAGCTCCATGGTCCTGAGCATCGACACCGTGGAGTACATCGTCGAATCCACGAAACCTCCGCGGCGGGTGAACGGCGAAATCACGAGGCCCACCGTCCGATGCGCGTCCACGTGGTCCGAGCCGTTCTGGGCGTCGTCCTCGATCACGAAGATCGCGGTTTCCTTCCAGAAGGGCGAGTGGGTGATCGCCTCGACGAGACGGCCGAGCGCGACGTCGTTCTCGGCGACCATCGCGCGCGGGGTGCGTTCCCCCTTCTTCGTCCCCGCCGTGTGGTCGTTGCCGAGCCGCACGATGGTGAGACGCGGCATCTGCCTCGTCTTCACGAAGCCATGGAACTCCTTGAGAAAGACGTCGATGCGCGCGTTGTCGAGAATGTCGAGGTCGAAGCCGGGGTAGAAGGGGCAGGTGTTGCCTTTGAGCGCGCCTTCCATGCCCGTCGACAGGGAGAGTTTCGTCGGCTCCGTCTCGGCCGCGACGCCGACGAACTCGCCGTAGTTCCGGAGGGTGAGCCCCGCGCGCGCGGCGGCGTCCCAGAGGTAACCGTTCGTCGGGAACGCGTTCGCGTCGTTGCCCTCGAACAGGTAGTCGAAGCCCTTGCGGCCGTAGTCGGGCGGCCAGATTTTCTCGACGAAGTCCGTCGCGTACGCGCCCATCGACCAGTTGTGGCCGTCCGCGGAGACCTCGGCGTCGGCGTAGAGGTTGTCGAGAAGGACGAACTCCTCGGCGAGCGCGTGGGCGTTCGGCGTCACGTCGCGCCCGAAGATCGCGAGCGCAGGGTCGCCGTTCCCGTGCGGGAGATCGCCGAGAATCTGGTCGTACGTGCGGTTCTCGCGGACGACATAGACGACGTGCTTGATCGGCGAAACCCCGCCGGGTACCGCCGGGACGACGGCCGAGGCCTTCACCGGAGCCGCGCCGCGCGCCCCCGGGCGACGGTTCGCGTACGCGCGCGTCGTATACGCCCGGAGCGCCTCGGGGGACGGGATGTCCACACGCGAGACCGACCCGGGGATCGTGCGCGTCTTCTTCCAGGCATTCCCATCCGCCTTCTTCGTCGGGTCGGGCCCGCCGACGGCGTTCGACCAGGACCACCCGCCCTTCGCGTTCGCGACCCACAGCGTCTTTCCGTCCGCGGAGAGCGCGAGCGCGGCCGGGTACCAGCCGCTAGGGACGAATCCTTTCGTCCGAAGGGAGCGGACGTCGCCGGCGACGTCCACGACTGCGACCGCGTCGTCGTCCGCGTTCGCGACGAAGAGCGTCTTCCCGTCCGGCGCGAGGGCGAGCGCGTTCGGCGTGGAGCCGTCCGGGAGCGCGTCGGCCGACGGCGTGCCCGGACCGTCCGGACCGAGCGCGACCGAGATCTGGCGCACGACGGTCCGTGAGGCGACGTCCACGGCCGCGACGAGATTCCGGTTCGACTGGGCGACGAAGAGCGTCCTCCCGTCCGGGGAAAAGACGAGGTCCGACGGATGGTCGGCGGTCTTCACGGTCGCGAGGACAGAGCCCGAGGAGGAATCCACGAGCGACACGGAGGCCGCACCCCAGTTCGAGACGGCGAGGAGCCTGCCGTCGGGCGAAAGGACGGGCCGGTACGGATGGACGCCGACGGGAACCGGCGCGGCGACCGCGCGCGAAGCGAGATCGATCTTCACGACGTCGTTCAGCAGCATCCGCGCGGCCCAGAGGCTCTTGCCGTCCGTGGAGACCGCGAGGCCGGACGGCGTCGCGTCGAGCCCGGCCGGCTCGCCGACGGCCCTAAGAGCGATCGGCTCCTCAACGACGAACCGGTCGCTCTCGAGCCGGTACACGAGGACGTTTTTCCCGCCCGCTCCGGCGACGTAGACGCGCTTTCCGTCCGGCGCGACCGCGAGGCCGAGCCACGACTTCTTCACGGGCTCCTTCGCGAGCGTCTTCCCGGTCGCCGCGTCGAGGAGGTGGAGTGACTGGTCGTCCGCGCCCATGCAGGCGACGACGACGCGCCGGCCGTCGGGTGTCAGGGCGAGGGCGAACGGGTACGGCCCAACCTCGGTCTGCGTCCCGGCCGGCGTCAGGAGCCGGCCGTTCGGAAGCAGCATCTCGCCCGTCGGAAGCTTCCCGGGGACGAGACGTTCGGCGGCCGGGGCGGAGACGGCGAAAGCGAGGGTGACGACGGGGAACAGACGGACGGCTCGGCGCATGGACCGAGACTATCGCGGCCGCAAGAAGAAGGGTGCGGCCGCCCACATCTCGATGATGGAGCACGAGGTCGTGACGCGCCGTGGCTGGATGACGCGCGAGGAGTTCCTCGACCTCCTCGGCGCGACGAATCTCGCGCCGGGGCCGACCTCCACGAAGATGGCGCTTTTCATCGGCTACGTGCTGGGCGGCCTGCCGGGCGCGGCGGTCGCGACGCTTGGAA
>OCZT010006359.1_pt1 | contig 11692 bp, 10 predicted proteins | sample 1539031 | NCBI WGS metagenome assembly OCZT01 (sample SAMEA3539308, study PRJEB22396) | soil metagenome | biome: tundra; feature: field; material: soil | place: USA | collected 2010-05 | depth 0.15 m
GGCAGATTCCACGGCACGAACACCAGGGCGAAGGCGGAGCCAAGCACGATCCACGGATCGCGCGCTCGGCAATGTTCCTGTTCATGTCGCAGCACGAGCCGGCGCAGTGGTGCGTCAAGGTCGAGCAGCCCCACGGGAAAGAGAACGCTTGGCTGAACGACGCCGATGACCGCTGGACCGACGCTCGCACTCACGAGCACCGGAATGCCATCCACGATCTGAGGTTGGCTCGCTCGGCGAATGCGCGCGAGCACGACGAGTGAATGGACCAGCCGAGCCAGCACGATCATGCTGGCCACCGCCCACAGCGTCACAAGCACGACGTCCACCCCGTGCGTCCATGACACGGCCGCCGAGAGCTGATCGGGTACCACCTGAATTGTTGGCAGTGTGGTCGCGACCGAATGCATCGCGCCGCTTGCTGGAACGGATCGACGCGCGAACGGGGCAAGCATGGGCCACGTCACCGATGCGCCGAGTGCAACGAGCCAGGGCCAGCGCGTCTGTCGCCCTGCCACACGCAGCGCCGCCTCGGCGCACAGGGCGGTCGCGCCAAGGAGTGCGGTGAAGAGGAGCGCGGAGAGCATCCATGTGGCGATCATGGAGCGCCTCCGTTGTCGGGAGCATCGGGGAGGCGCCTGGCGATACGTCGCACGTCTTCCGCCGAGAGGTCGTGGTCATCCACGAGCTGCGAGAGCAGCGCTTCCGGCGAGCCGAGGAAGACGGTGTCGATGAGGCGGCGGAGGGCGCGTCGCTGTTCCGCACGCTGCTTCACTTTGGGGAAGTAGCGGTGCGCGCGTCCTTCTTCCTTGCGTCGCACACAGCCCTTCGCCTCGAGATTCCGGAGGATCGTGAGCACCGTCGTGTACGCGAGCGGTATTCCGAGCGCTTCCTGCACTTCGGTCACGGTCCCCGAGCTCCGTTTCCAGAGCACGGTCATCACATCGAGCTCGCGCTCGCCCAGCGAGACGGCGTCCATCGTCCCTCCACGCCTGCGGTCGACCTGCGGTTGGAGTACTATGCTGATAGTAGCTTACGTTCAAGCTGTCAAATTGTCAACTATGAGCATAGTACTCGTCGCTAGGTCGTCATCGCGGGGAGGGAAGGACGAGAAACCTGGGCGCCGTTCAGTGCCAGGCGCACAGGATCACGGACATGAGCACGACCATCACGACGTGGTAGCTGGCTTGAATGAAGTAGAGCCTGCGAGGCCAGTTGATGAATACGTAGTCCGACGCCATTCCAGTGGCGACGATGCCGGCCCTTATAGCCAGACCGAATCGTACCGAACCAGCCATCGTCATCGGGGCCATCTTACCGATGATCATCGCGAGCGCTGTCGCCATGATGAGCGTCGTGACGAAGCTCAACGCCATGCTTGGTCCGGGCATTCCCATTTCTTCTGGCGTCTTTCCAAGTGCAGCAACCCATTGCTTGGCGAACATCACTTTCGAGAACCAAAGCCCGCCGAGCAGGAACGCGGCAACCGTGGCAGCAAGAACGGCGAGCCAGTTGATGTGTGGCATGGTGCCCATATTGGTCTCCAGGGATTGGGGGAAGCAGACCAGTTGTCGAACACTGCGATAGGGTGCCATCGCTCTCACGTCCAGCAAGTCTTGTGGCTTCAGCGGCTGACCGGTGGCATCTTCCTTAGCGAGGGGAAGGGCTCATGCCGACAACCATTAGCCTACATCCATGTCCACCATCCAGAGCGTTTCCGATACTGCCCGTTGGGTCGCCGTGTACCGCGCCATGGAAACAGCACGGCCCGACGCGATTTTTCGCGATCCGTATGCCGAGCGATTGGCCGGCGATCAGGGCCGGAAGATTGTCGACGAAATGAAGGGTGGACGTGCGATGGCGTGGCCAATGATCGTCCGCACCGCCGTGATGGATGAGCTGATTCTGGACCGCGTGAAGCAGGGAGGCGTCGATACGGTCCTCAACCTGGCCGCCGGGCTCGACACGCGTGCGTGGCGCCTGCCCCTTCCCGCAACCCTTCGCTGGGTGGACGTCGACCTTCCAGCGATGACCGAGTACAAGGCGTCGCTGATGCGCGACGAGACGCCGGTCTGCAAGTACGAGACGATTGCCGCCGATCTCACTAACACCGCGGTACGCGAGGCGCTGTTCTCGCAAACCGGCTTGGCTGCGCGCAAGATGCTCGTGATCACGGAAGGTCTCCTCGTCTATCTGTCGCCCGAAGAAGTGGAGTCGCTCGCGCGGGCAATTCATGCAATGCGGAGCGCCCACTGGTGGATCACCGACATAGCGAACCCAATGCTGCTCGAGTGGATGCGCAAGAGCTGGGGCCAGTCGGTGGAGAAGGGCAATGCGCCCTTCAAGTTCGGTCCGGAGGACAGCACCGCGTTCTTTGACGCTTTGGGATGGCACGAAGCGGTGTACCGCTCGATAATGGAAGAGGCTCAACGGTTGCACCGCGAGATGCGGATGATGTGGCTGTGGCGGTTCATGGGCCGTTTCATGTCCGCGAAGCGGCGTGCGGCGACGAAGCGGATGTCGGGCACCATCCTTCTCGAGCGTATCGACCGCTGATGCTGCACACCGTTTGCGTCTTCTGCGCGGCGAGCCCGGGCGTCGATGCGGTGTATGCCGATCAGGCAGCGGCAATGGGACGCTTTCTCGCCGAGAGCGGGCGACGTCTCGTGTACGGCGGCGGACGCACGGGCCTGATGGGCGCACTTGCCGACGCCGCGCTCACAGCCGGCGGTGAAGTGATCGGCATCATGCCTCATCATCTCGTGGAGCGCGAGGTGGCGCACATTTCGCTCAGTGAGCTGCACGTCGTGGCGTCGATGCACGAGCGCAAGGCGCTGCTCGCCGAACTTGCCGACGGGTTCCTCGCCATGCCCGGCGGCCTGGGCACGCTCGAGGAGCTGTTCGAAGTGTGGACCTGGGGACAGCTTGGGTTGCATCGCAAGCCGTATGGTCTGCTCGAGGTGAATGGTTTCTTCGCACCGCTGTTGAGCTTTCTCGATCACGCAGTAACGGAGGGGTTCATCAGGCAGGAGTATCGAGACCTGCTCGTCGTAGATGCCGATGCTCGCGGTCTCGTCGAGAGAATGGAGGCCATGCAGCCGCCTGCGTTGCCGAGGTGGTTGGATCGGACGACGACTTGATTTTGTAGTGCGGCTATATCCGTCGAGGTTCATGCAGGCAGCACCCTGCTGCGCCCACGAGTGCAGCGCGATAGACTTGGCCCAATGTCGCACGACGTCGTGGCTACGGAGCGTCTCGTCTCCGTAACAGATCCTGTGGATGGAATTCCCATCCACGCTCGCGTATCGCCGCATTTCGTCAACGGCCGGACGCCATTGGTGTTCGTGCACGGACTCGGCGTCTCGGTGCGCTATCTGGAGCCGACGATGGCGCTGCTCGCGTCGGAGTATCATGTCGCCGGGCTGGATCTCCCCGGCTTCGGACGAAGTGGAACGCCGCCCGAGACATTGGATACGCGAGGACTGGCGAGCGCGCTCGCCAAATGGCTCGATGTACGCGGCATCGGTCCGGCGATCTTCGTGGGCAATTCGTATGGATGCCAGGTGATCGTCGAGCTCGTGATGCAGGACCCGCGACGCGTCGTGGGCCTCGTGCTCAATGCGCCCACGATGGCCCCCGCGCACCGGACAATCACGGGCCACCTCATCCGCGTGCTCGCCGACATTCCGTTTGAGCCGTTCGGACTCTGGTGGGTCGTGGCACGCGACTACCTGCGGGCAGGTCCGCTGCGGTTACTCGCCACGCTCCGCTACGCGCTGGACGACCACATTGAGGAGAAGCTACCCGACGTCGTTGCGCCGACGATGATCGTGTACGGCGCGCGAGATCCAGTCGTCACCATGGCGTGGGCAACGGAAGCGGCGCGGCTCGTCGGCCTCACATCACAGGGCGCGGTGGGCGCGACATTGTCCGTCGTGCCGACAGCGGCGCACGCGCTTCCATACGACGATCCCGCCACCTTCGCGGCACTCATCGAGTCATTCGTCGAGCGGGTTCACCGAGTCACCCGTCCACGATGACGCATCGGATCAAGTCCATCTTCGGCGGTTCCGTCGGCAATCTCGTCGAGTGGTATGACTGGTACGTCTACTCCGCATTCTCGCTCTACTTCGCCAAAGTGTTCTTTCCGCCGGCGAGCCAGACGGCGCAGCTGTTGAATGCGGCGGCGGTGTTCGCGGTGGGCTTTCTCATGCGGCCGGTAGGTGGCTGGCTAATGGGACGCTACGCCGACCGCCATGGACGACGCTCGGCGCTCAGCGCCTCCGTGCTGCTCATGTGCTTCGGGTCGCTCATGATCGCCGCCACGCCAGGCTACGCGCGCATCGGAGTGGCGTCGCCGGTGCTGCTCCTGGTTGCGCGTCTGCTACAGGGACTGAGCGTGGGTGGAGAGTATGGTGCGAGCGCGACGTATCTGAGCGAGATGGCGGGCGCTCGGCTGCGCGGCTTCTACTCGAGCTTCCAGTACGTCACGCTCATCAGCGGCCAGCTCATCGCGCTCGTCGTATTGCTCGTGCTTCAGCGGACGCTGGGCAATGCCGCACTCGAGGAATGGGCGTGGCGCATTCCGTTCGTGATCGGAGGCGCGCTGGCCATCGCCGCGCTCTGGCTGCGCCGCAGCATCGACGAGACGCCCTCGTTCCGCGCAGCAACCACCGAGGGCTCCACCGCCATACGCTCTCCCGTGCGCGAACTGCTGCGCTATCCCCGCCAGATCGCGACCGTCGTGGGACTCACCGCCGGCGGAACGGTGGCCTTCTACACATTCACCACATACGCGCAGAAGTTTCTCGTCAACTCCGGAGGCTGGAGCAAGGCCGACGCATCGCGCATATCGGCGCTCACGCTGCTCGTCTTCATGCTCATTCAGCCGTTGGTGGGCTATATCTCCGATCGTGTGGGCCGGCGTCCGGTGCTGATATCGTTCGGCGTGCTCGGGCTGTTCGGCACTGTGCCCGTGATGACGGCGCTCGCGGCGGCGCATGATGAACGAACGGCCTTCGTGCTCCTGATGTCGGCACTGATTGCCGTGAGCGGTTATACGGCCATCAACGCGGTGGTGAAGGCCGAGCTCTTCCCCACGGAGATTCGCGCGCTCGGCGTCGCGCTGCCGTACGCGGTGACGGTGTCACTGTTTGGAGGAACGGCGGAGTATTTCGCGCTGTGGGCGAAGAGCGTGGGGCACGAGGTCTGGTACTTCTGGTACGTGACGGCGTGTATCGCGATGTCGCTCGCGGTGTATGCGACGATGCCGGAGACGCAGAGGGCGATGGCTGACGACTGAGAAGCAGAAGATGGTGCGCCCACTCAATATGCGCGCGCCGATTTGTCGTCATACTTTGGGGGGTGCGCCCTTCTGCACACAATATCGCGTGGTCAACGGAAGACTGACCGCTCGCGGCTGTCGGCTCAGCCGTGGACCTCGCTGACAGCTCCGAGCTGACAGCTTCATCGTGCCGCCGCCGCCGTCCACCTACTGCAGCTCACGAATCCTGATCGATCGGAACGCAAGCGTTCCAGTGTGATCACCCTGCATCGCGAGATGTCCTCTCTGGAGCCGCCCGTACTTCGGCCACGCGCCGAACTTGCTCGCCGTGACTTTCGCCTCCCAATCCGGGCTCCAGAGCTCGTACTCGAGCAGCTTGAACCCATTGAGCCAGTGCTCCACGTGCGCACCGCGCGCGATGATACGCGTTGCATTCCACTCACCCACCGGCTTGAGATGTCCCGGCGGTGAGGGATACAGACCATAGGCGGCACCGGCACATGTGAGCCGAGTCTTGTTGTCCGACGCCTTGATGTCGTCGAGAAGCTGGTACTCGGGCGCTGTCCAGTAGATGTGATCGTACTCTTCCGAGCCCCGATAGAAGATTCCGCTGTTTCCCTCCTCGCCGATCTTCCACTCGATCTGGAGCTCGAAGTCGCCGAACTCCTCCTTCGAGATGATGTCATCCACGGGCTTGTCCTTCGCGATCGTTCCAGCCACGACGCGCCAGCCGTCCGGCACGTTCGGCTGCTTGTAGCCACGCCACGAATCGAGACTGGTGCCGTCGAATAGCAGACGCCAACCCGCGGCGCGCTCGGCGGGGGTCAACGAGTTCGATCCCGAAACGGGAGCGGTCACCGGCTGTGCCTCCATGGTCGGCGTGTGTGCGCAGCCGGCGAGTGAGGACGCGAGCGCACCAACGAGGCCCAGGTGCACGGTAGTCCGAAAGTTCATCATGGCTCTGGTGAAAGGCGTTCGAGGTGCGCAGGATAAGTTGGCTTCATACTAGAGGTAAGTCTAGAAGCGCCCACGCTCAACGCAGCGAGACTCCCGTCGCGGCGGCGAACAGATGCACGTGTGAAGGATCCACGTGAACCCGCACTGACGATCCCACCGTGGGGCGAATACCCGGCGCACCACGCACGGTGAGCGGAATGTCATCCACGCGCAGGTGCAGCAACTGCTCATGGCCGAGCGCCTCGGCAAGCTCAACGGTCGCGTCGAAGCCATCGCTGTCCGGCGGCGCTTCGGTCGCCGGTGACATCCGGAGGTGTTCGGGACGCACGCCGAGCACTACGGCTCCCGATTCAGGCACCCGCTCGAGAACATTCAGCGAAGGCGCACATATCGTCACCTGCGGTGCGGCGTCGGGGTGCACGGTGACGCGATCACCATCCTTGCCGAGAATTCCGGTGATGAGGTTCCTCGGCGGGCTGCCGAGAAATCCGGCGACGAAGGTATCTGCCGGCCGCTCGTACACGCGCACGGGCGTGTCTACCTGGCGAACGCGCCCCTGATGCATGACGGCAATGCGGTCGCCTGCGGCTCCGGCGGCGGAGTTGCAGCGGCGTGAAAACGTTTACATTTGACTGCCATTAGTCAAGAGTCCGTGCAAATTCCCCGGCGTCGCCAATATGGCCACGGAGAACAGTGCCACCCCGGAGCACCCGCCCTGGCCGTGCCTACTTCCGATTGCGCGGAAGCGCTCGGATCTTGAAGGGAACGCAAAATGGCCACACGGCAGGTATTCCTATTCTGGAGACCAAGAGCATGACACGCCCTACAACACTCGTGCACCGCATCATCCTCGCTGGTCTCTTCGCGCTGACGGTTGGCGCAACAGCGACCGCAGGCGCGCAAAAGCTCACGAGCGGCATCGACACCACGAACTTCGACCGCTCGGTGCGGCCGCAGGATGACTTCTTCCGCTACGTGGATGGCGGCTGGCTCAAGAAGACGGAGATCCCCGCCGACGCATCCGGCTGGGGCGCCTTTCAGGAGCTGCGCGAACGCAGTCGCAACGCGCTCCACGAGATTCTCGAGGAAGCCAGCAAGGCCAGCGCGCCAGTAGGCACCGACCGCCGAAAGGTCGGCGATCTGTATGCGAGCTACATGGACACGGCCGGCACTGAGAAGCTCGGCATCGCGCCCCTTGGCGCCGAGCTGTCGGTGATCGCGAAGCTCACCAGCGCAGCGCAGCTTCCGGCCACCTTCGCGCACTTTGCGCGTATCGGCGTGCAGAACCCGTTCGGGGTCAACGTAGGGCAGGATCCCAAACGCTCCGCGGTGAATATCGTTCAGGTGAATCAGTCCGGGCTTGGCCTGCCGGACCGTGATTACTACCTGAAGCAGGACACGAAGATGGTGGCGACACGTGCCGCCTACGGCGCGTACATCACGCGGCTGATGGATCTGGCCAAGCAGCCGGATGCCGCCGGTGCCGCAAGCCGCATCATTGCTCTCGAGACCGCAATCGGCACTCCGCAGTGGGATCGCGCACGCAACCGCGACCGCAACGCGACCTACAACAAGATGAGCGTCACCGAGTTGGCCGCGCTGACACCAGCGTACGGCTGGCTGGCATATCTCAAGGCCGCCGGGCTCGGCAAGGCGACCGAAGTCATCGTCCGCCAGCCGGATTACGTGAAGGCCATCGACACCGTCTTCGGCGGCACGCCAGTATCGACATGGCGTGAGTATCTCACCTTCAAACTGCTCGATGCGGCAGCGGACGAGTTGCCGTCGGCGTTCGAGCAGGCGAAGTTCGAGTTCCGCGGACGCACGCTTTCCGGCCAGCAGGAAATGGCCGTCCGCTGGAAGCGCTCCGTCGATGGCGTGGAGGGGATACTCGGCGAGACGGCGGGCAGGCTGTACGTCGCCAGGTACTTCAAGCCGGTAGCAAAGGCGCGCATGGACGCGCTCGTGAAGAACCTGCGCAATGCCTACAAGGTGGGCATCGACAGCCTCGAGTGGATGAGCCCCGCGACGAAGGCGCAGGCCCAGGACAAGCTGGCGCATTTCACCGTGAAAATCGGATACCCGGACAAGCCGCGCGACTATTCGGCGCTCATCATCAAGCGCGGCGACCTGCTCGGCAATGCGATTCGCTCGAGACAGTTCCAGTACGACGACCGCATCAACAGTCTCGGCAAGCCTGTCGACCGCACTCGTTGGGGCATGACGCCGCAGACGGTAAACGCCTACTATAACTCGTCGAACAACGAGATCGTTTTCCCCGCCGCGATCCTGCAGCCGCCATTTTTCGATGTAAATGCCGACGACGCGGCGAACTATGGCGGCATCGGCGCGGTGATCGGCCATGAGATCGGACACGGCTTCGACGATCAGGGTCGCAAGTCCGATGGAGAGGGAAATCTCCGCGATTGGTGGACGGCTGCCGACGCACAAGCCTTCGATGCGCGAACGACGAAGCTCGGTGCGCAGTACGATGCGATCAACCCCATCGATGATCTCCACATCAACAGCAAGCTGACGATGGGAGAGAACATCGGCGATCTGAGCGGATTGGCGCAGGCCTATCGCGCCTATCGCATCTCGCTCAACGGCAAGGAAGCACCCGTCATCGACGGCCTCACGGGCGATCAGCGCTTCTTCATGGGCTTCGCGCAGATATGGCGCACCAAGTTCCGTGACGAAGCGCTACGCCAGCAGTTGCTCACCAACCCGCACTCGCCAGGCCCGTATCGCGCGTTCATTCCGCTCGTGAACAACGATGCGTTCCTGAAGACGTTCAACGTGCAGCCGGGCGACAAGATGTATCGCGCACCGGCCGATCGCGTGAAGATCTGGTAGGCAGGAAAGAGCAGTCCGCCGCGCAGCTCTACTTGCTGCGCGGCTCCCATTCGCCGATCACTTATTTCTTCTTGGGTGCGGCCTTTTTCGCAGGGGCCTTTTTTGACGGAGCCTTCTTCGCGGGCGCCTTCTTCACCGGCGCCTTCTTCACAGGCGCCTTCTTCGCGGCAGGCGCATTCTTCGGGCGCACGGGCGCTGGATTCCGCGCGTCCTTCTTTTCAATCGCTTTCGCCGGCGCTGGTTCCACGATGGCGTCCGTTTCGTGGACGGAGACTACATCACTGAAGTCGATCTCGATGTCGTCGTCCTCGACGACGATCGGTGCGATCTCCTTCCGTGGCCGCCCTGCCTTTCCTTTTTCCTTGTTCTTGGCGATCTCAGCGTCGAATTGCGCCTTCGCCTCGCGCATCAACTCCAGGTATGCGGCTTCTCCACGACGAACGCTGCGCATGACGATTCCTCTCGAGAGTGACTGCCGCAATGATCTTTCCGGGACCAACCCTTCACGCGAGCGAAGCGGCCACACCATAGTGTAGCGCCAAGGCGTGCGCCCGCCATGGCGGGCAGGCCCTTTTGCCAATTCCGTGGCACCTCGCGGCCCCGGATAACTAAAACCGTATGAACCCGTGACGTGCGCGGTTTCATACGGTTTTCTACATGGCCAGGGGCGGAATCGAACCGCCGACACGCGGATTTTCAGTCCGCTGCTCTACCAACTGAGCTACCTGGCCCCCCCAACTATCAACAAACGGTGTAATAGTTTAGCGACTCCGGCCCTGCTCGTGTACCCCCTTCCATCCAGGACATTCCCCGGTGAATAGTCGCATCTTCCACTCTGTCAGGATCGGCGTCGCACTGCGCTCACCCTGCCGCGATGAGGGTTCGCCGAGGCATTGGATGCTGGCGAGCCCATAGCTGCGCGTACACGCTACCCGCCTCGACAAGGGTGTCGTGGTCGCCTTGCTCAACCACTCGGCCGGCGGCGAGCACAACAATGTGATGCGCCGCCGCGATGGTCGTGAGCCGGTGCGCAATCACGATCACGGTGGTTCCGGACGCCGCCACACGATGCATCACGTCGAGAATGAGCTGCTCGTTCGCGGAGTCGAGCGCCGACGTCGCTTCGTCGAGAATGAGCACGGCCGGCTCACGGTAGAGTGCGCGCACGATCGCCATCCGCTGCCGCTCGCCCCCCGACAGCGCTACGCCGCGTTCCCCAACGGACGTCAGCCAGGACTGCGGCATCCGCTCGATCGTGTCGCGCAGGCCTACCTCCTCGCACAATCCCACGAGGCGGGCAACGTCCGACGACGGATCTCCCAGCGCAAGGTTCTCGAGTATGCTTCCCGTGAACAGGTCAATCGTCTGCGGAACCACGCCGACGAGGCGTCGCAGGCTGGCCAAGTCGACGTTCGCCAGGTCCTGCGCACCGATCAATATCCGCCCCTGATCTACCTCGTAGAGTCGTTGCACCAGCGAGGCGATGGTGCTCTTCCCCGATCCGCTTTCACCCACGAGCGCCGTCACGCTCCCGCGCGCGCACGTGAACGACACATCTGTCAGCGCGGCCGCTCGACCGCCATAGCGAAAGCTCACGTGCTCGAATCGTACGTCACCCGTGTGCTCTCGAATGAGCGGCACCGGTGCGACGTGACCCTCGGGCTCTAGCTCCATGATCTCGAACAGCCGGTCACTGGCAACACGCGCTTCTTCCACGGCGCGGCTGAAGCCCACGAGCGCGAGCGCTGGACCGGTGAGAAAGCCGAGCAACGCGTAGCAGCTCATGAGCTGTCCCGCCGACAGTTCCTGCGCGAGCGCCCGCGAGGCACCAAGCCAGAGCAGGCCGATTGTGCCGAGCCGGCTCACCAGCATGCCTGCATTTCCAATCCAGATCGACGTTCGCGCCGCCGTCCCCACGCTACGAAAGAGACGCACGAACTTTGCCTCCGTGATCAGCGCCGCATGCCCCTCCAGCCCGAAGCGCTTCACGGTTCCGGCGGCTGAGAGCGATTCCACGATCTGCGCTTCGAGCGCCGCCGCGCGCTCCATGAGCGCCCGTTGCTGCCGCCTGTTCAGCCGCGAACCGACTGCATAGAGGCCCGCATACAGCGGAAGCATGCCGAGTGTCCACGCCGCGAGTCGCCAGTCGTAGCTGAACATCATTGCTGCCGAGGCGGTGATGACGAGCACATTGGCCGCCGCTTCCACGATCACTTCGCCGACGAAGGCGCGAATCTTCACCGCGTCGGTGACACGCGACGTCAACTCACCGACGCGCATCCGGTCGAAGAAGCTCTGCGGAAGCTTCAACAGGTGGCCATAGTAGCCGAGGACCAGCCCGGCGTCGATGTGCTGCCCCACATGCACCATCAGCGCCGATCGCAGGCCGCCAATCAGTGTTTGCGCGAGCGCGATCGCCAGCATCGCGACGGTCATCACGTGCAGCGGCCCTACGCGCCCGTCCGCGAGCACGGAGTCCACGAGCTTCTGCACGTAGATCGACGTCGCGAGCCCGAGCAGCGTGTACACCAGCGCACCCAGCAATGCCTGCGTCAGCGCGCCGCGGTGCGGGCGCACGAGCTGCCACACTCGCTC